>Ga0307947_1001084_pt1 | contig 20944 bp, 24 predicted proteins | sample OrgLakmetagen232_FD_201840 | JGI IMG/M metagenome (GOLD analysis project Ga0307947, IMG submission 201840) | Saline water microbial communities from Organic Lake, Antarctica - #232 | ecosystem: Environmental > Aquatic > Non-marine Saline and Alkaline > Saline | place: Antarctica: Organic Lake...
TATATAGAGAGCATATGCGTTTATATGTTTACATAAACACAGGCATAATAATGAGCTAGTGAGCACATGTTTTGTGCATATACAAGAGCCCACGTTTTTCTGCTTTGCTAAGTCACTCTGCTAGCTTGTGCTCCTTTCATTCTGAGCCACTGCTTTGACTGGTGGCATTTTCATAATTACCTACATAGATGGATAGAAAGAAACAGAACCCGAAATCAAAGAAAGCTTCTCCTTCTTGTCATGTTGTATGGATGATACAGAGGGTAAATAGAAGCCTTTTGCAGCAAAGCACAAATCCTCAACTGGTCTTAGACAGAGATAGAGCAGCATTATTGGCGGCTCAGAGTTACCTCCTACACAACATTCTTTGGCCTCGTTCATTTAAAGCATCACACTTTTCCTAGTCCATGCCGATAGTGACTTCATATATATGTAGGGTTGGCCAGAACCACATATATTCACCGTATATACATATGTACATATGTTTGTATGGTTTTGGCCAACCCTATATTTATGGCGTATGACTGTAAACAACCTGATTACACCTCACATTTGCAACAGTGGGTTTCCTCAAAAATAAATCATAGATAGGAATATTCTACTGCTGCTGTTAACGAGTTGAGCCTGCCTCCCAATATGGTTGTACTAAACAGTCTCAAGGGTGTGGGGAGCACGCCTCTTAGATTGAAGGAGAATAGCTATCTTTAAGAATTGAGAGGCTTGACTACCGTGACAATATACAATGTAATTCATATAGCCTAAAATGCAAATGCGTTTGCACATAGTTTTAAACTTTTAGGTTTATGGGGGCCAGCTATTGGATGTCTGTGGCATCACGGCCTGTTTTTTAGAAGAGGCTTCAAGCATTTAGTCCCTGACAGCCAGACCCAGAGGGCTTATTTCCTCCCCAAACATCCTAGATGCAACCCTGTTGCATCAAACCATTGTGGTTGTACAGGTATGTACTGAGGGAAGGTTGAAGGATGGCCTTTGCGTTACCCCTTCCGGTAGATTTCATTGAACACTGACACAGTAGCCTGTATTTACAATGTCGACGGAAAGTGTAAAGGTATGCTTACTCCCGAGCGCCTTAACATACTACAAAAGACCTTTGACAGGGCAAAATGCAGCGGTCTACACGATCACGTCCAACCTCCTCCCATTAGTTTTGCATTAAAATGTGTAGGCCTCATTGCACGTAAAGACACCTCTGCCTCTAAATATACGAACAAAAAAATCAAAGACTCTTTTGCACGGATACTCCCCTCCCACATCACCGCCGCCTTTTAAAAGTGGGCCCTAGTCACTAAAGCAAAAATGGCATCCCCCCTTGACCATGACCCAAAATTCCCCCATTACTAAAGTGGGCACCCAAGGGACAAAGTGTTTGGGATAATAATGCCTTCTCCACCCAGTTTTCTGGGTTCTCCATCTGCCGTCCCATTTACCATGAAAACACCATGCTCTTAGCAACAAGACACGCCATCTACTCTGCTGCTGCTGTCAGCACAGAGGAAACAGCCACAATCATGCTCCTCCCTTCCTGGAACAAAAATATGACCACAAATCCCTATGCATCACTCTGCCGCAAATACCCACACATATGTAAATTCCTGAGCACCATCCCATCAAACCAACTCCAATATGCAAAAGTGCCCTTCTGGAACAACATAAAAATACCACTTTCCGAACACTCCTGGGGATAAAAGATCATTTCCATATGGAACACCAAGGGCAGGGTCTGCCTCAATGCTCACAACAAAGACTGGCTAAAAGAACTTGCCATAGAAATCCCTGAGGCTAAGTGGGAAATTCAAAACATACATAACCATCCCTACCAAACAGCCTTAGATTCCGGACAACACTCAGGACTCAACAAATTTAATAAGCTACCCAACGACCACCCTCAAGCCCCAGAAGGCCCAGATAAAACAAGTGCCCTGATTAGCACTGACCAACCTCATAATTGTAAAATCGACGAAGCACCCCAGAACAGCTCTAGCAAAAACCTAATCCGTAAGGTAAAAAATTGGCGGGGTTGGACCTACACTGATGGCAGCCTCCAAAAGTATGAAGTAGGGCAAGACACCGGATCAGGCGTATACCACCCTCACTTAAATGTTTCCCACTATGTTAACCCAAAAGGCATGGGTATAACCAACACCATCTCACGTGCAGAGCTAGCAGCTATAGCAGCTGCAGTCATACACGGCTACTCACATATAGCCACAGACAGCCTTACATCGCTGCACCAAATCAAAAAGCAGCTCTCACACCCGAATCTTCATCGCCACCACATCCAAGGAGATGTCCTTCAATCCATTGCTAAAGCAATCCGCCAATCACCATCGCCCATTTGCTTCTTCAAAGTAAAGTCCCATGCCGGTATTATCGGTAATGAACTTGCCGACGCCCTTGCTAAAAAGTCAGCCACCACCTACTCCGACATTGCAGACACCTCCATCAGAACAGCAGGCCCTGAGGGAAATCCCTTCTACAACATCCACTGGCTTGCAAAAGAAGACATACAAAACCATACACAAACCCATAATCATACCCATACAACAAACATGGCTCATCCTCCTCCCCCAAGGCTTTGGTACCTACCAAACCACCGCGACGCCCTTCAAGCCCACATGCATCTTGTCCATAAACTGAGAAATGCCAAAACTGAAGCGAACTACCATGCGTACTACCAGACCCTCATAAAGGACGGTACTGCCAATGGAGCCACTAGCAATGCTTACCTAACATCATATTATGTCCCCTTTAAGACCAAATGGCTCATTATGAAATACAGAACAGGCACCCTAGCTATATAATTAAAAACATGCGGTATTGTTCAAACTCTCCACAAGTCAAACTTACCCCCTCTGCCCACAAGTAGACAGTGCCCTGCACATCCTTTCTGGGTGCCAACACACGCAAATAAGGAACATGATCACCGATAGACACAACTTAGCATGCCGCATGATCTTTAAGGCTATCAGCAAAACAGGCTCCTTAGGATCATGCGTTGTCTCCATAGATCTCCATAGAATAGGCAGCAACAAACGGACGACCATGCAAAATCTCCAGATTCCTGAAACAGCCGAAAGTAGAATTGTTCCCAAATGGCTCTTCCCAACCCCGCTTCTCAGATAAAGACAGATTTGCGGCGGAGGAGCTTTACGGTTTACGGTACTCGGTACCAAAGTGGCTCCTTTTCCTTAATTAATGTGGGGAGTGGTTTTCACTGCCTGCATAGTTTTTTCTTTTTGGCGAAGCCCCAGTCATGGGGCGAAGCCCCTAGGTTTGCCGGATTCCCACCAAAGTTCACACCAGTGTGCGCAGGCCCGCCCAGCGCATCCCCCGCCCCCAAAACTTGCACAGTGACCCAGACGTACAAATCAGGCAGCCTTGTGGTGTCAGGGGGAGGGGAGAGGCAGGGGGTGGTGCTGCTGGGTGCACCCCGGAACGAAAGTTTGGAAAGTTGAGAATCAGGGCCTGGCCAGAGCCACGAAGCCAGCGTCCAGGTCTGATACTTAGCAGGCAGGCCAAGCAAAACTTTTTGTCGGGGCATACAAGTTTTGGTGACCAGGGGTGCAGTGAGCAGTGCTGTGGAAAGAAGTGACTCAATGTTTGGTAGCTGGAGGAAGCTGCCCGGCGCTCAGCCCAGCCCATGCCCCCCGAACATCATCTGAAAGCATAGAAGTCGACAGGAGACGTTTCTGAGTGTGCCTGCTGGGTCCGTGGCCAAGGAGAGGCGCGGACGGAAAGTTCGCTGCTCCATGCAAGCACACGACTGGGTGCACGGATTTCTACAATTCAAGTTGCAAGGGACTTAAAAATTTACGTTTAATGACGCGATGACGATGGGAGCGTGTTCTGAGAGGATGCGAGTCTCCATGTTTGACTGACAGATGTGAGCAGGTTGAAGGCATGCATGCACGCGCACACGCGCGCACACACACACACACACACATACACACACACACGCACGCACGCACACACACATACACACACACACACACACACACACACACACACACACAAACACGCACGCACGCACGCACGCAGGCAGGCATACACACACGCACACACACACACACACACAAACACACACACACACATGTATAAGCGCGCACAAAGCACACACAAGTTGCCAGTTCACAGCGCAAAAGGCTTCGCCAACTTTTCAGCACCGCTTGCGATGCTTCCCCCTACTTGTCTTTTCATGTGCTTCATCCTGAAAAAAGAAAAAAGGACGAGTGTGGGAGCGTCGCTAGCGACGCTGAAATCTTGGCAAAGCCCATTATGCGCGCATCGTGTGCATGCATTTGCATGTGTGCGTGTGAGCGTGTGTGGGCACGTGCACGTGTGTGTGTATTGCTCGCGCGTGTGTGCCTAAGTGTTTGTGCGTGTGTATGTGTGCTCGGCGTGCATGCTGGTGCACTACTACTGTAAGTCAAATATCAAACTTGAGCTCAGCTTCCAATTTGGTTGCATGAACAGTCATGGGTCTCTAAGTGGGGCACTTCCTTCCCTCCCTTGGATTAATCTGGTGTTTAGTGAGCACGCCTGAACTGCTGCGTTGTGGCTCGCCCTCCATCAGGCTCTTTTTATGGTCTCAATTTTACTTTTCATCACTTCTAGTTTCGTTCTCGTCATCAGAACGGGCTGCCGGTTACCCCCTTTGTAAACCCTTTGTACAAGAACAGTTTGGCACTGGCTGAGACCAGTTCTTACTTTTTACAACCTTATGTTTACTTTACGCTGGCTGATCCAGCAATGCCTATCAGCCCAACATACGTGGCTGCTGGTTACTCCCTTTGTAAACCCTTTCTGAGCAGTAAGAATAGCCTGACGAAGCCATTTGTGTCTACACGAGGTGTTGCTTCAACTTGAAACTTATATCATGGAGCTGACCTGCAATGTCTAGGAGGGGGGTTGTCAACGTGCACCCGTAGAATTTCGCACACTGCACGATTAATCTAGTTTGGTTTACAAAGGCCTCCAGCCTGGAATGGCTTTTCAACCGATATGGGATCCCCCAATAATAAGATTTAAGCATCCCATAGCCAAGTTGAAAACAGTAAAACAAGAGCTCTGAAAAAAAGCACTCCTTGTCGCGAAGGCAAGGAGCCTTTTTGGTGCCATGGAACTCCTAGCCACCCAAACTAAAAAAGGGCTACTTGCAACAACTTGGCGTCCAAAAAGCAACAGACGCCAATAATAAAGATAATCACATCAAGAGATAGAACTGTATTGTTGCGGAATAGGTGAATTCACCAAAAACGCTGACACACTTCAACTCTCACTTTGCTACTTGCCCATGCTCGCCAAATGGTTTGAGTTTCATACACGGAATGACAGCACTAAAAAATAGTCCCCACACAGGGAATGATAATGATGTAAGGAAAATGTCGAAATAAAAACCAGCAGCACAGTGCCAAAGTCAGCACTTGGCACCTCCCATATACATGCAACACCACATCCGTGCACACATTATAAAAAATGTCATAATATTGCATTAACTTTACAGTTCTGTAACCACGCGTCCAGCAGGCTGAGATACCCAGCAACACTCAAGGTAAGTAAAGGCACAGCCCACACACTACCAATAAATGGACGGGAGAGATCAATATGCTATAAATTTAGTCACCTGCACTTAGTTGCTTGTAGTTTACGTTCATGGGCCGCATAAGCATCCGCAGAAAATTCAGTTCCTAACATTACTTGCGGCTACACATCCGATGTGGGATTGCTGCATTCCTCTAGTATGTCCTGTGTGTGTGTGTGTGTGTGTGTCCTGGTCAAACGGTAATCATAGCATCGGGGCGTGCAGTGCTACGTGGTAGTCTTCATGACGTTGCCATCCTTCAGCCACCTAGTGGGCCTCTGGCAGAGTGCTTTCCTTTATGGCACGTGTTATAATGCCCAATACAGGTTTGCGCTGGTATCTTGTACAATTAGGAGTGTGCCTGCCGCACTCTAGAATGAATGAGCCTGTACCTTAAAACCCGCCCCTTTTTGTGCTCGATAGTCAGGCAACATGTTTCTCTGTCCTTCCGTTAGTGCTCATTGTACTCGTAAGGCAGCTTGCAGCTCAGGATAGAGAGGAAATGCACAGGCAACTGCCATTTCTTGAGGATGGCCAGCGCGGAAGAGTGCTTGCTACTCATCAGGAACCATTCCCTTGCGTGAAGGGATGTTTCTTATTGGTGATGAGCAGCATGTCAAGATGAGTGCTGCTCGTCTGGTTTCAATCATTATTGTGAAGTTAAACCCCTACTCTGCAACGAGCAGCAATTCAAGGTAAGTGGACACGGCAGGGCACACCCAATGTTTGCGAGAGGCGCGAGGAGAGCAAAAAGAAAAATTCAAAAACGTTGCCGCACTGTGACAACTGTGCTATGTCACAACCATTGTACGGCCTTGATGGTCTTCAAACTCTACAGGCATCACATAGTTATTCATGTCCGCTGGCATGGAGGGCATGCGAGCACTGGGCTGCGCAAAAAAGAGAGTTATTAGTTTGCGCTCATGGCTTAGACTTTACAATTTACCTATTTTGGGCATGAGGGCACTCAGTTGCGCAGGAGGGCAATTTGTTGGTGTGCACGTGCATGTGACTTTTGGTGGTGAGTGCCGTACTGACTTAATAGGGGGATGAGGGCACTCACCTACTAGTATGCTGACAAGCAATTTTAGGTAACGATCGTCAACACGTGAACAGGTGTGGCTGGCAATATGCATTTGCTGCTGCATCTGGTTAGCATACATGTGAGCAAAGCCTGACTTTCGCCAAGTACAGAGTGATGGACGACTGCCTGTCACCCAGCCCAGGTCCTCCATCCTGGCAATAAAGGCACACCAATCAGCTCCCACAACCCCCAAAACAAGCGGCACTTGGCACCGTCCTAATGCTGAACAGGCACTTGGCACCGTCTTAATGCGGCATAACAACCATTCCCCACAACTACTTGAGGGGCCTAGCCCTCAACTAAGGGGGCTAAACAAACCCTGGCTTTCACTTTTTCATCTCCCATTGCGGAGAACAGCATTTCTAGGCGATGAGGTTGAATTGTAGAAACCTGAACCAAAGTACACGGGGGAGATCAATCCACAAAAGCACCCACAAGACACAAAGCCTTGTAGTAAGGAAAGCCGTGTCTCATAATCGCACCTTGAGAATAGACAAAACCTCTCCGAAGGGGGGCCGCTTCCGCATGTCGACCTCTAGACAACTGTGTGTTGTGACAGCGAAGGGAGGCTTGCGGTGTGTGTATTTGTTTGAAATCGTAACAACAATTGCACCACATAAACACAGCACAAAGCCAGGCAATTTACATTCGAAGTCAGAGGGCAGCAGCCAGCACCCATGATTATATAGCAGCAAAAGGGTGCAAGCGCAAAGCCAGGTACTTCACGGAGGACATAACGCAGAAACACACATAACCCTACAGGAAGGGTTGGCCAGAACCGTATTTATACGCCTTACATGACTGTATATTCGATGAACTTCCTACCGAAAATACTGTGTATACACCGTATATATGTATGGTTCTGGCCAAACCTACACATTTAATTCAGGATCAAAGCCAGCTTACTCAATTTACTATGACACACGGTTATATGACACGACACATGACTACTGCACGACACACGACTATAACACACGACAATAGCACGACTATGACACGACTATGACACGACCATCCACAACTGTGGCAGCACACACTTTCACGCATGGCCACCTACTGGTTGCAACAGGACATTCGCAGCTAGAGGTGGGCTTGATGGTAAAACCTAAAAATGCCTGCTGAATACACACATACGTTGCCTTGCCCACTTTTCCCACTAGTAAATACTCCACACACCCCCCCCCTTGCCTCTTCCTTCCCCCATAGGCCAAAAACGCTCTGCAGCATGATGGACTACCCACAGCAGTAGCGACGCTTGCCATCTCTGTAATCGACACACACACACATGTACACACACGCACCTTAACGCAAGGCTCACATACGCTTGCGGCGTATTCGGAGGGAAGCACGGGAAACGAGGATTGCTCATGAACATATCGCCAGCCTTGAGCCACGGAGGAGTCCTTCCAATGAGCTGCAATGAAGGGCAGACGTTAATGTATCAATACCGTGGAGGACAGTCGTACAATAATGCAGAACTGTACAGAATAAACATAAGCGACAGCTGGGATGTATTGTGAAACATGTGTGAGCATGTGAGCCACAGCAGGATCCCTCACACAACTTGCATTCGAGATCAAGGTCTGAGTCACACAAGAAAGAGAGAGAGGATAGCTCTACCTTCAAGGATACTTCATGACATTCACACATTTAGTCTATTATATGAAAGGGCAAAGAAAAAATCTGTAGCACACAACTCATACGTTTGCTTTGGTAGAGCCATACTTCTGAGATTGCCTTGCCCTCAAGCCATCTTCCAACGCTCACCTCACTCATAATGACACCAAAGGAAAAAGTGTCAGAGGCTTTGGTCGTCCACCCCGACAAAGCGACCTGCACACAGGGAAAAAGGACACAGTTAAAGCGCCACAAAGTAAAGCGGTGTACATAAGGGTGTGCCATTTGTGTGTGTGTGTGTGTGTTTATGTGTGTGTTTATGTGTGTGTGTGTGTGTGTGTGTGTGTGTGTGTGTGTGTGTGTGTGCGCTCGTGTGTAAGTACACATGTGATTGAGAATGAGGCAGATGTCATGGCAATTGCCTACAGTTAAACAAGAGCAGACCATAGAGGCCTGGTCCGTCATGCCGCACAATTAAACTTCAAAACAAATGCAGGCATAATGCAAGGCTTTGCACTACAGGAAGGGATGCATTGAAATGTACGCACATACGCACATACCTTCCGATTGTCCTGCCCCCCCTTCGCAAGCACCCCCGTACTCACACACAGATGCAAGGGAGCATTGCAGAGTCAGTGTCCCCTTGAAGGTGCATGATAACCGCATTATCACTCATATATTGCACACGTACACGCACACGTTCTCACTCATGCATACACGCACGTTTCTACCCATATAATCCCACACACTTTGTAAATGGATGTACACTTATATATCTGCAGCTGATCAGGTCAGCTGTACCTCAGGCGCGCAGTTTTAGGGACACAGAGGTAATGTTTCAGCTGCACCTCAGGTGCACAATATTAAGAACACGCAGGAGTAGGGACATAAGAGCTGATGCGTCAACCGCACCTCAGGCGTGCAGTAACAGGGACACACAGCCAATGTATCAGCTGCACGTCAAACGCACACTAATATATACATATATATTATATATGATATATGATATATTATATATATGTGCGACACAGAGCTAATGCGTCAACCGCACCTCAGGCGCGCAGTAATAGGGAGTGCCTGAGCGAAAGTTGCTGGCGTGGGTCGCCGTGGGTCCCAGGTTTATGGCAAGCCCGAAATCTGAAGTAAAGAGCACAAACACAAGGCGTGCATCAATGTGTCCATGCTGCGGCTCATGCAGTTTATGTCGTCACATGAATGGTCCCCCTTTCCATGCAAATCTGGTCAGGAAGGAAACAAAGGAAGTGGGAAAGGAAACAAAGGAAACAAAGGAAGTGGGAAGGAAACAAAGGAAGTGGGAAGGAAACAAAGGAAGTGGGAAAGGAAACAAAGGAAACAAAGGAAGTGGGAAAGGAAACAAAGGAAGTGGGAAGGAAACAAAGGAGGTGGGAAAGAAACGGCTACAAGTTCCTTGCTTCCTTTCCACCGAATCACTTCGGTCTGAGTCCCGTTCAGCAATTGCTCAATGGAGGCAAGTTAGCCATCAAGTCCTGTTGCTAAAAGACACCTTTTGATCAGGAAGCAAAGCAAGGAGACCTGTTATTGCCTGACAGGAGTGCTGTTGCATGATTAGCAGTTGTCAAGCACATTCATTACTTTTACTCGCGTACTGTGGTCAAGGCCGTGCCATTGGTACAACAGCTCAAAGCATGGACAAGTAATGTGTGTGTGTGCGTGTGTGTGTGTGTGTGTGCGTGTGTGTGTGTGTGTGTGAAAAAGCAGACAGGTGGTGCAGAAAGTGGTGCAACAGAAGACAGACGAGCACAGACAAAACCATGCAGGGACGCACAAAAGCGCAGAGGCACGCACGTCGGACTGGTGACGATGCATTGCACTGCCCATTTCCTAGAGCCACTGATTGAGATTTGTGTGGAAAGATTAATATATCCCCCTCTTTCCTGCTGGTGGTGTTGCCTTGCCCCCAAGCAAAAATAATAAAAACACAGTAGTACACACACCTGTGATCTTCGCCACCAAGCGCCCTGTCGGTCCGGGCTTAAGCAAAACGTTGTCAGGCTGCACACAAGATTGCAACAGAGGGGTCGAGAGCCAAACAACTTTGAAGGAGGGCTTCCTCAAGAAGGGACTGCTTTGCCTTTAAAAAAAATGGGGCTGCTGTCAAAATGTGTTGCACGCAGTCTGAAAGGGGCCCAAGCAATTGCAGCGAGACTGAGTGCAAAGCAACAAAGCTATGAAAGGGGCCCAAGCAATTGCAGCGAGACTGAGTGCAAAGCAACAAAGCTATGAAAGGGGCCCAAGCAATTGCAGCGAGACTGAGTGCAAAGCAACAAAGCTATGAAAGAGGCAGGCACTTAAAAAGACATCTTATGTAAACAAGGTTACAGCGAAGCAAGCCGTTTTGCAAAGCACTTGAACAGGCAAATTGTATGAACAAAGTGGAGCTCATATGAAGGACATGGCGTGGATAGAGAGTCCCTGTGTATAACATGCAAAATTTGTAGGGTTTGCCAGAACTGTATATATACATCGTATATGACCGTATATTTGGTGATTTCCCTGCCAAAAACACCGTATATACACCGTATATATATATGGTTAAGGCCAACCCTAAACATCTGTAACACCGGCAATGCTTGCAGTTGTGCTGCATCTGAGATCAAGAGGGAGGGCACGCATATTGGACTAATGACGATGCATTGCACTGCCCATTTCCTAGAGCCACTGATTGAGGTTTGTGTGGAAAGACTAATATATCCCCCTCATTCCTGCTGGTGGTGTTGCCTTGCCCCCAAACAAAGCATGGTAAGAAGCCAGTCCTCTTATGTCTCGCAGCAAACACCCTGGCTGTCTGGCTTTTTGCGCCTCGGCGCAGGAACCGAAAGCATCGCGTTTTGTTTTCTTGATGCCCACGACAGCCGACTGAATGTCAAGAAACTTGCCATGAAATGGGAATACACTTCCATTAGATTTTCAGGTACGAGAAACAGAAACAGCTGTAACGTGCGCCTCCAGAATTGAAATGGGAAGACACTTCCAGACGGTTTTCAAGTACAAAAACAGCTGTTACGTGCGCCTCCAGAATTGAAATGGGAAGACACTTCCATACGGTTTCCAAGTACAAAAAACAGCTGTTGCGTGCGCCTCCAGAACTCATTATTTCAGAGAGAGCCCTTCAGGGTTGATAAAATGCATGGGATGAAGTGCTTCTTAGCTCATTCTTGAGACCCATCTAGCTGTTGTGCAGGGATACATTTCAACAACTCAGCAGCAGGCCAACGAGAACCGCCCAACCTTCAAATCGCCGTGAATGATCTGGTTGTCATGCAGGTACAGCGTTCCCTGGGCAATGTCTAGGAGCAGCTGTACAATGCGGTCTAGGATGGGCGCACTCCCACTGAAAGCACAAGTCGGTGAAGAATCGTTAAGTGCACACAAATATGTGCATGTGAGTGCGTTATATTGCTTGTGTGCGTGTGAAAATGAGTCTGAAAAGTGTGTTGTGTGTGCGCTTGTAACTATGTGTAAACCTTTATGTGCGCAATTGTGTACGTGTACGCACGTGCGTGTGAGTGTGTGTGTGTGTTTGTCTTTTGTGTGCTGAGGGCCAACCAAGAAAGATGCACAACGCTGATTGCGAGCGTGCAGCCTGGCCAGCAAGCTGTACTTGAGACTGCTCTTTGGAAAGAAAGGAGGAGGATGCAGCAGTGGCATCTTAACATTGAATTAGAGCAAAAGAGTTTTTCTACGCACAGCTGCACTCCATGAACAGAGTAATCCTCCACTCACAAACCGCTGGGCACGATACAACTGAGTAAGCCCAACCATGCTACAGCATGACAAGCAATGCATTGCTGTAAGCCACAAGAAAAAAAGGGGCAGCACCTTCAGTAAGATATGAGCACGCAAAGGTGACCTTGTGCATCTGAAGTTGGACTCAAGCAGGCAAGCAAGCAGGCATGTGCGTCGTTATGAAGCAACATCTGTACTCAAGCATGCAGAGTAAGCCCTTGTGCTGGTTTGAAGCAGGCGCGAAAAGGGACACTCACTTGTGCAGCAGGTTTGCCATAACTGCGTAGCTGATGGTGCAGTCGCAATACTCCAGAATGAGGAAACTGTAAGCAACATGTGTGTGTGTGTGTGCGAGTGTGTGTGTGCGTGTGTGTGTGTGAGTGTGTGTGTGTGTGTGTGTGTGTGTGTGTGTGTGTGTGTGTGTGTGCGCATGCGAGTGAGTTTGTGAGTGCAACTTGTTCAATTGCAGCACGACAACGCCTCTAGAGTGCATGCTTGTTATGTGGGCATGATGCTTGTGCTACGCACCGTGCTCTATGGTAAGTACAACGCAAGGAATTACGAATGTACTTTGCACTGGGCAGGTCTTTACATGCTCGAAACAGAGGCTCTCAGGGCAATCACACGCTCACGTGCTCATTCAGTGTCATATAAAAGGGGTGACTTGCAAGCCCACTACATCCACATACAGCGTCCAGTATCTCAAGGGAAACCACGTGCGCATGCAATATCTGTACAAAAAAGGGCGTGCTTTGAGCCCACTACATTTTGTACATCCACTCACAGTTTCCAGTCCCCAATGACAAGCACACACACCCACGTGCACATTTACAGGTAAAGTATTTCAGCCACCACATCGACTTACAGCTTCCAGCCCCTAATGACAAGCACACACATATACACACACATGCACATGAAGAGATACCGTTAGAGGTAAAGCATTTCAGCCACCACATCCACTTACAACTTCCAGCCCCTAATGACAAGCACACACGTGCACACACATACACACACACACACACACACATGCACATGAAGAGATACCGTTAAAGGTAAAGTGTTACGGCCACCACATCCACTTACAGCTTCCAGTCCTCCACGGTTTCTGCCGTGTTGTCCACTTGCATGCCTTCATTGTGATTGTCGTGGCTGATGGGCTTGATCTCATAGTGATAAGTGGACACCTATATGGTGCGCGCGCATTTGTATGCATGTGCTTGTGTGTGTGAGTATGTGAATGCATATTTGTGTGAGAATGAGTGTGTGCATGTGTGTGAGCGTGCGTGTTTGTACACCTATGGTTCTCGTGCATTTGTATGGAAGTGCTCATATGCGTTTTTTATGTGCATATGTGTGTGTGCTGTTAGGAGAGTCCTGCCTGTATGTATGGAAGGCACGTCCTGTGGGCATTACTGATTGTCGGTACATCATTTTTCGGTTTGTGCACATGCGTCTTAGGATGCATACAACTGTAGCCAAGCTAGTGATTACATGTGTCCAAGTGACAAGCTTGGCCAAGTACGCAATCTGCAGCAGCAACATGGGCAATGTTTGGACCGCTTGCGGTGCAATAACATTTTAGGCCGGTTCACATAGTAAAGGGTAAGCATACCAAGCAGTCATATGCATATGCATAGCAATCAGGCCTGTGCACTGCACGGTGTACGGTACGGTACGCTTTTTACTGTACGTACCGTATTTTTGTAAATTACGGCGTAATTACGATTTGGGAGGACCGTAATTTTACCGTAATTATGGTAATTTACTGTACGGTGTACGGTACGGTGCCAAGCTTGAACTGCCAGTGCAAAAATGGCCTCAGAAAGGCCTCTCCACCCCAACACCTCCCATTTCCTCCTCAAGTATGCAACTCTTACGAGTTGACGCCACACAATGCTTCCCTGAACGACCCTGAGGCTGGATTGGGGCTGCATCAGCTTGGGGCCCAGCAGTGGCTTGCATGGAAGCTCAAAGTCAAACGCAGTACTTAATTCCTGGTTGATAATTTGTGTTTTATTCATAAACAATTGAAAATTCATTTGCGACGAAATTGGAGCCAAATGGCCAAATTACGGTCAAAATCGTACTGTACGGTGGCACCGTCTTGTACGGTCTGACACCGTAAATTTGGCTGACCGTAATTTGGACCGTACTGTACGGGGTAATTACGGTCGGTACCGTAATAACGGTCCGAAATCCAACATTACGGCGTAAGTGCACAGGCCTGATAGCAATACATGCACGCAAACTTTTACAGAGTGTAACTCACGACAGAGGGCGTTTGTTTATCCTGCAGGGTGAATGGCGATCTTATCAGGCTCTCACTAGGTAACTTATTACGAAAACCACCAGAAAATTTAAGAACATATCTCTCGCAAAGTAGTGGGTTCAAAGGCAGCTGCCCTGATTTTACAGGTTCATCATGGCAACGAGTAGCGAGACCATATGTCCTGATCTGATTAGGTGGGCCCCAATCATTGAAGTGAGGGTGCAGGTGTATGCACTGATCTAGCCCGGTGATCTACTGCTTCATACGCACAGGCACACGTTAGCTAAATAGAGGGATCATCGCGTTGGGACAGGATCAAGAGGTGCAGGTGCACACCAAACCTAAACAAGCACAGGTGCCTTCACTGTTGTAAAGCTAGAGCAGGCACACACACAAGCATGTTTCAAGCAGCTGCTCACCACGTTGGGACAGGAAAAAAGGGGTGTAGACGCACAGCCATGCCTAAACAAGCACAAGTGAATTCACTGTTGTAAAGTTAGAGCAGGCACACACAAGCATGTTTAAAGCAGCTGCTCACCACGTTGGGATGAGAAAGAGAGGTGCAAACGGCGGCCTCCATGATAGCACGTGCTTTTTCTGGAAGCTTGGTCGATCCATCGGTACGCTCCGTAAACAGGATCTGCAGATTGGGTGTCAATAAAGGCATGTGTGTGTGCGTGTGTGCGTGTGTGTATGTGTTGTGTGTGCGTGCAGGATCTGCAGATTGGGTGTCAATAAAGGCATGTGTACATGTGTGTTATGCGCGCGTGCATGTGTGTGCGTGCGTGCGTGTGTTTGTATGTGTGTGTGTGTATACGCGCAGGCACACAAGAAGCACAACAAAGGAAACGTATAATGTGCGAGAGCACGCCAACTGCAGCCTCTGTGTATCACAAATGTAAGAAGTGGAATCAGAGGTGTGCGGCATGTCAAATGGGGCGCCTTCTTCTATTGGACAACACTGGACCATGAGCGGCAACATATATGATGAGTCTCCAGCTGCAGAGATTCACACTCTGATCACTTTTTCTCAACATTGATGGAAAGAAGAAAACCAGAGGAGGCTGATTGAGGCCTGAAATGGGTATGCCTTTCAGGTGTTGATAGGGTGCATGTCTCGTGGCTGGCTTGTGAGTGATGGTGACCTTGAAACTCGCCAGCTATGGGACACTGCCTAATTAGCCAACCTCGACTCACGTTTTTAGCATTCAAATGGTGTATCTGACCGGCCAGAGCATCAAATTGAATGATTGTTTGTGCTTTGGAGTCCCCGTGGAATATGGATCATTGTAAAAAGAATGGAGTGAAAAGGTCCAATGGATAGCAATATCTTGATATACCATTCATGTTCCTCGGAGAAAATTAGCAATAGGGGGCTAAAAGGTCTGATCCTTGTTGATTCTAATCTCAGCAACCATTCAGCCTAAATAAATAAATAAATATATATATGTATACAGGTATATGAAACCGATCTGCATCCGAAAAGGATCACTCTGCAGTGTAATAACGATGAACGCAGTGAGGCTATCCAAGCATAACTTTAGGAAGTACAAACACACCCACACCCACACCCATACCCACACACTCACCGTTTTCACTGCAACAGTCAGTCCCTTCCAGACACCTGCGGGTTCATCAAAAGGACACTTTTCATTGTTTTGACGTGGGCAAGAGGAAGGAGCTTTGCATCTCAGTTAGTCAGGGCGGCCTCTTTCCACACTGAAGAAGGAGAAGTCAATATGGTACAAGTCATTTGGTGTTGGGGATTAAAAACAGGTGGGGGGGTTTAAATACAGGGGGGGGGGGGAAACACAGGGGGGGGGGTTAAATACAGGGGGGGGGGATTAAAAACGGGTACAGGTTGTAAAATGATCGAGGGCATCACGACGAGCGCATGCCCCAAAATCCAGCTTTTGAGCCCGGTGCTGTATTGACCCGGCCACAATGTAATTGGGTCTCACATCGCAGGTGTTTGTTTAAGCATCATCTTTTGGGTCTCACATCGCAGGTTTTTATGTAAGCATCATCCTTTGCGTCTCACATCGCAGGTTTTTGTATAAGCATCATCTTTCACCACAATCTTCCAGAGCACCTGCACACCGGCAACTACACTTCCAGCGCTCTTTAAGCACACAAAAAGGTACGGCAAATATTCAAGCAGAATCCGTACCTTTGTACACGGTGCCGCAAGCCCCCTTGCCGCACACACATGTCAGCTTAAGCGTGTCGTCAGTCTTGAAAATTTGTGCCGCCTGTGTATATGTGCGTGTGTTTTTGTATGCATGTGTGTGCGTTTGTGTGTGCATGTGTGTGTGTGCATGTGTGTGTGCATGTGTGTGTGTGCATGTGTGTATGTGTGTGTGTGTGTGTGCTAATGGACTACTTTATTCCATGAAAAAAAGAGCCTGGTGACTTACTAGTCCCTAAAGCAGCGAGTTTGCTGACAACTTGTTCCGTCATTCTAAGGAACTGCACTGGCGTTCCTGGCCCAAGGGAGATCTGCTTGCTAGCTGACCCTGACCCCATGATGACACACCAACTTTTTACTCGGATTATAATGCTGCACGTGGACTTCACCGCAGTTTGATCACACCATCACCATTTTACTCAGATCATGTTTTGCTGTACATGGACTTTACAAAAGCTCAACTGCATATTTCAATCATTTTACTCAAATAATATTGCTTATATGGACATCACAACAGTCTGACCACACAGCATCTCCCTTTTACTCAAATTATTATGCTGTGCATGGACTTCACAACAGCTCAATCGCATATTTGAATCTTTTTTTCTTGAATTATTTTGTATGTGGACATCACAACAGTCTGATTACACAGCACCACCTTTTTACTCGAATTATAATGCTGTACATGGACTTCACAACACGTTGACCAGGTCAATGAACCGCAAGAGGAGTGGTCAACTATCAAGTTGATCGATTTGTCTTAAAAAGAAGAATAGTTTTTTTTATGCACAAGGTAACGTGTAGGAGGGGGGAGTGGTCATATTCAGCATACTCCTGACGTAGAGAGGCACACCAGGAACTACTCAGGTGTTTGTCAACTCTCCTCACGGTACTGCAATAAAAAGCACAAGTACAAAGAATTGCAGTCCAGCACGCACCTGCTGCCGGACAAGATCATTTGGATCCAATCGCCGGAGCTTTTCATTTGATCTGCCAGGCTCAGGCTGCTGTACCGTGACTAGGCCTTTGTTGTGCCCACTCTCCCCTGACAGTTTTGGCGATTGCGTGCCCAACCCTGAGCTTGCATCTGCCCCTGCGATGGAGCAGAAGGAAAGAAGGCTGCTTTTTAGGCACAACGGAAGGTATGTATGGCGAACTGATAATATTTGCCCATCACTGAGCTTGCGCCTGTCCCTGCAATGGGTAAAAAGGGAGGGCGGCAATCTATCTGCGCAAAGGAAGGTGAGCATGCTGAGAAGCAACGAACAATAAGTGTCCATCACTGCTTTTGTCTGCCTCTGCAACAGATCAAAACGAGTATGCTTGCACAAAAAAAGGCCCGCGCAAACAAAACATAATGACAGTCATGTGTAAAATTTGGGCCTCCGGCCCAAAATACCCCTCCCCCCCCAACCCCCACTCCTGACCCCCCATACTAATAAAAAGGGTGTCAATCTGCTCAGAATTGAAGCAGCTATCTGCCTGCACAGTTCTCATGCCAAATAATGCAATAACTGATGAGCTACAGGGCAAAAAATGGTTGCGCACGCTCTTGCATTGACCACCTGTTTAGTGCACAAATCCAACCAAAACCTATGCCAAAGCACTTTTTTTATTCAATCATGCAACTTATGCATAATACAATGCGTAATCTGCAAGTTTGGAATTAATTGCTGGTCATTTGCCTGAACACACCCCCGCGGCCTACTTGGGGACATTCCATGCAATCCTATGACCGGGCACCCAGACCCCCCCTTTGATCAAATCACCCAACAAGGGTGCCATTCGACTGGGCTTGAGCTGAGGATTCCAAAAATATATTTATATTTCATGAAAGCACCCCAGTAAAATTCTGGAGCACCCCCCCCCAATTCTCGGACCCCCCCTGGAACCCCTCAGAATCGACTCATTTATATACCAATCGATAGCTCTTGACGTCAGGATTCCGAATATCTAATTTATATTTCAATCAACACGTGATGCCAAAAAGTTATGATCCTTGAGGCTTCCTGCTACACCTGTGGATTAAGGACACAGATGTGCGTGTTACGACTGGGAAATTAACACTTGCAGGCTTTTCCAGCCCCAATATCATTGACGCAGCAATTGTGGTTGACATTTAAGATTTGCATATCAAAGAGGTTGATGTGTGCAAATTCAGGAATGCACCTACACCCTGCCAGGGAAGTACACTGGGTGCCCAAATTATTCAGGGGGGCCCGGAACAGCCTGAAAAAATTCCAGGGTTCCCCGGAACTGCTTTCACAAATATTCAGGGTGTTATAAAATTTCCCAAGCACGATGTTAATGCTTGTGTGTGTGTATGTGTATGTGTGTGTTTGTATGTGTGTGTGCATACATGTGTGCGTGCATGTGCGTGTGTGAGTGTGTGTGCTTGTGTCTGTATGTGCGTGTGTGCGTGGTTGTGTGTGCCTGCGTGCGTGATCATATGTGTGTGTGCGCGCGTGTGTGTGTGTGTGTGTGTGTGTGTGTGTGTGTGTGTGTGTGCGTGTGTGTGCGTATGTGTGTGCGTGCATGTGTGTGTGTGCGTGTGCGTGTGTGTGTGTTTGCGTGTGTGTGCGAGTGTGTGTATGCGTGTGTGTTGCGTGTGTGTGTGTGCGCGTATGTGTGTGTGCGTTTTGTGTGTGCTTATGTGTGTGTGATGTGTGATATGTGAGTGTGTGCGTTCATTTGTGTGTTGTGTGTGAGTTGTGTGTACGCTTTGTGCGTATTAGTGTGTGTATTTGTGTGTGTGTTTGTGTATGTGTGTGTATGTGCGTACGTATGTGTGCTTGTGTGTGTAAGTGTGTGTGTGTGCGTGGTTGTGTGTGCCTGTGTGCGTGCTCGTGTGTGTGTGTCTGTGTGTGTTTGTGTGTGTGCGTGTGTGCATGCGTGCGTGTTTGTGTGTGTATGCATGTGTGTATGTGTGCGCCTTGTTTGTATAAATGTGTGCTCGCATGTGCTTGACATCGCTAGAGGTTTGCGCATGGCTGCTAGTTGAGGCCTCATCAGGGCCTGGGGCAGGGGGAGGGGGGGAAGCAGAGGGAGGAGGAGCGGGGGACTTCCATCTGGAGAGATTTTCATTCAGTCGGTTACAAGATGCAAGCACTCAAGCCCAGCACTCATAGGGAGGCCTGGTCAGGAGGGGGAGCCTCTTGCTGGGATGGCTCACTCTCTTCCTTCCTACTGGCTGACCTTTCCCATTCTCACAGTGTCATTCTCACTGTCATTTCCAAAATCCACTGCAAATTACCCGTACATTTATAATTTTACCAGGTACCCCGGAATCGCAGGGGCCGTCGTCCCTGCAAATTTCCGGGGTACCCGGACCAGCTTTGGGCTACCCCTCCGGGGCAGCCCAAATTTTTGTTATTTTTCCGAGCCCCGGACGGGTTGTACTTCCCTGCACCCTGCCTAATTTTGGTGCCTTTCAGGCACCTGGCCCCACACAGCTCACCAGAGCACCACATGCAAAGCTAAGCTATAAAGCACACAGCCTGGTGGTTATGGTTATGAGATGGGAGTTGCAATGTTTAGGTATGTTTTGAACATATATTTGATGGCAGAGGGGGCTTACATTTGGGTATACATCTATTTGGCACTGTTTATATGGGAGCCCGGGAACAGGGACGACCACACACCCACATGCACTCCATACACACAAATTCACACACACAACACACACTCACATGCATGCACACACACATGCACGCACGCACAGACATCCACGCACACTCACCGCTATATAAAGAGGGACTGTCAGGGCTTTTGGGCGTGGAGATTTTGTTCAAGTTTGCGTCCTTCTTGTCACCCTGCAAGCAAATAGCAAAGGCATCATCCTAGCCAATTATCAAATCAGTTCACACTGCACCTGCCATGTAGTTGGTGCTCAGCTAAATGCAGAACGCAACGACCTAGCCAATCACTAAATCAGTTCACACTGCACCTGCCATGTAGTCGGTCTCAGCTAAATGCAGAACGCAACGACCTAGCCAATTATCAAATCAGTTCACACTGCACCTGCCATGTAGTTGGTGCTCAGCTAAATGCAGAACGCAACGACCTAGCCAATTATCAAATCAGTTCACACTGCACCTGCCATGTAGTTGGTGCACAGCTAACTGAGAACACAACATCCTCGCCAATTATCAAATCAGTTCACACTGCACCTGCCATGTAGTTGGTCTCAGCTAACTGCATAACACAAGCACGCCACCACCACGCAGCGCACAGACACTCAAAAAATTCCACACTATAATGCAGGCAGTTCGGTTTGAACAGGATACCATAAAGGCACACAGTTCTGAGCAAGGAGGTGAGAGAAAAGTCAATTGTTTGCACTTCATGGCACGCACTCACACACACACGCACAAACACACCCTCCCTCCCTCCCTCCCTCCCTCCCTCTCTCTCTCT
>Ga0307947_1001087_pt1 | contig 20915 bp, 24 predicted proteins | sample OrgLakmetagen232_FD_201840 | JGI IMG/M metagenome (GOLD analysis project Ga0307947, IMG submission 201840) | Saline water microbial communities from Organic Lake, Antarctica - #232 | ecosystem: Environmental > Aquatic > Non-marine Saline and Alkaline > Saline | place: Antarctica: Organic Lake...
TTTGCGTGTGTTGGCACCCAGAAAGGATGTGCAGGGCACTGTCTACTTGTGGGCAGAGGGGGCAAGTTTGACTTGTTGAGAGTTTGAACAATACCGCATGTTTTTGATTATATAGGGTGCCTGTTCTATATTTCATAATGAAACATTTGGTCTTAAAGGGGACATTGGATGATGTTAGGTAAGCATTGCTATAGTGGCTCCATTGGCAGTGCCGTCCTTGATGAGGGTCTGGTAGTACGCATGGTAGTTTGCTTCAGTTTTGGCATTTCCCAGTTTATGGAGAAGATGCATGTGTGCTTGAAGGGTGTCACGGTGGTTTGGTAGGTACCAAAGCTATGGGGGAGGAGAATGGGCCATGTTTCTTGTATGGGTATGATTATGGGTTTGTGTTTGTGTTTGTGTTTGGTTTTCTATAATGTCTTCTTTTGCAAGCCAGGGGATGTTACGGAAGGGATTCCCCTCAGGGCCTGCTGTTCTGATGGAGGTGTCTGCAATGTCGGAGTAGGTGGTGGCTGGATTTTTAGCAAGGGCGTCGGCATGTTCATTGCCTATAATACCGGCGTGGGACTTTAATTTGAAAAAGTGGACGGGCGATGGTGATTGGCATATTGCTTTAGCAATGGATTGAAGGACATCTCCTTGGATGTGGTGGCGATGAAGATTCGGGTGTGAGAGCTGTTTTTTTATTTGGTGCAGCGATGTAAGGCTGTCTGTGGCTATATGTAAGTAGCCGTGTGTGACTGCCACTGCTATAGCTGCTAGCTCTGCACGTGAGATGGTGTTGGTTATACCCATGCCTTTTGGGTTTACATAGTGGGAAACATTTAAGTGAGGGTGGTAAACGCCTGATCCGGTGTCTTGCCCTACTTCATTCTTTTGGAGGCTACCATCAGTGTAGGTCCAATCCCGCCAATCTATTACCTTACGGGTTAAATTTTGGCTGGAGCTGTTTTGGGGTGCTTCATCGATATTACAATTATATGGTTGGTCAGTGCTAATCAGGGCAATTGTTTCATCTGGGCCTTCTGAGGCTTGAGGGCGGTCATTGGGTAGCTTATTAAATTTGTTAAATCCTGAGTGTTGTCCAGAACCTGCTAGGGCTGTTTGGTAGGGATGGTTATGGATATTTTGAATTCCCACTTTGCCTCAGGGATTTCTTTGGCAAGTTCTTTTAGCCAGTCTTTGTTGTGAGCATTGAGGCAGATCCTGCCCTTGGTGTTCCATATGGCAATGATCTTCAATTCCCATGAGTGTTTGGGAAGTGGTATTTGCATGTTGTTCCAGAAGGACACTTTTGCATATTGGAGTTGGTCTGATGGGATGGTGCCCAGGAATTTACACATGTGTGGGTATTTGCGGCAGAGTGATGCATAGGGATTTGTGGTCATCTTTTATTCCAGGAAGGGAGGAGCAGGAATGTGGCTGTTTCCTCTGTGCTGACAGCAGCAGAGTAGTTGGCGTGTCTTGTTGCTAAGAGCATGGTGTTTTCATGGTAAATGGGATGGCAGAAGGAGAACCCAGAGAAACGGGAGGAGAAGGCATTGGTGTTTGCCTCAAACACTTTGTCCCTTGGGTGCTCACTCCAGTAATGGGGGAATTTGGGGTCATGGTCAAGGGGGGATGCCATTTTTTCTGAGTGACCAGGGCCCACTTTTGAAAGGTGGCGGTGATGTGGGAGGGGAGTATCCGTGCGAAAGAGTATTTGATTTCTTTGTTTGTATATTTAGAGGCAGAGGTGTCTTTACGTGCAATGAGGCCTACAAGTTCTGATGCAAAGCTTGGGAGGGGGTTTGACGTGATCGTGTAGACCACTGCATTTTGCCCTGTGAAAGGCTTTTTGTAGTATGTTAAGGCGCTCGGGAGTAAGAATGCCTTTACACTTTCTGTCGACATTGTAAATACAGGCTACTGTGTCAGTGTACACTTCAGGAAGCATAGTGTCATCTGGGGAGGATAGGGTACTCTTTTCTTGATACCCCATGAGATCAATGGTTGTGATCCCGTACTCACAATGCCCTGTGGCCGTAATGTCAGCCTGTGGGTTGGTGGGTTGGATGTCAAAGCTAACTTTTTTCTGAAGATCGACATTGTAGGGTCGGTACGCATTGTCCTCTTGGATGGCAGAGAACCCTTGTTTTTGAAGATCATTTAGGTGTTCATCTGGTGCAGGCTGAGATAAGTTTGGTGCGGTGATATGCTCTTCAAACCTATTGAGGCTCTGCTTGAAGCTTTCACACGTGTTTTGTAGTACTTCTGGCTCCCAGGTTGGGTTCCATGAGACTTGCACAATCTTTCTTTTCTGAAAGTGGATACGGCTTTCCTTTTCATTTTGGTTCAGATTGATACAGGCAGGGCAGGCCCATGAATCATTGGCATCAATAGCTTCCCTTTCAGTGGCGCTGCAGCAGCTTGTTTAAAGCAAGCATTGCCAGTGGTAGGTACGGTTGCAGACGTCACAGATGTACATGTCTTTAAAAGGTGGTGAGAGGTCTGGAGATTCAAGTCCTAGATGGTAGGAGCAAATTTCACAGCTTGCGCACTTAATTTGGCTCCGGGCTATAGTCTTACTGGATTTGGGCACTAGCCCAGCTGATTTAAAGAGGGTCTTTCAATATTCGTAGGGGCATAGTGTGGTATTGTTTCTGTCTTTGGGGTGTATCATCTCTGTCTTTTTTCTTGGGGGTGAAGAACCTCCAATTATCTATGTGCAGGATGCATCATTGTAGAGTGTGTTGATGGCCTCTGTGGGTGTCATTGAAAAGGCCTTATATTTCTTGACATGTTGACACCACATGAAGCCCACTATTCCAGCAAAATTATGAGGACATATCACACACATTTTGGTGTACCTTTGGGGAATACTCCTGGATGGTGGGATGACCGAAAAAGAAATCAAAAGCCTGTGTTGCCTCTCTACCTTCACTTAGACATTCCCAGCAGCCTCAGCCGCGCACTTTCTTGCCTTCGCCTTTCTGGCCACAACTTTCTGGTCCAAAGAATGCGTCATGACAGGAATAGAAGGCCTTATGAGCTCAGGATCTGTGACAGATGTGACTGGCACACTATTTAGGATAGATGAGGAACACATTTTGTTGGACTGTCCGCATGATCATCTGGTCAGACTTCGCACACAGCAACAGCTTATCTTCCCACCTCAGTTTGAGGATGGCCCAGCTCGTTTGAGGACCTTTATGAACCAACCTGATAGTTTTGGTGTTGCTTCCTTTGTAGCCAAGTGCCTATCCTTGTTCCCTTGATTTTTCTAGCTTTTTTTTTGGTTTGGTTACAGGCTTTTTTCCAAGCTCCCGCTCAGATGCCCACCAGAGGCATATATAGCGATATGCAACCTTACCTTACCTTAACATAACTAGATGGTCCACAAAGTTTGGGGTCAATTGGACCACCCCAGTGGTCTTGGCATAAATCCAGTTCAAATTTTAGCACTGAGTTCCCACATTACAGGCCACCACGCCCCATCCAGGGCCTCTTTTCATCCCAAAACAAGACAGGATAATACCCTCTATCATTATGCATCAGCCTGGTTTTTAAAAAGTAGATTTGGCGAAGGTTGGTTTTCCACCTTTTTGGCACCCCTTTTGCTGATTTTCTCTAAGGGAAATGGGACCAAATGGAGTATCTGACAAACTACTGGGCCGTTTTACTCCATTTTTGTTGCAATGATATATATTTATCAAATGAACACCATTGGTGCAAAAACTTTCAGAATTGGTGCAGTAGGTGGTGGAATGTAGCAGATTGGCACTGGAAAGTGGGGTTCACGCCGCAGGCAATTAGGCGTGCGTGCCGGAGTTTGCAGTTTTTACGCTCAGGTGTAGCCAGACGCTGATGTCGAGGGCTATCATTTGGTGCTGACCTTGAAAACTGCAAACTCCGGCACGCATACCCCATTCACATTTTAATAACACCCCTTTTTGGACCCACAGATGACCACCTCTGGAGCTTTCTACTAGTTTGATATTATGAAACCCTGCACAATGACACTAATTAAGATGTATCGTCATCAGAATCTCCTTCATTTTCAGGAGTGTCGTTGCTAGCTGATTCTTCGTCCTCCGTCGTTGTTTCATCCTCTTCATCCGTCTCTTCCGCTTCAGCATCGTCCACCGCCTCGTCATCCACCCTGGGAATAAAATGGTCATACATTTCAAAACACAAACATGAGCCGTCAAATACATCAAACTATGGAAGGCAAAATGACCTTAGTGGACGTCAAGCTCCTGCAGTTGCTTTTTATACAGGATCTATCCTCATCCAGGCCAGGTCTACATGCCTACACATGCCATACTTATGATGGCCAAACATAGATACAGCAAGTGGCACATCTCTATGATATTACCAGGTGTCCCGATCAATGCTCTTAGACACGTTTACAATACTTACATCACTAGAACATCAGTCATGGGCGATGCCTCTTGGAGTTTATCGTGCAAATCCTGTGCAGCGTAGCCATCTGTGTTGCTTGTTGTCAGAAGGTCCGTGTGATGCAAAATGTCAGAGTACAGCTTGATTTCTAAGCCTGCAAGAAACCTGCAAGCACAGTGCAGGATATTAGCCTGTATTAGCAATGATCTGCGCTCACTCGAAGATGTTTAGATTCGTTTGCATAAATTTTCTAGCAACATTACCAGCAGTCCCCCATTTGGATGTGCAGTGATACTTTAGCCAGACAACACGACATGCACAATTCCAGATACTGTCCCACCTGAATGAGGTGAGTTGCAAGAGCTGTGTCATGTTTGAGATGGAGGGTCCAGGGGATATGCTCAACAGTCGGAGGCCGGTGAGCTGCGTGAGGTCCTTCATTTTTAGGCTGCTTTCAAACGGAGTGTTAAGGCTGCAGAGTGCGTGAGGAGGACAGGCACGTGGCTTTTGCGTGGTTATAGCAATTGGTATTGAGCGGAAGGATCAAACAATGGCATGTAGACCACAAGTGCTGAAATATGAAGTAACTTGAAACAGAGAGACGAAAGAAGTAAACAAAAGGTCAAAACAGTGTAGTACTCTTTGGGTATTTGCTTATGCATTGATGCAATGTAACATGTAACCCTCTCACCTGAGCTTACGCAAGCAACTCATTTGATTCAAGACTGAGATATCACTGGGTTGGCTGAAAAAACGAACGAAAGGAAATAAGGGAAATGGCAGGGTCAGAAAATGTTTGGCTTTGAGGATGTCAGAGAAAATGCGTAAGCAGGAAAGCATTTCAACCTACTTTAGAAGCTGCCAATCGTCGTGCATGTAAGTCAGTTCTAGCCAGCTCAGCTTTGGCCACAACCTCACGACATCTGACAAATAGACGTCTCCCATTTCACAGGAGTCAAATGTCAGCCTGGAACAAGACGAAGGAGGTGCAAGGTCACACAATTGACAAAAATATACCGTTGATTTGCAGCAAAGTAACAAAATGCATGTTACAAAATACAAAGTGGTCTCAAGCAAAGCACCTACCATTCTAGGTCTTTCACATCTTGGAATGCAGAGAGGGATGGCAAGCTGCAGCTTTTGCAGTTTAAATGGGTGAGATTGGGCAGGTGCACAGCAGTCCCCATTGGAGCAGCAGCAATGTTCATGTTCTGAAGGTGGGCAGCAACAGACCAGTGTGGGTTGGGTGCTTTTCCTGAGGAATTCCCTGAAAAAACACAGCCCACTGCCGACGCCAAATAAATGGGAGCTGTAAACTAATTCCACATCTATATATAGGAATACCGTGCACACTTTGTTGCAGACATGCAGCAAAGCACTAGGCAATGCAATTTTTAAGCCCGCACCTTCCTCGCACCCCAAAGCAAATATTTGCCCTTCCTGTGTTTATGTGCTTGCATGCACCTATGCCTGTTTGCAAGTGCTTGCGTCTTTCTGTCTGTAACTTGTAAGATTGCAGATAAATTAAAAAAACAAGCAAACCCACACAACCCCGCACCAGGGAAACAAAGAAGAGTACCGCAGACATCCCATGCATAGTAATGAGTAATGAACAATAGATATGCAGGGCGTTGTTGGAAAGATGCAGTAGTTCTGCTCTCAGACGAATCTGCAATATCACAGTCGCTGTGTGAAATTTGCCATGAACATCCATCAAGTGTCAGTTTGAAATGCCAGGTGTCCACAGTTAAGGCTGTTGGCAACCTTTTTTCGTACCTGCAGCGTGAGCGCCGTCAATCCAGAGGGGAGGCAGTGCAGGCCGAGGCGGGGTAGGTAGGATTCTTCGTTTGATCCCAAAGACAAAGCTTTCAATCTTGACAGGGACGTGAGTCGGGTCAATGACTGAGCGTGTGAAGCATTGATGCTGCCCTGTGCGGAGGCAGAGTTGTGCGGTAATTGAGAGTCTTGATGTACACGTGTGTGTTGCTGCTCTTGGCAGTGCTCCAGCGTCAAAGGGCATTTGCGGGGAATAGTTCGTGTGCAATATGCCATTGGCGTACATGCATGAATTAGGTTTGCAAAAAGGGAGCAAACGAGGACTACAAGCGTCAATTCGTCCCAATCCACAGGCGCACTGACATGCAAAGACATTGTGCCCGTACTTGTTAGCATCATTGTTCTGACACACGGTGCACATAGACAAGACTTACTTGGACAAGAAACCTGGCTGCAGATTTCTCAACTTCTGCTGAGAAATCATCCACACAAGCGTCCACACAGAAATGACGTAATTTCTTGAAAATATCATGTGCTCCTAGAAAGCTCATGCTTAAGCCCAAGGCCTTTCACAGACTCAAGGTATTGTCAAACGTACCTGGAAGGTGAGAGTAGTAAGACTAGTCATCTTGGCCAAGAGCTGGACACCCGTAGCACACAGTCTAACATTGTGGTTGCTCATAGGCTCCTCTTCGTCAACTTCGTCCTGTGCAGCAATGAAACACATTGACTTGCATCGACCTGATGTCTGCAACTGCTTAATAGTCACAAGCTTCTCAAGTACATTCTGTCAAATAAAAAGTGGCATTGTGTCGCCGTTTGTGCTGCAAGCACTCTTTTGCATTGCATTATAAGGTCTGAAAGTTAAGTTTTCGCTTGCATTGGCGGGGAATTATTACCAAGGAGACTCACAAAATCTCCCACAACTTGATATAAGAGAACAGAAATACACGGCAAGCCTGCTAACGACAAAAGAAGGGAACACTAGGCTTCACTAGTAATTTAAAAAGATGGAGAAAAACACAGAAACACTGACAGAAGGCAAGAAGGACACACCAATTGATTAGACTGTAAGAACTGGTATCCATGTTTTTCACACTGAACTCAGCAACTCCCATACCCTGTGTGCACAATGCTAATATTTCCAAAGGATCTCACCTGCTCTCCCACCTCCACACAGATTGTCAAGCTACGCAGACCTTTCAAACTCGAAGAAACGAACAGCAGGTTGAATAGGATATGCTTGCTCCCAAGTTTATCCATGAGCTTCTTGGTGGTTTTATTGGCAGAGGAAACAGAGGCAGCTGCGGCATTGTTGACAGGAGCGTCCTCCCCTTCCTCACTGTCATCATCACGTTCTGACTCATCTGGCGCAAAAGAGGTACAAACTGAGAGCTCGTGTAGGTGGCTGGTCTGAAAGTGCAAAAAACAGCATATGTCGCGTGTGTCAGTGGTGTGTATTGGTATCATTGGCAATTTACCAAGTCTGCAACTTACTCTTTTTCCTCCATTGGTGAATAATGAATAATATAATAATGGCTTCAAGAGCAACCTGTTCCTGCTTTGCGCCAATTGCAAAAAAGTACGAGCAACCTATAGGAGCAGCCTGTTCCTTGATTTTTGTATTTACCCCTTATTTTAGTCGAACAGCAAGCACAGGAGCGGAACCAATGCAGTGCACACCCCTGGCCGGATTGATCTCGTCCTCACACTCACTTGCACGGATGACAAGCCACGCAGCGGGGAAAAACTTGCAGGGTTCTTCAGCAAGAGGCACAACTTTGTCAGCTTGGCTTGCTTCTGTGTCACCTCTTGACTGTCACTGGGTGGGGGCTTGATAGCCAATTTGGAGGAGGGGCTCGAGTGAGGTACAGATTGTAGGGAGGCTGAGGGAGGGCGTTGCTGCCGAGTGTTGCGTAGCACTTCTGTGCGTTCTGTGCATTGGGTGTGGTGCTGGTGGTTGTCTAGCTGCTGCTTGTGCTTCAAGCAAGAAGACTGCAGGTCCCCTGCAAAGGTGACGGCAGCAGATGCGTATTGTATGGAACGAACAGAGAAGGGACACTGTGGAAGAGGTCTCTGCAATACACAGCGATGTTCTCAAAAATTCAAACCTGATGGCAAGGAGGCGTTGAGATTCCCAGAGCAAGGCTTCCTGAAAGCTGCTGAGAGACATGCCATGACGGAGCGGAACTGGACGGACCCTGTAGCGTGCACTGCTAACATATACGCAGGACTGCCCCCTTCATCACGTGACACATCAACCTGTTGTCAAAAGGAGAAGTGGTGTGAGGAAGATGTTAAATAGATCATGAAGCAAATTTCTCCTTTGGTTCCATAAATCGAATACATAATTATAGTGCAGATGCGCAGCAGAAAAAAAGCATCGCAAAAATAAGCAGGGCAAATCAGTGGGTGCAACGAGAGCAGGAGGTATGGCACCATTCATATCTGCCTAAAACCCACACACCTTAAAGCTAGGAACGAATTGACCATGAGCTTCACCCAGACGTGTGTCAATACCTGCATGCAAATAAATCAAGTTTGCGCACTTGTTGTTCCCCTATGGTATTGCAGCAAAGCAGGCAAACAAAACGAGCCATTTTGCTTGGGCGGATGACAAACGCATGTACTGTACCTTAGCAAACTTATCCTGCCCCTTAAATTTTGAAATAGTTGATTAAATCCACCTTCCCTGCACCCTGAAAATGTATACCTTGCCCTCCCCACATCACCCTGCAGGGCTATAGCCCTAATCAGCACCAATAAGCTTAAAGAACAGTTTAATTGAAAAAAAACACAAAAGGGCAAAAAAAAGTCAACATGCCGTTTGCACATGCGTTTGCTGAAAGGCAGGGCCGGGGGCCTCACGATCATGACTGGTAGCGACACAAGAAAGGGTTGTTTTTACCAACCCTGCCAAACCCTAGGGCCAAACCAAATATGTATTTTACAATATTGCAGGTACCCATTAGGGCAAAACAAATATGTATGAGGGTGGTGTTATGCAAAAGGCTCGGCATTTACAAATTTGCTACAAGGAATCCCTGCACAGAAGACCTGATAGAGCTACAACTTAAAGATGAATTACCCCGCTTAACTTTGTACATAAGTATGTGTATATGTGCTGACCAGCTTTACACAGCACCCTTTCCTTCCTTTCAACAACTTGCCTGTGATACGTAGGTCGACGAGCGAGGGCATACTGCTAAAGAAGGCATGGTAGTCTGCCCCCCAAGCAGCTGGAGCGGCCCTGAGCTCTAGGCGCTGGAAGGCACAAGACAAAAGGGGCATGCACATATGAGGGGGCTTGATATGTTAGGCAGGTAACAGCCCATGCAATCTCGTCCACTTGCACTTGTAGCACAAGTCTTGTGCATGTGCACACAGACCACTCTCAGGCTTTTTTAACCCTCAGGGTAGATCATCACTCTCGGACTGTTTCCACTCCTCACCCGCAGTTTGAGGCTGCACCAAACAGAGACCAGCAGAGTTTGCAGCAACGCCTGTGCAAGCGTAAGCTCTCTTCCTTTGGAACAGTCAACGGCAGTGTGCATGCCGTTTTCAATAGCACTGCTGCTCGCTAGCAGAGATATTTTTGCTTGCGTGGCCTGGAATTCCTGCACCTCCCTGCTGCCCAGCCACTCCTTTGTAGTCTGGTAGCTGCTGTTGCTGCTGCTGCTGCTGCTGCTGCTGTTGCCGTTGATGTCAAGCTGGATCCCATAACATGTCGCTAAGGCTTGAGATACCTCTTCCTCCTGTTGGGGCCATGAATTCGCTCGAAGCTTTCTGTCCATTTGGCCTCCAGCTCTCCTTGTTGATTCCATAAACGCAGGATGCATAACAGATGTTTGAAGGGCAACCCCCAGGTTCTGTACAGGGCGACAGCAGGGGGTTGGAATATTTGAAAAGAGTGGCTTTCAGGCTGGAGTAGAACGAGGGGAACAGTCGAAAAGCCTACCACTGTCAGGTCCGAGCACAGCACTTCCTCCTTAGAATGGTGGCAGGCAGGGCTAATGAGCTCTTAAGTGAACGAGCTGCAAGGCAGGTCAGGCGTTTGGTACTTGCTCTTAATAGCAAAGGTGGGCAACTGAGGCCCCAAACAGACATGTTTCAAAATGTAATTTGGCTCATGTGCGGCAAAATTGACAAGCTCCAATTCTCACATTGTATTTAATCTGTCTGTGGGAGACTCTGGAGCTTATTGCCAATTGGACTGCACAAGCTTAATTTGCAGTGGCGTGGCCCCAACTGTTAGCTGCCAAATTGGTATCACAGCTCATCTACTGCATCAGCTTCTGTATTTCATGTGTGTTTTGGATTCCCCTTAACTAGCAGATATCTTTGCAAAACAATGGATTTAAAGGCCAAGCGGCTGGTGAGATTTGCAATTATTATGCCATTTTCCATTGAAAGCACCTATCTAGGAAAGTTCCCTACCATTTTGTTAAATCCTGTCAATCCATTATCCGTACATAGAGCGACTTCACTGTATGTGGCAGGCACTTGGAGCTTGTTACGTGCACTGGTAGCTTTTAACGTCAGCTTTAGTCTGGAGCCACATTATATTCAGTTTGATAAAGTGGTGTGTGAGTATTTTCCCCTTGAATACTAAAAGTGAGCATGTTTGGGCGCTTGCTCAATTGCCCCCCTGTGGTACAATGTACAATGGTCTAAGAGTGTGTACAACAGAATCCTCACCTTCCAAGGGTAACTTCAATGCTCTCGAGCTGTGTCAGGCCATTAAACGAAGCAAAGTTTGGCGACGCTGTTCCGTCCTGCGCAGAGCAGAAGCAACTGGCTGCATGAAGTTATTGTATAGTAAGACTTACGCTAGAAGGGACAGCATGTGTACAGTGTGTTTGTCAGACATCAACAGGGCTCTATGACTGTAGAACAGTACAACCAGTATATTCGGAATCTGTCTGCAAAAAGTTGCCATGCTTTCTGAAGCTAGTCACCTTTTGGGAAGTTCATGTTAAACCTCTTTCAGCCTCCAGTAAGATTCCACCAAGGTACAATAAGCAACAAAGTATTATTCAACGCCGATTAGAAGGATCGGGCGACATGTTCTTGGGAAGATTATTTTTTGTCATCTTGTTTCAAAACGTTCATGCCTCAAAAGACAGAAAGCAGTACCACATATGCATTTGTACATCGTCAATGGCCAAATAAATTGATCTGAGGATCGATGATTTGTCCCGTAATCATCCTTACTTACCTTATAATCGACCACAAGATGCTTAAGGGTTGTGTTGGATAAAGGAGCAAGGCTTGTGCCCCTGTATTGTAGCAATTAAGTAGGAAAGAGAAGGCCTCATAAATTAGAAAGCGGTGAGAGTGATCCTTTCTGATGCTGGAAATGTAAGCACGGAATTCTGACCTTGATCTCTGATGTGTGCTTAAATCACTAACGTGCATCTAGCACCAAAAAGTGTCTTACCCGTCCTGTATAGTGGAGGCGGGTCTGGAGACAGCTTTCTGCGGTCATACATCTTAGCTGTCCCATAATTGCACTCTACCCTACCTTGGCCAGAAGTCAACCAATTCCAGCTTGCTCAGATGTCTGTAGAAATGACCATGATGCAGTGATTTTTGGGTAAAACTTTCATTTCAAGCCAGCAGCATTTGACTGCATGTCGTTTCCACAAGTCTTTCCTTGACACTACTTTCTGCTTCAAGAGCATCTCTTCTGCTAAACAGGACTGCCAGTTGCCAATACGCGTCAAAACGCTATGCTCAGCCATAACGCACGTGAAGAGTGTGATGGCCTGCAAAGGGGCTTCGTTCAGGTAGTGCAACGTCAGCACTTGCACAGGGTGGAACCCAGGGTGACTGCCACCTCGAGGAAGCGAGGCAAGCATTGTCATACACAGCCAAAAGTCGATGTCATCACTTTTGGACTTGGCCCTGTTCCTGACGCATGGCAAAATGAACAAAGAGATGGTGCAGGAATTAAGTTGAAGTAAAATGGCAGGTGGGACAATACGAGAAAAGCGAGAGAGGTAGGCCAGCAGCAGAAAACCAAGAATGTATCTGTTTCTAAGCCACTCACTAAGCAGATATGCAGTCCAGTCAAGGACCTACCCAAACGACCAGAAGTGAAGGTGGCTCCATTCAGGAAATGCTGCTGTAAAGGCGCACGCAAGCTCTTTACACTTCTCTTTGTCGTCACACATAGCAAGGTACCTGGAGGCATATATTCAGGGTTAGCCAAAGCCAAAGATGCATTATATGTTTACACTATCCTTGGCAAAAACATCTTTACAAAATGGGAGAATGGGTCATGGTCTGGTGTACATACTACATGGTATACGGTCCTGGTCAACCCCTGCATATTCCTGCACGACGTGTGGATTGTGAAGTTAAACTTCTGAATGACAACCCTAATACGGGGATTGTTATGTTTGCAGAGATGGATAAAGCGCAAAACAATGCTTCAGGCCTACTGGATCAGGCTGCGCTTATTGCCACAAAACAAATTAAAGCAAAAACTTGGAGCTTGGATTGAAGGGCCCCTTCCTTACTGCTTACTGCATTGCATAATGCAGAGAGTCAAAGACACTTAGGGGACAGGGAATAAGAGCAGTAATGTAGGCAAGCAAATGTAAAGTGGTGGAGGCTCGTTTAGTATGTGGAATGATTAGCACACTTACTTACACACACATGCACACACGATTAAGCTTACAAATCTGAAACAGAGGCTGCGCCGAATGCTTTTGCCCACGCCTTACAGCTCTGCCTTGCCTGCAAACAATGGTGGAATAGGAAATAAAACAGAGTAGTAAAACAGAGTGACGGGCACTTTGTGTGTCATGATCAAGTCCAGCAGCAATCTGACTTGCTTAGTGGCATACTTCATGCCCAAGGATGGATCATGGTCCCACAGCACAAATCTGCCTCCAGATAATGTGCTCATCCATTACTTTTTGACGTGCCTGCTCTTTGTCCACATGTGTCAGCTGCCTGCTAATGATGCTCAGAACATCCAAGGGGAGGTGTTCAACCTGCAGGCCTGCAGGATCAAAAGCATTTTACACTTGAACTTGGTTGCATCTTCAAAGCGCTTCTCCAGCTTCAGTTGAACCAGCAAGGGGCCACAAGGGAAACAAAAGGGTTACAAAAGGGCGTTGAAGCTTCTGGGCAGCTTTGGAGCTAAGAAACTTCTAGAAGGAAGGGACAACGCAGTAAGCCATTATGTTGTGGCTATACCACTCTATGACTTACAACTTCTAACAGCAAGAACTTGCAGCGCACACAGCCTGAAACCAGTTTCACGCCCAGAGAATGTTGAGCAAACAAACAGTACGACCAAAATTAATGCAAAGCTTTGTGGCTTATACAGAAAGAACTGCAGCGGAGCATTTCTGCCAAGCAAGGAAACCCTACTGTTATCTACATCACGTGCGTTTTAACAGGAGAGGTAGGAGCAACAGGTTTGGCAGGCATGCAGCACCCAGCCCCAGGCTCTTCGGATTACAGGGATCGCAATCCCACATCATTTAGACCTTGAAACAATTGATACTCTGGCAACCCAGCCAGCCCAGAGCCTAAAATTAAGTAACTAGGATCCCACAGAAATGGAACGCAAACCTTGTGTAGCAGCAGCTTCTGATGAGTAGGCGTGCTCTTCTTTTTTTTGGGCTTGCAGCTTGAGGAGCACGTCCCACACAGGGAAGGGAGGGGGCCGCTTGTGTGCCTGATGCAGGGAAGCAAGCAAAAGTTGCTGCTGTCAGCAAAGGAGCTAGCGGCGTGCGCTGGTGACTTACCTGGCTGCATGCGTACCAGTAATTGAGTGAGTGCCACCATACTGCTGTACGCACAAACAAATCAAAGCTCAAAGATGATGTTAGTGATCAAGATGAGATGAAATGCTTTTTCCATGCGACATGCGTTTGCAAGTGTGTACCTGCCGCTATAGGCATCTGTGTGGGGGATGCAGTACACGCAAATGCACACGTATGTGTACATGTTAATGTGCGTGCACATGCATGAGTGTATGTACGTGGTGTGTGCTTCATTGCATGCTATTAATGCTATGCATTAAAACAATGCATTAAAACATGCTATAAAAAGTTTGCATAAGACGTGTGTTCAAAATGTAACAAACAGCGCACGGCATGCGTGCAAATTATTGGCATTCAGGATTAGCAATCAGGAACACTGAACTCTTTCTCTTTGTAACCTCCCGCAGGTAACTTTAATCTATGCAAATGTAAGTCTTGGCATCTTCAAGACATGTAGTTTAAGTGTAGTAGGAAACACATTTTGAATGGCAATAAATTTCCAAGATCTAAAACAAGAACTTAAGGCGAGCACTAATTCGCCATGCACAGAACATGTGGCTTGACCGTGCCTTTCTAATCTCCAACCTAACATACTTTTCATACAACAAATTAATAGCCCACGAGTAAGTGAAAGGAGGATTGGCGTGTGAGGTGGCCATCAGGTGTTGGCTTCCTGCTCATACAGAACACATGCCAAATTCTTCATATAAAAAAACCGTTTTATCTGTCTACCCTGCACACCCTAGCTCAAGTACTATGCGTGAAAATCTACAAGCATTCACCTCCATAGTGGTCTTCTAGAGCCTAAGGGGAAATCAGGCCAAGGAAAAGAGGGACTCTGGATGATCTGTTAGCCATAAGCTACACCTGACTTTGGGCAGAGCATCAGGCCGAACAAGTCTCCTCTGGGCAAAAAGGTGCAAGTGAGTGAATGTGTGGGTGCATGTGTGCATGTGTGTGTGTGTGTGTGTGTGTGTGTGTGTGTGTAGTGTGCGTATGTATGTATGTGTGGTATGCGCGTGCGTGCGTACGTGCGTGTGTGTGTGAGTGTATGTGTGTGTGAGTGTATGTGTGTGCGTGTGTGTGTGTTGTGTGTGCGTGTGTGTGTATGTGTGTGCGTGCGTGTGTGTGTGTGTGTGTGTGTGTGTGTGTGTGTGTGTGTGTGTTCGTGTGTGTGTGTGTGTGTGTGATCCTGTGTGTGTGTGTGGTGTGTGTGTGTGTGTGTGTGTGTTGTGTGTGTGTGCGTGTGTGTGTGTGCGCGTGAGATTGTTGTTCCTCACCATGCTAGCAGAACAAATGGCTGCAGAAATGTCATGTTAAAACCGTATTGAACATTTTTTACACATTTAAAAATCAAGTCAATATAGGTGCCGCCCACAATGGGCCTCAATTTGGATGAATGCCTTGAGAAAATCAGGAAGTGCGAGATTTTGGCTGAGGAGGAACTAAAGGCTCTGTGTGAATATGTGAGTGTCTGGAGCTACAGGTTGTCCCCCATAACAAAGAGGGCACCGAGACAAGCAAAGCTGACGTGTTGAACGCAGGTCAAGGAGATCTTGGTGGAGGAGAGCAACGTGCAGCCTGTGAATGCACCAGTCACTGTAAGCGGGCAAAGTCTCTGGGCAGGGACGCATGGACATTAGTTTACTGGCGTGCTCAGACTTTTCAACCTGTGTTAGCAAAGTGCACTAATGGGTGTATCCCTTCGCTTTGAGCAGCACACACCCTTCCACACTCCTTGTGCACCGCAAACATTGTGTCAGGTGTGTGGGGACATCCATGGCCAGTTCCACGACCTGCTCCGGCTGTTTGAAACGGGGGGCCAGGTGCCAGGCACCAACTACATCTTCATGGGGGACTTTGTGGACAGGGGCTACAACAGTTTAGAGGTGTTCACCATCCTTATGCTGCTCAAAGCCCGGTTTCCGGCCAACATCACCCTCCTTCGCGGAAACCACGAAAGCAGACAAATCACCCAGGTGGAACATTGACTGGAACATTGCTTTGCATTCGTTGTTGCTTTTTGGCTGCCAATTGCGCCTCGTCTTGACTGTGAGCACGCCTGCGTGCTGTGAACACAGGTGTATGGCTTCTACGACGAGTGTCAACGCAAGTACGGCAACGCCAATGCGTGGAGGTACTGCACAGAGGTGTTCGACTACTTGACGCTGTCGGTGCGTGATGCAAGTCTGGTTTGTGTACAGCACAGCCTGCCGCAGTCATTTAAGTTAGCCCTGGAGCCTTTCATATAGAAAAACCCACCATCAGATACTGCCCTCCACTGCAGGCAATCATAGATGGGCGTGTGTTGTGCGTGCATGGTGGCTTGTCGCCGGACGTGCGAACGTTGGACCAGGTGCGCGTCAACACACATGCACACACACACAAACACACACACACACACACACACACACACTCTCACTCACACACACACACACACATATACACACACACACACACACACACACAAACACACACACAAACAAGACGCACACACAAATACCGTGCTAACTTCAGATAACTATCCTGACTCCACAGGCACTTGCATGTTTGCTTCCTCAAAGCGCCCATGTTCGTGCATTTGCACACTACTGAAGACACCAGGCTTTGGTAGTAACCATGTGTTTACGTACAGAGGGACATGCTGTGAAGTTTGCTGAGTTGCTCAAGCAATGTGTTAACACGTTCAGCGCGCCTTTCTGCACACCACATCCTTGCTGCAGATTCGAACCATTGACCGTGTGTGCGAGATTCCACATGAAGGGCCGTTTTGTGACCTTATGTGGAGTGATCCTGAAGATATAGACACGTGGGCCATCAGCCCGCGTGGTGCAGGCTGGCTTTTTGGGCGGAAGGTCACACAAGAGTTCAATCAGATTAACGGTGCGCTTATGCCTGTAGTGCCTTGAAAGCTCCTTCGGCCTTCTGGCTTGCTAGGATCTGATTTGTTTGCATATGTTACTCAGACAGCTGTGCGTAGCAGGTGTGGTGCAGGGCGCCCTGGAATTGTTTTATTCTAGACAGGGTTGTTCAGTTCAAGGTTAGGTCAAAAGTTTGGGTTTGCGGACTTTTTCGCAATTTAAAGTCCGTTGAGCCAAGAGGGAGCTAAAAAAAACGTAGACAGGCATGTCCAAATTTTGGGCCTCCGGCCCAAAATGACCACCCACCCCCCTCCCTGACCCCCTACATAAATAAAAAAGGGTGTCATTCTGCGCAGAAATTAAGCGTGCATTTGTCTGTCTACTTATCATTTCAGGATAGCAATTTCTAGAGGAGTTATAGGGCAAAAACTGATATGCACACGCTCTTGCACTGACCACCTGTTTGGTGCACAAGCCCAGCCAAACCCTTTGCCAAAGTACATTTTTACTTCATCTATGCATTTAGCACATGTTGCAACCCATGAACTGCACGTTTAAAACTGTTGCTGGTAATTTGCCTAGACACACCCCCGCGGCCTACTTGGGGGCACTTCGTGCATGTCTGTGACCAAGCACCCAGACCCCACATTTTAATCAATTCACCCAACAAGGGTGCCGATCGACTGGGCTTGAGCTGAGGATTTAAAATTAATTTTACGTGGGAATGGCAGAAAAATTATGGAGCTCCCCCCCAAATAATTTCAGAACCGCCCAAAAAAAACAAATGACCCCACTTCTGCGTCCCCGCTCAGAATCGACTCATTTTATATCAATCGATAGCTCTTGACACCAGGATTTCAAGTATATAATATTGGGATTGACACATGCCGGCAAAAAGTTATGAGGACTCCCACCTCCTGGTTGAGCCCTTTCAAAAAATTTGGGTCCAAAGTTGCAGCTCAATGCAGGAAAGAACCCTTGCCCCCAAAAAACAAATACGATTACGATCACTTCGGAAATTAATTAATTAATTGGCCAGAAAAACGATAATTTTTATTAATTTTTGAAGGCTTTTGAACTGAATTCGAAGTGATAAATTAATTATTTATAGTGGTTTTAAGGGTGAAAATCGAAATGAGCTCTAACTGCGCCATATGAACCCCCTGGCCGGGTTCTTGAAGCCTGTCCCCAGCTGAAAGGCTGGCTGCTCAGCATAGGGACTGTGAGAAGCTGCAGAGGGAGAGGTAGCTCAAGGAGCTGCGAGAGGAAGAGGCAAAGGCAAGGGGCGAGGCTGGGAAGAGGCCTGTGGGGCGCCCGCGCGGCTCCAAGAACAAGCCTCCACCCCTCACATGCCCCTTTAGAGGCATCCATCGTGAGTGTAGAGAGTAGAGAGTGGCTATTGCTGCATGTAAACCCCTCACCTCTCTTTCCCTGCTTCTGAGCACTGTGCAGCTTCAGCCTCAGCCACAGCCTAAGCCTCAGCTTCAGCTTCAGCCTCAGCCACAGCTTCAGCCATAACAAACAGCAGTAGCAGTGCACAGGCAGCATTCACAGGGGGCTCTTGAACTCAAAAAATAATTCCCGACAGGGCCCTCCTGAAGTGCCCTCTAACTCAAAAATTAGTCCCCAGACCCCCTCACGAACTGAAATCGAAATTTTGATTAATTATTTGAAAGTGTGGTCACGATGTGATCGTGAACGGACGGTATTAAGGAAATAAAACCCCTCTTTCATAAAACCTGATCCTTGGCTGTACTAGCTCATACCTTGCTCAAACAAATCTGTCACTATCTCCTGTTGTATTGCCTGCTCAGGCTTGGAGCTCATCTGCCGTGCGCACCAACTGGTCCAAGAAGGCTTGAAGTACATGTTTGCGGAGAAGTCACTAGTCACTGTTTGGTCGGCGCCCAACTACTGCTACCGATGTGGCAATGTGGCGTCTATCTTGATTTTTGACGAACAGTTGCAACGAGATGTCAGGTGCGCTAGCCTCTGGAATCCATCTTAAATAGAGCACGCAACTTGCTAGCAGTGGTAGGTTGCTCTGTTATCGCAAAGGCTGTGCGACACAGTTTGGCCTGGGTAACTTTCCAGGGGGGTGACATTGGGCCAAAAGAATGCTCCTTATTGCATGTAAGGTGCACATAATTTTGTCGCTACAAGCTTTAGCTGACACTATAAGCTACTAGAGGTCATGTTCATATGACCTCGTAGGTAGTTCTTTTTGTAAATAAAGGAAATAAATATAAGTTTGATGTTTTCCCACGGAAAGCATCAAACTCATGTTTATTTTCTTTATTCCATGGGAAATTGCATGTCACTCCGTTCTTTTTGCCATGGTGATTTTACTGTGAGGACTCAGCATCAAATATCACTGGATTTGGTGCAGTAAATAAACTGTTATGAAAATTGGCAGCAAAAGTGGGTTTAACGCCGCGGCCAAGTAGACATTGGTGCCCCTAGTGCCTGTTTTCAAGCTGACTGCTTTGAAAAGCAGCTTCATTTTGATGTAAGCTCACAAATTGGCAATTGGGGCTCCCATTCTGGGATCTGAAATGTACCCCTTTTGGCAGTGTTCCCCCTCTGGTAATTGTTTCTTTGCTTAATTGGAACGAGATCTCTGTGATTACGAACAAAAAGGGTGAAAAGTGTGGCCAAATGTGAGCTAGAGCTCTGCATGGACTTTCCGGGATGCGTTCACTTTCTAGACTCTGTACAAAGCTTTTTTTTATTGCAGCCATCTCGCTAGAATGATGAATCATCATAAATGACGGTGAATTGAACAAGGATTGCAGCCTTCTCAAACCTTTACAAAACTTTCTCGACCTGTGCCATAATGGGGCTTTTACAGGCTTGCAGGGACACTTCTGCGCACCTTTGTAATGCTGAGTGATTAAATGCCGAGGTACTCATGCAAAAATAGCGAGCTCTGTCCTCATCTCGTTTCTTAGCTTTGTAAAGCTCTGTTCAGCTCGCACGTGCTCCTCTTTGTGACCCAGCACTTCCTCTTGGTTGGTTTACCTCAGGCCATGTGCAACATCAAACCCCAGGCAGTCCTCTTCCATTCAATGCATGCCAACCGTAATTTTGGCACTGACCATATGCGGCTGCTTCATTATCTAGCTCACACTCCCCAGACAGATGACCTGCACAAACAAACTGTGCTTAACTCGCAAGTGGTCTCGATCATTGTGTTAGTCCAGTACTTCCTGTGGCTGGGCTGCCTCTGACCACGTGCAAAAACAAATTCCAGGCAGCCCTCTTCCATTCAAAGCTGAGCCAACTCCTCAGTATTGACCATATGTGGCTGCCTCATCTCTTTTGACTTTCTTACAGAGTTCATCTTGTTGCTTCGTATTGCAGAGGGACTTATGGTCGTTGTTAGGTCATTGCTGCTCCCTCCTTTCCTCTTGTGCTTATTGCTATCATCTGGAGTGCAAGCCTTGGCCTTGATGGCCCACAAACCCACCGTGCTCTCCTGCCGTGTTTGACAAATTTCTATGGCTCAATGCAGGTACTTCACTGAAACCACTGAGAACTCAAGTACTATGGCGCCCAGGACTGCTTCACGCTTTTTCTGGTAGTTCCGAGTTCCGATTTATAATGAGAATAAATGAAGAGCCTCTTTGGCAGCAACTTGGAAGACTTTATAGAAAACCCTTATTTGTATGCCGTAATCTTAGTCTGGTTTTCTCATTCACTTGCGCGTACGTGCCTTGAGCGTGAACCTTGCTCATAAACCTGTATTTTTAGGTCAATCGTTGTTTTTTCCACTGGTGCTTGTGCGCCTTGGCATTGGAAGGCCAGGACGCACTTATTTGCTTCGCACTGGTAATAGAACACAATGTTTACAATGGGGGATGACCTTCAGTCAGATGATTTGGCTGATCCGCTGCTGACTGGTCTCGGCCTTAAATAACTCCATAAATTAGCAAAAATAAGGTTTACAGAAAAAGGCCTTCAGTCAAGGACTGCTAACTAAAAGGTAAGGGTAAGGGTAAGGGTTACACAGCTATATCCGCCAGCGAGGGCAGTTGAGCTATAGCAAAAAATAAAGGCAGCTTCAAGAAGAGAAGGAGGCCAGACTGAACAAGACACCAGAAAAAGAGAC
>Ga0307947_1001095_pt1 | contig 20850 bp, 18 predicted proteins | sample OrgLakmetagen232_FD_201840 | JGI IMG/M metagenome (GOLD analysis project Ga0307947, IMG submission 201840) | Saline water microbial communities from Organic Lake, Antarctica - #232 | ecosystem: Environmental > Aquatic > Non-marine Saline and Alkaline > Saline | place: Antarctica: Organic Lake...
CCCTCTAGCTTCTTTTTCTGGTGTCTTGTTCAGTCTGGCCTCTTTCTCTTCTTGAAGCTGGCTTTTTATGCTATAGCTCAACTGCCCTCGCTGGCGGATATAGCTGTGTAACCCCTTACCCCTTACCTTATATAAGTTTCCGCTCAGATGCCCTATAGGCATATATAGCAATGTAACCTTACCTTGCCTTGCCTTAGAAATCACTTTGATGGTACGTAGTCCAGCAGGCACAAACTGACTGCACTACGGGCAAATCCACTTAGCAGTTGGTAATTTTACACAGAGGAGCTTCATCCCTGTTTAAGTACAAAGGCAGTGCCCGGTTCGGCAAGCTTGTGCTATTTCTAACAAGCTGTCCCCTTGCGCTATCTCAAAAATCTCTAGCCTTCATCGTCAAAATCGTGCCTCTTATCTGCCCTTCGGGCCTAACCCAGCATGCCCAAGAAACATGGACAGTATATGCATTGCCATAGTCTTATGGCAATGTCGTCTGAAAGCCACTCAAACTGACGCCCCACCAAAAAACTGCAACCTCAACATTCACACACGCACAAACTCCAGCACACCAAGGTCCATCATGTTGCCTCCGCACGACACGAGCTTAGTCCCTGTTGGCAGGCTGCAGGCATTTTGGATGACGGAGAGTTGGTTGTGAGTAGGTATGCTCATTGCTTGCTATGCGGGTGTGACATTAAAAAGAGGAAACGCAATAACAGCAACATAATGCTGCGCATATAACGCAGCAATTTGAGGTGTACACATCGTCGTGAATTCGCCAGGGAGCCTTACGTGCCACGTCTGCTAACAAGTGAACACAAGTGAGACAGATGCGGCAGATATGGGAATTTGAGAAGGAAAGGTTAGGGAAGCTACCTCGCTGAAATTTCAAACTAGGTCCAGCAAGGTATTTTCCCTAGGCTAAACCTGGCCCAGAATTTTTTAACTTCCACAACACTCCAAAGCTTCACAGCAAGCCAAACTCAAACGCAATCTTTTTCAAACCCTTTTCCTGAACTGCTCACGACACCTTTTCAGGTCCACCTGCTTCCTTATACATTGCATGCGCAAATATCACTGACCCCTTTATACCATTAGCTGTTTCTCATAGAGGCCATGGCTTTCTTATTATATTTATGAGCAGGGTCTCCAAGTCAAATTCCTCACGATTGCGTGTGCGTAAAGCCTACACTTGTGATGGCAGCCCAGTGGTGGTGAGGCTTTAGTATGCGAGATCCTTTGTTTGAGATCCATATCAAAAGCCCACCAGTGAGCGACCATCCGCATGAGCTCCGTGGAACAGGACGCATAGTGTTTACATAATACAATGTACAGCTTCCCTCTAAAAATACATAGTAAACATATTTTGCAAGATTTGCAGCTAACCTCGGTGCCTGGGACAAGTGAGAAAAGGCTGTCGGTCAGGCGACATGTGCCTGACATTATCTGCAGCACCTAGCTGCAATTGTTAGGTTGGCCAGAACCTGGTCCGTACATTACACGTGACCACGTACATCAAAACTGACCTGCTGAAAGTACTGAATATACATCGTGACAAACGCATCTTTGCATGGTCCTGGCTTCCATAATACATGTTATACATTTAAAAATCGACACTGCACTATCCATCCTGCTAATCGTTTGCTTGCAACCTGGGCCATATTAATAGAAGAGGCGAGAAGCGAGCAAATGCTGTTTTAAGCCTATCGAAGGGACTTCCTTGAAAACTAGATGAGTTGCCTTAGCCACATCTATGTAAACTACACTGGGGGATCTAAAACATGCTAGTTCAGGACATTCCCAACTTGGGCAACGAATATTTGCCTTTGACAGGCTTGAATACAAGAGGGCTCAGCCAGGATACTGTACCACACAAAAACCTGCCCTACAGGCGCGCTGTGTCATTTTGTGCACCACATAAAACGGTTGCCAATAAGAAGGTTCCCGGCCTCTCATGTACAACCACATAAAACGGTTGCTAATAAGAAGGTTCCCGGCCTCTCATGTGCAACCACATAAGACACATTTCACTGATTGATGAGCAGATACACTATGCGGCCACAGTCCACAGGTTGCGTCGTAAGCCATACACACAAACTCGCCCACGACCACACACGCTTTCACACGAATGCCAGCGTGCTGGAGCCACATCCAATACCACTTCATGTAGCTCCCTCTGTATCACCTTGGTGTGCAACAAAAACCATCAAACGAGGAGACACCCAAATGCACGTACCCGACAACCAACCACTTGCACGAGCACAGCGCTGGAAGCTGACACATAAGGACCCAGAGCATGTCCCTGCTCTACTTTACAGCAGGTGCTGCACAATACACCATTCTGCTGGTAACATACCACACCGGGTACCATGCAAGCTCACGGAATCTGACCTGAGGACACACATACAAATCAGCTGTACTCACGTCGAAGGAGGACACGGCGGTGACGGCTCCGGCGATGCCTGCCAGCACGGTGGCGCCGGCCACGAGGGAGAGCAGGAAGTTCTTCAGGGAGGGAGTGACAGCCGCTTCAGCGACCAAGGGGTTCGCGAGCGAGGCGCCCGCTGACGCCAACACACCGGCTTGCAGTGCCTGAAACTGCCTGTTAACAGGCTGCACTTGCTGCTCGCTGTCAAGGGAAAGGAAAGGGAGGGGGAAAAGGGTGTGAGGGAGAGATGGGCAGGATGAGAAGAGATGTTCCTACTCGAGTCGCGCATCAAGGCTGCTAGCGTTTGTGGTGGTGCAATTGCATTCCGGATCACAGAGTAGGAGACACTCGAATTCACCTCTTGTTCTGCTGGGCGCGGCAAACCGGGGATGACCGCGCTGGACGGCTGACACCTGCACATATAGGGAATGAGACCAATATTTCATTCTACTACTCGTCCAAGCGCCATCTGCAGTGAGTTGTGTACGCGGCACATCGAGAGGGATCGTACTTGGTGTGGCCCTCTGGGACGAGGTCTGCCTGTTCACGGCTACAGCGCGGCTGGAGGTGGCAATGCAGGACATGGTATTTGCTTTGTTGCGAGGGAAGTAAGGATTGAGCTTTATTGAATAAATGTGCGAGAAAAAGGTAGACGATAGGTTCCCTCTCGGATCCCACTGCAATTTGCAACAAACTGTGTGACTAGGCGTACAGGAAAGTAGTTGTGATGCTCATTCACTCAATGATGCGGCTGTGCAGACATCTAAGGGTTCACCACACAAGGACGTGGATGTAATGTACTTGATTTTCAAGTCCGCTAAGGTGTCATCCACCATGCTCGCTTTGTTGCTCTTTCCTGTGTTTTTGGAAGAAGAAAAAAACATAATGGCTTGAAGCTCCTTCTGAATTTACAGAAAACAGGCCAAGAGAACTGCTGGCAGCCGCCTTTTTGGTTCCTGTATGTAATAAAAGTGGCTTCGTGCTTCAAGCAAAATAGCCGCAGGTGTCTATCTGACACGAAGAAAAGATAAGAAAAGAAAAGAAAAGACTCCGCTAGGCGTAGTGATGACACAGCCAGCATGATTAAGGGAGGGGGTACTTAGGTGCCCGCACCAGGCACCCCCCCCCACCGCGCAAACAATTAAAAAACAATGTGGGTCAGGGGGGTTTTGTGCTGTAGTACCCGGACCCAATCCTTGACTGTTGTTGCTTGTGTTATATTTGCAGTGCATACCTTGTTTTTATGAGCAGATGCATGTCTGATGGAGTGTTCATTCATTTTGTGTGTCAATTTGTTACTCTTGTGGTAATTTAGAATAAGGTCTGCCAGAGGCTTGTCTGTATAGTCTTTGTAGATAGTCCCCATAGCTCCAACGAGGATCACGTGAAGCTTGGCTTCCCCATATCCTTGTCTGTTTAGGTTGGCAACAAGCATGCTGTGCTGTGCTTTTGCTTTTTGGAATTGGGGATCAGGCCTAGTGTCTTCACAGAATTTAAACTCAATCAGGTGAACCTCCCACTGGTTTGGGTTCAATTTCTTGTCTTTCGCAAGCTGTTGAAAATGTGGTTTGCGGGTGGTTACGCGAGAGGAGCACACAGTGCTAGGTAAAAATAGGATGGCGTCAGGACGAGAAGAGGCTTTTAAAGCATGTGCTGTTAGTTTTGGTAGCAACCAAGAGGGCAGTGCTTTGTTGGCAGTGTTTCTCAGATCTAGGCCTTGCTCTGATAGTTTATCTGCGCTGCCTACGTAAGTGTAGGCAATTTGGTTGGCACCGCATGGTCCCTTTGTAGGACTTGGACAATCAGCACACATGCTATATTATGGCGTTTTATAATCATGTTCCTCATTTTAGTGTGTTGGCAGCCTGAGAGTATGTGAAGTGCACTATCAGTGCAAGGGCAGATGGGGCAGTTTACATTGGGAGAGAAGCTGTGTTTTTGATTAAAATTTGTACCGGTGCGGTACCTGAGGTACCGTACCTCATAACATTACGCTTTTCGTAGAATTTGAGATTGCTATTGTTCCAAAAAGTATCTGACACATACTAGCAGCGGTTCAACGAGCTCATAAACCTGGCCTAATGAAGTCCTCTCCTCGTTGAAACAGGTAGGTTCGTTATACTGATCTAGATGCATGCGACTAAAAAATTGGATACGCATATAACTTAAGCGTTCCTATATTATGTGCTCAATGCTAGTTTCATTCTCATTCCTGACAAATTGAATTTCTGGAGCAGTTTGGAGATTGCAATCGGAAATGTGTCTGATCAGTTGCCGCCTGATCATTCTCTGCCGAATACTTCACAAAAGAGTTACTGCGCTGAAGCACGCATTCCAGAATGTGGTGTTTGGTTCTGATAAACTTAAACCGTCTTTTGCTTCTGATTAAATTGAACTCAGAAGGTAGTTGCCCAACATGTGCGTTTATTCCTGTCAAGCTGTACGCAGGGCAATTCATGTAAACCTGAAAACATGCTCTTATAGCTTGTACTTCAGCGTAAGTTTGAAGCTTAATCAGACACATTCTGACGAAATGGCGTGTATATGGTGTATGTGGTGTGTGTTTGTATATGTGTATGTGTGTACCCCTTAAATATAGCAAGCAACACTCTTTTTACTTTTGCCACTTTTGCCCCGTCGCCCCCCTCCCAACTTTCAAGTACACGACAATGTGATTAACTGCTTGCAAGCAGGCGAGCCTTGTCAAAGAAGGCGAGAACATTTAACTTTTGTAAGATCTTGGTCACTAGAACCTGTGCTTGATGCTGCCCTGTACTTTGAAAAAGGATATAATTTGGCGGCAGTTACACCACTCCCCACATCAATCAAGGTGTACAAAATTTACTGTGTAGACACTTCCCCTGCTCAACAAGCAGAAAAGGCACGAGAACAACACAAGCTGCCAATGCCTCCGAGTGAGTCACTTCCTCGGACACCGTACTAAAACCTTTTACACCATCCTGCTAGGAACAACATGCACCATCTACAGCATCCACACAAGGAACCCACTCCACAGCATCGGAGTTACTGGTCTGCATGCCACAGCACTCATAAAAAATTAAGCCTACCCTAAGGTACTTGCAATCAGATCCGCAACAAAAATCATACAGCTGAGACGAGACTTTGAATACAACCCCCACGAATATATGAGAAATACTTTTGGTGGTGTGCAGGCTTTTGCCTCCCAACCACCTGACCCTTACTGAAAAACTTCTTATTTTTATTCTCCGGGTGCCGGGTGGGATGTTGTGTGTCTCTGCACCCATTGGGTGGTGCAGAACACAAAGCAATGTCCTTTCCTAATCCATGCCGGTAGTGTTTACACAATCTGCGTTTTCTTTTCTTTTCTTTCTATTTTCCAGATGGGATATTGTGCGTCTCTGCATCATAAGGAGCGTATGCCGACTACTGTACCACGGTATCTTCATTTGATCTGTCAAAACATGTTATGCGCAATGTCTGTAGACTCTGTTTGCGTGCGCATACTTTGAAAGTTGAGGCAGCAGCGTGGCTTCAAGGTGGTTCTCGCGTACGTTACCAGTGTCCTGGTGAAGATGAACATGTTCAGGACGAGATGCATGATTTGTATATTGCCAAGACCATCGGATTTGTGAGCTGAGGAGAGAACCATTTCTCCTTTTTGTTCACCTTTTTCGTGACTTCTCAACAGCCCAACCCTTTTAATATCGACTCTGGAGCCGGTTTCAGGCCAAGCCTGCAACCCACTTGATCCCCCGGGGATCAATGGGCCATTGATTTTTCCTTTCCTTTTGCGGTGGAGGAGCTTTACGGTACTCAGTGCCAAAGTGGCTCCTTTTCCTTATTAATGTGGGGAGTGCTTTTCACTGCCTGCGTAATTTTTTTCCCCTTTGCTGCAACAGGTCAACAACAAACTTGTTTATCATTACCTTTCTCAGCAGAACACTAATAGACTTTTTCTCTTTCTTCCTGAGCTTATGGAATTATTTGTGGCTGGCCGAGACCAATCAGCAGCCGATCAGCCAAACAACCTGGCTGAAGGTCACCCCCCATTGTGACCCTTATCTCTGCATCCATTGGGTGTTACAGAACACGAAACAACATCCTTTCCTAATTCATGCCGGTAGTGTTTATATTATCTGCATGCTATGGCTTTTCCAGGTCTTTGCTTTGACAGCTGGTCTATACGGTTGTCAAGTATGGGCAACTTCTTCTCCGACATATGATTCCTCAAAAATCACCTCCACACATAATTTTCACCTGGGCTTCCTGAAAATAATCCTGGGTGTCAAGAAAAATACTGATACTCACTGCGTGCTCCGCGAAACAGGTCAGATGCCGGTTTTTCTCTATTGGTTCAGATGCATCATACGATTCTGGAACAGTTTACTCTCTTCAAACAATCCTCTTCTTGAGAAAGTTGTGCGGGCTGACCTTCTAATTGCTAATAGAAGTGATACATGGACTTACCAGGTTCTGCACACACTCCAAGATTTCCCTACGTCTCGGCTATTTCTGAATGCCATACGATCTCGCAAGTCTATCAATTTAAAAGTTTGAGCTCACTTTGCGCGAACATATCATTGAGAGCTGGAGAGAACTTGATAATTTGACACCACATGATAATCACCATTCCAGCAGGATTATGAGGACTTATCACACACATTTTGGTGTAACTCTGAGGATTGTTCCTGGCTTGTGGGACGACAGAAAAAGAAATCACAAGCCTATGTTGCCTCTTTAACTTTGCTTGGATATTTCCAACAATCTAAGCCGTGCACTTTCTTGCCTTCTTCGCCTTTCTGGCCATTATCTTTTTGGTCCAAAAAGTGTGCCACAACAGGAAAAGAAGGCCTTATGAGCTCAGGATCTGTGACAAATGTGACTGGCACTCTGTTTAGGATGAGGAACACATTTTGCTGGACTGTCCGCATGAACATCTTGTTAGCCTCCGCACACAGCACCGCCAGCTGGTCTTCCCACCTCAATATGAAGATAGCCCAACTCGTTTGAGGGCTTTTTTGAACCAACCTAATGTTTATGGTGTGGCCAATTTTGTGGCTGAGTGCCTAGCCCTTTTCCCTTAATTTTTTCTAGCGCCTTTTTGGTTTGGTTTCAGGCTTTTTCCAAGCTTCCGCTCAGATGCCCCCCAGAGGCATATATAGCGATGTAACCTAATCTTAACTTATCTGCATCTTCTTATTTTCTTATTTCAACCCTGCGATTGATCATTTATCAACGGAACTTATCAATCGGCACAACAGCTTTTCCCGAGCAACAGCGGTTGATTTCACCATTTCATCCGCACTTCAACCGAGGCTTGAAATCTCTGACGGACGTTGGAATGTAGGAGAACGTTACCAGCCTGGCTTACCAGGCTTATTGACTCGATTCCAAGGTAGTAAGCGGGCGGTAAGTGGCTGGGTTACCGACTTGGAAGGCGAGTAGTAAGCGACCGGTAACGGTCTTTTCCAACTAAAACTTAAAAGAAATTAGAAGACGGCCTGGTAAGCCAGCTAGCTTACTCGAGTAGTAACCATAGTAAGCCAGCAGTAACCCAAAGATACAATATGTTGTTAATCCAACAAAAATTGGTAGGCAGTGCATCGCTTAAAGTAACCAAGGTGTTTTTTGGTACTTGGAAAGCGGCTTGGTAAGCCGGCCAGCTTACTGGATCAGCAATCATAGTAAGCCAGCAGTAACCCACAGATGTATATGTGACTTATCCAACAGAATTTGGTTAGGCAGTGCATCGCTTAATCAGTAGCCCACAGTTGCGTTGCGCTTCTGATCTACTAGGACGTTAACAAGCAGGGCAGTAATCATTGTAATCATGATTAAGGAGAGATGGAAAGCTACCTAGGCAACCATGCAGCAAAAAATGGAAACGCTACAGTGACTGCGCAGCCAGCATGACTGCGGCTTTCAGAGCGGAAAGTGCACAACACTGTGATGCACTTGTATTTCTATCTATTTCTTTCCAACAGCTAGGGCAATAGGGTGGCATCATGATGTTATGCTTCTTTAATAAGAATTGCCTTGCCGGATGGAGTTAAAACCAGCTTCACAGATCACTGTTGGAATAGCCTCCAATTTGTTATACACCTTTACAGTGAGGACGTGTACACATGTACACATGTAACACTCCCCCCACCTGTTCCAGCCTCCATGGCTGCACTCTGGGTGGCATTCTGCCCTTGTTTATTTCTGGCATATATCAAAGACCTGCACTATGCTCAAACATGTGCCAAGTTCTCTCACATAACCAACTTATGTATATGATAAATGATGAAGCATTTGATTGTGGAGTTGCCGTATCAAAAACTTTTCACCTGTAGCCTTTTACTGCCTCATCATCTCATCGCAAGTCCCTCTTCCGCATTTAGGCCACTTGTTGTAGCGTGTCTTCCATGTAATTAGCCAATTTAACTCTTCTCTTTCTGAGACATGCCATCTTGAGCAGCCTGCAACTCTTACTTTGCTCTCGTTACCGGCTCTTTTATCCCTTCCACAAAGACGTGAGCATGGGCACAGTACTAGGTTAACTCACTGGTGTGAAAGAGTGTACGCCATAGTTTAGGAATTAGGAGCATAGTCATAGGCTCCAATAATTTCTGAGCAACTTTGCACATGCCAAGTGCTCATCCCAACCTGTCTGATCTGGTTGCACATACGCCCACAATATTTCCTCCATAGTGCGGTTTGTTCTCTATCCGGCCATATGTCTGAGGACGAAACGTACTAAAGAGCCTCCTCATGCTTTTTACGTTGTTCACTTCTTTCCAACACAGGTTGTTGAACTGCGGATGACCTCTGTCTGACATCACCGAATCAGGCATGCATGCAACTGCAGGATCCAATCTCTGAAGGGCCTTGCAAGTCCTATTGCATCCAGCGCCTCAACTGTGGGGATAACAGGTGACATGCACCATCTTAGACAGCCAGTCCACAAACTTGTGCCAGTATATTGACCTCTGTCTACCTTCAACAGCTTCAACAATAAGTCCAATATGATGTGCTCCCACCTGCCAGGAATAGACAAGGGCTGCAAAAGACTTTGTGTTCGTTAACCTGACAAGCATCACGATGCCTTAGGTAATCCTCAACATCTGCCAGCATGTTCACCCACTGATTTTCCTGGACACCGGATGATATGTCTTAGTAATATTCACATGTGGCACCCACTGGCATCATAGTGACGAGCCTTCATTATCTGTGCCCGTAGAGCCTTGTCCTTTAATGCCAATGTTATGAACTGCCAGTTCAGTATGGGCATCCAACGGCAAAATGTTAAGGTACATATAAGAGGACTTACACACCATTAGCAAGCCAACGCCTTCACTAAGGTAGTGGGGTGGCACTGCTCAGATGGAGGCAATCCACTTCACCGGTCATCGTTGTATTCATCTCCACTTCGTTACTCATCTTTACAGAGTATTTGTAGCTGTCCTACGGTATCCCCTATTTTCAGTACAAATGTAAGGGTGTACCTCGTGATCTCTACAATATTCATACTTCTGTAGTTTTGTAGCCAGCCAGGCAAGCAATCAAGGGTTGTATTCGGTTGGAGTTGCTGCTGCGCTCAAAAACATGCACGCTCAAAAACGCAACGAGACTGTTTTGCTGGATCAATTTGGTTAAGTGGATGGATTAGGCATGCTTCAGGTGTGTTTAGTTGGTGTGTGCAGCTCCCTTTCTTTAGAATTGGCATTGCATACAAAACATTTTTCTCGGGGTGTAGCGCTGTATTCTAGCATAGGTTACCACACACCAATGGTCGTATTCACTTACGCGGTGCACATGTGTTGTCATACACTGTGTGGCAGACAGAAAAGCCTGTTCAATTGGTGGCAGCGCGATGCCACTTGCTTCAATCTGCCACACATGTATTTGCAAACTTTAAAACCATAAGGACGGACCAAGCAACACCGCTTGCCTTCCAAACTTTAAAACAGGACGGACCAAGCAACACCGCTTGCCTTAAGGCACAGGTAATTATTTCATATTATTACCTCTGTGTGTGTGTGTGTGTACATAGAGTTGCTATCGCTAGTTGATGGGATGGAGGATGCTATTAATAAGAAGGGATTATGCTCCATCCAGCTCCATCACTTATAAAATATTTTAATGTGCCAGTCCACAGCTCTGTTGCTGTGCAGGTGTTGAGGAGCCGGAGAAATACTGCTACCTGTTTGACCATTTGCTGTTACTCTCTGCGAATTTAAGAGGGCGCCCTAGATCGCTCCCACTGAGCGAGCAAGGTTTCTTGCAAACTGCGGGTGTACTTGCAGATGAGTGGGCGGGAAGAGGGCATCGCCAACGACAGCTCTGGATACGGTCGTCAAACTACCTTGCTGGGCGGTTACCAGAAGCAGTGCAGGTCTTTGCCACACATGCCTTACCAATGTGGCTTAATAGTAAGCCAGCTTATCTATCGGCTTACTTCTTCGGTTACCAGTAAGCTATGTAGTAACCGAGGCTTACTGATCTGGCTTACCAGCAAGCGGTTCAGTAAGCACAGATTTTGGCCAAATATGGCTTACCAGTGTGGCTTACTAGTAGTAAGCCAGCATATTTCATGGCTTACTGCTTCAGTTGCCAGTAAGCTACGTAGTAACCGAGGCTTACTAGTCTGGCTTACCAGTTAGCGGTTCAGTAAGCACAGATCTTGCCCAAACATTGCTTACCAGTGTGGCTTACTAGTAAGCCAGCATATTTCATGGCTTACTGGCTGCTTCGGTTACCAGTAAGCTATGTAGTAACCGAGGCTTACTAGTCTGGCTTACCAGTAAGCAGTTCAGTAAGCGCAAATTAATGTCAAATCCTGGCTTACTACCTCTGCTTACTAGTAAGTGATCAGTAAGCGGTGGTTACTGGTAATCCATGGTAAGCGCCTTCAGCAACCACATAAATGTCCGCTTACTAACCTCGGTTACCATGGCTTACTGGTAACCACCGCTTACCACCGCTTACTTTACGGTGGTTACCAGTAAGCCAGGAATTGGGAACCGAGTAGTAAGCCTCGTACGCCAGGCTGGTAACGGCCTACTACATTCCGACGGAGGCGACGGCTCAAGCACCGCACAGAGATAATGAATGTCTGGAAAAGAGCGAGTTTGTTACAAGAGGACCATCTAGCCAAACAACAAATATTTGTGGAAACGGTCCCCATAGAAATAAACACGATTCGTCTGTGCCACTGATATAGCATGACACCTCTAAGAATGTTGTCAATCATTTGTAACCATAAGAATGTTGTCAATGATTACAAATGCTATAAAATTCAGAGGTATCAACAAGACTGGCACGACCAGCCTTTTGAACAAGACAGAAATAAACTCTCAACTGTCAACCAACTAAAAGATCACCTCACGCTTTGTTGCTGCCGCCGCCGATTTGACACACTTGTTGAGTTCAATAAGAAGTTGATCAGATCGAATAGAAAAAAGGAGTCAATCGAGTCTGCTGCTTGTGAGACGGGGTATCATCGACTAAGTAGTCATCTCCCCAAGTAAATAACATATCAAGAGCAGAACTTATCTGGGGGTAAAATAAGGGTCACAAGACTAGAGCAACAGACAAGGCAAAGAAGGCCACAAATCCATCACGAGCAGTCTTGGAGACAGGGCAGGGCTACGACAAAAATGAAACTTCAAAAACCCTAATCTTGCTTTGAGTGATAGGCACCATTATAAACCTTGCCTGCAACAGAATTCATCAGAGTGCGCTGACCACAGCACCAACCTCACCATCTTATGTAGATGCCCCCTAGGGGCATATATAGCGAGGTAACCTTACCATCTCAAGTTACAATCTCAAAATACACCAACCTTGCACCAACAGCAGAAAACGCCAAATTGAAGAGGAACACACCGAAAAATCCATTTCAAGACTAAAACTGGTTAGCTTGATGCAAAGGTTAGTATCCTCAATCTTAAACCAAGGCAAACTCTAGCATCATGGCCCAACGTACCGACACACACCACAGGGTAATTTCACAATTACCAAGTACTATAAGAATTACAAGTAGTCATAGGACTCATAGACCTGTCCACAATCATAAAGGACATTTCCAAGCGACCACTGGCACTTTTCTTGCCTGGAAGTGTTTCAGTGTGTTCCCACAAAGGGAGGCCACGAATGCATACGTTTGTAATCAAGTTCACAAAGTGCCTACTGTAACACCTCCATCATCATATCCTCATTCAATGGGGGCCAGGAATGTTTCCTTGAAATAACTTACCGGCAAATAGTGGGCACTTCATGCATTTTGTCTGTCAGCCTTCTCTGCACCAAAGCACCCTACACACACTGCTGCTACTGGTGCAGCTACTTTCAGTGGCTTGCTAAAAGGTGAATTCTTATTCAAAACAACTTATCAAGCGACTTGCTACAGGGTGTATCCCTATTCAAAACCACTTCTGTGCTTCTGAGAGTACAAGTTCAAGGTTACAGCAATAAAAACGCAAGTCCGCACACAAAATGCCTTCTCTGTCCCTTTTGAACACCATTTCTGTGCTTGTGACAGTACAAGTGCATGGGTACAACAAGTATCATGAAAAGCAAGACTCCGCTCACCAGATGCCTTATCCACGCTTCTTCATACCAGCCTCAAACACAGTCGCAAACCACAAAGAATGAAGGTCAACTGCACTTTTTCACACCAGCCTTAGGTACACGTGACGAAGAATGATAGTTGAGGAAGATGCTCCTGTTGTACACATCTAATCCAAAACCGACAATCAGGCTGCACAGGTTCAGCGCAAGCGCATGGAGGAGAGGGCACCTGTATTGCAGCCTCGTGTAAACGAGCGTGCTCCCGATGCAGACCGCCACACGATTTAGCAGTAAGGCCCTTGATTGAACCTGTGCAGGTGAGGAAGGTTCAAAACAGCCAATAAACAACAGTAATCATACATTGCCGTCTTAAGAAGGGGGTGCTGTGGGTAGATGACCAAGGGACAGGTGACCAAGAGGGTGCCAAAACCATGATGCCATTTCTGCCTGACACCAGGCAACATCTTAAAGTGCAGCATCTTGCTGCACACAAGTGGTTCTGAGCATCCAAAGGCCCAAACTTGCCTGCTCCATTAAGCAGTACATAACAACGTCGACCACGTAATCCAGGTGCAAGGACACTAGTCGGGCAGCCACTTGGGTCGGCAGCACACCCACTCCAAACAGGAAGAGGAGAGACCAGTGGCTGAGGACTGCTGCGCCCATGTAGACTTGCTGTGAATGGTGCGAGCAGTGATTGATGAATACATGAGAATGTATGCAATTTCAGTATACTTGCTAGCAACCAAGCAACAAATCGACAGGGCCTTCTAATTGCAAGCCCAAAGCAAGTGGAACGCCTCCTCAAACACAAACGTGTGTTTTGTTGCTTTCCGTTAATGGTCAAGACTTGAGATCTTAAAAGTAGGCATCACAAAGTGAGTGGCACAGGACCATTGAAATGGGAGGGTCAGAGGAGTCAAAATCTAAGCGCACTTTACGTCACTGCAACCCTAGCCAATTTAACACCTTCCGTGGCATGATATAAATCTGTATGTTTTACAAAAAGGCTTCCGAAATCATGCAGACTGCTTCTGCATGCTTGGAACAGAAAGGAAAAGCTTACGCATGATTCTGATTGCCAATTTGACCCAAAGGCTCCCCACACAAAAGTAGCAGCCACCCTACCTGATGCCGCTTTGCTGATGATGCCACGAGAGCCAAAAGCATTGGGATGGGGTAAACACAGAGCACAGCAGCTTGCCAAGGTTGTCCCTCATAGACGCTCTGGGCCCCCATCAAGAAGAAGACCAGGGCCGCAATAGAGCAATAGGCATTTGCAAAGCCAACAGACGAACAGCGCCCCCAAGACCTGCGCACAGCATGCTTAATGTGCTGTGTATGCTGGCTTCTACACAACTGAATATAGACAACTGAAAGATCAGGACTCTCAGGTTAGACTGGGGGTTGCATGGAGCACACAAATTAATTACACGTTACACGTTATATGATAGAGGGATATCAGTGTTGTCTGTCATTTAAAGAGCACCTGTGTCAATGTTTGTGCTGGAGTGGCTGGAGTTGGAGTTCAATGCTGAACAAAACACCCTCTACGGTTTTGATGAACATCTCTCTTCAAAAAGACCTTCAAATAATACACTCGACAAACCAAAACCAGCCAACATCGGCTTGTCAAAGAGTCCTAGCATGCAGCGCTGCTTTCAGACAATGTCAATGGCGCAGCTCTGTGCTCGGCATTCAGAAACCCACGCAAACTGTCAAGTATAGGCAGCCCACTTCCAAACATAAAATTAGCAGCAATGGGCCTGCACACGCATCTGCAAGCACAAGTGCCCAGGAAACCACACCTGTAATCATCCTCCTTCACGGATCCTTGAATGCCAAACCCAGGCCCTACAGCTTTCAGTGCAGCTTTCAGGATGCTGCGGCTCGTTGCTGCTGCTACCTCCCAGCTGCTTCGTGTTACCAACAGCCTTGCTGCTGCTTTCTCCCCTCCCTCCTTCTTCTCTGGGCAGTTTGAAGCAGCACTCTGGGCGGAGGACATGGCACGTGATTGACAAGCCTTACTAGGCGCTGTGCCTGCTCCTACTGACACCTCAATGGAGCAGCGTATTTGCGCAGAAGTGAGCTGCGCATGCTCTGCTGCAAGTGCGGATGTGGGATCTGCAAGCAGTTGCGTCAACAAAGGGTGCCCAGATGGTATACGCTGCATGATCTGCAGGGGGCTGTACCCAGAGGCATCCACAGCATCCCACTCCCAGGCAAACCCCCTAGGTCCCCCGTACAAACGGCCCCACTCCAGCACACATGCAAGCGACCGGGTGTCGTAGCTCAGCAAAGCGTGGGTGAGCAGGGACTGGGATTGGAGAGAGGGGGTGGGAGGTGCGCTGCTGCTCTGCCCAAGCAAAGCGTCACAAGAACCTTGGACTTCTGGAGAGAGGGATGACGAGGGGGGCTGCTTGGCTAGTTCAGGACCTTGCTGCTCCTGCTGCTGCTGTGCGCTGCCTTGCTCAGGCTGTGAGATGTGTGGCAGCTGACCACGTGCCAGGGCGTCGAACTGAATGCTGAGGGGCTTGGCTAGCAGACCAGCCAGAATTTGACCAGCCAATGCCACCATGCCCCAACCCACCGCATGCTGCAGAAGCTCCAAACCCACCTGCGGCAAAGGGCACAACAGTGTCTAGCAAGCAGACGCACTGCAGAATCAACCCATGTTGGTGGGGTTAAGAGAGTGGCTGTACAGTATGTTTTCTGAGGTTCTGATGGATTTTTTGTCAATCAAAACCTAGTATGAACGCCAAACACTCCGCAGCGCCACCATCCAAGGTACCACAAACGCGTTAAATGGCAAACAAAACAGTCAACACGCAGCACTAACCATCTAAAGGTACCACACGCACTTAACGACAAATTGATAAGCATTGCAGGCAGACAGACCCTCAGCACACGCACACACACCAAGAACACACCTCTGCCATCATTTGCTTCATCTCTGACCGCTGTGCCTCTGCTTTAAGCACTGGCAAAAGACCTTGCCCAACCCTGCTACTGCTTCCCGTATCTGAGCTGCTGGCCTGAGAAGAAGAGACGAGGCTCTGGAACGACAGATACTCTGCAAGGTCGTCCAAAAAGGTTGAAACCTGATCTGGAGTGCGGGGTGGCAGTGCCCAATCTTTGAGCTCCTGTACCTCCTCAGCATACTGGCTGCCCATCAACAGGATGCTGCGGCTGCACAGCTGCGTGCTTGCACTGACCAGCTCGAGCTTCAAGTTGAAACAGCTGTCAGGTGTGAGCAGGTCAGGTGGTACGGAAATGCACACCTGCACAGTTGGAATGGCCATGGTCAAACAGTGGCTTGTACGGCTCATTCTTTACAACTAGCTTGTACGTTTCATTTTTTACAACTAGCTTGTACGGCTCATTCTTTACAACAAGCTTGTACAATTCATTCTTTAAAGCTACGATTCATTCTTTGCAACTAGCTTTTTTCATTCGTTCTTTACAAATAGCTTGTATGTTTCATTCTTTATAACCACGATTCATTCTAAGCAACTAAGCAAGCACAGAGCAAAACGAGTAAAGAATCACATCTGTCCATGGAAAAGCAAGCTGTCATATCCAAAAGAAGGAAACATTTGTCAGTAACTTTATGTATGTTATTTATGACAAAGGAGTGCTCACTGAAGTTCCAAAATCATGCACCCGCAGGCGTATCTGTGACAATCAGCTTGCAGTCTGAACCTTCAAAGTCTAAGATCTACAGGGAGCGTTCAAAACCAAACTTGTCGTAATACCAAAAATAAAAAGACACACTCTAAGATTGCATTCGCTGGGCCACTGGCTAGTATGAGCGCTGGTTGATAACTTTAACTTGATGTTCCTAGTCAGCTTAACCCCCTCGGAGTACGCAGCTGCTTTGAAATGGAAATATGTTGAAGGAGAAGGAGGAGGAGGAGGAGGGTGCTATCTAGAATACCACTAAGTCGTGTTTTGCCACACCTCATGCTTTCAAATGCGCATACCTGAATGAAGCGTTCCTCATGAGTGACCCTGCTGAGCCCAGCTGAGCTGCCTGGAGATTGACACGGAACTGGCTGCTGGGTGACCTTGACAGGCAGGCACATACCACGTGCGGTTCCCAAAACTTGCAGCTGTCCTTGCTGCCCTTCCTCTGTGGCATGGGCTGTAGCCTTTCTTTCTTGCCAGCCCACGAGCTCAGGCGCATCTACCGGTACACATACAGTGGCTGAGAAGCAGATGCTGTCTGCAACTGCTGTGTTGCTTGACCTGTGCTCTTGGAGCTGCTGCATTGACGGAGGGGCAGGGAGGAGAAAGGCTGGTTCTGCCAGAGTGATGCTGTACTGTCCTGGGGGCAGGGCGGTCGTGTCTTGAGACAAAGTCAAGACCTGCTTGCTGGCACTCCACAAACCTGTATAGGTACAGTCGTTCACCTGCGCATGCATGGTGAGCAGCAGCAGAAGCAGCAGCAGCAGAGCAAGTAGGGAGAAACAGGTTGCAAGGTTATATAGATGTCTAAAAAGGCGGGTGGATTAAACAATGATGCACGCTAAAACTTGCTGAGATTTTAGGACAGGAATATGGATCTTCTCTGGACCAGAAGCTCTTTTGCACTTTTACTAGTCACAGCAGTCACAGATACACCTAACTCCAGACTTTGGAACCAGCACCTACTTGGACAGCCAAAAGGGTGCCGTCAATCAGCTGGCCATGCGCTTCCACCCACTTCATGGCTGATTCAGCGATGGCACTAGCAATCGTGAGCTCCGTGGCTGGGCTAGGTTTCAAGCTTTGTCGCTGCTCTGCCAAGCGTTTCAGCTCACACAAGTTAATTGACAGGATGATGCAGCCGTGCCTGACTGCCGTCTCCACCATCACGCTGTTTGGGAAGCTGCACACACAAACGCATGCTGTAGGGTTATCGTCGAGTCCAACACATGTTGGTGCAGAGATTTGTGACATCTGTAACCTCTCTTTCATTCACTTTCCATCTCACGTCAAAGCGCAGACCAAATCGTTTGTGGGTGTTGTATGCAAGCGCGGGAAAGGTTACGCCTTTAGGCAGAAGCAGAGCAGCATCACACCTGCAGCGGATCTGGGAATACAGCTGCTGCCGAGGTGCATGAACTTGCAGGGCTTCTGGTTCTATGTCAGCATTGATTTTTATTGTGACCTGCAACATAAGCAGGCATTATTTGGGTGGTAGGGTATCGAATGAGAGAACGAGGCAGTGTTGTCCTTTAAATGGGATTAGCTGGACTCTAAGATGCATCTTTTTCATTTGTGTTATGGTCAACAGATGTTTGGTGTTCGGCAAGCAGGCAAGACAAAGCAGCCTAACTTGGCCTGAACTTCAAGTATTAGCTGAAGTTTATTGTCTCCTTCAATAAGATGCAGGAGTTCTCGAAGGCTGACGGTATATAATCTAGGTATAACAAGATGAATTAGGCAGTAAAACATCTTGGAGACACATCGCGAGATCTGTCAAAGATGATAATGGCAAACGCATAGCACTGAGAGCTTTTTGTGTTTCTATGGAAATGAGGCAGCAAGGCAAATTTTGTTGAATTGCATACCTTGCGCCTTTTCAGAAGCGACTTGTATGAGGGATGTTGTGGTCGTTTCAAGTCTGGCAGGCACTGCTTTTCTATACAGGAGCCCCAAAAGACAGAGGTAGGCTGCGTGGCTTGGCCTTCAGAGGAGGGTACAGGCAAACTTCTGGCCTCAGCCTGGAAGAGGAGCAAGCGAGGTCAAAAAGGGTGGTGAAATCATGAAGCACCTGGGCCAGCAGCCTGTCTGTTCTGTTGTAAACAAGAAACGTGCAAGAGTGGCGATGACCATGTCGCTTCATTCAAAAAATCTTTGCCTACTGCACCAAGTCGTAGAAGCACGCACCAATAGCGCTTCCCAATGTGCACTTTTGTGTACATGGATAATACCGCAATAGTGTAGAAACAAATAGGTAGGACAGATGAGTATGTTCTCTCAACATTTGTCACTTACACGACCATCCTTGGCATCCAAGTGGGCCAATTTCTTCTCCAGCTTGTGCTGCTGCTTCTTGAGGAGTTGGAAGTACATCACGAATTTGCTCTGCTCCATTTTAGCGTATACAAGGAGACACAGGCTCTGGATGACCACCACCTGGAATGGATCACAGAAATAGGGTGGAGCGGAAGGAAGTAAGGAAAACAACTTATGAATTTTAAGATAGTTTGATCCAAAAAGGTGCCCCTTTAGGCAAATAGAAAAGGAGCCATGTAAATTAAACTTTGGGAGGAAGGACAGCTCGCTCACCTTAAAAATGGCAAAAGGGACAGAATAATCCAGCCATCGAACAAAAAAAGGAGCGCTTGAAGAGATGTGCAGGCCCACGTAGATGAGCCATTCTCCAATTGACCAATCCGCCATAGCCTGAGAGGAAAAAGAAAGTAGAAACCGGCTGAAGAGGAGGAGGGGTACATTTCTCGCTGAGAATCAGAAGTGCACGATTGAAAATCAGTAGGAATGCCGAGGACAGGCAAAGTTTGTGTGCAGCAATACCGTACAGAGATGTAATCATTCCGCACCCCCAAAAAAGGATAATTAGTTTTGCAATCCCGCACCCAATCTGCACCCCTTTCAATAATTATTATTATCCTATACGTACAAATCCGCAGGGCCAAACAACCCCTGATGTGGACCCAGACCTTACCATTGCTTCATCACATGCATACAAGTTACTTTTGCAAAAGATATTGATCATAGGGTGGGATGTCGCCCTCTGCATATAACATACGCCTGGCCGGTTGTTACCACCAAGCAAGAGTTGTCAAACTGCTCAAAAAACTGATTGCATTCTAGTTGCTCAATCCAAGTTCTCGTTCCAACTCTGTGTTTGCGTGGAACTTGCACAACTTGTGTGCTCAATCATTTAAATCCAACAATCTAGTCCATACCCTTTCCCTTCTCATCCCCACTGCCGTCCCAATCCCCCTCGCTCTCTTCCTCGCTGCCCTCCCCATCTTCCTCGCTTTCATCCTTACTGCCTTCAAAAATAATTAATTTTTACTAATCCGCACCCAATCCACAGCCCCAAAATATTATTTAATTTTTGTCCGCAGTTACGCCGCATCCCTCAAAAACATTATTTTTGCGGCGTGAAATACTCTCTGTACGGTATGCAAGCTTTCCAGTAAGCAAGCTCAGCATAAAGTATCACCACTTTTAACACATAGGCCCATTTATTTAGAGTTTGGCGTCTCTGTGGGTGGCAAAGGATTTTTATGTTTGGCTCCAACACTCTAGAGCAGTCAATACTCTTTCCAACCCCAAAAAAAATTACTGCTGTACCGAAGTGACACTGTATCATGCTGCAAAAATCTTGTTTTGGGGGGTACGGACAACTCACCGTCCCCGGAAGAAATAAATATTTGAGGGGGTGCGGATTACTGCGGATTGGGTTTTTAGATTATTTTTGAGTAGTCAAGCCATGAGTGGGAAAGAGCCCCCGAGAGCCCCTGTGGGGCGTGTCCAGACAGGGATGGCCAGCTTCTGCAAGGCACCTCTGAGTCTCTTGGTGTCTTTCTAGTCTCTTGGTGCAGTTCTGAGGGCATTTTGCCCCTGAGGGTTGATGCGGCAAGCACTAAAATATATATTAAAAGGGGTGCGGATTGGTGCGGACAGGTTGAAGTATCTCTTTGTTTGAGGAGTGCGGAATGAGTACATGTCATTAAGGTATAACACAAACCTAGGTCAAGTCTTACATGCAGACTTGATGGCACTCGTTTCTTACCCACTGAATGTTACTGATTCTGAGTGACTTGCGTACACTAAGAGTAACCACTCAATGTTACTGATTCTGAGTGACTTGCGTACACTAAGAGTAACCACTCAATGTTACTGATTCTGAGTGACTTGCGTACACTAAG
>Ga0307947_1001096_pt1 | contig 20850 bp, 24 predicted proteins | sample OrgLakmetagen232_FD_201840 | JGI IMG/M metagenome (GOLD analysis project Ga0307947, IMG submission 201840) | Saline water microbial communities from Organic Lake, Antarctica - #232 | ecosystem: Environmental > Aquatic > Non-marine Saline and Alkaline > Saline | place: Antarctica: Organic Lake...
GGATACATGTCTAGTAGTTGAGGATGCTCGGGAAAAGAGTCAGCAGCATTATCTAAGCGCGCATTAAAGTCTCCCATCAGCAGCACGTGAGAAGAAATAGACCCAGCCTCAATTATGTCAGAATGTGGAATAGTGGAATAGGATGGTGCAAAGACACAGCTTTAACTGGCTCTGGCCAGTAAATCACTCTGCAGGTCGGTCTTAGTCAGGGTGCATTACTAAATGCAGTTAGTTAATGTAACATTCCTGCTACCGTTGACTGTCGCTTTTATCTAAGTGGTGTTGCGTACTAGTCTTATGAGTGTAGATGAAGTACCAATTATCAGTTTATGGCTCACACCTCCCAATTAAGGGGGAAGATCTTACAGCAATTGGTGACAAAAGTTTTGGGAGAAAGCCAATCTTTTCTAAGCTATAAGACTCAATTTCTCTAGCAATCCATGAGCCCTAGACACTTCGTGTACTAGGGTTCCAACATACATCTTTTCCTTAGTGATGCGGGGAGTGGTTTTCCACTGTCTGCGTAGTTTTCCTTCACGATTTTCATCAAGGAATACGAAGAATCACCAGCAGCAGAGGCTGAGGCAGCAGCAGCATTATAAGAGGCACGAGGTTACGAGGTTAGACTATAATGTGCATTCCCCTTTTGGTCTCAGAGAGACAACTAGTAGATGTATTTATCAGCCAGTGGTATGTCACGCCCAATCGTTGGCAGCGACGAATCGTGTGACGGAGCAGTTAAATTGGTTGACAGTTGAGAGTTTCTTTGAGTCTTGTTCAATAAGCCTTCACAGGAGTGTTGGCGAGGTTCATCGGTTTGATGGAGTCAAATCGTTGTGGTCTGCATGTTCAACTGCAGCAAACCGCTTTTTCGAAATATTAAATGGCACTAGTTGTGTGTTCATTCGTAAGTAGTAGTGAGGTAGCCCTGCTCTATCTTCTGCACGCATTATGGCAGCCCGGTGCGCTGTCTGTATGCCTTCACAGGAGTGTTGGCGAGGTTCATCGATTTGATGGAGTCAAATCGTTGTGGTCTGCATGTTTGATTGCAGCAAACCAATTTGTCGAAATATTATATGGCACTAGTTGTGTGTTCATTCGTAAGTAGTAGTGAGGTAGCCCTGCTCTATCTTTTGCACGCATTATGGCAGCCCGGTGCGCTGTCTGTAAGCCTTCACAGGAGTGTTGGCGAGGTTCATCGGTTTGATGGAGTCAAATCGTTGTGGTCTGCATGTTCAATTGGTATCAGTAGATGTGCTGAGTCTTATACTTTGCACTGACCGTAATTTGATCTGACAGGTAGTTGGATTTTACATTTCCCATCTGCCACTAGTAGTAGCATTGGTGATTATATTCATATGATAGTATTATAGTATGGTTACAACCATACTTCGCCCATCCTTGCTCGCAGCAACGTGGTGACTCTCAGCTTTGCTATATTTAAAATGCCTGAAAGACAGAAGGCAAAAGGGGCCTGCTTATTACATGCCATTAATAACGAATTGGAGTTGCAAACAATGGGTACGCATAACGCATGTGCAGAAAAGCTTGGTCCATACTTTCCCTACCTCTGATGCTTTTCGAAATATCAGTTATATTTAACACACCATAAATTCCAACCATAGCTCCCTCACAAAATGCGATACCCTCAGAGCCTCAATTATACTTCTGCGTCTTGTGTAGCCTACTCCCTAATGTGCTTGTTTTGTATTGCGCATAACACAGAACAAATTAAGCAAAACAATTGCCTAACAATTAGCAAATCTAAGCATATTTTACGGGTCATCTATCACTCAAGGGCACATGCACATAGCACATATCGCACATGTACGTTTCCGTTGGATTCTCTCTTAAACCCCGAATTACTCTCAATTAAATGAGCACAGCCGCGCGCAAATACAAAAGGAAAACATCATGCCGGTGGTGGCAAAATTAGTACATTGGTCGCACAACAAGCACCCAGCAGAGCAGGCTTTAACCGCGGTTGGCTGTGCCTGTACCCATTACGCACTCCGTTAATTCCCACCAGCCAGGCTCATCTCTTCCATTTTTGAAGCACTTTAACGTCCTTGAGCAAGAAACCACATTTGTGTGTGGAGCTCACAAACCCAAGACTCACGCAATCATAACCATACCAGTACATTGCACACTTTTGCTCTCATCCTGCTGCCAAATCTAGGGTGTCACGATTGGGTATCTTAACAGTACAGCGCGCGCGTGGCCTCGTGTGGCGTGCAGCAGTGTGTCACCTTGCACCTTCAGATAATGATCGCCACAACAGCACTAGTCCCAAGCCCTTACTCACACCCCGCAATCTCGGGGGCGCCGCTGATATCTTTGAGCATGCCACATGTGTTGTGCTGTTGCACTACTTCGTAGCCCACTCCCATGGCAGGGAAGGGAGGAGGGACTCTTTGCACAAGGTGTGTGCGGTCTAGGAGCTTGTCCAGCACCTGGGAAGACGGACAGGGGGGAGAGCCAGAGGAGTGGACAGGTGTGAGACAAGAGTGACCAGTACACAACCAACTATGACAGTCATGACAGTACACAATCAACTATAACAGTACACAACCAACTTTGACAGTCATGACAGAACATGATCAACTGTGACAGTACGCAATCAACTGTGACCAGTACACAATCAACGATGACAGTACACAATCAACGATAACAGCACACAATCAACGATGACAGTACACGATCAACAATGACAGTACACGGCCAACTATGACAGTCATGACAGTACACATTCAACTGTGACAGTACACAATCATCGATGACAGTACACAATCGACTGTGACAGAGCACGATCAACGATGACAGAACACGATCAACGATGACAGAACACGATCAACGATGACAGTACACAATCAAAGATGACAGAACACGATCAACATTGACAGTACACGATCAACGATGACAGTACACAATCAACGATGACAGAACACGATCAACGATGACAGTACACGGTCAACTTTGACAGTACACAATCTATGACAGTAGTCAGCTTTGACAGTAGTTAGCTATGAGGGTAGTCAGCTATGACAGTAGTCAGCTATGACGGTACACGATCAACTACTTTGTTATTTGCGCCTTCCAGTTACAGAAACAAGTATAGCGTGTGGCAGGTAGAGGTACGGAGTGTGGAGGTGACGTGTGAGGTGAGAGGACGAGGGTTGGAACCATATTACACTATTATGTATGTTCCCTCCTTAGTAAATAGAAGTCAACGAGGCAGGGCGTTTGAGAGTTTGAGAGTAGAGATGCTGGGGGTGCAATAGTGAAATGTGAGATGAGGACGGTAGATCATTCTATCTTCAGGGTGGAAAAATGCTGAGTGAGGAGGGAAACCTGTGCGGCAATCTCATCCAGTAGAGGCAACCTTACATCTGCGCGTCCTCATCTCCATTCTGACTATTGAAACACGCATTGCCCTGCTTTGTTCGTTCAGAGTGACAAACTAGTGTCCAACTAGTCTGCCTCTCTGAACGAACTGGCCCCTTCTCGTTTCCATTTGCCACACATTTCTTTGGGTGTGGGTGGGGCTTGTGCTCCCCTCATTACCCCTCTTGGACAGCACCTCCCACAGAACAACCTATCTGACGAGCTCACCTGCTTTGGGACCTCGCCACTCTGAGGCACGTCATTCATCTTGTACGTGCCTTGCAGCATCTCTTGCAGCTCTACTAAGCTCAGAGCAGTGTTCTCAGTCTCCTCCTGCAGTGGAGGAGGTATGTGTGATGTGTGTAATGTGCGTGTGTGTAATTGTGTGTGTTTTTGTTATTGTGTGTGTGTGTGTGTGTGTGTGTGTGTGTGTGTGTGTGTGTGTGCAAGTAATTGTGTGTGTGTGTGTGTGCGTGTGTGTGTGTGTGTGCGCGTTTGTGTGTGCACGTATGCCAGTGATTTTAACGCGAAAGTTGGTAATGCGCGTATGATTTTTTCACTTAGCTGGTATGATGTAATTAACTCCTACCACGAAGTCAACTGTGGCGTAGTCCGGTGTGCATACCCTCTTGTTATATGTAACCTTTATTTCATCTTGTATGAACCTTTGTTATTTCATCTTCCATAGCCTCACGGTCCCTCACATCCCCATACAACCCTCGACCATTTTACAACGCAAGGTTCTCCCAGCTCAACAATCAACACAAAAGCAGCTTGACAACAGAAACTAAAACACCCTCGCCTGATCCAAACACGGTCTGAACCCTGTTTCAAACAATACCACACTCCCTATCCAGATCATGTCCCACTGAGGTTGGCCAAAACCTGTATACGCGAATACGGCGTATACGTGTGATTTGCACGTGTATACGGTGTATCTTTGGCAGTTTTAGCAGGGACATCACGGTCATATACTGTGTGTGTATACAATTCTGGCCAACCCTATACCCCAACCACACACACGGTCATATACTGTGTGTGTATACAATTCTGGCCAACCCTATACTCCAACTAATCTCTGCAAAACAATAGAGCCCACGCAGGCAGACGCTCCCCTTGTCCTCACGCCTGTTTTCCAGCATCACCTGCCCCCAAACCTTAAAACGCTCCAAAACAAAACAACATCAACAAGCACCAAATTATGAACCTCGCCGTTTAGATGCCTGCTTGCTAACATCGCACAAACAATCACATACAACCAACACACCGTCACGTAAACTTCTAAATCAATACATACCCCACTACAAATCACTCTCCCCCCCCTCACACCTGTTTGCCAGCATTATCTTTGCCACCGCTGCTGCTGCTGCCCAAGTCTTGGAAAGCCCCCTTCTTGATGACGATGCGCTCCAGCGCCATCTTGTCCCCAGCACGCTTCAGCATCTTGCCCTCCACGCTGTGTGCAGTGACCAGCCGGAACACCAGCACAGGTCTCTGCTGGCCGATGCGGTGGCAGCGATCCATGGCCTGTGCAGTGTGTGTGTGTGTGTGTGTGTGTGTGTGTGTGTGTGTGTGTGTGTTTGTGTGTGTGTGTGCGTGTGCGTGTGCGTGTGTGTGCGTGTGTGTGTGCGTGTGCGTGTGTGTGCGTGTGTGTGTGCGCGTGCGTCGTATGTGTTTGTGCGTGTGTGTACATTTTCCAAGCCTCATCTTGTTCCCTTTATCGTTACGCACACAACACCTCAATCGCCAATAGTGGCACAAGTTCCGAACGCTACCGTACATGACAAATGCTTCATGCGCCAATCAATTTACGCACGCAAACGTGCTCACGTGCACATGCGCAAAGTTACTAATGCACCAACAGGTGCTCCTTGCCTGCATGTCCTGGTGAGGGTTCCAGTCACTGTCGTAAATGATGACCGTGTCTGCTGCTGTCAGGTTGATGCCCAGCCCACCAGCTCGTGTGGATAAGAGGAACAGCCACGTGTTCTGTGCGTTGGATAAGGTCACACTTTTTAGTAATAGACGCATTTAAGGTTGGCCATAATTGTATATATGCAGTGTATACAGGGTACTCTTGGCAGGGAAATAATCAGATATACAGTCACATACGGTGTATATATACGCTTCTGGCCAACCCTAAACATACTGCAAAATTCAGTTGACAGGCATCTGAGAATAAGTACAGTTGATAGGCATCTGAGTATAAGCCAAGTGCACAAACACACAGAACCACACACACGGACAAACATACACACACTGATACACACACACCTCGTCTTCATTGAAGCTGGAGATGTTTTGCTGCCTTTCCTGCCAGTGCACCGAACCGTCAATGCGGCATGCCTTGTGGCCCAACTGCTCCAGGTACGACTCGATGATGTCCAGCAGTTTGGTCATCTACAGGAGCAGACCGAAAGGAGGGGTTGATCACATTGGAGGGGCAGATCAAAAGGAGGGGTTGATCACTTGGAGGCGCAGATTGAAAGGAAAGGTTAACCACATGGAAAGGTTCTTCACATGGAGGGACTGACCGATATGCATGGTCCACGACATGAAGGGCTTCATCACAGTGACATAAAGGGTTTCATCACAATGACATGAAGGGTTCATCACAATGACACAAAGGGTTCATCACTATAGGAAATGAATCATAAGTGGAAGTAGGAATCACAAGTAGGGCACATACAAAGTGGGCATGGCACTTGCGCAGCTCATACGAGCATGCCCTCACAGGCTCAGCATTTCGCATCGACCAGCCTCAGTGGGCAACTTCACTCGCAGTGGCATCAACATTGGGAGTGGTGTGTGTGTGTGTGTGTTCGTGTGTGTGTGTGTGCATGCGTGTGTGTGTGCATGTGTGTGTGTGTATGTGTGCATGCGTGTGTGTGTGTGCGTGCGTGCGCGAGGAGAGAGAGAGAGAGAGAGAGAGAGAGAGAGAGAGAGAGAGAGAGAGTCATGTCTTGCCTGTGAGAAGATGAGCACTTTGTGGCCCCTGGCGCGCAGCTCCTTGAGCAGCGTGTCCAGCATCTGCATCTTGCCACACTGCTCCAGCAGCACCTCAGGGGAGGGAAACAGCACGTCACTGCGCGTTCATAATCAGTGTTGTGCACATACAGCGTCATTTAAAAATGGCACCGCAAATAACGATCGTAAATAACGGCGTTACCGTCACTTAACTCTGACAATTGACGGCGTAATTTACTATTTTTACCGTCAATTTGACATAAATTACGCCGTCAGCGTCATTTACCATTGATGCTGTCAAGCGTTAGGTGCACAACACTGTTCATGATGTGCAGTTCCAGTTTCAATTCAATTGGCCAGTTTCCGTCCAATTTAAGGGAACTCAAGGTCGTTACGTTGCTCACAAATGCAGCTGTTGTCCGCAGACTTGCCACACTGCTCCAGCAGCATCTTAGGCCTAAGGGGAGAAGAAGCGCACGTCCCTACAGTCGTTTGATGTTTCATTTATGAGCACTTTGCCACCTCACTTATCTGAAGACGGCTACAGGGATGTGCTGCGTCAAACGCGCGGGGATATGATCCCAAATTCTTTCCTCCTTACCACACCACCCCGTCAAATACAGTACATAGGACTAGGGTTGGCCAGAGCCATATAAATATATATATATGGTGCACATACGGTAGTTTTGACAGGGAAATCACCAGATATACAGTCGTAAACGGTGTGTTTCTATACGGTTCTGGCCAACGCTACAAAAGACTGTTAGTGGGGATACGCCCAAGGCTGTGCTTTCCCTCTTTGCTGGTGCCCTGTCAGGTGCTTCGATAAGGCTGTGCTTTCCCTCTTTGCTGGTGCCCTGTCAGGTGCTTCGATAAGGCTGTGCTTTCCCTCTTTGCTGGTGCCCTGTCAGGTGCTTTGATAAGGCTGTGCTTTCCCTCTTTGCTGGTGCCCTGTCAGGTGCTTTGATAAGGCTGTGCTTTCCCTCTTTGCTGGTGCCCTGTAAGGTGCTTTGATAAGGCTTTGCTTTACCTCTTTGCTGGTGCCCTGTCAGGTGCTTTGACAAGGCTGTGCTTTCCTTCTTTGTTGGTGCCCTGTCAGGTGCTTTGATAAGGCTGTGCTTTCCCTCTTTGCTGGTGCCCTGTCAGGTGCTTTGATAAGGCTGTGCTTTCCCTCTTTGATGGTGCCCTGTCAGGTGCTTTGACAAGGCTGTGCTTTCCTTCTTTGTTGGTGCCCTGTCAGGTGCTTTGATAAGGCTGTGCTTTCCCTCTTTGCTGGTGCCCTGTCAGGTGCTTTGATAAGGCTGTGCTTTCCCTCTTTGCTGGTGCCCTGTCAGGTGCTTTGACAAGGCTGTGCTTTCCCTCTTTCCTGGTGCCCTGTCAGGTGCTTTGACAAGCCCGTGCTTTCCCTCTTTGCTGGTGCACTGTCAGGCAGCCGACCTGGCTAAAGGTCACCCCCCATTGTAACCACTGTAACCCCCATAGTTTACACGGTGCTGTGCATTGCCGGGGTGCCACGCACCTGAGCTTGCTACAAATATAGCACAAGCACAATACATACATAGGTACACAATTCACATAGTTCACCCCCCGTAGTTGCCATTGTTACCCCATAGTTCACCCCCCATTGTAACCATTGTAACCATTGTAACCATTGTAACCGTTGTAACCATTACATGGTGCCCTGTCAGATGCTTTGACAAGGCGCGCAGCGTGTCTGTTCTGACCAATCAGACCTGTCTTTTCCGTCAAACAATCTGTCAATTGAGCACAGTCACACATACAAGCAACCGTCTTCTTACTGCTGACACCTCCCTTGATCATGCGTAGCCTGGCTTGTGGCTTTTTCCTTCTCATCTTTCTTCTGCGACTCCGGTACAGAAATTCAAGGGTGGTTGCCAGTGCGACGCACCCACACAACTGCAAAGCAAATGCTCACGTCTGTCTTACGTAATTAGCTACCAAGCCAGGCAGTTCGTCTGACTTACTTGTTGAAGGCAGAGGTGATGAGGTCAGGGTGGTTGCAGTTCTTGCGCATCTGCATCAGCATGTTGTTGAGCTTCCCGGCGTTGCCTAGGCTGCCTCCATTCCTCTCTGCCAGCTGTGTCATCTCAGCCTGTGTGTGCGTGTGTGTGTGTGTTTGTGCGTGTGTGTGTGTGTGTGCGTGTGTGTGTAAATTTGTGTGTATGTGTATGTGTGTGAGTGAAAGAGAGTGTGTGTGTGTGAAAGAGTGTGAATCAGCTAGCAACGCAGGCACAAGCAAAAACGCAAAGAATGGTATCTCTAGGGTCTGACCGTACTGTATACACCCACAGACTGCAACAGTGCTAGAGCGTTATTACATTACAACAACCATGACCACGAGTGAAATGCTTCATCACAACGCAAACACAAGTGTTTGGTCATTACAATCACAGCAAAACGTTCGATCCGTCGTCTTCCGTAAGCCACACCCACCATCAGCGTTTTGTCCATCATCTGTCGGTTGAGCTGGCGCTGTGTCTCTGTCATATTCGAGTACAAGATGATCTCCATCTTTTGGGGTAGCGAGATCTGTGCATGCGTCGCAGTAGGGCATCATGTCCGCAACCGCGGGTGATTGGGTGGATTGAATGGATTGAGTTATGGAAAGAATTGAGTGGATTGAGTGATTTGAGTGGAATGGGTGGATTGAGTGGATTGAGTTATGGAAAGGATTGAGTGGATTGAGTGATTTGAGTGGATTGGGTGGATTGAGTGGATTGAGTTATGGAAAGGATTGAGTGGATTGAGTGATTTGAGTGGATTGGGTGGATTGAGTGGATTGAGTTATGGAAAGAATTGAGTGGATTGAGTGATTTGGGTGTATTGGGTGGATTGAGTGATTGAGTGGATTGAGTGGAAGCGCATCCACCCACACTTCCAAGTGCATGCGCTTGAGTACATGATCATACTTACCTTGCAGACAGATCTGCACATCAGGAGTAAAGCAGTCCCAAACATTAGAGTATACACTGTCCAATACACGATGTCGCAGACATATAATATCCATTTTGAGGGGACATACACGTTCACACACATATACACGAACACACACAAACACACACGCACACACACACACACATACCTGCACATCTGCCTTGAGGCGCCGTAGCACAAAGGGCCTCAGGATGCCGTGCAGCTTGCTGATGACTTTGTTGCGCTGCTCAGCCATCACAATCTCCTGCGTGTTTGTGTTCGTATTTATGTGTGTTTGTGTTTGTGTTTGTATACTCGTGCTTGTGCGCATTGGTCTAGATGTGTGTTTGTGTTTGTATACTCGTGCTTGTGCACATTGGTCTAGATGTGTGTTTGTGTTTGTATACTCGTGCTTGTGCGCATTGGTCTAGATGTGTGTTTGTGTTTGTATACTCGTGCTTGTGCGCATTGGTCTAGATGTGTGTTTGTGTTTGTATACTCGTGCTTGTGCGCATCGGTCTAGATGTGTGTTTGTGTTTGTATACTCGTGCTTGTGCGCATTGGCCTAGATGTGTGTTTGTGTTAGTATACTCGTGCTTGTGCGCATCGGTCTAGATGTGTGTTTGTGTTTGTATACTCGAGATTGTGCGCATTGGTCTAGATGTGTGTTTGTGTTTGTATACTCGTGCTTGTGTTTGTGTTTGTATATACTCGTGCCTGTGCGCATTGGTCTAGACAACGGGCATGCACTTGCAACTTGGCAGCACCACAACTATCCCTGATTGATGATCAACCAACAGCAAGAAAGCTGTGAAATCTCAGTACCAGTTACTTGTAACTACACCAGGATGGCTGCGCCCCCACCTGGCTTGCCCCCTGCTGCCCCACAGCATAGTAACCACACCAGAATGTAACTTTGTGCGACTACATTAGAATGTAACTACACCAGGATGGCTGCGCCCCCACCTGGCTTGCCCCCTGCTGCCTCACAGCAGAGTAACCACACCAGAATGTAACTTTCTTTGTGCAACTACACCAGAATGTAACTACACCAGAATGGCTGCGCCCCCACCTGGCTTGCCCCCTGCTGCCTCACAGCAGAGTAACTACACCAGAATATAACTTTGTGCGACTACACCAGAATGTAACTACACCAGAATGGCTGCGCCCCCACCTGGCTTGCCCCCTGCTGCCCCACAGCATAGTAACCACACCAGAATGTAACTTTCTTTGTGCAACTACACCAGAATGTAACTACACCAGAATGGCTGCGCACCCACCTGGCTCGCCCCCTGCTGCCCCACAGCAGAGTAACTACACCAGAATATAACTATGTGTTACTACACCATAATGTAACTACACCAGGATGGCTGCGCCCCCACCTGGCTTGCCCCCTGCTGCCTCACAGCAGAGTAACTACACCAGAATATAACTTTGTGCGATTACATTAGAATGTAACTACACCAGGATGGCTGCGCCCCCACCTGGCTTGCCCCCTGCTGCCTCACAGCAGAGTAACCACACCAGAATATAACTATGTGCGACTACACCAGAATATAACTACACCAGAATGGCTGCGCACTGCGCCCCCACCTGGCTTGCCTCTTGCTGCCCCACAGCGGAGGAGAACTCGAACCAAGACTCAAAGTCGGCCATGCTATTGAAAATGTCGGGCATGAGGTAGTTCAGCAACGACCACAGCTCGGCCAGGTTGTTCTGCAGGGGTGTGCCTGTGCGAGGAGGGTGAGGGAGAGGACGGACGTCAGCATGCTTCCACCTCGGATTTAGAAGAACTACGCAGGCAGCAAAACAATCCCTGCATCAATTAAGGAAAAGGAGACATATTGGCCCAAAGTGCCGTGAGTCTCCCCCACTCAACCTCGGTTTAAATACGGTACAAAAAGACAGGATAAAAGGTGTAGTTTCAGACACAGAGAGACGGTCAGAGCCTCATCCTTGATGTGTGGTGGCATACTTGCTAAGGGACAAAAGTGTGGTTTAGACCCACACATGCACAAAGATTGAACGAGCACTCTGTCAGTGATTCACGGCAATCATGAATCGTCTGCTCACATTTTTCACATTCACAGGCAATGTAAATTCTTACGCGTGCACACACGGATAGATGCGCACGCGCGCACACACACACACACACACACAAACACACCTGTGAGCAGCAGCCGGTTCTCCATGGGAATGCTGCGCAGCTCTCGCACTAGGCGGCAGTTGAAGTTCTTCAACCGATGACCCTCATCCACCACCACGTACTTAAACTTCATCTGCGTGCATCGTTTATGGTTGGGAATATAAAAAGGGTGAGGCTACTTAGTAGGAGTCATGTATACCCTTTTAGTAGGAGTCATGTATACCCTTTTGAATATAGAAAGGGTGAGGCTACTGCATAGTAGGAGTCATGTATACCGTATACCCTTTGGAATATAGAAAGGGCGAGGCCACTGTATAGTAGGAGTCATGTATTCCACAGTAACATCTTGATGTGCGGAGTACTTTCACTGCGTGCATAACTTTTTTCTCTCTTTCTTTTTCTGAAAGCGTGGCACATGGGGTATGCATAGTGTTTTCTTCCCCAAGCTTAGCTTGAGCGGTCAGCGCCGACGGATTCAAAAAAACGCCAATGGGTCACAGATTTAATGTCTGCACATGCTCGAGGAGGCTTTGAGAGACTGACAGCAGGCAAGAAAGCAGCAGCTATGCTACAGGCGACAAACACGCGTGCATACACAACACACGCACACGCACACACGCACACTCACGCACACGCACACACACACAAACACACACGCACACACATACACGCACACACACGCACAAACGCACACACACACATACACACACACGCACACACATACACACACATACACGCACACACACTAGCACACGCACACACACCTTCCCAAGGAACTTGGCATCAGCAATCAAAATCTCGTAGCTCGTCACGATCAGAGGGAAGTCGGCGGTGGGTGGTTTGGCACCGTCTGAAAGAGAAAACAGCAATTTTAATAACAGATTTTGACAAGCCAGCCTGGATGCAGCCAAAATATTCAGCATCAATTGCCAAAACAAATCCTGCGGTGGGAGGTTCGGCACCACCTTCGTTTAAAAACAGGTGTTGACGTGGGGGCTGGATTTGAGAGTGTGAGTAGGCGAAACAAAAGAAATTGGGTCCTGTTTAGTAGTACACGCAGTGACCTTGTGTAGCACAGGTGGGAGTGAGGCATTAATAGTGTCCTCTTTTTCAACCTTGCGCAGACCTCTGTGGTATGTGTGATGCTGCGCAGATCGCGTGTTGAAACTTGCGTAGCACAGGTGGGAGTGAGGCATGATGAACGTCCTCTTTTTCAACCATGCGCAGACCTCCGTGGTATATGTAGAGTTGGCCAGAACCGTATATCTGCACCGTATATGACCGTATGTATGGTGATTTCCCTGCTAAAATACCGTGCGTACACCGTATATACCTACAAATATATGGTTCTGGCCAACCCTAGGTATATACGATGCTGCGCAGATTGGGTGTCAAAGCTTCGGTGGCCGGAGATCCCATGGTCGGGCCTCAAATCAAGTAAACATGGCCGGAAATTTATTAGTTGCGCTAAGCCAGTATTGGTGCAGTGCACTTCAATGCTCATATCCATAAGCCACATATCCACATCCACAAGCCACATATCCACAAGCCACATTTCCACAAGCCACAAGCCACATATCCACATCCACAAGCCACACATCCACAAGCCACATATCCACATATCCACAAGCCACATAGCCACATCCACAAGCCACATATCCACATCCACGAGCCACATATCCACAAGCCACATATCCACAAGCCACATATCCACAAGCCACAGTCAGAGCGCAAGCTATGCTCGGTAGTTTGCACTACATCAGAGAGGCAGGATCCCCGCATAGTTCAGAAGCTGTGCAATTCAGTACATACCAATTGCACTCATCAACACAGTGCAAGCTCGCAGCACTGCTTACGGCTTTTGGCGCACAGGTGGGTAATTGCATACTGCACGACGCATTAAGTACGTCCGCTGCAGATTTTAGATCGATGACGCAAAATGGTAGCTTCAGGTACCTAGCACGCATGTCGGTGCGCTCTTGCTTGAAGCTAAGACACAGCATAACACCCACGTACCCACCCACCCACACCCACACACACGCACACACACATGCGCGCACATGCACATGTGCACGCACGCATGCATGCACGCAAATGCTTCCCATGAAGCCACACTGGACTCACATGCCTTCGCCAAGTACTAGCATAACACATGCACGCACGTATGCATGCATGCGAAACCTTCCCACAAACAAAGCTACACTGGACTCACATGCCTTCTCCAGGTACTTGGCACGCAGGTCGGTGCGCTCTTGCTTGGAGCCATGGTACAGAAGGGGCGTGAGGCTGGGCAGGAAGCGCTTGGTTTCATTGATCCAGTTAGAGAGGGTGGACAGAGGGCCAACCTGTGTGTGCGTGTGGCGTGTGTGTATGTGTGTGTGCGTGTGTGTGTTTGTGTGTGTGCGTGTGTGTGTGTGTGTGTTTGTGTGTGTGTGTGCTTGTGCATGTGTGTGTCGCTTGAAGCGTAAGGATGGGAGAGAGAGAGGCAAGCAGAGGGAGGGCACACATACACACATAAAGTCAAACAGAGGAAATCACCCACACACACTTTCTCCCCTTAACAGGAGGCAGCTAGCTGCTTACCACCATGTAAGGGCCGTGGATGCCTTTGCACTTGAGGTGAGCAAAGAAGCCCAGCGTCTGGACCTACAGGCAAGAGGAACAAGACACGTTTAACTGGTGCGCATGCATGCATGCATGCGTGCATGCATACATGTGTGCGTGACGTCACGTGAAGTACGTGTATAAGCACAGGCAAAAGGGCCAGTTGCTGTGCATGCATACTTGTATACGTGTGTGTGTGTGTGTGCGTGCGTGCACACGTGACGTCACGTGTACAACGTGTATGACCACAGGCAAAAGGGCCAGTTGCTTTGCAAGCGTACGTGTGTGCTTGGTGCTTGCGTGATGGGGTGTGTGTGTGTGCCTATGTGTGCGTGCATGCGCACGTATAAGCGCGTTTATTCCATGTGTGTGCCCACGCACGTGCCTTGAAGTCCAATGTGCCGCAGATGGCTGATTTACATCTACGACCACCTCTGAACTGCATTAGATTGCGCGTGTCATACGTCATAATTAGTTGATGTGCTGAGTCGTATACCTTGCAGTGACGGTGATTTGATCTAACAGCGTCATGTGACCCACGCCATACACATGTGTAAGGTTGGCCAGAACCGTATATACACACCGTATATGACCGTATGTTTGGTGAATTCCCTGCCAACAATACCGTATATACATTTATGTATATGGCTCTGGCCAACCCTACACATGTGTGACCCTACCGACGTTTAAGCAACATGTACGGCATGAAGTGCTGTACATGTGCGACCGGCCAGAGCCCATGTCGCGTCATGCTTATACGGATGTGGTGGCCAACAAGGACACAGCCGTATATTTACAGTGTGAACATGTGTGTAAACAATACAAACACACAACCATACTACCATACAACCATACATACAACACACAGACGCACAAAAACACACAGACACACATAAACACATACATAAACACACACACTCACACACTCACACACACACTGTGTGCACACAGATATATGTATTGCTCTGGTCAACCCCACACAAAATGCAAGAGCAGTTGGAAACACCCACCGTCTTCCCTAGGCCCATTTCATCTGCAAGGATGCCGTTTACTCCGTTCTGGTAGCAAGAGATGAGCCACTTCACGCCTTTGAGCTGGTAGTCACGCAGGTCCGCATGCAGCAGCGGTAGCAGCTCCTGTGTGTGTGTGTGTGTGTGTGTGGTGTATGTATGTACTTATGTGTTTGTTTGCGTATGTGTGTGCGTGCATGCACCTGTGTGTTGTGTGTGTTGTGTGTTGTGGTGTGTGTGTTTGTGTGTGTGTGTGTGTGTGCGCGCGCGCGTATGTGCGTGCATATTGGTGTGTCATTGCAGACTTTATACAATAAGTACATCCCCTTTCCCATTTCACATCATTGGGCAATCATCTGCCAAGGTATACATGCTTGCACAAATGTATGCAAGCCTCCAGAGATAAAATACACACCAGTCACAAGTCCCTTCACACACACACACACACACACATCCACACACAAATCCACATACACGCACACATACACACACATCCACACACACGCAAAACACACACACACGCAAAACACACACACATTCACCTGCTCACACACCAGTGCAAAGGTTACTTACCTAGCTACGCCCACACCTTGTTATAACGAACATACCACCCACCTGTGTCTGGGTGCGTCCACTCTTTGCGGCCTTGGCAGGGGGTTCTCCCTCAGCCTGGGCTCCTGTCCCCTCAGCAGGAGACGCTCCTGTAACACAAAACACAGAGACACACGGGAATTGGTTTGCACGCACAAACACATTTGTTTGCATGCACACACACATACTTAGGGTTCTTTCTTAGCCTGAGCCCCTGCTCCCTAGACACACCTATAACGCAAAACACAGGAACTACGGAATTGATTTGCACGCACAAGCACACACATACACCTAGGGGGCGGCACGCCTTCACCCTGCGTCCCCATACATATAAATGCATACCCAAGGTGGCTTGCCTACTCCCTATACCCCTGCCGCCCCTGCTCTAACCTCACACGAGACACACCCACAGAACGATGTGCACGAACACCAAGTACCCAACCTGTATCACATCTACAGGCATCACACCCACAGAAAAGCGTACACATGCACGCACAACTCAGTACCATGCCTGTGTCACGCCCACAGGTATTACCCCCCCCACAGAATGACGTGCACGTGCACGCACAACAAAGTACCATGCCTGTGTCACGCCCACAGGTATCACCCTTACAGAATGACGTGCACGTGCACCTAGTATTTTATACCTGTATCACGTCCACAGGCATCAAACTCACACACACACAGAACGACTTGCACGTGCACGTACAACAAAGTACCATGCCTGTGTCACGCCCACAGGTATCACTTCCACAGGTATCACACCCACAGAACGACGTGCACGTACACAACAAGCACCTCACCTGCATCACCAGCATCAGCCTCCTCCTCTTCCTTCTCCTCCCTCCCTCTCTTCGGCCCTGCCCCCCGCCCGCCCTTACCCTTCCCACGCCCCCCTGCACCACCACCACTGCTTGCCCCTGCCCCTCGGCCCCTCCCTTTCTTTCCTCCACTGCCAGGGCCACCAGCCCCACGACCGGCAGCTGATGCTTGCTTCTGCTGCTGCAGGCGGCTGTGCTCTGCATTGGTGGCAGCGGCGGCCGCATCTTGCGCGGCGTGGTAGCGGGCGGCGTCGGTGTCACATTGGTCTTCCATACCACCCTGTTGGCATTGCCAGAGGTACACGCGTCATGGGACACTGTCTTATTGGTGGGCGGCGACAAAAGCCATTCAAGCCGTTCCCACATGTCTTTCTACTACAAAGACCACTAGTCGACCGGCCTAAGAACATCCTTAGGTGTGATATAGATGCTTGCAGCATCGTGAGCAAACAGCAGCGTACGGAGGGGGCAAGGGGGTGTGTGTGTGTCTGTATGTGGGTGTGTATGTGTGCGTGTGTGTGTGTGCTTGTATGTGTGTGTGCGCAGCGTCGCTGTCACGACGGTCCTCCGCGCCGCCCTGTTAAATTGGGGTGTCACGCTTGTCAATGATAAGGAGAGACGATGTGCACTTGCGAGGCCAGGCATGGCAGCAGGCAACGGTGTCGTTGTTGCAGCAGCCCTCATCAATACCCTGACGCAGCGACACAGATAGATGCAGGAACAAGAGAAAGCAGCAGCATGCTATTAGGAGGGTGACTTAAACAGTAGGGTTGGCCAGAACCATATATATACACACGGCGCACATACGGTATTTTTGGCAGGAAAATCGCCAAATATTCGGTCATATACGGTGTATGTATACGGTTCTGGTCAACCCGGCTCAACAGGTGCTTCACATGGTGTACCTGTGTATTACACACCTGTAATAAGGTCAAGTGTTGTAGGGGTCCTCCACACCACCCACTTGATACTGAGACGTTCTGCCTACACACTTCATCACACCACCTAAGCACTTGATACTGAGACGTTCTGCCTACACACTTCATCACACCACCTAAGCTTACCGTGCCTACACACTTAAGCCTACCGTACCTACACACTTCATCACACCACTTAAGCTTACCGCACACCACTTAAGCCCACACACTTGATCACACCACTTACGTAGGGTTGGCCAGAACCGTATATATACACCGTATATGACCGTATATCTGGTGATTTCCCTGCCAAAAATACCGTATATATATGGTTCTGGCCAACCCTACACTTAAGCTTACAGGCACAATGTCACAAGTAGCAGAGTTACGCAAATTGAGGAGAAGAAAGGGTTTTTGGGGGAATTTAAAGCAGAGGAAGGGAGGAGGAGGTGCTAGGAAGCAGTATGAGCGAGTAGGGCTGGTGGCCTCTAAAAATGTAGCAATTCAAGTATCGGAAGGACTCTGGCAAGAGAGGTTAGGTACCACCTGGAGACTGTTGCGCCACACAAAAACTCACTGGAGCTGCCGCACACGTAGTGCACAATCAAGGGCAACCACAGTCAAGACCTACATACCCGACGTCAATTGCTGAAGAAGGTCAGCAGGAAAGAAATTGTAGGATAGCTGAAGTGGGTAAGCAGCGTACCAGCTGCTCCATTAAGAACTTGGTGTAGATCTCGCTCTTGGACAGCAAGGCCTCAAGTTTGCTGAATTTCCCAGAATCCAGAACCGCAGTCTCTGTTGGCTGTGATGGCTGCGTGGTAGAAAGGGGGTACGTGTGTGTGTGTGTGTGTGTGTGTGTGTGTGTGTGTGTGTGAGTGTGTGTGTGTGTGTATGTGTGTGTGTGTGTGTGTGTGTATGCGTGTGTTTGTGCGTGCACATGTGCACAAGAGCATCTACTTGTGCTTTCCCATTGCGTATCAATAAACATGTCACACTGCAATCATGAGGCGCTGCTGTGTCTGTTGTTAACACAAAACATACACCATGCACTCACTGCGGCAGGCTCCTTCTCCCTCTCCTGCTCCAAGCGCTGCTCCTCAGCCAGAGCATCAGCACCAAGCATGGACAGCTGGTCTTGTGCCTGATTTTGATCAGGGAGTAGAATTTGGAATAGTGACAGATGGCGTACCAAGAGCATTGCCGTTTGTTCCGCGCTCTCTCAGGCTCACCAAGATAGATATAGGTGCCTTGCCAGCTCATTAATTCAATTCACACACACAGAGCAAAAGAGAGTCTGGCAATGTGCCAGGGTGTGCATTTTTAAATGGGTGGACAGATGTGGAGTTAGGGGGGGACCCTCCAGTCTGTCTGAAAAACAATGAGATTGTTGCATCTATCCATCTATCAGTTACGGACACTGGGGTGCCTGAATCCCTTTCTGGTTCAAATATCAGTCTCACTGACCAGGAGCGAATTCATGCTGGGCAAGCCGTGCACCAGATTGTTCTGGTCGGCTGACGTGAGGGTCTTCCTTTGACAGCCCGTGGCAGGAGTCTCGATTTCGTTCATCGTGAAATTGGCTTCACTTGCAGTGAAAATACTATATAATAAATATACAAATTGCGCTTGTATCAAGCGCACACTGGCACAAATATAAGATGCAGCTCCAAAAAATTAGGAACCTTCCCCACCTGCCCAGCATTCCTACCTGCCCAGCATTCCTATCTGCAGGCTTCCTTCACCACAATGCCTCACCATTATCCATCCGTAGCCCAAACCTGTCAGCAAGCACAAACAGCTTGCGGACCTGCCTCCTCTCCTCTCGTGCACGATTGTTGGCCTGCCACGCCCAGCAGCGGAGAAGAAGGGCAGAGGAAGAGGGAGAAGGAGCCTCCCTTGCATCACGAGTGAGTGTCAGCAGCAGTCCATGTGAGCAGCTGCAGCGGAAGACAGACGGCTTGCAGAGAAGAGGTGTGGGGGTGTATGTATCTTCATGACAGTGTAGCTGCTATGTTTACAGTAGCGATGAAGGCTGTCAAAGCGGCACCACGGATAAAAGTGCGCTCTTCAAAGTGCACATCGTAAACGAGCTGGCCTAGAATTTCTTACAAGACCTTAAGTGTATGGAACTGCACTCAGGCTGGCCAGGGCTTTCTTGTGAGGCCTGGTTGCATTAACGCATATCTGCACGAATCTACACAACTCAGTATGAGTGAGTGCTCAACACAAAAATAAGTCAATGCTCATATTAACGCACTCCTCTCTCCCTCCTCACATATACTCAGGCACACCCTCCAGTTCCGGCTCGGAGGACGCTGCTTTAATAAAAAAAAGCAGTGAGAGTACACCTGGCCGCCATATCCAACAAGGAAGGAACAGAAAGCGCCCTCGAGGAGAGGAAGAGGAGCAGCAGTACACAGGTTAAATGGCTATGGTCACTCCTCTATTCCTTAAGTGTTGCCTCATTGCAATGTCAATCACCACTGAGCTGATGGACAGCACGCAAATGCAGCATACATGCTTTAGTCAGGCAGATTTCGTATGATCTCTTTTGGCAATGCTGTGAAAGGTACACAAACACGCATTTTACCAAGCCAGGAAAAAGGGGGTTTCACACATCACATCGCGTTTCTCACCTGGTTTTAGGTGCTCTTCAATTCACTTGACAAGGCGGTGTTAATCCAAATTTATCATGCAAGTGCATTCTACATTTTCTTGACGCTGACCATAACAAAACCCTGCGATCTGATCTTCATTTACGTCCAATCTATGTGTTCCAAATTCTGACCTGCGGGTCGATGATAAGATGATGATAGTTCCCTCTGTGCTGTTCATATCATGGACAGACAACAAGCATTTATATTGCTACTTGCTTCCTATCCAGGTTTTGAGATTAAGGAGAGGGAAACTGGACCCCCGCCAAGGGGTAATGGAGCTCAGCCCAGCAGCGGTGGGAGCAAGCGACCGCGTGATGGAAAAGGACAGCCCAGCAATGGTATTTATTTTTGCGGCTTGCAAATTGGTTTGAAACATCCTTTCTAGTGGGAGTTATCAGTAACTCAGAAGTGATGCGCCTGGGAGTGCAAGAGGGATGATATTATAACTATTTTTCTTCTCACCTTTGCCTTCCTTTTCTTTGCACATAACACATAACGCAAGCATTAAATGAAGAATTACACTAGATCGGCTAGCTCTCTTTTTGTAGATAAGCAAGTTCTTTTTTGAACCCAACCATACAGACCAGCCGTCTTATACTTCTGCAAACAAGCATCTTGCGCACATTCATCCTGCAACACATAACGTTTTTGGGCTCTTCTGTACTCCTCCCGCTCCTGCAGCTTCACACCCCACCCGTCGTCCACAACATGAGCCATCCAGGAGCAGCACAGGAGCATACCGAGAGAGAAGTCGTCCGCAATCGTCCAGCAAGCGGCAGAACCAGGGAGAGGCAGGCACAGGTGGGCTGGGTTCTT
>Ga0307947_1001097_pt1 | contig 20848 bp, 23 predicted proteins | sample OrgLakmetagen232_FD_201840 | JGI IMG/M metagenome (GOLD analysis project Ga0307947, IMG submission 201840) | Saline water microbial communities from Organic Lake, Antarctica - #232 | ecosystem: Environmental > Aquatic > Non-marine Saline and Alkaline > Saline | place: Antarctica: Organic Lake...
ATAGAGAAAGAGAACGTTTGTGTTGAAGAAGCGCGAAGAGAAAGCATCAAGGAGAACGAGAAGAAAGCTGTTGATATGTCTCAGGAAGTTTGTACAAGAAGCATGGTCAGAAACAAGAAACCAGAGTATGTAGAAGAGAAAAGTGTATAGAGAAAGAGAACGTTTGTTTTAAAAAAGCGCGAAGAAGAAGCATCAAGGAGAACGAGAAAAAAAGCTGTTGATATGTCTCAGGATGTGAGTATAAGAAGCCTCAGTCAGAAACAGGAAACCAGAGGCTGAGAGAGCCTCACAAAACCAGGAGTGCCAAGAGAACAAGTGCAGCGGAGCAGAAGAGAGAACATTCAAAGGACGCATGCAGCCCCCAAAAACAGCTCCTCTCTCTCCTCTCTAGCAGCCCACCCCACCAGCTCACCCAGCTACAGCAGACCAGTCCGATGCTGTCCTCCACAACTTGCCAATTGAACCCGTGAGCCAGGGCATGCCTGGCCGCGAAGGGAGCTGGTGCCTAACTCGCCAGGAGCAGGTCGCAAGCTACAGCCGGACCCTGGTTGTGACTGCTGCCACGGCTACCACGCTAAGGGCTGCCGTGTTGCTCCGCCGTATGAGTCTGGCTGTCACGACGAATCATGGTACCAGCTTAAACATGGATTGCAAGTATGAGCCATAAAGGGTGTTTAACGTCTTCTCCCTCTCCATGCAAGAAGGAATCGACGGCTCAAGCAACACACAAGAGGAGATGGTAGCACTCAGACTTGCAGTCTGAGGAAAGAGCGAGTTTGTTACAAGAGGCACATCTAAACTGGCCAAACAACCAAATAACCGTAAAACCGTTGCTCACATCATCAAATCCAGGGGAGATCACACGATTCGTCCATGCCACTGATTTAGCATGACAAGTCTTCTCCATAAACTGGGAAATGCCAAAACTGAATCGAACTATCATCCGTACTATCAGACCTTCATAAAGGACGGCACTGCCATTGGAGCCACTAGCAAGGCTTACCTAATATCATCCTATGTTCCCTTTAAAACCAAATGTGTCATTATGAATTACAGAACAGGAACCCTATATGATCAAAGACATGTGGTATTGTTCAAACTCTCAACAAGTCAAACTTGTCCCCTCTGCTCACAAGTAGACAGTGCCCTGCACATCCTATCTGGGTGCCAACACACGCAAATAAGGAGTATGATTGCCAAAAAAGAATATAACATAACTTATCATGCCGCATGATTCTTAAGGCTATCAGCAAAACAGGCTCCTTAGGATCATGCGTTGTCTCCATAGACATAGGCAGCAGCAAACGGATGACCATGCAAAAGCAACCTCCAGATTCCCGACACAGCTGAAAGTATAATTGCTCCCAAATGGCTCTTCCCACCCCGCTTCCCAGATAAAGACAGATTTACCTCCAGCCGCCCAGATTTTGTGCTGGTTACTCCCATCGCTGCAAAAACACAAACACAACAAACTACCATAGGGGGGTAGGTTCTTCTAAGTGGCAGGGGCGGGGCAATTGAGGGAGACTGGGAGCCCCTCGCTCAGCAGCACCGCCAGCCACTAGTACAGCCACCAACCCCAGACAGCACCGACCTAAAAACCTCAACAAAACTCGGTGCGACATCCACCTCGTCGAGATCAAGTATTGTGAAGACACCAGACCTCCGAGGTGAGTCAGAACCAGCTGAACACCGCAAATAAAGGAACAGCACGAATATCTCTGCAACATTCTCCAAGGAGCCTCCGTTACTCTCCACATCATCCTCTTAAGTGTGGGTGGCACCATCTACAACACTCACACTCTGAAGCCTTTCAAGGAAATGGGTCTTGATACTCAAAGAGTTAAGAAGCTTGCCTCCAAGCTCCATGTGCACTCTGTGAACTTTGCTGCTAAACTTGTCCATACCAGACGTGCCCTTTCCAGTACTGTTATCAGCTCTCATCAGGAGCCGGTTTCAGGCCAAGCCTGCAACCCTCCTGATCCCCATTGATTTTCCTTTCCTTTTCGCGGTGGAGGAGCTTTACGGTACTCGGTAACAAAGTGGCTCCTTTTCCCTAATTAATGTGGGGAGTGGTTTTCCCTGCCTGCGTAGTTTTTCTTTTTCTTGTTCTTTTTCTTTTTCTTTTTCCTGATCCCCAACTCCAAAAAGCAAAAGCACAGCACAGCATGCTTATGGCCAACCTAAACAGACAAGGATATAGGGAAATCAAGCTTCACGTGATCCTCGTTGGAGCTATGGGGACTATCTACAAAGACCATACAGACAAACCTCTAGCAGACCTTAACCTAGATTACGATAAGATTAAAAAATTGACACACAAACTGAATGAAGCAACACTCCATCAGACATGCATCTGCACTTAATAAAACAAGGTATGCACTGCAATATAACACAAGCAACAACAGTCAAGGATTGGGTCCGGGTGCTACGGCACACAACCCCCCTGACCCACATTAATTTCTTTAATTGTTTGCGTGGTGGGGGGTTGCCTGGTGCGGGCACCTAAGTAACCCCCTCCCTTAATCATGCATGCTGGCTGTGTCATCACTACCAACGGAGTCTTTTCTTTTCTTTTCTTTTCTTGTCTTTAGCTTTGAAAGGCACTACTACGACACTCCGTGTTCCCAGGTGATCCCTCAACCCAGTACTGATGGAGCTCAATTCAGATTGACTTGCTTCGCAGTTCTGATGAGAGGCGGTCTATTCTGAATGGTATGATCGTGGCACTAAATACTAAAATGTGTCACAGACCACCATAACGGTGGTTTTCTCAGCCAGGTGACAACCTTACATTGTTAACACCTCCATTGATCTTTTCCTTTCTTTCGCCAAAAGTTTTGGTGGAGGAGTTTTGGGGTACCCGGTACCAAAATGGCTCCTTTTTCATGACTCATGTGGGGAATGTTTTTCCACTGCCTGCATAGTTGTTTCTTTTCCTTTTTCCTGCGCCGCACAAGTAATAGGAGATACCATGCAGATAAGATACGACAATCCAAGTGCTTCCTAGGCGGAAAATAACGCTTGTTCGTTGTTGTGCTGAGTCTTGCACTTTGCCGTGACTATGATTCATCTGACAATGTCATGTAAAATCATTGCCATACGAAGCTGCCATTGGTCCCAGCGCGTTCCATGTCTAAAAGAATAATATGAGTGCCATCTTTATTACAGGTACATCACAACAATACTTCAGAGCCGTAAAATATGGTCAGCAAAGGTGCAGCAAAATGTGTGAATGTTTACACTCTTGTCCCATACATTGCTGCTTCAAAACTCGAATATCCTCCGTCCCTATCTGCTGCAGTACGGCATGCAAAAAAATGAAAGAGCTAATACTGTAAATACTGCTGGCTCAAGGTCACCCCCCATTGTAACCATTGTAAATACAGCTGGCATTAATCAGGAAAGGATGATGTTTTGTGGCATATGCGAGGATGGGGAAACTCTGCTGGTATGCTCAGCACAGCCAGGACAAAAAACCTCAACTTTTGTAACAAATCTGAAATTACTCAACGGAGGGTGCACACACACTCATGCACCCTACAAACAAATCAGGTCTTCTACTTTTTTGATGAGCAACACACATGGCAGTTGAAGCCTAAACTAGAAAAAAGAAACAAGAGAAATGGAAGCCTCTTTGGTAATGGGCGCCGTAATTACCAGAATTGGCTCATGCAGATGCAGGTTGAATTACAGGTACACTACGCCTTTAGAGGTATGAACTATGATGTATGAAAAACGTGTTAGCTCTGCCAAGGAAGCCTGAAGGACTGGGACCTTTTTTGCTCGTACGTTGTAGCGAACTCCGACACAGACAGGCGCCGCACAGGAACCAACCTGCCCCACCAGGTTTGCCGGTTTGCCTAGTCCAGACTGTATCCTAATGGGCAGTGCAAACATTCCTGCCAACCCTTCCAAGAAGGTATTGGTGCCTGCACAGCTACACACGTGCACATCTGCAGCACAATGACAATAGTATTGTCACAATACCCACGAGCTGTAAACACCGCTTGCATGAAGCATGTCAAGCCTTGTGCCAGCAGGGTCCACCCATCAGAAAATTCCAATCCAAGCAAAACCACATATCCGCGTGGAAGTTCCGCGCTGTATGTCTGTTGAGGGAGGGGTGCTCTGCGTTGGCATGCTCATACGTAGGGTTGGCCAGGACCATATATATACAGTGTTTTTGGCAGGGAAATCACCAAATATACGGTCGTATACGGTGCGCATATACGGTTCTGGCCAACTACACTCATACTTATACATGCTTCTACCCACACCAGTACGAGGGAGGGACAGTAACCCACTAACTAACGTTGTCTAGGAAAGCACTTTTTGTCCTCAACTGACTCACACACGCCCACAAATCCCCAGCTCTGCCAGCTCCTCAGCTCCTCCCTAGCAAACCCTTGAGTGCTGATATAATGCCACGGCTGGTCGACCCATGCTGCTGTGTGTCATGGCTCTCACAAAGCGCTGCTGCTGTGCTATGATGGCGCACAAAGGCTGTTATGATGCCATGGCTACCGGTAGCTTCCGCATGACCTGAAGCTCGCACATTGCCTCAACTAGTAGCCCTCAAATATATTCCACACTAAGACACGTATTTTGGCGCTCACACCTTGCTCACAAAGCGCCATGTGCCTGTTGAAGAAGCATGCAAAGCTAGTAGCCCCCAAATATGTTGAGTGTCTGGCGGCCCCCTGGAGGCTGCATGCTGACCTTGCCACAAAAAGCTCCCTTCTGCGGTCGCATGCAGAGAGGGCATTGCACTAGGCAGTTGGCACATGTGCACAGAAGAAAGCACGCGCGTGAAGAGACACGCCTTTTTTACCCACGATATATGCTGCACCAAAAACCAAACTGCTCCTGCTTAGTGTCCCTTGATGGCTTGCACTTTGGTACCATCTCTTTTCTCTTTTCGTCATGACAGCCTGACATGCACTCGTGGATTTGTGACAGACTGACTTGTTTGTTGAATTCTACATATAATTGCCAATGCGCGCGGTTAGTAACAGGGCATAGCTCTCGATACTTGCGCCTGCTTAGTGCAGCCTTGTACCCCTACTTGCGCCTGCTTAGTGCACTTAGTTGCTCCTGCATATAGTACCCCTACTTGCGCCTGCTTAGTGCACTTTGTTGCTCCTGCCTATAGTACCCCTAATCGCGCCTGCTTAGTGCACTTAATTGCTCCTGCCTATAGTACCCCTACTTGCGCCTGCTTAGTGCACATAGTTGCTCCTGCATATAGTACCCCTACTTGCGCCTGCTTAGTGCACATAGTTGCTCCTGCATATAGTACCCCTACTTGCGCCTGATTAGTGCACTTAATTGCTCCTGCCTATAGTACCCCTACTTGCGCCTGATTAGTGCACTTAGTTGCTCCTGCCTATAGTACCCCTACTTGCGCCTGCTTAGTGCAGCCTTGTACCCCTACTTGCGCCTGCTCAGTGCACATAGTTGCTCCTGCCTATAGTACTCCTACTCGCGCCTGCTTAGTACACTTAGTTGCTCCTGCCTATAGCACCCCTACTTGCGCCTGCTTAGTGCACTTAGTTGCTCCTGCCTATAGTACCCCTACTTGCGCCTGCTTAGTGCAGCCTTGTACCCCTACTTGCGCCTGCTTAGTGCACTTAGTTGCTCCTGCCTATAGTACCCTACTCACGCCTGCTTAGGGCACTTGGTTGCTCCTGCCTAGGGGGTGCTTAGCTGCCCCTTGTCCACCTGGTCACACTTGATGACCCTATTAAACGCACTTAGTCGCCCCTACCCATTGTGCACTCGTTTGAAGTTGGCCAGAAAGAAACACCTTTGATGACCCTATCTAACGCACTTGGTCGCTCCTACCCATAGTGCACTCGTGTAAAGCTGGCCAGAAAGAAACACCCTTGATGACCCTATCTAACGCACTTGGTCGCCCCTACCCATAGTGCACTCGTGTAAAGCTGGCCAGAAAGAAACACACTTGATGACCCTATTTAACGCACTTAGTCGCCCCTACCCATAGTGCACTCGTGTGAAGCTGGCCAGAAAAAAAAACACACTTGATGACCCTATTTAACGCACTTAGTCGCCCCTACCCATAGTGCACCTGTTTGAAGCTGGCCAGAAAGAAGCACACATGAATAAAGTCGGCTGAGACACATATGCACGGCGAAAGCCAGCTTCTCTCTGGACATGATGTATATGCCCACGGCTCTGGTCAACCCACTCACAAGACAGACGCTGATACCCAAGGGAACTCCCTTCTAATTAATGTAACTGCTGGGTATATACAGCTTCAGCTAGCTAACCTTATACGCCGTAAAAGAGCTAAGAAAACAAACAGCACGGTCGATGTGCACGACCAAAATTCATGCCAGTCGTATTCATTGTGGCCCTTCTTTCTTTTCCACACTCCTGTACCGAACCTGCCTTAAAGCCCCGCATGTCAAACTGCAGCTCTTGCAGACCCATCCTCATCACCCCCATTAGATGTTCCCACCCTCTCACCCTTCACAACGTCCCCTTAACGATCTCACAACCACACAACGCGGTCAGTATGGGCCCTCTCCACTTTTGACAGCCCCGTACAATCCTCCACCCTCACATCTTTTACAACATCACCAACACCCCCTTAACAAACTACAAACCCACAAAAAACGTTTGGTATGGACCTCTCCACTTTTGACAGCCTCAATAAATTCCTCCAACCTTGCACCCTTAACGACATCCCTAATAACCACGCGATTAAATGTTTTGCACAGCGGCCCCGCTATGCTGACATCAACCCAGTAGCCTTGTATACTGCAAACCCTCAACAACCCCAAACAAACCCCTCAATAAACCCCACAGCAGGCTGGAGGCCTTTGTAATTTAATCTAAACTAAGCCCCACTAAGTCTAGGCATGGAATTAAATTTAATCTAGACTAAGCCCCACTAAGTACCTAAACCCCACAACAGCCCTCACCTGGCCGGCATTGAAAGCGGGAATGCCTTGCGAAGCAGCAGGTCTTGGAATGGAAGGCATCTGGCCACCACCGCCACCACCACCACCACCGCTCCCATACGACCCATAACTGGATCCACTGCCATAGGCGGGCACCGCGTTACTGCGCACACATACACACGCACATATACACACGTATGGTGCTGCGTAACATTTTGTGACACCAAGCAGGTTATCACCTATTTGGCATCAGCTAATGCGCTTAGAAAAAAGCAGTTCCGATAATGAACAAGAGCGGTGCAGAAACTCATTATCTTCTCATGCACGTCCACGCACCTTCCCTGCGGAGAGCCATAGCCCCCACCCCCGTAACCACCTCCGTTGCTCGCAGCTTGCGGGGGGGGGTACCCATAAGAAGGGCTGCTGGGGTAACCATAGGGGCCTCCAACTGAGTTTTGCCCACCCCCACCCCCTCCACTGAGAATGCTGTTACCCCCTTGACCGAAGGAGGTAGGGCTGGGCTGGTAGCCTCCAGATGAGCCGTACGTGGGAGCAGGCTGTAAGAGTGGGTGGGCGCGTGTGCTTTCGTATGCGTGCTTGTGTGTGTGTGTTTGTGTGCGTGTGTGCGTGTGCGTGTGTGTGCGTGTGTGTGTATGTGTGTGTGTGTGTGTGTGTGAGTGTGTGTGTGTGTGTGTGTGCGGATGTGTGTGTGTGCGCATGTGCATGTGTGTGCGTGCGCATGCGCATGTGCATGGGAAATTGCCTGTGCCCGTGTGTATATATGTGTAGACATGCAGGGAGCACGCACTTGGTAGCTGTGCTGAGGTGCTACCCCTCCTGGAGCTCTCCTGCCGGCACTGGGGGGTCTGCGCGACCCTGGGGGCAGGTTCAGCTGGCTGGCCAAACTGTTGTAGTCACTAGATCCCATGGCAGCACTAGAGGGGGCCTGCAGCGTGTGTGTACGCATGCAAGTGTGTGTGCATGTACTGTTTCGCGGACAAGGTGCAAGGGTGTAATCAGACACGCGTTTGTGTCAGTGAGTGAGTGTTTGTGTGCGTGTGTGTTTGTGTACGTGTGTAATCATGTATTTATGTGTGTGTAATTATGTATGTGTATGTGTGTGTGTGTAACTATGTATGTGTGTGTGTGTGAGTGCGTGCACGCTGTGTGTCCTTTACGTCAACATTTGATGCCCTGCCACTTGTGACCAAGCGCAGTTTGTACAAGGAGAATAACTGAGAAATGTGGATGGTACTTGCAAGGTTGTGCCACCATGCTCACAAACAGCATGGCATCAAGCTCTGTGTATGGCCTGGCGCAAGCAAAGCGCCTCACCCCGTATTGTGGTTGACCCCCACCCCCATAGCCACTTGGGCTGTACGGAGCCTGCTGCTGTGGGGCTGCGGCATAGCTTGGGTAATGTGGGGCATATGGAGAATAGTTGCTGCCATCCTGGAAGCCAAAAGAGGGTGTATTGGGGTCAGGGTCCTTACACGGTTGTGGCGTGAAATTCTGCCTGTGTTGGCCAAATTTAAACTTACGCCCAGATTTAGGGAGCTGTTCCCTCCCGGATTCTGCATGTTCTTCCTGCCTGCGAAGTGGTGGCCGGCTGCATGCGGAGGGAGGACAAGGGGAAGAGGATGTGTGTTTACGTGGAAGGTAGAGGCTTTATGTGGCAGGTCAGTGCGTACGCCTTGCAACAAATGGTTTGAAAATGCAGGCCATGCCAAGCAAAGCATCATGTTGGACAGTGGACTTGGAAATTACTTGAGAGCAGTGACCCTCTAAGAACACGTAGTGCAACGCAGCTTGCACACAGAAGGAGAGTTCAATTTGACTTTGAAATGCACGGTACATACACATGCACATACACAAAAGCTGTCTTGACTACACCTACGTGATCCATATTGGTTGTCCATCGGTCCTGTTTTGGTAATTATATGTATTTTATAAATTATAAGTGTTAATCTTGTCAAGGGAAACTTTTGAGAGCAGCAATTGTTTTGAGGCCCTGTTACAACTGTGTTGGCTTACCCTCTTTAAGTTGATGTAAGAGCACACAAACATCAGCTACATTTTCCTTGGAGGGAATGCGACAGAGCTTGCCTCGCTGTTGCTCGCACAATGGGCTGGAGCGGTTCCTCGCTCTCAAAAAGGCTGCAGGTGAGAAAAAACGTTTAATATGAGTCCTCACAAGCACGCACACGCACACGCACACACATGCGTACACACACGCTCACCCTCGTCTTGCGCAGGAGTGAGCCAGCAAGGGCAGGGCACATCAGAGGCACACAACCACCGGGCACATCAGAAGCACGCAACGAGTGTCAGTTCAGTGCACAATGTGGTGTTTGAAAGGATTGCGCATGTGGGTAGGAGCAATGCAAGCAGCAGCAGCAGTAGCAACAGCCAAAATAGAAGCAGTGCCAGGGACAGGAGCAGCAGCCAAGAAGAGGGGCACAAGGCAAGGAGGAGACATGACGAAACTGGCAGGGACGGCGAAGGAGGGGTAAAGGGAAGCAGTAGAAGGGCTTCAAGGGAGCATGACAATTGGGATGACCAAGATGTGAAACGCGCTAGCAGCAATCACAGCAGCAGCAGCAGCAGCAGCAGCAGCAGCAGCAGCAGCAGCAGCAGCAGCAGCAGCAAGAAGAAAAAGGGGCACAGGTGCGTTGTGAAGTATTCTCAAACGGGCTATTCTTTCTGAGGTACTCCATGAGGCTTGTCATTTTTCACCATTGTGGAAGCTGCGGTGGCGCTCCAGAAAGAGTGCTGCTCTGGCTTTAGTAAAAGACACAGTCTACCCCGGTGTGTGGATTAGTTCGTCGTTTATTTTGCTTGACTGAGCCTGCGCTAATCATTTGCAGACCTAGCAGGAATTGCATGCGTGTGCTCTCTCACAACGTAGAATCGCCCTTCCACTACAGGCACAGGGCGGAGTCTTAGCACCATCTTTCACTTTATTTAGTGAAAAGCCAGCCTCTCCTGTTCGCCAGCCTCTCGTGTATGCTTAGGGTGGGCTAGAACCATATACGTATATACGGTGTATATATACGGTGTATATACGGTTCTGGCCAACCCTATAAATGCTGCATACAAATTGCGCTAGTACAAATGTGCCTACAAATGTAAGCCTTCCATCCTACACCTCCCACCATGGCATTAAATTCAGCAGGCACCTTTTGTGGTTTTGTTCAGGTCTCCCGCTTACTAACACTACTCTTGGGTCTGTTCAGGCCTCATACCCCTTTTGGGTCCTTCTCGTGGGCCAGTGCGGAGTTTGGGGGCTTTGGCATGGATGAGGAAGAGAACGAGAGGTGCGCTTTGCATTGGAAGATGTGCCACCACTTTGAGGTCAAGAAACGGCAATAGTCGAGCCGTTGCGAAACTCCGTTTTCCGTGTGCATACACTTGCTTCATTGCATTAAAATAACAGGAGTGTGTGGCTAGGTACCAAACCAGGTCCCTTCAAAATTGACAAGAGGCTAGGAAGAATAGAGTACTTTACCCTATTAGCTTGAGATTAATGTGGGGGTTTTGAGATGTGTTTGTGTTCCCTTCCTTCCTTTTGCAATGGAGGAGATTTCAACATTTCAACGGTGCCCAGCACTTTACTGGCTCCTTTTCCACACTAAGGCTGGGGAGTGGTTTTCACTGTCTGTGTGGTTGTTCATTCATGCCGAATAAGCAGGGTTGGCCAGAATCATGTACATACCGTATACGGTGAATATACGTATTTTTGGCAGGGAGATCACCAAATATAATGGGTCATATACGGTGCATATATAAACGGTTCTGGTTAACCCTAAATAAAGTCTCGTGTATGCACATTCGGACGAGGCACACAAAGGTCAGGCTTAAACGGGCAGGCTTTCCAGCATGCAGCTTTTTAGGAAAGAAAAATTTGCAATCGTTTCTCCTTCACTGCTTCGGTCCTCCAGTTTTGTGTCGGCAGAGTATTATAGTAAAAGGGCCCTTGAAGTATCCCCCCTCCTTTCGTTGGCCTGCTAACAGAGGGTGGGAGGGAAGGAGGAAAGTTCTCCCTTTTCTGCAGTAAACTGGCACTTGCACCCTGAAAAATATATTGGCATTTAGCTCAGCCGAAGCATATACTTTAACCTTCGATTGGCCTCTGTTCAAAGCCACCAGGGCCCTAATATCACCTTTTTCATATGCACACACACATACACACAGGGAGTGGTTTTCCTCTTCCTGGCACGGAGGCAGCAGCAGCAGGCGCACAAACAAGGGCGCCTCACAAAAGAACGCCGACGGAAGCAGGTGCGCACACCGTTAGTGTCGCCCTATACCCCCGCACGCAGCTCTGTGAGAAGTGGTGTAGGAAGTTGTGCGTTGATCCTAGGGTGCTCCATGTACCAGCCTCACTTAGGAGAGCATTGACGGTGTGTAGCCAGCACTGTAAGAGTTCACAAAGGGTCGACCATCAGAGGTGGCCAATAACTGGCTTTGATTGGCAGTCTATTAACTAGGTCCCCCAGCATTGGCTGACCGTCTATGAGCTGGGTCGGCCAGCATTGGCTGTCTTTTATTCAAGTCAGCCAGCATGAGCTGTTTGTTAGCTGGGCGGGCTGTGTGCTAGTCGGGTCACTCATTGCATGGCCAGTCTGAGGTGTTGCAGATGGTAGGGAAGTTGGTCCCGCCAGGGCAACGCACAGACTGGAGCAATGCAAGGCGTGACCACACCGGTGCACCAAGCATGACCACACCAGTGCACCAAGCGCGACCAAATCAGTGCACCAAGTGCGAGACCACACCAGTGTACCAAGCGTGACCACACCAGTGCATCAAGCGTGACCACACCAGTGTGTGACCACACTAGTGCACCAAGCATGACCACACCAGTGCACCAAAGCGAAATCTGAAACAATACATGAGCCTGCACAGCCGTTTGATTGAAATGGCGCAGGAGACTTGTGCCATGTGTATGCTTCCTTTTGGGTGAAACTAATGTTGGGTGTAGGAACTTGGGGTGTAGTAATTTTTGGGTGAAGTAATCTTGGGGTGTACTACTTTTGGGGTGTACTAATCTTGGGGTGTAGTAACTCAGGAGATCACACGTGAGGAAGCACACTCAATTCAGACGAATGTGGACGTTCTGCTCATTTATTAGGCGTCCTTCTTAACATGGTGTGCCGTATTGCAAATACCAAATACCCTCTCTGCTTTTTTTCCCGCGCCCTGTCCTGTCCTGTTATACACACACACACACACACACACACACACACACACACACACACACACGCACACGCAAATACACACACACTGTCACCTAGAAGCAGAGGTTGACAGTTTTTGGGCGCATACCCAAACACCATTGCATGGAAAATTTTTCAAGCACGCTTCCAATTGTTCACCATTGACCTATCTTCACATAAGGACGCCCAGACTGAAATGGCATAAAGTCCAGTATAAATTACATGTTGCTGCTGCGGTGAATGTTCTGAGTGTGCACATTTCCTGTTATTTCTCACGCAGAGGTACTTCAAGTTGCTGCCTTTGTTCAAGCTGCTGCCTGTATTTAAAGAGAGCTGTCGTATGTCATTGTTTCCTGTGCTTTGCATCACTCACATTTCGACTGGGATACTTGGGCTGCTGCCTGTGTGTGTGTTTGTGTGTGTGTGTGTATGTGTGCGCGTGTGTGTGTTTTTATTGTACACATTTCTTTCCCGTGCTTTGCATCACACAGGAGTGCATACTGGGAATGGCAGCAATCCCCTTCTGGCTTCGGGAGCTCCTCCTATTGGCACAAATATCATGGCCACCACGGATGGGGGGGAGCTTCCAAGCAGCAGTTCCCAGGGTCCCATAACTTCAAGACGGAAGGCGACCCCTCTTTTCCATCCTCAAAGAGCATGGCACACTCCCCGCTTGTGCGAACGCACCTCGCACGCCTGGTATGACCTGCTGCTGTATTTGTTACGTAAAGTTTATGGTATGCAGTATGCAGTTTTTGGGCATGTCACTTGTGTGGATGCACCTTGCACGCTTGCAAAGGCCAACTGCTGTATGTATTACGTATATGTTCAAGGAACAAATGAGCGACAAGGGCAAACATGGAAAGCTCGTTACTTGGGGTGGCAAAAGTGGCTGACTGACATTCACACGTCAGAGACATGCACGCCAAAAGGAAATAAAGCTGCGCCTTAGGCAGAGCGTACGTCAATCGTTTTTAATTGCATCCAGTTCTGCCAATTTTAACACTTGAATAGTCAACGACTTGCCCCATAACTGTCTAGATTTGGAAATCATTTGTTCCAAGTGCGTTCTCTTCCTTTTGCCTTTCACTCCTGAACCACTTCTCCACCCCTTTCTGTCTCAGTGTACGATCCCCTTCATGCTTCTTGTCTCTGAGCCTATTTGATAGTAAACTGCTTATCAGCTGATCATTTCAACCTCACAAGCTCCCTTGATTGAAACAGGGCCTTGCTTCAGACACCATTCTGGAGTCACGCACGGTCAAGGCAGCTTTCCACAGGTATTAGTGGTCCTTGTGAAAACTTTCACTGTGCCCATACCTTCATGAAGGACACTGTCGAATCATTTTGCACCGCTGGTTTTGCAGCCGTCATCTTTTCTTATCGGCACACGCACGTAATGCACACGACGTGCAGTTGTGTGCAAAGCATAACAAAAGAGGAAACTTCAGCATTACTGGATAGCCGATCGGTTTCGACTGATTGCATGGTTCATTCCAGCCACAAAGGAACCCACAAGATCAGGCTAAACACAAGTTCATATGGGTGTGCGTGCGTGTGTGTGTGTGTGTGTGTGTGTGACAGCCATTGACTTGCTTGTTTCTGCCTTGTGTCACCATCGAGGCGCCACTGCCCAGACGCGTTCTTGAGGCATTTATAAAGCATTTTGTGAGTGCAATTACAACCTGCAAGGCAGTGGAGGCATGGGCGGTCCTGCAAACGTGTGCACGACTTTGGCTCTGTGCAGGTGTGCCATGCTGCACCACCCAGATCGTCAATCTGGGTCCCATCAAGACCATGCCCTCTCGCGCGCAGAGTCTGAGCGCAAGTGAGTCTGGGTGCTGTTTTTCACTGATGGTGCTACTCCCTGGCTTCTCTTCTGTTTTTTGTTGTACGTCTAGGCTCGTGCATTGTTTTCTTGCATCAAAGGAAGAGTTCTCTCATTAATAAGTCCTGGCCAAAGTTGCATGTGCAGCATGCATACGTCTGACGTACAAGAATATTTAACATTGTATGAAGCTGTTGAATTTGCCTGCTAAAAGCACCACAGGAAATGTTTGAAGTTTTCTCAGCTGGTAGGACTGCGCCTGTAAGGCCTGTAAGGAAGAAGAGAGTGCAACTTTTTTTATTGATTGGAACCCTTGTGGGAACACTCGTCGCAAGAGGCTTCTCACTTTTCCAACTAACAACTGCAGTTATATTATACGGATATATATGCAAATGCAGTGCCCATTTTCCTTCAGGGCTCTTGTAGCATGGTAGGGGACTTGTCTGCTCTGTGCCAGCGGACATGCTGTAAATCTGATCCTTACACTTGAGAATGCCGTGCAACAATACGACCCAAAATGCATTGCTTGGAGTCACAGTGATTTTATTGGTCAGTCGGTTATTAGTCAGTCAGTCGGTTGTGCGTATTACAATGCTTGCAGTCACAGTGATTTTGTTTGTCAGTCTGATATTAGTCAGTCAGTCAGTTGTGCGTATTACAATGCTTGGAGTCACAGTATTCTGTTGGTCAGTCGGTTATTAGTCAGTCAGTCAGTTGTGCGTATTACAATGCTTGGAGTCACAGTGATTCTGTTGGTCAGTCGGTTATTAGTCAGTCAGTCAGTTGTGCGTATTACAATGCTTGGAGTCACAGTGATTCTGTTGGTCAGTCGGTTACTAGTCAGTCAGTCAGTTGTGCGTATTACAATGCTTGCAGTCACAGTGATTCTGTTGGTCAGTCGGTTATTAGTCAGTCAGTCAGTTGTGCGTATTACAATGCTTGGAGTCACAGTGATTTTGTCAGTCAGTCGGTTATTAGTCAGTCAGTCAGTTGTGCGTATTACAATGCTTGGAGTCACAGTGATTTTGTCAGTCAGTCGGTTATTAGTCAATCAGTCAGTTGTGCATATTACAATGCTTGGAGTCACAGTGATTTTGTTAGTCAGTCGGTTATTAGTCATTCAGTCAGTTGTGCGTATTACAATGCTTGGAGTCACAGTGATTCTGTTGGTCAGTCAGTTATTAGTCAGTCAGTCAGTTGTGCGTATTACAATGCTTGAGTCACAGTGAATCCGTTGGTCAGTCGGTTATTTGTCAGTCAGTCAGTTGTGCGTATTACAGTGCTTGGAGTCACAGTGATTTTGTATGTCAGTCTGATATTAGTCATTCAGTCAGTTGTGCGTATTACAATGCTTGGAGTCACAGTGATTCTGTTGGTCAGTCGGTTATCAGTCAGTCAGTCAGTTGTGCGTATTACAGTGCTTGGAGTCACAGTGATTTTGTATGTCAGTCTGATATTAGTCAGTCAGTCAGTTGTGCGTATTACAATGCTTGGAGTCACAGTGATTCTGTTGGTCAGTCAGTTATCAGTCAGTCAGTCAGTTGTTAGGTAACATTGCTGACGTTGTAGCCCTCAACCTAGCACCCACCCGTACCCTCTGAACTCCACTCTCAAACAGGGTGAGGTACTAGCAGCAAGGTGTGTTACTGGCAGCCTATCAGTCATACTTTTTGACTGATGGCCTAATCTGTAACCTCTGCAACGTCTGTTACTGGCAGCATTAAGGGTATACCAATGCCGACTTGTGAAAAAACTTGCACCATTAATGCTCACCCTCTAGCACAAACTATGCAGCGCATTTTGCAAGATGTTTATTGAATCCTAACCTTGGACGTGATCTGTATGCACAGGTTCAGAGAAAGTCGGGAGGCATGGGAAGCTTTGAAACCAATCTGTCGCGACTGACAAGACCTTTTTTCTACTGGTATGTACACATGGTTAAATTACCGTTTCGTGTGTGCGTGCCTTTTGCTCACAAATAAAAGTACATGGCACATGTCTGCTGCTTGCGCTTTGCAATGTATCATGTTTTCAATGCAGAGAGGAGAAGAAATAACATCTATGTAAATGGTATAATCCATTCATATCCATGGTATCCCTTTTAACTTCCTTCTTTTCTTTCGTTTTCCTTTCCTGACTTGAAAATCCGTGCTGACAATTATGTTATTAATCCATTAACCATGAACAAAGTTTATAGAAAATCGTCTTCTTGTTTCGTTTATATTGCATTGGTACTTCTGGGCTTGCTTATGTTCTCAAACGGTAGTCTAAACGAGCCTTGTTTTCTCACTCCTCTGGTTTCGGTTATTTGACTAGTGAGAAGGCGTTTCTCTGAAATGGAGGAATCAATGCAGGCATGGAGGCCTCTCCTTTTGACCCTTGATGGTCGATGTGGACAGTTATTTTATTACAATAATTTATTCAAGCAAGTGACTGGCAGCCGTGAACATTTTGCAGACGTAGGTAAACAAGACGGGAGAGTTGCTTTCTGACGTACACATTGATTGATGACTTGAATACTTGAGCAATGCAGCATGAATGGCTTGCATTGCATGGTCTACTTATTTGTTTACTACTTAAGTTACATCATGTGATGACTATGGTGTGTAACATTGCAAAGAGCGCGGGTTGCACAGGGAGATGCGCCAACAAAACAGCCGCTGTAAAGCAAGGCCCTCCTCGGTCTCAGTTGTGGCCAGCAGGTGTCTAAACTGGCTCTTTTTGCGTTGCCAAACCTAGAAGAGAAAAGAAAAACTACGCAGGCACCAGTGGAAACCACTCTCCACATTAATTAAGGAAAAGGAGCCACTTTGTTATCGAGTACCGTAAAGCTCCTCCACCGCGAAGAGGATAGGAAAAATTAATGGGGATCAAGAGGGTTGCGGGCTTAGGTACAGGTTTAGATTTAGATTTACAAGAAGGGGGGACCTTCAGCCAGACTGTTCGGCTGATCAGCCTGTGACTGGTCTTCGCCAGTCTACAATAAATCCATAAGAAGATCAGACAAAAAAGTAAGATTAGGTAAGGTTACATGGCATATATAGCGACATCGCTATATATGCCAAAGCTTGGAAAACGCCTATAACTAAACGAAAAGGCTAGGCACTCAGCCACAAAAGAGGCCACACCATACATATCTGGCTTATTAAAAATCCGGCTTATTAAAAATCCTCAAACGAGTTGAGCTATCCTCATATCGGGGTGGGAAGACCAGCTGGCGGTGCTGTGTGCAAAGGTTAACAAGATGTTCATGCAAACATTTCAGCAAAACGTGTTCCTCATCCTGAACAGTGTGCCAATCACATATGTCACAGATCCTGAGCCCATAAGGCCTTCTATTTCTGTTATGACGCAATCTTTAGACCAGAAAGTTATGGCCAGAAAGACGCAGGCAGGATGAGGAACACATTTTACTGGACTGTCCGCATGAACATTTTGTTAGCCTTCGCACACAGCACCGCCAGATGGTCTTTCCACCTCAATATGGCTGAGGAGAGCCCAACTCGTTGAAAACTTTTTTAAACAAATAACCAGATATTTTGGTGTGGCCTCTTTTGTGGCTGAGTGCCTAGCCCTTTCCCCTTAATTTTTCTGGCGCCTTTTTGGTTTAGTAGCTACAGGCTTTTTCCAAGCTTCGCAGCTCGCAAACCTTGTAAGTTCTAATATTGCACGCCCTTGTGTCTTGAATTGAGTGCCTTTTTTTGGCAAGCTTTTCCAGTCTGTGTACTACCCATGGATGGTTAGCCTGGTGGGGGAGGAGTTGGGTTAATGGGTTCTTCAAAATAACTGTTTTTTTCAAATTTAAAGTCGTGGAGCAAGCCCAGCAAACCAGTGCATGAAGGGAGAATGATTATGCAATAATCAAGCCGAGTACAATGAAAGAAAGAAGCCTACTTGTCATTAGGGTCATTGCAAAGAGGAACGGAAAGACATGAGCGTGTTCTCGGACGCAATCAATACACGTCGATGGACGGCACTTCCTACCACACAGCGCGCCCCACATCAGTCTCCTCTCCTTTAAAAGCTCCTCCCTCCACAGCTAGGTGCAAGCACTCGCAACGCTACGCTGCCTTCAGCACATTGAAACCTCCCTTCTTAGAGGCCGCCCCACCGGCGGCACCCCCCTTGCTGTTCTTCTGCTGCCCGCCTGATGCCCCGGACTTGGCCTTTGGCAGGGCCACTGGCACTTGAGACCACTCGCTGCTGCGCACGCCATTGCTAGCAGGCGCGGCTGCAGGCGCTGCAACACAAGATACAACGGCCACGCAGTGAATACTCTGTCTAAGGATAACAATGGAAACGGCCACACACCACATTCATGACTAACTCAGTTGTGAGGCAAGAAAAGCAGTGCCTGCTGAGTAGCACCATCCTCCCAGCAGGTCAGGCAAGGGATTCATGATCTTTAGTATTTAAGGTTATAGGTAAAGGAGCAAAACAACATAAATGCAACTTATAAACACCATCAAAGAAAAATGTTAACGTGTTATTATTTTCTTGCAGGCTCAAGCCCTGTTTTGGTCTACGGGCTGTAAGACTGACCTGGACTGGGACTGTGAGACTGAAAACGAGCTTCTAGCATAAGAAGAAACGCGGACAGGCAAATGTGACAAATGGATGCCGGCTATAACTACACTTGTAACTAAACTTGTAACTACACTTGTAATGAAAGGTACATCAGGGTTTTTAAAATAAATTTTTATAATGAATTTTTTTACAGGTAAAAAATAAGGCTTGCAAATTGGTCGGATGCTCAGTGGTGGAATTAAGTTCCGCGATGGTATTTGGCAGCAAGCTTTTATGGTATCAAGCGTGGCCAGTGATACACAAAGCAGAAAATGTTTCATCGGCGGAACATTATGGCGTGGTTGCTGACAACCGCACACATATTGGCAAAGACAGCACGACACCACTCACAAGCAGCGGCCGCTTGACGACTAAAAATCGTCTTTCGTGCCAGGGTGGGGGTGCCAATTGCCGGGTGCCATTAATAGAAAACAAATTAGAGTATGAACACGCAGGCAGAGGCTAGGGGCTCTGAGCGCTAAATTAGGGTTCACGTTCAGGGTGCAAAGCTACAACCGCACTCACCAGCGGCAGAGGCAGAGGCGGAGGGAGCAGAGGGCTGCGCCTTGCCCTGTAAGACAGAGGCTGCAGTGGTGGGGGGTGGAGGGCCGGCTGCTTTCTTAGCTTTGCCCGCCCTCTTAGCAGGGGCGGTGGCACGGGCCACTTCGGCATCCTTGCGCTTCAGGAACTCAGCCACAAAGGTAGACACACCTGACAAGAACAGTGTGTGTGTGTGCTTATTGTGTTGCAAAATGAGTGCTATGTGGGCACAAAGGCAGGAGACACGCACCATCAGACCAAGCTACTTATTGGCAGACCAAGCTGCTCACTATAACTTACGCAACTTAATTGGCAGACCAAGCTGCCTACTATAACTTACACGACTTAATTGGCAGACCGACAGCTATAAAATATAATGCAGGTGTGTCCCACTACTGCGCATAATTGGCGCTTCAAGAAATAGTGCATCTGATTAGATACAACCAGGCCTGTGCACTGTACAGTGTACAGTACGGTGCCAAGCTGGCACCGCCAGTGCAATAATGGCCTCAGAAAGGCATCTCCACCCCAAAACCTTCCATCTCCACCTCAAACGTACTCCTCACGCGTTGACGCCACATAATGCTTCCCTGAACGACCCTGAGGCTGGGTTGGGCAGCATTTTCTCGGGGGAAGGGCCCAACAGTGGCTTGCATGGAAACTCGAAGTCGGACGCAGTACTTGATTCCTGGTTGATAAATTGTGCTTTATTCATAACAATTGTTATGGGCCGAAATTGGAGCCAACGAGCAAATTACACCTAAATCGCACTGTACGGTGACCACCGTCTTGTACGGTTCGAGACCGTACTAGTCAACTCCACCGTCTTAGTTCAGTACGGTACGGCGTAATTCGGTACCGTATATACGGTCAAAATTGCTCTAGTACGGCGTAGTCGCACAAGCCTGAATATGACGTACCGTAGGTCCAAATCACTTCATGACACCAATCAATTAAACCTCCGTTCTTGGATCGTAAAGGGGCCTGTGGGTTATTTCCCATTCTCGTTTTAAATTTGTGAGGGCCTCTGCCAGGGTTAGCTTCTCTTGCTGATGCAGGAGAGGATGTCGCTATGATGCACCTGCTGCTGCTGCTACTGGGGGAGCTTCAAGAACAGGACCTGGAGGTTCACACTGGCACGCTGGGAAGCAATTTTAAAAATGCCTCCAAAACCACTAAAATTTTAAATTTCGACTATTTTTTAATTCAGTTTGACAAGGGCTATGGAAACTAGCAAAATTCTTCATTTTTCCGCCCAATTACTATCCAAATATCTGTAGTGAACGTGGACATACGGTACGACATGTTGCCAACCAATTTGCACCCTAACCGTCCTCTGAAATCCCAACATGATTAGCTTAGTAATTGAAACGGAGCCGGTAATGTTTGCCAGGGAAACAACATGGCACTGAAAACAAGCGGAATGACAGGGCAGCTGCACACGTTTTGAGGACATTAAAAAAACCTACTCTCAACCATGATCATGCCAGAGTTCCACGACTAGTACAATAGATGAAGTTGTAAGATTCGTGACTGTGGGTGCACATCGTACTGTGGGTGCACATTGTACTTACTGTGGGTGCACATTTTTGTACTGTGGGTGCACATTGTATACTGTGGGTGCAGATTGTACACTGTGGGTGCACATTGAACACGCGTCGACATCGTCAAAAGACCATACAACAGAGGTGCATCGGAAACCCTCGCTCTTCTTTACCACCTGAAGGCTTGCTGTGCAACCACAAGAGGAGCAAACAAGCAGGCGGTAT
>Ga0307947_1001098_pt1 | contig 20840 bp, 21 predicted proteins | sample OrgLakmetagen232_FD_201840 | JGI IMG/M metagenome (GOLD analysis project Ga0307947, IMG submission 201840) | Saline water microbial communities from Organic Lake, Antarctica - #232 | ecosystem: Environmental > Aquatic > Non-marine Saline and Alkaline > Saline | place: Antarctica: Organic Lake...
CAATCACAAACACACACACACGACACAACACATACACGTACACATGATTGTGCAGGTACAAGTGGAGGAATGTTTCATCTGGGGAAGCACGCACACACACGCAATCACACACACACACGACAACACATACACGACACAACACATACACGTACACATAATTGTGCAGGTACAAGTGGAGGAAAGTGTCATCTGGGGAAGCACGCACAGACACGCAATCACACACACACACACACGACACAACATATACACGTACACATGGTTGTGCAGGTACAAGTGGAGGAATGTTTCATCTGGGGAAGCACGCACACACACGCAATCACACACACACACGACAACACATACACGACACAACACATACACGTACACATGGTTGTGCAGGTACAAGTGGAGGAAAGTGTCATCTGGGGAAGCACGCACAGACACGCAATCACACACACACACACGACACAACACATACACGTACACATGGTTGTGCAGGTACAAGTGGAGGAAAGTGTCATCTGGGGAAGCACGCACAGACACGCAATCACACACACACACACGACACAACACATACACGTACACATGGTTGTGCAGGTACAAGTGGAGGAATGTGTCAACTGGGGGTGACCATAAAGCAGTGGCCCCACCAAACTACGGCGGACTTTGTGCAAATAGACAGGTAGAGGTGGCCAGATATATCTGGGTGTGGGTTTGGCTGTGTGTGTGTGTGTGTGTGTGTGTGTGTGTGTGTGTAACTCCCTTTGCGGCAGCTCCATTGTGCCAACTTGCCTGTGGTGTGTAGGTGTTGTTGATATGTGCACCAGGTCGACTCTCTTGCGCGCACACACACAGACACACACACATACACATACACGCACACACACAGACACACACCACAGACACACACACAGACACACAGACACACACACAGACCCACACAGACACACATACACACAGAGAGACACACACACAGACACACATACACACACACACGCACACACACATACACACACACACACACATTCAGGCAAACCCAGGGGCAGACGCAAATGGGTCGTTAGAGTTTGCTGCACAGCCTAACCATCAGGACGAGATGGCTGGAGCAGCCGCCGCAGCTGCAGCACAGCAGCCAGATAACTCTGTGAAGGGGGTGGGCGCTCAGGCACGCCAGGTGCTGCAGCTGTATGATATATGATTCGGGCACACCCTCACACCCATACACCCATACACACACAACACACAATACGCAACACACACATACTCACACAAAGACAAACAGGCATGCGTACATATACTCTCAACTCTCAACCATGCGCACGTGCACACACACACACACGAACACACATGCGCACACAACACACACACGCACACGCACGCACACACACACACACACGCACAAACACACATACGCACATACGCACACAACACACACACGCACACAACACACACACACACACACACACACACACCACAGGACGAGACCAGCAGACCAACCTTGCTGCAAGCAGGGAATCAGGAGATTCTGCCGCTGGGCGTTGTTCATGAGCAGCATAATAGTATAGGTGTGTGTGTGTGTGTTTACGTGTGCATGGCATGCATGTGCACATGTGCGTGAGGTGTTTGTGTTGACACTCTGTGCCGATCAGGATCATTGATTATCGAACGACACTGACGTAGCATGACTGTGTGCATTTTGTTGTGGATGTGGTTGTGCTGAGGAAATGTAGGATTGTACTGACGGATTACAGCTATTGCCACCAACACCCTACGAACAAGTAATTATTTTTCAAGCAATCACTGTCAACAAAAAAAGGCCCTGCACGTCTCCTCTCCCTCTGTGTTCTGCACGCGTACACACACACACTCATACACACGTACACGCACAAACACAAGCACTCATGTGCATGCATAAACACATGAGTACACGCAAAAATACAAATAAACTCACATATTTGCACTCGCTCTACATTCATGTGATTGCCTGTTATTTGTGCAGATTCCATCATAGATCCTGCTCTGTCATTCTCTACGCTGTTGGCTGAAGGAGTGGACTGCGCTGCAGAAATTACACAGGTCCGTCCTTGTGTGTGTGTGTGTGTTTGTGTGTGTGTGTGTGTGCGTGTGAGTTGGAAGGTGGGTGTGGATATGAGTGTATTGGAGTGCGTGCATGTGCGTACTTTTATGGGCTGCAGCATGAGAACGTGCTGAGCATCGTTTCCGGCCCACCTTTCTTACTTGCATTCTCATGTAGGAATGGCCCTCTAGGTCGCAGCTTGCGTTTGTCCAATTGTTTGTCCAATTGTTTGTTCGTTTCCAAATTGCCTCAGTGTCCTGTGTTGCTGCTAAGTCATAAGTTAGGTTTCCGGCAAGTGCTTCCCTAATAGGTATTATTAAAGGCGTATCCCCTAAACTTCGGTCGCCTTGCGGCGGCCTCGGTACGTGATTGATGACATGGCTCCTAAGCCCTTATCCTTTCGTGTGTGTGTCCTAACCCTAGGGATGTGTCACAGGGCGTATTCGTATAATATGCTGCATTGTATTTATTGCGCATTTCACCGTATTGAACAAACCGGGCCGAATCATACGATTGCAAATTTCGCCTTTTTTGCCTTTTTGGGCCTTTTTAGGCAATGTCCGCCCCAAACAATGGCCTTTCAGTGAACTTACAATGCTAGTATGTAGTTAATATAACATGTATTTAATGCGCATTTACCGTATTGAACAAACCGGGCCGTATCATACGATTGCAAAATTCGCCTTTTTTGCCTTTATTGGCCTTTTTAGGCAATTTCCGCCCCAAACAATGGCCTTTCAGTGAATTTACAATGCTAGTAAGTAATGAGTTAATATAACAGAATGTAATATATTGGAAGAGAACTGGGAACGTTTTAATGAATTTGAGGCGAATCGGGTCCATTAGGGTCAAAATCGGCACTTCTAAAATACGATCGTATTATACGCGTATTCCGTATTTAACCGTATTGAACGTCCCAAATGACCGTATGACACATCCCTGCCCAACCATAAACCTACCCCTAACTCTACCCACTTAACAGAGCTACAGTTTGTTTGCATATCTATCACGACGCTTCATCATACTGAGCGCACTCTTCATCGCACACAGGACGGCAAGACTTGCGTGCGGGCAGCTCACGTCTCGTACCTGTTTGTTTGCACGTCTCGTACTTGTTTGTTTGCATATCTATCACGACGCTTCATCATAATGAGCGCACTCTTCATCGCACAGGACGGCGAAACTTGCGTGCGGGCAGCTCACGTCTCGGACCTGTTTGTTTGCACGTCTCGGACCTGTTTGTTTGCATATCAATCACGACGCTTCATCATAATGAGCGCACTCTTCATCGCACACAGGACGGCGAGAGTTGCGTGCGGGCAGCTCACGTCTCGGACCTGTTTGTTTGCATATCAATCACGACGCTTCATCATAATGAGCGCACTCTTCATCGCACACAGGACGGCGAGGGTTGCGTGCGGGCAGCTCACGTCTCGGACCTGTTTGTTTGCATATCTATCACGACGCTTCGTCATAATGAGCGCACTCTTCATCGCACAGGAGGGCGAGAGTTGCGTGCGGGCAGCTCACGTCTCGGACCTGTTTGTTTGCACGTCTCGTACCTGTTTGTTTGCATATCTATCACAACGCTTCATCATAATGAGCGCACTCTTCATCGCACAGGACGGCGTTAAGAGTTGCGTGCGGGCAGCTCACGTCTCGGACCTGCCTGTGCACCCCGGCTCCTGCCCCCACTTCTCCTATTTGCTGAGGGACCAACTTAATGACAGTGGCTACACCGCGCAATGGGTTTGGGGAGAGGCCCAGCCTGGTAAGAGTGTGTGTGTGTTGCTTGCAGTCATGGTGGCCACATCAAACAATTACAAAACACAGGAGGTTTGTCACCGCATGATGTATTCCGAGAGGGGCCGAGGCTCTGCCAGGTGCAATGTAATTACAACACTCTCACCTGGCCTAGGGATGGCCAGAACCATATATATAATATGCGTCGTCTGTGGTGTATGACCGTATATTTGATGAAATCCTGCCAAAATCAACCTTACATACTTGTATATACCGTATATTCATTTATTTATAATACCGTGGGGCTACTGGTAGAATTGCGAATAATTTAAATTTTATTTGTGTACATCACAGTGTTCGCAAAAAATAAAGAAAATTTGGCCCTCGCAATACTTTGACTTCAAAATGCTGAAAAGCTCGTAAAAAATTGTCAATTGTGAATTATTTTGGCTGGCCTCGTAATGCCCAAAAACCTGCAAATAAATTATGCTAAATATTTAGGCACCTCACAATGAGTAGGAGTCGCAATACTTTAGAAGTCCTGCGATATACACAGTTCTGCCAACCCTAGTTATCTTCTGCATATGTACATAGTTCTGGCCAGCCCTAGTTATGTTCTGTTATGCGCGCATTACGACACGCTCTTTTGTGTGTTGGCAGGGCAACCAGCCACTGTTGTCCCTTCATGCTTTTTGTTTCATCTAGTGTAGAATGCTAATACCGGTGTTTTGTTTCATCCAGTGTAGAATGCTACTACCGGTGTTTTGTTTCATCCAGTGTTGAATGCTTATACCGGTGTTTTGTTTCATCCAGTGTAGAATGCTAATACCAATGTGTTAACGCAAGCAAACCTCCGCCCATCCTGACGCTCTCCCAGCGCTGCTTATCGAAAATCTGCCTTACACCAGCGTGTCCAGCAAAGATCAACTCCAGCGTGTCCAGCAAAGAGCGCCTCCAGCGTGTGCAGCAAAAAAACGCCTTTAGCGTATCCAACAAAGACCGCCTTTAGCGTGTCCAACAAAGACCGCCTTTAGCGTGTGCAGCAAAGGTCGCCTCCAGCATGTGTAGCCAAAAACGCTTCCAGCGTGTTCAGTAACGACCGCCTCCAGTTTGTGCAGCAAAGAACGCCTTTAGCATGTGCAGCAATGACCGCCTCCAGCGTGTCCAACGAAGATTGCCTTCAGCGTGTGCAGCAAAAAACGCCTCGAGATGACGTCTCTTGTGCTGTACCATATTTTGCAAACACTCTAATTTCCGTCAACGATAAACAAAGGGGTGCAGCCGCGCCCTTCCTGATACTTTTCAGTGCACGATTACACTGTCACTCTTACTTCCATTAATTCTTGCAAGGGTGGTGCAACCGCGCACATCCTAATGCTTTTTAGTGCAAAATCACGCTGTCACTCTTACTTCCATTAACTCTTGCAAGGGTGGTGCAGCTGCGCACATCTTGATGCTTTTTAGTGCAAAATCACGCTGTCACCATTACTTCCATTAATTCTTGCAAGGGTGGTGCAACTACGCACATCCTAATGCTTTTCAATCACAATCAAACGTTCCTTCTACCTCCATTATTTCTTATAAAGATATTGTTGCCGCGCCCATCCTGATGCATTCCAGTGTCTTCTCCCCCCAGAGAAGGGGGCGCTATGCTCTCCATGCTCAAACTATAATCTGGGGAGGTTGAGAATGTTTCAAGGAGTGGGGGGTTTGGAAATATTTGATTGCATTATCAGGTGTGCTTCGACTAATCTTACCTTCCAACAACACGTGTGCAAAATAGGTGTGCAAAATAGGTGTGCAAAATAGCAGAGGGGGTCGACGGAGCAATTGTCCTGAAATGTGACTTTTTTAATACAAATCATGTTTGAATGATATAACTAGATGGTTCATTGAGTGTAAGGCCAAAAGGACCACCCCAGTGGTCTGGACAGGATCCAGTTCAAATTTTAGCACTGAGTTCTATTTCGCTTGCATCGTGAGATGCATATGGCTCTGTCATTATTACCAAGGAGAACACAACAACTCAGAGGAACCGGAGAAACGGGAGAAAACTAAAGACTAAAATATAGAAAAAAGGTGAGGGAGGGGGGGGAGTATGCTAAAGAGAGAGTTTTGTTCTCCAAGGAATAAAAAAGAATGGAGAAGGGAAGCAGAAACCGGAGAAAAGCAGAAAGTGAGAACATCTCACTTTATGCTACACTCAAGAACCTGAGTTCAAGTGTTTCACACTGAACTCATAAGTTTTCACATCACAGGCCACCACGCCCCAAGCAAGACCTATTTTCACCCCAAAACAAGACAGGAGGACTTCCTTTATGTAACCAGATCATCCTGGGTTCTGAAAAGCAGATTGGTGAAGGTTATTTTTCCACCTTTCTGGCACCCCTTTTGTTTTATTTTCTCCAAGGGAAATGGGCCAAAATGGAGTATCTGACCAACTACTGGGTCGTTTCACTCCATTTTTGTTGCAATGATATTTGTATATAAAAAAAACGCCTTGATCCAGATTGGAGCAGTAGGTGGTGAGATATGGCGGATTGGCAGTGAAATGTAGGGTTCACGCCGCGGGCAATTAGACATGTGCACCCATGTTTGCAAATTTAAAGCTCAGGTGTTATGAGTAGCTTTTGGGTCCTAAGCTTAGAATTTGCAAACATGGGTGCCCATACTCAATTCACATTTCTAAAATACCCCTGTTTGGGGCCTCCGTCGACCCCCTCTGGCAAATAGGTGTGAAAAATAGGTGTGCATAATAGGTGTGCATAATAGGTGTGCAAAATAGGTGTGCGAAATAGGTGTGCGAAATAGGTGTGTGAAATAGGTGTGCGAAATAGGTGTGCGAAATAGGTGTGCGAAATAGGTGTGTGAAATAGGCTTGCAAAGTAGGTGTGCAAAATAGGAGTGAAAAATAGGCTTGCAAAATAGGTGTGCGAAATATTTGAAGGCACACTCAGGTGTGCTTTAAATATGGCATCAGTAATAATGCATTACATATGTGCGTTAGGCACTTCAAGGCATAATCAGTTGTGCGGTAACTGATCTTACTCTCCAACAACACCTGTGCAAAATAGGTGACGCATCCAGCTGCTGTCGTCGCCCGCTGCTCAAGGTTTCCTGGTTGTGATGGGCTTGAATGCTTGCTTAGGTAAGGTAAGGTAAGGTAAGGTTACATCGCTATATATGCCTCTGGTGGGCATCAAATGCTTGCTTAGGCGCTACAAGTTCCAGAGGTGGGGCTCATGTAATGGTGGGCTCATGTAATGGTGGGATCATGTAATGGTTGTAATGGTTGTAATGGTGGGATCATGTAATGGTTGTAATGGTGGGATCATGTAATGGTGTGTACATGTGTAATGGTGGGCTCATGTAATGGTGTGTACATGTGTATTGGTACTGCTACCGAAACAGTTGTCTGCCATAAACCTCCAATGCTTTTGGTCAGTGTACGTAGTCATTGAGTAGTGTGCGTAGTTATCGGGCAGTGTGCGTAGTCATTAGGCAGTGTGCGTAGTCATTAGGCAGTGTGCGTAGCCATCGGGCAGTGTGCGTAGCTGTTGAGCAATGTGCACAGTCATTGGGCAGTGGCATAGCCATTGGGCAGCGTGCGTAGCCATTAGGCAGCATGCGTAGTCATTAGGCAGCATGCACAGTCACTGGGCAGTTTGCGTACTAATGAGGAGTCAGTGTGTGTGGTCAGTCGTTTAATCCCGGGAGCAGCTCTGCCTGCATAACTTTAAATTTTCTTCGAGCATTAAATGTTGAAACAAGATTAGGTCTAACCCTGAACCCTTGGCCAGGAAAGAAAAAAGCGTCACCACTGAAGCAGTATGTTTATCAGAGAGAGGCAAGGGGGAGAGAGGGAAAGAGGTGTGAGGTAACGTTGTGTGTGAGGAGGGTTGTGTGTGTGAAGTAATGTAGTGTGTGTGAGGAAGGTTGTGTGTGAGGTAATGTGGGGTGTGTGAGGTAATGTGGTGTGTGTTAGGAAGGAAGTGAGGCAATGAAGCAAGCGATGCGGTGAGGCAATGAGAAGTGAAGAAGGAGAGAGGAGGAGTTGGGAAATAAAGTGAGTGAGATGATGAGAGGAGAAGGGCGATGAGACGATTGAGGCAAAGAGATAGGCAAACACGCACGCACGGAAGCACGCAACAATGATGGACATATGAGCTTTTCTCTTTAATTATCGTTCATAAATGAGGCTGTAACTAGTGCGTGCACTAGTTTTGGGACTTTTTGCGTTCCTTTTGTTTTGAAGGGGCTGTGCTTGAGTGACCATTCATTTGGAGCTTGTCCTATTTTGGTGGGGCTTTGAGGCTTGACTGGAGGCTCTTGTGAATGCGAGCTGATCCTTGTGTCCTTGCCGGGGCAAAGACTTTTACAGACACAAAGGTAGAGAAAATAAAAGAAAAAAGAGGGAGCTCGTGACCTGACTCTGATGCTTGCTTCAAACAGTGATGTAACGTATGGCTCTTGTTTAGGGGGTTGTCCAGAAGCATAAATATACGGTGCACATACGGTGTCTTTGGCTTGGAAATCACCAAATATACGGTGTAAATATATGTATTATTACGGTTCTGGCCAACCCTACTCTTGCTCCTTGATCGAATGGAAGTGGCTTTTGCTGCCTGTGGTCATTTGCTCTACCTGTTTGCTTCAGATGCACTAAGAGTATCAGATATTCAGGTGATCTTTGAGTATCAGATATTCAGGTGCACTTCGAGTATCAGATAATCAGATGAACTAAAGTATCAGATATTCAGGTGCACTTCGAGTATCAGATATTCAGATGAACTTAGAGTATCAGACATTCAGGCAGACTTAAGAGTATCAGACATTTAAGAGCGCAGGTGCATGAGGCCTCTTTGCACCTGGCTTCAAATCTGTCATCAAGCCATTATAGAAGGCGTCTTTGACGACGCGCTACAGGTCTGGACGTGTGAAGTGTAAGTGTTTGCTTACACCCATTTCTGCAATTAGGTGCATAGAACATAAGATACGTTGGCCCTGAAACCCGCACCTTTGATACGATTCTTCATTTGCTTATTTGTGAGTAGTGGTTTTTTAGTACCTGGCAAGCGCTACGCTGACAGTGAACCTGTATTTTTTATCCCTTGTTGTGGGGTGGGGCTGTACCGCCATTGGTAGGGTGGACCCTCCTCTTCAATGTATGTGGTGGGCGTATGTATGAAGCAAGCAAGATCTTGCGGGATGCCACATTTCATTCAAGTGTGCATGTAACTAAGGTGATATTTCATGGTGCAAGTACCGCATGCATTGCTGTGTGACCTTTAATTTAATTTTCATTTCTTTTGTAATGACACACTCTCCAATGACTGCATCTGGGCCACAAGTAATAGCAGGCTCAGCAACGAGATCTCAGTTGTTTGGACGGATAACTGCCAAGTTAAAGGGTTTCTTGAAGATCAAATCATACAGGCACAAAATCATCCAAACACGGCTTTGAGCCGGGATTAGGGAGAAACCCGTGCGCAGCCCAGCAGTTGCACTTTTTGACCGATGGCTTAATCTGTAACCTCTAAACTCTGTAAACTCTAATCTGTATCAGATTTTTTACATGTTTTTACATACGTGGGGCCATTGACTCAGCCAGACCTCTCGGCCTCATTGTAATTACACATTAATATGATTAACAAAAAAATATAATTGGATTCCTTACACGGTACAGGGTCTCTCGAGGATCCCTTCTAATGGTACCTCTTAGAATGTTCACATGCTGTGAATTGATTACCAAAACAAAAAACAATCAGATTCAGAAGATAAAGGTTATCAATGAGACTGGCCATCCAGTTTATTGAACAAGACATTTAGAAACTCTCAACTGTCAACCAACTTAACTGCTCTGCCTGTCAAACGATTCGCCGCTGCCAACGATTAGGTGTGACAGCATCTAAGCATCTGCAATACCATGTTACGGTCAAATAACTCACAAACAAATGCTTAAACACCATCACCCATTATTCTTGTGTAGCGCAGCAACACTTCCTGGCAATTGTTCAGCTTAGGATAAGCGATGCCCAAAGGAGTCTCACAATTAAATTGACAGTGACCCTACACGTAACAGCACTTCACAACACTTAAGTTAACCATGCAATGCTGCTAAGTGCACTGCAGAGGTCTGGCAGAGGTGTCTTTCCGTCATTATTTAGTGCATTCATCACGCCATCACCATCAGCATCTAGAAGCATGCCCACTTCCTGAGCTTGTACAGCTTGTTTATTTGAATTATACCTAATAGGCAGCGTGAAGTAGTGTACTTCCATATTCATCGTGCACATTGCACACAGCCCCCCGTGACAACAAAGGCTGAAAAGCCTCCTATCTGGCATATAAAGCAGCCCAATGCAACGGGTACTGGCCATAAAAATCAAGGCTATTGGCATTTACAAGTGATTCAGAAGCAAGGAAGGCCTGCAAGCACTCGACATGGCTGTTCTCTGCTGCCAAAACTAGTGAGGATGTAACACCAGCCACGTCAGCACGCAAGAGAAATGCCACTACTTTAGGGAGGTTCTCTTTGATAGAAATTACAACTGGAGCGACATTACTACCCGAGTATGGGGTCTCTACAATCTCTTCAATGGTGGGGGAGACTCACAGCACTTCGGGCCAATGTGTCTCCTTTTCCTTAACTGATTCAGGGAGTGTTTTGCTGCCTGCGTAGTTTTTCTTTTTCTTTTCTTTTTCTTCTCTGTTTCATTTCCGTGGCCGACACAGCACCCATTCGCAACAAGTGAATCATGACATCAGCACCACCCTTCCTTGCAGCCAGCTCCACTACTCTGGACTGACAGTGCTTTGCTAGCCAGCGTGCCTTTAACACTGGGTCAGCTGCCATGCCTAGTGCACCAGAACTGGTGCTGAAGAAAGGTAAGGTAAGGTAAAGTTACATCGCTATATATGCCTCTGGTGGGCATCTGAGCGAAAGCTTGGAAAAAAGCCTGTAACCAAACCAAAAAAACGCTAGAAAAATCAAGGGAACAGGGCTAGGCACATAGCTACAAAAGAGGCAACACCAAAAATATCAGGTTGGTTCATAAAGGTCCTCAAACGAGCTGGACCATCCTCAAACTGAGGTGGGAAGATAAGCTGTTCCTGTGTGCGAAGTCTGACCAGATGTTCATGCGGACAGTCCAACAAAATGTGTTCCTCATCCTGAATAGTGTGCCAGTCACATCTGTCACAGATCCTGAGCTCATGAGGCCTTCTACTCCTGTCATGACGCATTATTTGGACCAGAAAGTTGTGGCCAGAAAGGCGAAGGCAAGAAAGTGCGTACTGAAGAAAGAGTGCAGGTCGTTTGGGTACTCCACGTTGGACAGCTCTTGCAGCAGCACCTGCACGTAATCACAGGTGGAACGTGTCAAAAAAAGACCATTCGCATGGTACCTATTCAAAGAAGAAGCAGTGGCCTCCTTAAGCATCCGTGATATTAATGGTGAAACACCTTTTGACATTGCTTTTAAGTGGCAGAACAGCTGTCAGGCTATGCTGGTGCTATGTAAATGCTGAATGATGGTGTTTGCATGTAAGACTCGTAGGAATAGGGTGCTGGTTTGTGGCATTGTAATAGGGTGCCCTGTGGAAGAAGACATGGGTGGTATAGTTAATTCAAAGGCTGATTTGTGGGTGATGCAATGCTTTGCTGATCCACCAGCCATCATCACAGCTTCAGCCTCTCTCTTGTTCAAACGCCCAGTAGAAGCTAGCAGACATCAACATAGTTTTTTTCTTGTGATGGGGATTTGGCTTTTTGTTGTAAGGATGTGCATTCCCTGTGTGTGTGACTCATACTTGTTTGTGCCTAGGTGTTTTCTTTAAAGGCTGTTTATATGCATGGTTTCTGCAACCCATCTGCAACAGAGTGGTGTGGTGAGTGACAGAGATCACTAGGGCAGGGTAGGATGCTGCTTTTTACAAATTTGCTGGCCTTCTACTTTCAGAGCGAGATGCGTTTTATAACTTGCTGTACACTATGTAGGCAGTGAAAAGGATCAGTCTCCCTTACATCATTCATTCCGTTTTGGTACTGGATGGTTTCGTTTTTACGATGCCTTCCCCCACCAGGCACAGAAAGAAAGAATCAGTGGAAGAAATCAGGAGGGCTGCAGGCAGCACGCAGGTGACAGAACGTATATAAAGCATTTTTTACACTCCAAGAATTCAAATAACTCTTTGAGAATTAAGGCCCAAGTCCTCGTATAATTCGCTCACATACCGATTGCCACAATCATCCTGCAACACAGATGCTTACACAGACAGCTACCTCCTCCATCCCACAAGACAATAGTACCAACTCCTTCACACAGCAGGTAAGTAGCATTAACCCAACCTACCGCATCCACAATAACCCAGCCTTCAATAATATTTGTTTGGTTTGAATACAAAGGCATTCAACCTGAAATGGCTGCTCAACAATAATATAGACTACACAGAATCAAATGCACAGCATAGACCCCACGAAAAAAATGTGAGCTCCTTGATGTAACCCAATGCCTACCTAGCCTGAGTCTGACCCCCTTGCGCACTATCCACATCCAACAAGAGCTCTGGACGTACAGAAAAGACAAGGTCTTCTCTATGACACCCACTGAGGCCATAAACACGCTTTATCCTGATGATCTGGAGATTAAAATTTTAACACTTGCAACAAAAGGGGTAAAGATGCTGGCCCCCCAGAAAGACAGAAGCAATACCATACACACTACGCTCCTATGATTTTAGAAACCCCTATTCCCCTATTCAAGCCTTCAAGCCGCTGCTCGCACTGATATTGCATCCTGTGAAATGTGCTCCTACCACCTAAAACTCAAAACACTGGATCTGCTCCCTCCCTTTGAAGACAGGTACATTTCCGACGTCTGTACTCGTAGTGCTTACTAAAATCCAACTATACCAATGCCGATAAGCGAGAGCTGTTGACACCAATGACACATGGGCCTGTCCAGCAGTAAACCTCAGTGAAAGATATCACTGATGAAAAGAAAGAACGGACCTATAAATTTCTCAAAAGAGATTGGTGAAAGTCTCGTGGAACTCAACATGGGCGCCAGAATAACTGCAAAATACTGAAAGCTTTAGATGCAGCCTCCAAAAGTACGAAGAGCATATCACGACATCAAACCTACCGCAACCTGCACCGGACATACATCTTAATGATCTTCCAAACAAAGGTTCTCTTCCGTTTGCATCGTGAGATGCAGGAGGCGGAGTATATTACTAAGGAAGCACTCACAACTGAGGCCCTCACAACTTGCTGAAAGATGGAGAAACAACAGAGAAACAACAGAGAAGCACCTAAAGCAAGAGTGATAAGGTGACATATCACTTTTGCTGCACTGCAAGATTCGGATTTCATGTGTTTCACACTGAACTCAGCAGTTCTCAGCCAGCCAAGAAAGATACTCCTATTGGCGCTATGTTTATAGTATCCAGCCCATCAACCCTCAAGCAGACATCGTAGCCACTGGGCGCTGTGAGTTCTCAATCACTGACATTAATCACATGAAGCACCAAGGAAACGACACCGAATTTCAAACGACCCTATGCTCCCAGAAGTGTACACTGCCACAGTAGCTTGCATCTACAACGTAGACGGAAAATGCAAAGGCATGCTCGCTTTTGAGCGTTTCAACATTCTTCAAAGGGCTTTTGAAAAGGCAAAATACAGCGGCTTATATGACAACGTCACCCACCCCCCTGCATCTTGCATCAGAACTCGTAGGCCTCATCACACGCAAAGATATCAACATACAAGCCAAAAGAGTAAAAACTCAATTTCACGGATGCTTCCCCCCCACATTATCATCGCCCTACAAAAATGGGCCCTAGTCACAAAATAAAAAATGGCATCCCCCCTTGACCATGACGACCTTTCACACTCCCTCAATCCTGGAGTGAACACCCAAGAGATGAGGTCTTTAAACTGCAACGCCTTCTCCTCCAAGTTCACTGGTTTCTCTATTTGCCATCCCATTTACCATGAAAACCATGTATATAGCAACAAGGCATGCAATTTATTCTGCTGCCCTTAACACAGAGGCAACTACCTTCATGTTTCTTCCTCCTGGAATAAAAGGATGATCACAAATCCCTACGCAACGCTCCACCACAGATTCCCGCACATATGCAAATTCTTGGGCTCCATACCATCAGACCAACTCAGAAATGCAGAAGTACCCTTCTGGAACAATATACAGACACCCCTTCCCAAGCACACTCGGGATATGCACATCATTGCCATATAGAATACTGAAGGCAGAAACTGCCTCAATGCTTGCAACAAAAATTGGCTAAAAGAGCTTGCCAGAGAAATTCCTGAGGCAAAGTGGGAAATCAATTACATTAATAACGACCCCTACCCATCTGCATTTAGCACTGAAAAGGCTCCTGGCCTTAATAAAGTAAGGAAAATACCCAGCGACCACCTTCATCAAAACCCACAAGGCCCTCAAGATACAAATAGCACCCTGGACCCACCTTTGAGGTCTGACAAAGCGACCCAACACAGCTCCATCCCAAATCTGATCCGTAAAGTACAAGATTGGTGGGACTGGACCTACGGCAGTAAAAAAAAACACGAAGAAGGGCAAGACACAGGATCAGGTGTATACCACCCCTGCTTAAAAGTATCCCATTATGTGAACGCAAGAGGCGTAGGTATAACTAATACCATCTCACGTGCAAAGCTAGCAGCTATAGCCGCCGCAATCATTCACTTAAACGTTTCCCACTATGGAAACCCAAAAGGCGTAGGTATAACCAACACCACCTCACGTGCAAAGCTAGCAGCTATCGCCGCCGCAATCATTCACGGCTACTCCCATGTAGCCGCAGATAGCCTAACCTCAATGCACCATATTAAAAAGCAGCTCTCACACCCAAACCTCCACCGCCACCACATCCAGGGAGATGTCCTCCAATCCATAATGGATTTAAATGCATTTCCAAAGCATTCCACCAGTCACCATCGCCCATTCATTTCCACAAAGTCAAATCCCACGCAGGTATTATAGGCAATGAACATGCTGTTGCTCTTGCTAGAAAACCAATCACAATCTACTCTGACGTTGCGGATACCTCCATCAAAGCAGCTGGCCCTGAGGGGAATTCCCTCTACAACATCTACTGGCTTGCATAAGAATATGTAATATGTAGAACATCAAATTCTACAACGTCAATCAAACACAGCCTAGTTACCTACCTCAAGGCTTTGGTACCTATCCAATTACCATGACGCCTTGTAAGCACACATGCACCCCCTCCACAAACTAGGAAATGCCAATACCGTAGCAAACTACCATGAACACTACCAAACCCTTGTCAAAAATGGCACTGCCAATGGAGCCGCTAGCAACGCTTACATAACAGCATCCTATGTCCCTGTTAAAACCAAGTGCATCATTATGAAGTCCAGAACCCTGTACAAAAATAAATATGCGGTATAGTTTAAGCATTCAATAAGCCTAACTTGCCCCCTCTGCCTTTAACTAGACAGTGCCCTGCATATCCTTTCTGGATGCCAACATACGCAAATAAGAATTATGATCACTGAGAGGCACAACTTAGCATGCAGCATGATCTTCAAAGCCATTAGCAAGACAGGCTCACTGAAATCCTGCTTTGTCTGCATGAATCTAAGTAGCAGCGAACGGCTGGCTATGCAAAATCTTCAGATTCCCAATACAGCTGAAACTAGGATTTTACCGAAGTGGCTCTTTCCACCCTGCTTCTCAGACAAAAGTAGGTTTACCTCCAGCCGCCCGGATGCTGTACTGGTGGGACCATCTCCGCGAAAACAAAAAAGCAACAGGCTAGCAATGAAGGGGGGTGGGTTCTTAAAAGTGGCAGGGGGCAAATGGAGGGGACGGCCGGGAGCAACTCTACAGCACCACCAGCCATCAGCAGATCCACTTTTTCCCCCAGGCAGCACCGACCCAGCATATTTCAACGTGACATCAACCACATCGAGATCAAGAAGTGTGAAGACACTAGACCTCACAGCCAACTGGCTGAGCGCTGCACAGAAGCAGCATGATTTGCACCACCCTTCAACGAGCCTGTGTACCCTCCACACCATCCTTTTGGAAAGAAATGGTACCATCTACAACAATCACACGCTGGAGCCTTTTAAGGAGCTGGGTCTTGATTCTCAAAGAATAGAGAAACTTGCTTCCAACCTTCATGTTCATTTTGTCAATTACGCTGTCAAACTTGTCCATACCAGACGTGCACTTTCCAGTACTATTATCAACTCTCATCAGGAGCTGGTTTCAAATCAAGCCCGCAGCCTGTAACCCTCCTAATCCTCATTAACCCAGTAAGAGGCAGGAGTAAAAAGGTGTAGTTATGTGCTATCTTTTAAGAAGTCCCGTACCTCTTTTAAGAAGTATAAAAAGAGGTAAAAGGAATGCAGGTGGTTTAAACACCTGTGGCATAGCAGGTTAGAAAAAGATGTGTTGTACCCTGCATTATTGCCCAACGAATGCAGAGACACAACATCCCACCTAGCGAACAAAAAGAGGTGGTTGGGAGGCAGGGGCCTGTAATCACCAGGATTATTGCTCAAATGTTTTTGGGGGGTGCATTTGATGTAACTTCCTTAGTTTGAATTGTTGCGGATTTAATGGCGGCATGTTTAGCTTGTGCTAAAGTGCTGTGGTATGCATAACCATAAATATTCCAAGGCTGTGCAGTGGGTTAGTTGTATTTAAGGCTTTTAAGAAAATCCTTGAATTTGGGAAAGGCAGCTTCCTAATATCAGCATTTTTCTCCGAGGTGCAACTGCTTTTTCATCCCGCTCTTGCCAACGCGCTATTTGGAGATGGATTTTCCACAGTAGATACTGTAAAATTTGTATAACATTTGTAATATTTTGTCAGATCTACTGCATCAAAAATAAAATTTCCTTTTGGGCCTAAAATATTCCGAGTGTATTTAATTTCAACATGACGATATCAGAACTGTCCAAGACATTTTTGGACATTGCATTGGATTTCCTGCCGAATGACAAGCTTGAGCTCGTCCTTCATCAGGATGGGAGGAAATTGAAGCACATAAGGTGAAGAATATTTGGGATCACCAAAACAGGGACGACGCACCTCTAGCAGCGCATTGTACATTGTACACACACAGCAGAGAAACGCGTGGTTCTGTAACAGCGAGCAATGGGCTGATGACTAAGCTTTTGCAGGGAGGCATAAGCATGTTGTATCTCCAAGGCATTGATGATGTTAAACGTCTTCTCGCTCTTATGTAATCACAGAGCCACCTCGCCATGGCCAGCTCTGTGATAAAACATTCCCTTAAGACAGAACCAAAGCTGGAGAGCCTCACGGTTGACGGCAACGAGGACGTCTGGACCCACATCTTTGCCCGAATGTGAGAACCCACACGCTGTCCGCTGTGTCCGTTATTGACTGCTAATAATGTAATCATCCAAACCAACAAACCAAACACCAAAAAGCTCACTTGTTTTGGCACAGCAGTTACCCTGTGGCTGCATCTTCCTGTCCAAAAATGCAACCAGCTGATGTCATTGCGGTGGCCCCAGTGGCACACTTCTACAACTTCCACATGGTCATTGACGACTGCATTGCAGGTAAGGGAAAGAGCTCTTTGTTAAAAAGGCGTTTCTCCAACACGTCATCTTCTCGTTCCTATGTGTGGCAGCATATATGCCCTCGCATACCTCCTTTTCTATTCTAACAGCGGCGGCAGGATTCCAGTACGGCTTTACCTCCCCAGGTTCACAAGACCAATACGGCTATAGCTCCCCAGGTTCACAAGATCCTATTACTTTCATCGAGTTGGCCGAGAGGTTACAGGTAAAGAAGCAATTTCCTCAGTTCTATTCCTCCTTTAAATAATGGGATCTGTTGATAGAACTTGCTGTCAGATCGCTGGCATCATCACCAGTGAAGCTTTTCCCTTTGATTACATCTTTGTGGTTTATTAGCTATTAAGGGTCAGGCAATCGAAGCTGAAATGGCCTGGAATTTTTTTACAATTGATTTAACCCATTTCCGAACTTGCAGGTCCCAAAGCTTGCAACTTTACCGATCAAGTCCGTAACGCAAATTTGCAAGAATAGCACTGACAGCTTTAAGGTGCAGCTGCGAAATAGGCTGGAAAAAGCTGACATTAGCCCTTTGCTCCATGATCTGCTTCTGGCGATGGCCTCCTAACCAAACTTCCTGTTTTCTTGCTGACTTCTGCATTTTGCAATAAGGATGCCAGACCAATATATGCTTCCAAAAATAGCAGACTCAACTCATCTTTTCAAGCTGCCTTGTTTTCAGCACAAATGTACTCAGAGTAAAGGAAAAAGGAGAGATGAAAAACAAAATAACTGGTGGCAGCTCATTTGTCTGCTTGAGAAACGCAATAGGCGGTCTTCGTGGCGAACTAAAACCAGCAAAGACAAGCTGAATCAATAATAAAGATGAAATTGCAGAAGGTGCTGTCACGGGCACAACTTGCTCCTCTGTGACACACATGTTGTTGTTGTTGGCGTATTTCATAGGTCAAGGGGAGATAGGAAACTCCATACTACGAGGTTGAATCAAACCTCAAATTGATAAACAAAAAGGGAGCAAGAGAGGCAGGCTGGAAGAAGTAAAGGTTAGTTGGGGGGCAACCAGGTTGATGAGAAGAAGGGCAAAACGATGAGCAAATCTCATGGGAGGCACTCAACATAAAGACCAGGGAAGCAAAAAGTTAGTCAGGCATTGTGATGACTGGTGCGCCAAAACCAACTCCAAGAGAAAAAACTCTTCCCCTTGTAGAAACACAGCTGCGCCAGCACATCACTCTTAGCATTATGAGCCCATACTAGGGAGCAAGGAAAGGAGTACAGTGAGCAGAAGGTCTAGACAACAAGAGTCGGGTTGTTCTACAAAGATCCGAGAGCAAGGGGAAGCAGGCCAACCTAGACCTAGAACAAGGCGGAAGACACGCTAGGATGGGAGCTGCAGCGAAACAGCTAAGGAGCCATTTGGCTTAGCAAACACAAAGGGGTGAGTCTAGCCTAGGTCAGAGAAACTGGAGACACTACCTTGGCAGGCTGCAACGTCTATCAAAACTGCAAGGAGAAGATAAACTGCCTTAGTTTCTACTACTGCGGGCTCTAAGCCTGTCCTGGCTAGCGTGCTGAACACCAAATCTCTAGCTCTCAACATACACGGCAGTCAGGGCAGCTGGGCACACAAGAAACCACAAATATAAATTTATACATTCCTTCCTCACTGTTTGGCATGGCTGCCCAAGCACCCACACATGCCATGATAGCAGCTGCACGGAAACTGGGAGGTTGTGTTGTATGGCTCGCCTAGTAGCTGAAGCTCCTGTGCAAGTCCAGAAGACGTGCTTGTAGCTGCAGCGCCTGTGCAGCATGTGACGAGGCGGCTGCGTGTTGCCAGCCACACGGGCAAGCTGTCCCCCGCTTCATGGGCCGCCATCCTTGGCCCCCTGCTACCACACCATGCTGGAGTAGGCGCCATCAAACTTCCTTATAGATATTCTCCCATGGGAGTCTCCATACCTGGCATACTCACGCTGGGAGCGCCTTGCTATGGCCAGGGCTGTGAGGTGCGTGTCTTCCTGCGGCGGCTGGGTGGGGGCGGCTAGGGAAATAGCTGACACTGCGCATTGCTACCAGGCTTCCATCCTAGCTGTTTGGCTTGGCTGCATGAGGAAATTTGTCGCTGCAGGCACTGTAAAGGTGGAGGAGCTGAGGCTGAGTGGACCTGGTGATGGCTGTATTGCGCCGTGTTGGTGCTGCTGGTCTTGTTTGGGCTGCTGCTGAGGGGAGGTGTGGGGCAGCCACTTTGTATGGTTTAGAAGCAGCTCAATGGCTGCATTGTGGGACGTTGGGGCTGGTTGGGGCTGGTTAAAGATGCTGTCCAGACTTGCTGTCCATTCTTGAGGAAGGCACTCCAGTAGGGTCGCGATGTCATGTGTACGTAAGGGCTTGGGAACGGCCTTCACATTGTTGGTGATGATGCTCTTGGGGCTGCTGCTGCTGAAGTTAACGTGCTTGCTCAGGCTGTTGCTGTCCTTGGGACTGCTGCCGCTGTTGCTGTTGCTGTTGTTGTTGTTGTTGTTGTTGTTGTTGCTGCTGCTGCTGCTGCTGCTGCTGCTGCTGTTGAGTGTGATATGACGGGGGGACTTGTTGTATGCTGATGATCTGACTCTAATGGCTCACGATCCAGATGTGATGCAGATCATGCTCAACTTTTTGCACTGGTATGCTCAGAGCAAGCACCTTATTATCAATATTGCAAAGTCTGAGGTAGTTCGTTTCAATTCATCGGGTTCAAATGTGCCTGCGTTCAAAGTTGGGAGAGTGCCGCTTGCACACAACGATTCTTAAAGTATCTGGGTATGGTGTTTTACATGCACATGACCATGATTAAGTCCTCTAAGCATGCAGCTGGCCCTTTTATTATGGCACCTGCTTTTCGGGTTTGTCAGTTTGTACGTGAAAACCCTTTAGGGAATAGGCCGTATGTGTCTCTGTGGCTTGGGAAGATGTATGTGCTTCCAGCAGATATGCATGGTGGCCAGGTGTGGGTCACTGGGTTTATTAAAGAGGGTAAGGTCTTCACAAGTGATTTGCAAGTGCGACACATGAGTTTTTTAAAGGGCACGCTGGGTGTTAAACGTACTACAACAAAATGGGCTGTCTTGAGGGGGTGTGGACCTGAGCTCCTGCAGTTTTACTGGTTCAGGTCTGTTGTCAACTTGTATAATAGCATGCTTAAGTGGAACAGTGAGACGTTACTAAGCAGGGTGCTGAAAGCGGATCTGAGCACAAGTTCACGTGGCCCCTCCTGCTGGACTGCTTTTTAGGTCTTAGACAGTTTCTGCGTTTTAATTCATTTGTGCTAGCGGTGCGGCAGAGTTTTTTTTTTTTTTTTGGTGGGGGTTGTTACACGGTCCTCAGCAAGGGCCTGACAGAATGAAGGAAAAAAACCTATAAGACTGGGAAAAGGAAAACTCCTGCCTAAACAGAAAAACCCTC
>Ga0307947_1001100_pt1:0-7500 | contig 20821 bp, 27 predicted proteins | sample OrgLakmetagen232_FD_201840 | JGI IMG/M metagenome (GOLD analysis project Ga0307947, IMG submission 201840) | Saline water microbial communities from Organic Lake, Antarctica - #232 | ecosystem: Environmental > Aquatic > Non-marine Saline and Alkaline > Saline | place: Antarctica: Organic...
GTGGGCGTGGGTGTGGATGTGTGTGTGGGGCTGGGTTGGCCTCAGTATTGACCTGCCAATCGTCTGTGCACTGTTCAGCATGGCAGAATGGCTTCATAACTCAAGGCCACCTCCACTAACTTCACCTGCACGCTCAGAATACTTTGTTGTGCACCTTAGGGTTTTTGGGGTTTGGGGCCTAAACCCTAAACCCTAGACCCTCCTCTGCAAAAGCAGATCAACACAAACCATGTATATACGTCAAACAAACCTCCTCCTCCCTCCGCTTACTGAACCTAACCACACCCCCACACGCTCATATGCTGCTCCTCACACCCCCATACGCTCACATGCTGCTCCAGCCCCCATACGCTCATATGTAGGGTTGGCCAGAACCGTATATATGCACCGTATATGATCGTATATTTGGTAATTTTTCTACCAAAAATACCGTATATACACCGTATGTACATATATGGTTCTGGCCAATTGTACTCATATGCTGCTCCACACCCCTACAGCGACCTCCTCACTTCTGTGCCCTCCCAACTTTTCCACCCTCCCAACCTTGTGTGTGCCCTCCCAACAATCGTGCACTCTGCCCCTCTGCGTCCTGTCCTTAACGCCATCTTGACCTTTGTTCCCTCACAACCGCTGTGCCCTCTTCTCCTCCCTGCCCCTCCCAACTGTTCCACCCTCCCAACCTTGTGTGTGCCCTCGCAAAAGTCATGCCCTCTGCCCCTTGGTGTCCTGGCCTTCGTGCCATCTCGTCCTTCGTTCTCTCACAACAGGCTTGCCCTCTTCTCCTCCCCGCCCTTCCAAACATTGGACCCTCTCAACCTACACACTCTGTGAACCAAACATAACCTCCCCTCCCCCGCCTCCATACCCACAGGCGGCCTCTCCGGATTCCTGGGCACCCACAACCTCTCTCTCACCCTACCCCCACACACCACCCTCTCCACACTCAACGCTAGACGTTCATCCGCACACCCTCCAGACGCTCCTCCGTCCCACGTACACCCTCACCCTCTGCTGCCCCCGCACCACAGCCAAGCCAACCACACACACCCGCTCCACAACAGCTTCTCAGCCCTCGTCTCTAACCAAAGCCAGGAGCTTGCCTCTGTGTTTCAGCACGGCCACATGCTTGGGAACTCCTTAGCAGGTGAGCTCATGCTTTCTGTTTCCTTGAAAAGAGGCAGAGGTGCCTTTCTTGCTGCCAAACTTCTGGTGTGCTATCTTTTTGGATATTGCCTATCTCGCTGCCAAAATGCTGGTGTGCTGTCTCATTGGATATTGCCTTTTTTGATACCAAACTGCTGGTGTGCTATCTCATTAAATATTGCCTTTCTCGCTGCCAAACTTCTGGTGTGCTGTCTTATTGGATATTGCCTTTCCGGATGCCAAACTGCTGGTGTGCTATCTCATTGGATATTGCCTTTCTCGCTGCCAAACTGCTGGTGTGCTATTTTTTTGGATATTGTCTAGAATGACCGCAGCTAGGCTATAGTTGTGCTATTGTCGTTTCTGTTGTGGGCTTAGTAGTTAGGCTACAGTTGTGCTTTTATTGTTTCTATTATGAGCTCAGCAGCTCCCTCACAGTTAGACCACCTGTGCACTTTTTCCCTGTATCAGCGTTAAGAGCAAAGTGGACTCAAACTAGCTTCAGTTGCGAGAACAGCCGACCGCTGGCAGTTTCTACTTTATCAATTGTCTAAGTGGCGTCAATTCTTGACGATTCATTATCAGCCAACGCAATCACTTCAGGCTCGAGGAGAAGGCTGTGGTTGCAAACTTTAAACTTGTATTGTTTACTGCACATAAGAAATAAGCCTTTGTCACCTAAAGTCCAAGTGATACGGCCCAAATCTAAAATAGAAGGCTATTGTTGCAAACAATAAACTTTTATTGTTTACTGCAAATAAGCCTTTGTCACCTGAAGTTCAAGTGATATGGCCCCAATCTAAAATAATTAATACAGCAGTACGAGCATATAATTTGATCAAAACCCCATCTAGTAGCATTGAAACGAATAGCGCTGACATTTTTACTAGTAACAGCTGTTGTAGCTGTTTAAAAAACAGCAATAATTAAACCAGCAGGTAATGTTTTAACAAGCCATGGTACAAAGAAAGAGAGAAGGCTACTGTTGCAAAAATTAAACATGTATTGGTATAGCGAGGGCATATAATATTTGGTGTATTGCCGCTCTCCTCGTTAAGGGCAAACAGCATATTGTTGAAGTGCCGCTCTCGTCCACAAGGGCAAACAGCATATTGATGTTATGCCGCTCTCATCGTTAAGGGCAAACAGCATATTGATGAAGTGCCGCTCTCGTCCACAAGGGCAAACAGCATATTGATGTTATGCCGCTCTCATCGTTAAGGGCAAACAGCATATTGATGAAGTGCCGCTCTCGTCCACAAGGGCAAACAGCATTTGGTGTAATATAATGCTGCTCTCGTCGACAAGGGCAAATATGCTCATCTATGCCCTTATTGACGAGAGCAGCAATTCACCAATATGCTGACGCCCTGATCAATTTCGTCGTTCCCTCTAGGATACACACACACATACACACACACCAGTGTTTTTTTTAAGGGCGACGCGTCCCTTTTTAAGCATTTTGCGTCGCTTTTTAAGGGTTTTTAAGCGACACACCAAAGCTCCGCGGGGTACCTTGTGTCGCGCGTGCGCGACATAAATTTTTTGGAGAGTACCCTGTGTCGCTTTTTTCTTTTGGCTGGTCACCCAGAGACCAGGGTTCGAGCCCCAGCAAGCTCGTTTTTTTGCCCTTTTGCTATCGCCCCTCTATAAAACACACCAGAACTTGCGATTTGGGTGAAACAACCAAAAGTTTCCTGTCCAAAGCCCTTTTCCATCTGTATGAGAACCACTATGTACAACAAAAGCCAAAATTTTGGCATTTTTTTGGGGAAAGGCTTGCGCTACACACTTTTTTGGCTGGAGCACCCTGCGTAGCACGTTTGACTTAAAATGCTACACACCCCATGACCTTAAAAAGAAACACTGACACACACACTGACACACACACACACACACATGCACACACACACTCTCACATGTCTCCCTTCCTGCAGACGCGGATGACGTCCCTAACCTGGACAGCATCCTCACTCGCACCTCCGTCAACAGCGAAGGCAGAGACCAGCTGCAGCAGCAGCAGCAGCAGCAGTGTGACACCCACCCTCTGCACTCAGCCTCCCTTCAGGAGCTCTTTATGACGCGCCACAGTGACAGCGCGAGTGGGAAGGGTGCCGGCGCAGGAGGGCCGGGCACGCTGTTTGCGCACCCCTCTGTCAACAACGTAAGTTTAAATACAGCTGTCATCAGCAACGTAAGTTCACACACAGCTGTCAGATGCAGCTTAAGTTCACACACAGCTGTCGGCAGCTGCTCTACTGTGATAATGGTGACTGATGTAGTGTCTATGCATGCTGTTTGGGCACCCCTCTGTCAACAACGTAAGTTCACACACACACAGCTGTCATCAGCAAAGCAAGTGCACACACAGCTGTCATCAGCAATGTAAGTTCGAAGGGGGGCCGGGCACGCTGTTTGCGCACCCCTCTGTCAACAACGTAAGTGCACACACAGCTGTCATCAGCAACGTAAGTTCACACACAACTGTCATCAGCAATGTAAGCTCACACACAGAGCTGTCGGCAGCTGCTCCACTTTGAAAGTGGTGACTGATGTAGTGTCTATGCATGCTGTTTGCACACCCCTCTGTCACCAACGTAAGTGCACACACAGCTGTCATGAGCAACGTAAGTTCACACACAGCTGTCATCAGGCACGCTGTTTGCGCACCCCTCTGTTAATAATGTAAGTTCAAATACAGCTGTCACCAGCAACTTAAGTTCACACACAGCTGTCAGAAGCAGCGTAAGTTCACACACAGCTGTCAGCAGCTGCTCTACTGTGATAATGGTGATTGATGTAGTGTCTATACGCAATGTTTGCGCACCCCTCTGTCAACAACGTATGTTTGCATACAGCTGTGTCTAATGCTCTTATTTCGAAAGGCATGATGAGCATGATAAGTGCAAAGTTTCAGTCCTTGTGCATCATCGTAGAATCCCTTGCACCTTGCTGGTTCTCAAGTAGGGTTGGCCAGAGAGAGGCACACAAGTGCACACACACACTCATACTCACACACACACAAACTCTCACGCACACACACACACACACACACACTCACACACACACACACACACACACACACACACACACACGCACGCAGGCCACTGCTATTGACCCCATCCTCGTCGCACCTCGGCATGCACCCGCAACCGTCAACGCTGCCACCATCACTGCCTTGCAGCAGCAGAGGCGACAAGCAAGCGCTTCCTCTCTGCAGCAGCAGCAGCAGGTAGAGCTGGAGGGTGTAGAAAGCCAGAGTTTTTCATTAAAGTGCAGCAGCAGGTAGAGCTGGAGGGTGTAGAAAGCCAGAGTTTTTGATAAAAGTAAAAGTGTGAAACATGACATGTACGTACCTAGTGTTGGCCAGAACCGTATATGAATACTTACACGGGATTGTTGCTCTATGTAGTTACTTATGGAATGTTGCTATGTTGCTATGTACTTACACGGGACTGTGATTGCTGCTTTAGGTACTGTACATACACATACGTACACGGATAGTTACGGTAAACCCTACGTTACGCACACGCACACACACGCGCACACACACACACGCGCGCACACACACACACACACACACACACACACACACACACACATGTTCCTAAGGTTGGCCAAAACCATACATACATACGTGCATACACACGGAGTACACACACGGCATCTTTAGCAGGGGACTTCCATACATGCAGCCATACATACGTGCATACATACAGTGTACACACACGGCATCTTTAGCAGGGGATTACCATACATGCAGCCATATACGGTGTACACACACGGCATCTTTAGCAGGGGATTACCATACATGCAGCCATAAATGGTGTACATATACGGTTCTGGCCAACCCTACATGTAACTTGTATGTTGTGCGTGTGCCTCAAACACACACACATCCTTTGTATGTATATAGGTTGGCCAGAACCAAGAAAAGAAGAGAAAAGAAAAATTACGCAGGCAGCAAAACACTCCCTGCATCATTTAAGGAAAAAGAGACACACTGGCCCGAGGTTCCGTGAGTCTCCCCCACCAAAAAAGCGAAACAGAAAACTTGTGGAAATCTGGAGGGTGGCTGGCAGCCCCCTGCTCCAGACCAAGACCTTGAGAGCAATTCATTTTATCACGTGCGCGTCTAGTTGTAGGCAGCTTGTGCGCCATATATGTACGGTGCATATACAATATTTTCCGCAGGGAAATTACCAAAAGTCAGCCCAGCCAAGCCCTACCCAAAAAGGGGGAATTGATGCCCCTTTCCTGAATTGCACATCTGAGGTCACCCAATGGTGCCTATACATAAATGAACACTATTGCATAAAAATGAATGAGTTTGGGGTCAAGGGTGAGAGTGAGGGGCTGGATATGTGCCGTTTCCCTGCCAAAAAGGTGGTATGGGTGTAGAAATGCGGGTTTTAATCCAAATTACACCAATTCTTTTGTTCCCAGATAGGTTTAAACGCAAACCATACCCATCAAAGCAAAACAAGGGGGGGTGAAATTTTGCCCCTAGAGGACTTAGTGCGTGGGCCTGTTTGCTGGGCAAAAATGATGCATTTCTGAAAAACCCGGAAACACGCTTTCTGGCCCTCACCTGCGTGTCGGGAACCCTTCAGTATGCTCCCAAGGCGTGCCCTGTCAAGTTTTATGGTCTGGAATGCTGAGGTTGGGCCGTGGTGGGCAGCAACAGCTGAGATTTTTAAAGGCTATGGATTCAAATTTCACTGCCTGCCCACACCAGTCGCGCATTCTAAACTGCTCTTTACTCGTCAAACTTCAAATGTTCTCAGTGTCACTTTTTGAGTGTTCCAGAACATGCCACTGACAACTTTTACAAGTTTAATATATAAAACTAGTCGCACAAATCAGATCCCCAAACCATGCACCCTGTGCTCCTCGCATAGAATCGAGCAATCCCTGCCAAAAGGGGGGTCCAAAACCAGACCTTGACCCCAGACCCCCGGGCTTTCACCAAAATGTCCGCAATATTTTTGCTAACACCCCTGGTAAGTTGCTGGCACCAGAGGGGAGCTTTTGGAAATCTATTTTCTGGCAGGAATTTTCACCCTGCCCACCTGGGCACCTCCCGCCACAAACTGAGTGTGCAGGGATGCTTAGATATATCTAGTTAAAGGTCCTGGATACTTAATGTACTTTTCGGCTTTGGGGCAAGAACTCTCACAGGGATGGCTGGCCTGACCAGAAGTGCAGTCGTATATGGTGCATATAAATGATTCTGGCCAACCCTACATACATAATAAGGCAGTGCAGCAACCCTCCAGACCCCCTTTGATTTCTCTCCTTCTCTGTGGTGGAGGAGTTTGACGAGATTGTGTATCGAAGGGGCTCTTTGAAGTAGTTTATTTGTGTGGGCAGTGGTCTTTCACTGCCTGCGTAGTTTTTGATTAGGGTTGGCCATAACCATATATATGCGTAAGGGTGGGTGAATAGATTGTCTGATTTTGCCAGCGAGGCTCGGCGAGCCTCAACGAGGCTCAGCACTCGCTGGAGAGGCCCTAGCTGGAATTAGCGGTTAGGAAACCACTTTTCCAAATTTTCTGTCGTTCCAGGAGGCGTCCAAAAAAAAACGTAGACAGGCACGTCCAAATTCCTATGGCCCAAAATTACCACCCACCCCCCAAACCCCCCTTCCTAACCCCCTACATATATAAAAAGGGTGCCATTCTGCTCAGAATTCAAGCAGCTATTTGCCTGCACAGTTCTCATGCCAAATATTGCAGTACTTGATGAGCTATAGGGCAAAAACTGGTTTGCACACGCTCTTGCACTGACCACCTGTTTAGTGCACAAATCCAACCAAAACTTTTGCCAAAGCACTTTTTCACTTTAGTCATGCAACTCATGCACAATGCAATGCGTAAACTGCAAGTTTGGAATCAATTGCTGGTAATTTGCCTGAACACACCCTCATGGCCTACTTGGGGACATTCCATGCATTTAAATGACCAGGCACCCAAACCCTTCCCTTTAATCAAATCACTCAACAAGGGTGCCATTCGACTGGGCTTGAGCTGAGGATTCCAAAAATATTAAACTAATTCCGTGGGAGTGGCCCAGAAATTTTCTGGGGACCCCCTCAAAATGACCACCCAAAAAAACAAGTTACCCCCCCCCAGAATTGACTCAATTATTTATCAATCGGTAGCTCTCGACGCCAGGATTCCGAATATATAATTTATATCGAGATTGACACGTGCCGCCAAAAAGTTATGATCCTGGACGCCTCCTGGTTGTTCGCTTATATATATTAATGTATATTAACGTTGAGAAACAGTTTTGTACGTAGAAATTTGGGCGGGCGGAGCCCTTCTATATATATTAATGTATAATAAAGTT
>Ga0307947_1001100_pt1:12500-20821 | contig 20821 bp, 27 predicted proteins | sample OrgLakmetagen232_FD_201840 | JGI IMG/M metagenome (GOLD analysis project Ga0307947, IMG submission 201840) | Saline water microbial communities from Organic Lake, Antarctica - #232 | ecosystem: Environmental > Aquatic > Non-marine Saline and Alkaline > Saline | place: Antarctica...
GGTGGTAGTTTTGTGCGAGTATGTATTTTTTGTGGGTGGTAGTTTTGTGCGAGTACGTGTTTGCCGTGGGTGGTAGTTTTGTGCGTGTACATGTTTTTTGTGGGTGGTAGTTTTGTGCGTGTACATGTTTTTTGTGGGTGGCAGTTTTGTGCGTGTACGTGTTTTTTGTGGGTGGTAGTTATGTGCGCAGCACCCTGTGCTAGGGAGCAGGTGCCTGCTGTGTGGCGATTCCTGCGAGTGTGTGTTGGCTTGTTGGTGTACTGTGAGTAGGACTGCCTCCTCCTCCTCCTCTGTTAGGGGAGAGTGTTTTCACCGCCTGGGGTGTCCGTTGCTTCCAAGATCCAAGATCACGGTCCCCTCACACTTTCTCGCTTCACGCCATCTGTCACACTTTTGTACCCCGTAGGTATCCAGCCTCAGCCTGCCCATGGCTTCCCCAGCCCCCTACTCCTCTCAGCCCCTTTTGTCATTCCCCCTCCTGTCCTCCCAGCCCTCCCTTTCCCAAAGCATGCCACTGCCCCACCCCGCCCAAAATCTAGGCCACCACCAGCACCACCACCAACAACAACAACAACAACAACAACAACAACAACAACAACAACAACAACAACAACAACAACAACAACAACAACAACAACAACAGCAATGGTACCTCCAGCAGCAGCAGCAGCACCAGCAGCAGCAGCACCACCACCAGCTTGCTCTTCTGCAACAACAGCAGCAGCTGCTGCAGCACCACCGCCAGCAGCAGTACCCACAAAGCCAGCAGCAGCACCACCAGCACCATCAGCAGCAGTACCCACAAAACCAGCAACCTCCAACCGAGCTGTTGCCTGCCTTGCAGCACCATCAGCACCAGCAACAGCAGCTGCTTCTGCTCCAGCAGCAGCAGCTCCAGCAGCACCACCAGCAAACAGTGGCAGGGTGAGCATCTCGGGGTTTGTGGGAGTGGGTGTCGGTGTGGGTGTGGGTGTGGGTGTAGGTGCGGGTGGGGGGGGGGGGGAGGCTGGTTTTCGCGTGTGCATGAGCATGTGTGGGTGTGGATGTGGGTGTGAATGTAGATGTAGGTGTGAGTGTGGGTGTGGGTGTGGGTATGTGAATATTGCGTGAGTGTAAGTGAATGTGTGCACGCTTGTGCACTTGCGTCTGTTTTTACGTGCTTGTGAATGTGCGCATGTGTGTGCATGCGCCTGTGCATTTCTAGCAAACTAGCAGCTCAGCACGGTGCGTGTCCAGTTTGCCTGTGCATGTGTGCTCACAAACTCGCTCCCTGGCTTTCGTCCAAAGACCTTGCATTCATATTCACTGTGTTTGCATTCATACACAGGAGCGCTGGACTTCCCACCACCTCGCAGCCCTATTACTTCCTCTTGCCTCAATCATGAAACGTGTGGGACGCCATACATTGATGTGTCACCCATCATGAATGAGCCTCCTCTTTGGTGCAGTTTTTGGAGGAGTGGGTGTCTGGGGCTGGGTTGTCAGTGCTTCCACACTTCAGAGATCAAAGCATAGGTAGAGAAAAGGGGTGCGGCATGTTCCCCACCTTAAAACAGAAAAACTGCGCATAGTTTTTTCGGAAATTTTAGAGCTTGTGTATGTGTGTGTGTGTGTGTGTGAGTGTGTGTGTGTGTGTGTGATTTACGCGTCTGTACTTGCTAGCATCGCAGTACCTTGCGCATTTGAGCTTTTTATGGCAAGGGAGCGTGTTGGGAGCGTGTTTTGGTGCATGTTAATTAACTCTGTCTCTGCCGGATCGCTCCGACTTGTGTTGTCCCCTCTTTGCTGGTGCACCACGACCTGCACCCATGCAGGCAGTGAAAACCACTCCCCACATTAATTAAGAAAAGGATGCATAGTATGCAAGCAGAATGCAATCATTTTATTAAAGTGGTTATTGCTGCCTGCGTAATGTTTCTAGTTGTTCATGATTTGGCTCCTGTGGGGTGTGTGTTTATTTTAGCTCTTAAGATTAATATTAGTGGCAAGCAAGTCGCGGGTTTTAACAACCTTGGTCTCCTTTTTTTGCCTAAGGTTTTTGGAGCTGCTCAGTTGGGGGTGGATTGCAACTACGCAGTCAGTGAAGACGCTTTGCATGCAATTCCAGGCACAGGATTGCACTTTGATACCAAGTAAATTAACAGAAAATAGAAACTACGCTGGCAGTGAAATCCCGCTTCTGTGCCATGGCATTTAGAAAAGCCCCAACTAGAACACGAGGTCCAACAAAGTATCAGAAGGAGATGTCATGCTAAATCAGTTCCATGGACAAATCGTGTGATTTTCCCTGGGATTCATAATGTAAGCAACGGTGTTACGATTACTTGATTGTTTGCCAGTTTAGACGGACCTCTTGTGACAATTCGCTCTTTCTCACACAGACACAATCATCAGCAGCATCCCGGTGCGTAGCTTGAGCCGTCGCCTCCTTCTCACACATTGGGAGGGGGAGGAGACGCTAAAATCACACCTATATGGGGGGGCTTGGCGGACACCACTGGCCGACCTCTTCCATAAATGGCTTGACTTGTTTGGTGCTCGTCTCAGCCAGCACCAAAATTTATATAAAATAGAAGAGGGGAGACCTGCTCTCAGCCATCTCAATAATTGTACCGAAGTGTAAGACAGGCTTGTCTCAGCCAGTCAAGCTAAGTCTTTTTTTTCATGCCAATAGGGTTCACAAAGGGGGGGAACCGGCAGCCTCATGTGTTGAGCTGATAGGTAAGGTAAGGTTACATCTCTATATATGCCTCAAAGGGCATCTCGGCGGAAGTTTGGGAAAAGCCTGAAACTACACCTGGCTAAACAAAAGAAATCATTGGTTGGGCTGATAGGCATTGCTGGATCAGCCAGCGTAAAGTAAATATAAGGTTGTAAAACAGAACTGGTCTCAGCCAGTGCCATATAGTTCTCTTAGGAAAGTTAAAAGTAAGAGGTGATGAATGAATGATAAAGGCAAAACCTGAGATAATAAAGAGAGCCTGATGGAGAGCCACAACAAGCAGTTCAGGCGTGCTAACTGAACACCAGAATGTATAACCCAAGGGGAGGAAGGGAGCACCACATAAGAGACCCATAACTGTTCATGCAAACAAATTGGAAGCTGAGTTCAAATTTAGCATTTGCCTTACAACAGTGCACCAGCATGTACGTTTTAAGAAAAGCACAGAAAAGTGTTGGAAAGTACCTTCGCCTCTAATTGTTAGGTTGTTTGAGCCCTATCCTGGACTAGCTGGTTGCTGCACATAAATAAAAACTCAACTATCTCAGTCCACACTCCCGTGAGGTTCAAGCCACAGCAAGCTAGCCAACAAACACCACAGCGTTTTTTCACCCTACTGGTGCAACTCACAGCATGCAAAGGCACCACGACACACAGCCAGCCCAGACTATCTATTAGAAAAGGGGCGTTCTTTCGTTAACGAAGAGGGGGGGGGGGGGCTGGCTTTGTTGTGCCGCCGAAATGCAAGCAAGCAGGCTCCACCGTCTATTTACTCCGTCCTCTGTTTACCGTCAGTAGGCTAGCATAGCGAGAGCCCCATCCTGGCCTAGTGCAGGAGCTTTGTGTGCGTAATGGGTCATGCATCAATTCGTTCCTTGCCTTCAAGCTGGCGTCTCTGTTGCTCGAGCTTGTCTTTGGCCCGATGCCCGTTGTCTTGGGGTCTTCTTAGAAATAGGTTCAAATCCTTTTGGTTTAAGGCTTTTTCCGAGCTTCAGCTCAAATGCCCCCCCCCCTTTGGAGGCCATTTTAGCGAGGTAACAAAGTAAATTCACCTTACCTTGGCCAAGTCTACGGATGTCTGAGAAAGAGATGGGGATACAACGAGGGATGGAAGGCAAAAAGTTAGATGCGTATACAATCCCAGAAGTGTACACTGCCACAGTAGCCTGCATCAATGTAGACGGAAAATGCATAGGCATAATGCTTACCCCTGTGCGCCTCAACATTCTTCAAAGGGTTTTTGAAAAGGCATAATACAGCGGCCTACATGACAACATCCATCCACCCCCCATCTGAGTCTTGCATCAGAACTCGTAGGCCTTGTCACACGCAAAGATATTGCTACCTCCAAATATACAAACCAAAAGATTAAAAACTCATTTTCACGGATGCTTCCCCCCCACATCATAATCGCTCTACAAAAATGGTTTAAGGTACTGAAGAGAAAATAGCATCCCCCCTGGATGGACCATGATCCCACCCTCCCTCAATACTGGAGTGAACACCCAAGAAATAAGGCCTTCGGGGCAAACTGCAACGCCTTCTCATCCAAATTCACTGGTTATTCTATCTGCCATCCCATTTACCATGAAAACACCATGTATTTAGCAGCAAGACATGCCATTTACTCTGCCGCCCTAAGCACAGAGGCTTCAGCTACCTTCATGTTCCTCCCCTCCTGTAATAAAAGGATGACCACAATTCCCTACGCAATGCTCTACCGCAGATTCCCGCGCCTATATGAATTGTGAACTCCATACCATCAGACCAACTGAAAAGAAAAGAAAAGGAAAAACTCCGCTGGTAGTGATGACACAGCCAGCATGATTAAGGGAGGGGGCTACGTAGGAGCCCGCACCAGGAAATCCTCCACCGCGCAAACAATTAAAAGAAATTAATGTGGGTCAGGGGGGTTGTGTGCCGTAGCACCCGGACCCAAACTTTGACTGTTGTTGCTTTTGTTATATTGCAGTGCATACCTTGTTTTAATGAAATGCATGTCTGATGGAGTGTTCATTCAGTTTGTGTGTCAGCTTGTTAATCTTATGGTAATCCAGATTAAGGTCTGCCAGAGGTTTGTCTGTGTAATCTTTGTAAATAGTCCCCATAACTCCAACGAGGATCACGTGGAGCTTGACTTTGATATATCCTTGTCTGTGTAGGTGGCAATAAACACGCTGTGCTGTGCTTTTGCTTTTTGGAGATGGGGATCAGACCTAGTGTCTTTACAAAATTTAAACTCAATCAGGTGAACCTCCAACTGGTTTGGATTCAGTTTTTTGTCTTTAGCAAGCTGTTGAAAATTTGAGTCGCGGCAGGTTACGCGAGAAGAGCACACAGTGCTAGGTAAAATTAGGATGGCGTCAGGACAAGAAGAGGCTTTTAAAGCATGTGCTGTTAGTTTTGGAAGCAACCAAGAGGGCAGTGTTTTGTTGGCAGTGTTTCTCAAATCTAGGCCTTGCTCTGATAGTTTATCTGCGCTGCCTATGTCAGTATAGGCAATTTGGTTGGCACCGTATGGTCCCTTTTGAAGGGCTCGGTAAATCAGCACACTTGCCATATTATGGCGTTTTATTATCATGTTCCTCATTTTAGGGTATTGGCAACCTGAGAGTATGTGAAGCGCACTATCAGTGCAAGGGCATATGGGGCAGTTTGCATTGGAAGAGGCGTGTTTTTGATTTAAAATTGGACCAGTGCGGTACCTCATAACATTACGCTTTTCGTAGAATTTGAGATTGCTATTGTTTCAGAAAGCATTTGTGGCTTGTTTATTGACCAAAGGTCTAAAGTCCATCCAGTAGTTGTAAATATCCTGTGCCTGTTTTGGCATTCCCCAGTCTGTGTGATTTGCACATTTCTGTTTTCAGCTTGGCCTTTAGATCAGAGAGTGCACGGAGTCTAGGTGCAGTTGTCCCTCTTCCGCTGGGATTCTCATCGGTGTGTTTAGCTGCAAGCCAGTAGAGGTGTGTGTATGCATTACCGTCTGGAGCTGGAGGCTGAAAGTGCATGTCATGACCTTCATCGTGTAAAGCAGGGTGTTTGGCAATTGCATCTGCGCATTTATTTCCAGCAATGCCGCTATGGATTTTTACTTTTTAGAAGCAGATAGGTTCTGGTGAAGCATGAATCATGGATACAATTTGTTCTAGCAGATTTGAATGTATATGTGCTCGTTGCATTTCCGGGAAGAGTAGCTGTTTTCTGATTTGGCTTAGGGAGCATGCACTGTCCGTTGCAATCGGGTATTCTTATTGGTAGGCACTGTTGCAACCCCTGTGAGCTTATCTCTATTGATGGTGTTTGTCATTCCCACTTATCCTGAGTACCATCAGACCAACTCCAATATGCAGAAGTACCCTTCTGGAACCAATACAGACGCCCCTTCCCAAACACACTTTGGAAGTGCATATCATTGCCATATGAAATACTGAAGGCAGGAAGTGCCTCAATCCCTGCGACAAAAACTGGCTAAAAGATCTTGCCAAAAATACTGAGGCAAATTGGGAAATCAATTGCATCCATAACGATCTCTACCCCTCTGCACTTAGCACTGAAGAGACTCCTGGCCTAATAAAGTAAGTTAAAGTAAAAGTAAAATAAGGAAACCACCCAACAACAGCCTTTGTCAAACCCCACCACCACAAGGCCCCCAAGATACAACAAGTACCCTGGACCAACCCCGGTGCTCTGACGAAGCGACCCAACAGAGCTCCAGCCCAAACCTGAGGCAAGACTCATCCTGGCAGGATCAGGTGTACACCACCCCTCCTTGAACATATCCCATTACGTGAACTCAAGAGGCGTAGGTATAACCAATACCAACTCATGTGCAGGACTAGCAGCTATAGCAGCCGCAATCATTCACGGATACTCCCATTTAGCCACAGTTAGCCTAACCTCAATGCACCAAATTAAAAAGCAGCTCTCACACCCAAACCTCTACCGCCACCACATCCAGGGAGATGTCCTCCAACCCATTGCCAAAGCAATCCACAAGTCACCATCACCCATTCATTTCCTCAAAGTCAAAGTTAGTGGTAGGGGGCAACTGAGGGAGACTGGGAGCACCCCAGCAGCACCGCCAGCCACCAGCAGAGCCACCAACCCCAGGCAGCATCGACCCAAAGACTTCAGCAAACTTGGCGTGACATCCACCTTGTCGAGATTAAGTACTGTGAGGACACAAGACCTCAGAACCAGCTGAATGTCGCAAAGGGACAGCACAAAGACATTTGCAACATTCTCCAAAGAGCCTCCGTTACTCTCCACATTATCCTTCTGGGTGTGGGCGGCACCATCTACAACACTCACACTCTGAAGCCTTTCAAAGAACTGGGTTTTGATTCTCAAAGAGTTAAGAAACTAGCTTCCAAGCTTCATGTTCATTCTGTCAATTACGCTGCCAAACTTGTCCATACCAGACGTGCCCTTTCCAGTACTGTTATCAACTCTCATCAGGAGCCGGTTTCAAGCCAAGCCTGCAACCCTCCTGATTTTCCTTTCCTATTTCACGGTGAAGGAGCTTTACGGTACTTGGTACCAAAGTGGCTCCTTTTCCCTAATTTATGTGGGGAGTGGCTTTCACTGCCTGCGTAATTTTTCTTTTACTTTTCTTTTCAAATCCCACGCAGGTACTACAGGCAATGAATATGCTGACGCCCTTGCTAGTGAAAAATCAATCACAGTCTACTCTACGTTGCGGATACCTCCATCAAAACAGCCGGCCCTAAGGGAAATCCCTTTTATGGCCATTACTGGCTTGCAAAAGAATATGAAATACACTACATCATACAAAATTAACCAAACACAGCCCAGTTACCTACCTCAAGGCTTTGATACCTACCCAATTACGATGACGCCTTGCAAGCACACATGCACCCCCTCCACAAACTAGGAAATGTCAATAAAGCAGCAAACTACCATAATACTACCAGACCCTTGTCAAAAATGGCACTGCCAATGGAGCCGCCAGCAACGCTTACCTAACAGCGTCTTATGTCCCTGTAATGACCAAGTGCATCATTATGAAGTACAAAACAGGAACCCTGTACAACCAAAGGCATGCAGTATGGTTAAAGCACTCAAAAAGCCTAACCTGCCTCCTCAGCCCTCAACTAGACAGTGCAGTGAACTAGTATAATATGCAAAATCTTCAAATTCCCAATACAGCTGAAACCAGGATTATACCAAAGTGGCTCTTCCACCCCGCTTCTCAGACAAAAGTAGGTTTACCTCTGGATGCTGTACTGGTTGCTTCCACCTCCGTGAAAAACAAAAAAGCAAAAGACTAGCAATGATGTCATACTCAATCAATGGCATGGACGAATCGTGTGATTTTCCCTGGATTTATAATGTGAGCAACGCTTCCAGGGTTTCTCCGTGAACTGGTATTTCTCGTAAAAGCGCACGATTAGCTGGCAACAGACCAGCTGAGACAGATATTAGTGTTAGCTTTGCATCTAACAGAGCACGCACTGCGAATCAAGCAGAGATCACACCTGCTACTAGTGGACACGCTTCAGGTGAGGCGTCTGATCTAGAATTTTCCACGCCCGAAAACACCCAAATATACAACAATCCTTTGGCTATCACTGAA
>Ga0307947_1001102_pt1 | contig 20806 bp, 23 predicted proteins | sample OrgLakmetagen232_FD_201840 | JGI IMG/M metagenome (GOLD analysis project Ga0307947, IMG submission 201840) | Saline water microbial communities from Organic Lake, Antarctica - #232 | ecosystem: Environmental > Aquatic > Non-marine Saline and Alkaline > Saline | place: Antarctica: Organic Lake...
TTGACAACCGAGCACCACACCACACCACAGCCACAAACCTGTGCGGCATACATTTGACAACCGAGCACCACACCACACCACAGCCACAAACCTGTGCGGCATACATTTGACAACCGAGCACCACACCCCACCACAGCCACAAACCTGTGCGGCATACATTTGACAACCGAGCACCACACCACACCACAGCCACAAACCTGTGCGGCATAGATTTGACAACCGAGCACCACACCACAGCCACAAACCTGTGCGGCATACATTTGACAACAGAGCACCACACCACACCACAGCCACAAACCTGTGCAGGCATATATTTGACAACAGAGCACCACACCACGGCCACAAACCTGTGCGGCATAAATTTGACAACCGAGCACCACACCACAGCCACAAACCTGTGCAGGCATACATTTGACAACTGAGCACCACACCACAGCCACAAACCTGTGCAGGCGTACATTTGAAAACTGAGCGCCACACCACAGCCACATACCTGTGCGGCCTCCGGCACTGTGGACAGCAGCTGCAGGACGTGCTCAGCATTGAGATGATCGACCGGCAGGTCTCCAGGGGTGTGCAGCAGCCAGCCAGCCTGCGTACGGTGTTAAAACACTGATTGATGTTTAATCACACGAACGTGACTGATTGACTGGCAGGTCTCCAGGGGTGTGCAGCAGCCCGCCCGCCTGCCTGCGTACGGTTTTTAAACACTGATTGAAATTTGATCACACAAAGGTGAGTGATCGACCGACAGGTCTCCATTTGTGTGCAGCAGCCAGCCCGCCTGCGTACGGTGTTCAGACACCAATTAGAATTTGATCACACGAACGTGAGTGATCTACCGGCAGGTCTCCAGGGGAATGCAGCAGCCAGCCCCCTTGCATACGATCTTTGTATTAATGATACTATAACGTGATGATGAAATGGCAGGTCTCCAAGAGTGAGAAGCGGCCAGCTGGCCTCTGTACAGCTTTTAAATATTCATCGGGTAAACGTGGAGGGTCTACTGTCAGGTCTACAGGGCTTTGCAGCAGCCAGCATTTCTGACTGCACAGGCGATACACATATTGTCTGTTATAATGCGGAGATTGACATTCAGTGATGCAGGTGATTTGAAAGTGTGCAGTAGCGGCCAATTCGCTCGCACACCTGCATGCAGTGACACAAGCTGAATGCTTAAAAGCAGAATGTACCTCCCTCATTAAATTGTTCGAAACACACAAAAACGGCTCGTCAACTTCTACTTAAAATTGTCATGTTTGCGTGCATGCATGGGTTGATGAGTGCAAGCACCTTCGTTCACATTTGGTTGTCACGAACAAACACTCAAGTGCCCCAGCATTCCCTGCTACAGAACACAGTGACACACACACACACACACACACACACACACACAAACACACACACACACCTGCATGCAAGCATTGATGAGTGCAAGCACCTCCCTCCGCATTTGGTCGTAGTAGGTATTGGTCTCTGAGTAAGGCGCTGAGGAGGCGGGGTAGAAAGGAAGGCTGCTGGTGGAAGCCAGGGCCTGCTGCAGCTGCTGCTGGATCTGCGTGTTAATGTGCAAGCGTAAATGAGTGTGTATGCGTGCACTACAATGTGTTTGTGCATTTGTGTTTATGTGTGTGTGCGTGTGTGTGTGTGTGTGAGTATGTGTGTGTTTGTGTGTGTGCAAGCGTGCATTTGTGTTTTATGCAATTTGGACCGCATGCTAGCAAGGCTGCAACAATGTGGCTTATTCCTTGAGTGCTTGTATTGATGCTTTTGATGAAGCGTGCCAACCCATCCTCACAAGTCCACAATACCCACGCAACGCACACACACACACAAACATACATCCACGAACGCATACTAACACACATGTGTACAAGTTTACAAATACCCCCACTCTGCCCACGCAACACACAAGCACACACACACACACACACACACACGCACTTGGGGTGAGGCAGCAGCAGCTGCCTCTGAGCCGTCTGCGCTCCTTCTCTCCTTGCCTGCTTTGACCCACTGGCACAGCACCAGTGCTGCCAAACTACGCATCGTAGCCGAAGGCAGAGAAAAGGCTGAGAGCGTCTCTGACTGTGCGAGACCACTGTCCTGTGATGTGTGAGAGCAGAACGTGTAGACATGATTTCTCTGACACTGCGTAGGTGATGCCAGGCTACGCATCGTAGCCAAAGGCAGAGCAAGGACTGAGAGCGTCTCTGACTGTGCGAGACCACCGTCCTGCGATGTGTGCGGGAAGTATATGTTAATCAGCATGCAAGCAGGGCTGCCTGTAGTGTGCGAGTGTCTTGCTTGTATAATAATGATTTTATTGACGTTGGTGTGCCTACATCCCACACATGGCGATGGCACCCATTTCCACCCAGCAACCACCACCACGTTTCCAGCATTTACAAACGAAACCTGACTAAACCTGCTTGGTTATCCTTATTATCAACAGCACTTCGACCAAAATGTACGGACGGCGCATTGACAGCTGCGTCCTCATCATGTGAACACATGATTCACACACACACACACACACACACACACACACACACACACACACACACACACACACATATATACCCATTTAAGCACGCACACACATGCATGCGTAAGACACATACACGCATAACACCTACCAAAACTATCAGCTCGTCTTCCCAATGGAGTGCCTGCACAATTGTCCCAACGCACAACGCACCCACCACCCGCCCGACCGCACACGCAACGCCTGGTAATCCCCTCTCTAACCAACATCAACCACTGCACCATCAGCACCCACAAAGAGGACATAATGAACTTAAGAGTACCAAAGATTAACATAACAATACCACTAGAATTCTCAGCTCATCTCACCCTCCCATTGATGTGTCTGCACAGCCGCCCCAGCGCGTCTGCCCCCCGCACACGCATGGCGATGGCGCTCCCCTCCCCAGCTGACCCCACCACATGTACTATTGGTCTGAAGGCACTGCCGCCTGGGTGGGATGCGGGTGCTGGGCAGGAGGGCTGCTGCGGCTTGCCTGCATGCACCAGACATGAGGTGATTTGTGAATAGGGTTGGCCAGAACCGTATGTCTGCACCGTATATGGCCGTATGTATGGTGATTTCCCTGCTTAAACAATACCGTGTGTACACCGTATATACATATAAATGTATGGTTCTGGTCAACCCTATTTGTGAAGCTTCATCGTGAAAGAGGTGCAGCACATAATAGTGGAATTTCAACACTGCCGTTAAATTGTGAGGTGGGTGTGGGGTGGGAGGGCTGCTGCGGCTTGCCTGTGTGCATTAGGCATGAGGTGATTTGTGAAGCATCGTTGATTTGTGAAGCATTGTTGATTTGTGAAGTATCATCGTGAAAGAGGTGTAGCACATAATAGTGGGATTTCAACACTGTCGTTGAATTGTGAGGTGGGTGTGGGGTGGGAGGGCTGCTGCGGCTTGACTACGTGCATCAGGCATGAGGTGATTTGTGAAGCATCATCGTGAAAGAGGTGTTGCACATAATAGTGGGATTTCAACACTGCTGTTGAATTGCGAGTGTGTGAAATAGGCATGAGGTGATTTGCAAAGCATTGGGAGAGAGGTGCAGCACATAGTAGTGGGATTTCAACACTGCCGTTGAGTTGTGAGGTGGGTGTGGGGTGGGAGGGCTGCTGCGGCTTGACTGCGTGCACCAGGCATGAGGTGATTTGTAAAGCATCGTTAATTTGTGAAGCATCGTTGATTTGTGAAGCATCATCGTGAAAGAGGTGTTGCACATAATAGTGGGATGTCAACACTGCTGTTGAATTGCGAGTGTGTGCAATAGGCATGAGGTGATTTGCAAAGCGTTGGGAGAGAGGTGCAGCACATAATAGTGGGATTTCAACACTGCCGTTGAATTGTGAGGTGGGTGTGGGCTGGGAGGGCTGCTGCGGCTTGACTGTGTGCACCAGGCATGAGGTGATTTGTGAAGCGTTGGGAGAGAGGTGCGGCACATAACATCGAGGTTTGAGCACTGTGCACAACCACAAACACACAACAGAACATCCCTTGCCCTGCCCGCACACTGAATCCGTTTCCTCAGCAGCCAGTGCAAATGCAGTATGTATGACACCTGCTTACACACTGGACCATTCTCCTCAGCAGCCAGTGTTTAAGCAAAGCAGCCAGTGTTTAAGCAAAATACACTGGGCTTTTTCCCTTCAGCAGCCAGTGCAGATGCAATATGTATGACACCTGCTTACACACTGAACCATTTTCCCCAGCAGCCAGTGTTTAAGCAAAGCAGCCAGTGTTCAAGCAAAATACACTGGGCTTTTCCCCCTCAGCAGCCAGTGCAGATGCAGTATGTATGACACCTGCTTACACACTGGACCATTTTCCTCAGCAGCCAGTGTTTGAGCAAAGCAGCCAGTGTTCAAGCAAAATACACTGGGCTTTTTCCCTTCAGCAGCCAATGCAGATGCAGTATGTACGGCACCTGCTTACACACTGGACCATTTTCCCCAGCAGCCAGTGTTTATGCAAAGCAGCCAGTGCTTAAGCAAAATACATTGGACTTTTTCTCCCCAGCAGCCAGTGCAGATGCAGTATGTATGACACCTGCTTGCACACTGGACCATTTCCCCCAGCAGCCAGTGTTTAAGCAAAGCAGCTGTGCTTAAGCAAAATACACTGGGCTTTTCCCCCTCAGCAGCCAGTGCAGATGCAGTATGTACGGCACCTGCTTACACACTGGACCATTTTCCCCAGCAGCCAATGCTAAAGCAATACGCGCGCACACTGGGATTTCCCCCTCAGCAGCCAGTGCAGATGCAGTATGCAGACAGCAGTCAGTGAGAATGCGATGTGTACGCGCACACCTGCACACCCACTAAACACTGTTATTAAGCGTCAAGTACGATGCAACACACGCCGCACCAGCTTGAAATGCAGCACACACATCTTGGGTACACACTCTACCCTTTGCCTTAGCAGCGAATACAATGCAGAACACGCCGCACCAGCTTGAAATGCATCACACACATCTTGGGTACACACACTATACCCTTTGCCTTAGCAGCAAGTACAATGCAAAACACGCCGCACCTGCCGGGCCGGCTTTTCGTGCGCGTTTGGCTGGGGGAGGGGCCGTGCTTGGCTGTTTGGATCCACCACTGCCAGCAGTAGGGGGGGGCACCTACGATGTCAAGAGGGATGGAACCAAGATAAGGATTGGCATGAGATCGAGTTTGATAGCTTTTTTTGAAAGAAGCGCCGTGCTTTGATGATTGGCGCCACAACTGCCGAGGTCGGGAAAGATTTGCGCACCCAAGACGAGGCTGGCTGGAAGGACACACAGGAGGTCGGGAAAGATTTGCGCACCCAAGACAAGGCTGGCTGGAAGGACACACAGGCGTGACGTGTGTACGCTTGTGAAGGCGTACAAACGCAGAAGAAACAAAAGTCAAAATGTCGAATAGTGGCTTCCTGCGTTATGCATTATGCGCAAAGGCGCATTTCGAGCACATGTACATTTTGGCAGCAGCAAACAAGAAGGCTCTAGCACCACCATGAGGCTCTTTGCTTCAAGCTCACGTTACATACCCATCCAGCTCATCTTGCTGATAGTCAAGGCATATACATACACACACATACACACATGTAATCTTGCTGATAGTCAATAGCATATACATACACACACATACACACATGTATACACGCACTCACACGTACTCACACACAGGTTCCATGCCAGCAGCAGATGCAAAGACTGTTTGCGCCCAGTCAATATAATTAAACCGCGTCTGCTAGCCCCAGCATGCACACACACATGTGCATGAGCAAATACATACATGTATACACACACGCACACACAACATGCACACATGTGCATGTGCAAATACATACATGTACACACACACACACGCACACACACACACACACGCACACGCACACACACGCGCAAACACACGCACACCTTGCCAGCAGCAGACGCAGACGCAGAGGGCTCCGGCACCACCACGAGGCCCTTTGCATCCAGCTCATGCCCTGGGCGCGTGGCCGCCAGCAGCAGCATACAGCGCAGCACGCAGGTGTCGTTGGTAATGCCACTGCCTCCCTTGCTAGGTACGCCATCATTCATTTTATCGCCTTCTAAGGCGCTACTTGTTGCGGCACCTGTGGCTGGCGCTGTCCCTGCTTCGGCTGCTCCTGCTCCTGCTGCTGCTCCTGCTGCTGCTGCTGCTGCTGCTGCTACAGTTGGGCCTGCAGCAGGCCCTGTTTTCCCTGCAAAAGCTCCTCCGACAGCTGGCTGACGCAGCACTGCAGAGACAGCTTCGGCAGGGCTGCATTCCAGCAGCAGGTTCCACACACGCATGGACGCGGCCTGTGTGTGTGTGTGTGTGTGTGTGTGTGTGTATGTGTGTGTGTGTATGTGTGTGTGTGTGCGTGTGTGTACGTGTGTGTGTGTGTGTGTGTGTGTGTGTGACTGTGCGGGCATATGCCTTATGGAGCATGCGTGCGCCAAGCATGCACGTAAAGGGCAACACAAGCAAAGCACTGTGATTGTCAGGGCATGCTGTGTTATAGCGCACCATGTCCCAACATATTCACAGTGACATGCTGTGGTATATGAAGAGGGTTGGCATAAAAAAAGGGTTGGCCAGAACTATCTACATACGGTGCAAATACGACATTTTTGGCAGGGGAATGACCAAATATACAGTCATATACGGTGTATATATACAGTCCTGGCCAACCCTGCATATTAATTAAGCAATCTGCACCGACCTGCACTCGGCTGTCGTTTTCTGTCAGCAGCTGCTGGAAGATCAGGCGTAGGGTCATATACGGTGTATATATACGGTGCACGCCAACCCTACATGTGAATTAAACAATTTGCACCGACCTGCACTCAGCTGTCGTTTTCTGTCAGCAGCTGCTAGAAGAACAGGCGCAGGGTCATATACGGCGTATATATACGGTGCACGCCAACCCTACATACAAATTAAGCAATCTGCACCGACCTGCACTCGGCTGTCGTTTTCTGTCAGCACCTGCTGGAAGATCAGGCGCAGGGTCATATACGGCGTATATATACGGTGCACGCCAACCCTACATATGAATTAAACAATTTGCACCGACCTGCACTCGGCTGTCGTTTTCTGTCAGCAGCTGCTGGAAGATCAGGCGCAGGGTCATAGCCACCAGCGGCTGCAGCCAATAAGTGCAGCTCTGTCGATTGCTGGCTGCAAGCAAGCGCTCCATGCAGGTGGTGGTAGACAGGCGCACTCCACCTGTGAGAAGGATTCGGGTGTGCCAGGCTGTCAAGTGCTGTGCAGCTTTTTAAAAACCCTGATTATAACAGCCGGGTCCTAACCTTGCAGAGCCATGTCATTTGCAGGTATGAAAACACAAAGTTAGGGTAAATGTTTACGCGCACTGTGTATAAGAAAAGCATTCTGTTTTAGCTTCCCCCCACTCACTGAGTGCACATTGCAGGCACGGCTGCACACACGCACATGCATACACACTCACACACACAACAGCACACACACACATTTAAGGCATATTATATGCACTGTGTATAATAACATATTTATTCTCCCCCACCAAGTTCATGTTATACAGCTGTGTGCGCGCGCACACATACACACACACACACACACACACACACGATTAACGCACATCTCACGTCTCACGCACAGCATAAAAGAACAACACCATTATCTTCCCACTCACTGAGTCCATGTCGCAGGTACGGCCACAACCGAGGTAGTTGGTGCGTCAGCTCCTTGGAGGACGCCTCATTCAATGGAGGAGCACCACCACCACCACCACCACCACCACTACTACTAACAGCAGCAGCACCACCACCTCCGCCGCTGCCACCAACAGCAGACGCGCGACTGTCTGCAGGCACATCCACACTGCCCTGCGCGGGGAGAAGCGGAGGAGGGGCTTGGGAGTACAAGTGGGACAGTAGCTGCACCACGCTCGCGATGGCAGGGGACAGCTCATCCAACTCAGCGAGGAGGGACCAGAGGAGGGTGCGGATTGTGTGGGCGCTGGTGGGCCCCAGGGCGAGGAGCTCTGAGGCGACGGGGACCAGGGCGTCAGCGGAGGCGGCACGCACGTCATCGTCAGGGTCCTGTGTGTGCGTGGGGTGTGGGGTGTGGGTGTTGGTGAATGGTTGAGTGGGTGAGTAAGTGTGGGTGAGTAGGTGTGGGTGTGGATGTGGGTGTAGGTGTGGGTGAGTAAGTGTGGGTGAGTAGGTGTGGGTGTGGATGTGGGTGTAGGTGTGGGTGTGGGTGTAGGTGAGTGGTTAGGTGGGTGAGTGGGTGAATATGGGTGACTAAATGTGGGTGTGCGTAGGGTGTGGGGTGTGGGTGTAGGTGGTTTAATGGGTGAGTGAGTGTGGGTGAGTAGGTGTGGGTGTGGATGTGGGTGTAGGTGTGGGTGTGGGTGTAGGTGAGTGGTTAGGTGGGTGAGTGGGTGAATATTGGTGACTAGATGTGGGTGTGCGTAGGGTGTGGGGTGTGGGTGTAGGTGGTTTAATGGGTGAGTGAGTATGGGTGAGTAGGTGTGGGTTTGGATGAGTGGGCAAGTAGGTGAGGATGTGGGTGTGGGTGGCATTGTGTCATTACTGTGAGTACGTATGTGTGTGTTTAAACAAAAGAAAGGTTTGCGTGCCTACTGTAAAATAAAAATGCTGCCTACTGTAAAATAAAAATCCAAAGAGGTTGCAATGCATGATTCGAGTTTATACTATATTACCATGTTATTACCATTACTGTATTACCATGTTACTGTATTACCATTGCATTTCTGCGCCCGTGCTCTTATCATTGGACATACCATATTGGACATACCATAACGACCATAAAAACACACTGGTAAACTTGAATGCATGTCCCTACGTCACATTACTGTGTCCGTGCTCTTATCATTGGACATACCATAACGACCATAAAAACACACTGGTAAGCTTGAATGCATGTCCCTACGTCACATTACTGCGTCCGTGCTCTTGTCATTAAACATACCATAATGACCATAAAAACACACTGGTAAGCTTGAATGCATTTAAAAGGTAACACCAACAACATTAAGACGTGCAAAAGCTCTCACCTCTAGGCCTTTCTGTAGGAAAGGCAGTGCGGCAGGCACGAGCTGGGCGGCAAAATCCAGCCTTGCAGCCAGCATGTACTTCAAACCCAGGTAGCCGCCATACCTGTACGCGCACACGTGAAGGACACACTCGTGGAATAGAACAGACAGCTGCAAGGCAGTGAAACCACTTCCCACATTACACTGGCAGATGCAAAGCAGCCAATACACACACACACACACATACATATACAGAAATGTAAGTAGCATTTCGACCACTGACAAATACTACGCACGGTGTGTTGTCAACAATTACGAGGTTGCACAGAAATGCTTTCCACCCCTTCTGATTAGCCATAAGTACCAACCATTACACACAAACACACGCACACACCCACACCCACACACGCACCCACACCCACACCCACCCATACACACATACACACACACTAAAACAAAATATAGAGGACATTCCACACATACAGACAAACATATCACAGACGCACCTCACGTCCCACTCGTTCTGGGCCTGCAGCTTTGTGAGCAAGTGCAAAATAGTATTCACAGAGGGCAGGCTCAAGGGCCCGAGCGTCACTCCCAGCGTCTGCGCTGCAGTTTCACGCACGGGCGCTGTCACCTGTGCAGGGCGCATGATGTGAAAGTGCACGTATGATTTTGTAATTTGCGCTGTGCTCTGCACGATGTGTGTGTGTGTGTGTGAGTGTGTGTGTGAGTGTATGTGTGTGTGCGTTTGTGTGTGTGTGTGTGTGTGTGTGTGTGTGTGTGTGTGTGTGTGTGTGTGTGTGTGTGTGTGTGTGTGTGTGTGTGTGTGTGTGTGTGTGTGTGTGTGCCTTGATCATCCCCACACAAGAATGGTAAAGCACTTGAGTGGCATCTGTGGGACAACACTGCTCCGCGCAGTACCGTCTGTGAAACAACACTGCTCCGTGCTGCACCTCACCAGGGCCGCCTATTGTTGTTTGCAGAGCAATCATATTCATGAACGGCACAGACATTCATGGAATCAATTGCTCTGCAAAAAGAATAAGACGGCCCTTGTGAGGAGCAGTGTTGTCCCACAGATGTCACACAGGTGCTTAACAATTTTTGTGTGGGGATATTCAAGGCACACACACATACACAAACACACACACACACACACGCGCACACACACACACACACACAAACACACACACACACACACACACACGCACACATACACACACATACACACACAGGAGACACAAAAAACAAAAATACGCAGAGTATTCCTTGTAAACCATAAATTAATTTCACTGCCAGTCTCCCCCTCGCTTCCCCCATGGTAAACTACCCGGACTCCCTCTACCAGTTTCAACATAGCAGCACCTACACATACTGCAAAGGAAGGACTTGCGTGCTGGAGCACAGGTATGTTCTGGGAAAATGTGTCATTGGCATTGCCCCTGTGTAAATGGCGATTCGTCTGAACACTTATTTCTAGGGTTGGCCAGAACCATATATAAATATTTATACACCGTATATGACCGTATATTTGGTGATTCCCTAGCAAAAAATACCGTATATGCACCGCACCGTACATATGCATTTCTAGCCAACCCTACTTATTTCACCCGTAAAGCAACCCACCTGGTCTGAACCGTAATCTGCGAAGCGGTCAAGGGACAGCACGCACAGCAGCAGCATCACACACTCCTCCAGCCACTGTGAGTTGGCAGCCACAGCAGCAGACAGAGCTTCGCAGCTCACACTTCCCAGCTTGCGCTTGCCTGTGCAGAAATGCAGCAAGGCAGTATTGTGGGCACAGTTGAAACCGCTACCAGACGGCGCCAGCCAGCTAGGGCTTCAAAGCTCACACTGCCCAGCTTGCACCTGCCTGTGCAGTATTGCAACAAGGCAGTAGTGTAGGCACAATTGAAACCGCTACCAAACAGCTCCAGCCAGCTAGGGCTTCAAAGCTCACACTGCCCAGCTTGCGTCTGCCTGTGCAGAAATGCAACACGGCAGTGGTGTAAGGACGGTTGAACCGCTGTCATAAAGTCCTCATCAACACAGATGTTCCCCGGGTAGACCTTCTCACAACTGACACCTCCCAGCTTGCGCATTCCTGTACAGGGCTGCGCTGAGGCAGCATCGGACAGCCAAGTGTTATAGGCATCGCCGTTACTATGATGTAAAAATCCACAAACCTCTAGTCACCAACACACAGACGCTGACACACACACATACACACACACGCACACGCACACACACACACACACACACGCACACGCACACGCACACACACCTGCACCCCCTGGCATGACCCAGCCGGACACCTCATCTGCAACCGGTGCCTCTATGGCAGCGCTGCTGGCGTGACTCCGCAGCACCTCCCGCAGCGCTGCAGCCGCCCCATGCCGTACCTATGACACATTGTATGAGGAAGACATGGTTTGTGTTGCGTGTTAGGCAGACTAATTGTTACGTGTTGCATTGCAGTAGGAACGGTTTGCAGCACGCAGCGCTGCAGCCGTCCCATGCCGCACCTATGAGGGGACACAGTTTGTGTTGAGTGTTTGGTAAACAAAACATGACGTGTGGCTTTGCAGCAGCTCTTGCTGCGCTCAGCGATGCAGCTGTCCCATGCCGCACCTATGAGGGGACACAGCTTGTGTTGAGTGTTTAGTAAACAAAACATGATGTGTGGCTGTGCAGCACCTCTTGCTGCGCTCAGCGCTGCAGCCTCCGCATGCCGGACCTTACACTGGAAAGTAGGAGACGGGTGAGTATGTAGCATATATCGGGCACACACAAATGCATGACTGTTCAGTATTTCTCGCAGCGCTGCAGTACTATAACTGCATCATGTTGCCTCTAAAACTGTACAAGTAGAGGACATTGGAGAAGACATTTAGAGCATGCGGCTTTGAGCTACCCCTCTTGACTGCAGCACTGTGGCCGGCCCATTATGCCATGCGAGACTTGATGGAAATTATGACAAAAAATCAAATGATAAGGGCTGGCCAGAACCATATACGTACGGTGAATATACGGTACTTTTGGCAGGGAAATCACCAAATATCAAATTTACATTGTATATATACATATATACGGTTTTGGCCAACCCTGCAATTGATGTAAGGACAGGCATTCGGTTCGGCAGTACAATTTGCGGTGCTGCTGCAGGCCCACGCTGAACTTAAAAGAGTGTTTTGCGCGAATTCCACGTAAAGGGGGGAAACGAGAAGCAATAAGCATGGGGGTGGGGGTAAGGGCTGCAGTATCTCCTGCGATCTCAAGTCCAGCACATCCACACACAAAACAGCTGGTCGCACAGTGTTTAGATAACCAGGCCCCTTTCTTTATGCACAGAAGCGGTGGCAAGAACAGAAGAATGCGCGCGTCTGGCACACAGGGCCCAGCATGCCCACACACAACTGTCCAAAGGGTGTTCAGAGTAAAAAAGCCCTGCTCCTCATGCACAGAGGCTTGATGGCAAGAACAGAAGAATGAGCGCACCTCCCACACGGAGTCCAGCAATTTCACACACAGCTGGTCACACAGCGCCTCAAAGGGCCATGCCCTGTTGCTCATGCACAAAACTGATGGCATCAGCGATTGCATGAACATGAAAGGACGCACCTCCCACACAGAGTCCAGCATGTCCACACACAGCTGGTTACACAGCGCCTTAAAGGGCCATGCCCTACTGCTTATGCACAAAAATGATGCCATCAGAGATTGCATGAACATGAAAGGACGCACTTCCCACACAGAATCCAGCATCTCCACACACAGCTGGTCACACAGTGCCTCTAAGGGCCATGCCCTGCTGCTTATGCACAAAAATGATGCCATCAGAGATTGCATGAACATGAAAGGACGCACCTCCCACACAGAATCCAGCATGTCCACACACAGCTGGTCACACAGCGTCTGGAAGGGCCATGCCCTGCTGCTCATGCACAAAACTGATGGCATCAGCCATTGCATGAACATGAAAGGACGCACTTCCCACACAGAGTCCAGCATGTCCACACACAGCTGGTCAAACAGCGCCTAAAACGGCTATGCCCTGCTGCTCATGCACAAAACCGATGCCATCAGCGATTGCATGAACATGAAAGGACGCACCTCCCACACAGAGTCCAGCATGTCCACACACAGCTGGTCACACAGCGTCTGGAAGGGCCATGCCCTGCTGCTCATGCACAAAACTGATGGCATCAGCCATTGCATGAACATGAAAGGACGCACCTCCCACACAGAGTCCAGCATGTCCACACACAGCTGGTCAAACAGCGCCGAAAATGGCTATGCCCTGCTGCTCATGCACAAAACCGATGGCATCAGCGATTGCATGAACATGAAAGGACGCACCTCCCACACAGAGTCCAGCATGTCCACACACAGCTGGTCACACAGCGTCTGGAAGGGCCATGCCCCCCCCACTGCACACGCCCACTCTGCTTCGTCAGCCTCTGCAGTTTCTAAGGAGAGCTCAGCTGAGGTGGCGCGTGTGGTTCCTTGGCTTGCTGCACCCCCAGCAGCACCTGCTATAGGTAGGGTGGGCCAGAACCATATATTTTTACGTATATACGGTGTACATGCGGTAATTTTGGCAAGGATATTACCACACATACAGTTCTGGCCAACCCTAGTTATAGGCATTGGGGGACATTGTTGAGCTGGTAGATTTGCTGTAGCTGAGGTGTTGTGTATGTGCAAGTGTGTGTGTGTGTGTGTAAGTGTGTGTGTGTGAGTGTGAGTGTGTGTGTAAGTGTGTGTAAGTGTGTGTGTGTTTGTAATTGTGTGTGTGTAAGTGTGTGTGAGTGTGTGTGTGTGTGTGTGTGGTGCCTTGGCTTGCAGCACCCCCAGCAGCAACACCTGCTTCACTTAATTCAGGGGAAGCATTCCAAATGCTTCCATTACCCGGAACATTTGCAGGGCACAGCTGGTTAAGGTACACGGTGCCTTTATTGCCGTGCTGTTGGAGAAAAAGGATTGTGTGAGCGCTGGGACCCATGTAGAGTCGAATACAGGAGCAAAATAGGTTGGGTACATTTTTATATTCCCTTGATACAAGTACCTTAAGCAACAGAGACGATTTTTTGTTTCCACTCCGGTGTACTTTGAGCAGAGGGCGCCCCCACAATTTTGGCAAGGAAGGTTGCATCAACACATTGAGCAACAGGTTCCTGTAATAGTTATTAATGTCATACATACACCAAGCATATATGGTTCTGGCCAACCCTACACTTATATGTACAACTCTCTATTTCATGGTGGGGCGGTCAGGTGAATTTGTGCGCACGAAAGAGCTTCAAATTAGAGGTTGTTTTACGACTTGTGAGGACATCACATTTTCTGCTTTGCACCTGAGCTGCCTATTTCAAGTTTCATTTGACTTGTGAGGACGTCACATTTTCCTACTTCGCACATGAGCTGCCTATTACAAGTTTCATTTAACCTGTGAGGACATCACACTTTTCAGCTACTCACCTGAGCTGCCTATTACACGTTTCATTTGACTTGTGAGGACATCACACTTTTCAGCTACTCACCTGAGCTGCCTTTTACAAGTTTCATATGACTTGTGAAAACATCACACTTTTTCATCTACTCACCTGAGCTGCCTATTACAAGTTTCATTTGACCTGTGAGGACATCAAACTTTTCAGCTTCACACCTGAGCTGCCAGCATCGGCAGCAGCGACAGCGGCCCCGCCTTTTGACGATGAGCTTGCTTTGGAGGATTTGGAGCCCGCGGGACCTGGGGGTGAGCGAGGGGAAGCGAGCATAGAATGTAAGTAACCTTTTTACTGCGCTAAGACGTTAGACGTTAGACGTTAGACGTTAGACGTTAGACGTTAGACGTTACCTTCACAGGTATTGATGAGGTACATTTCCCCAGAAAAACAGAAACCACTTAAAATTGCACCTGTCCAACGTAGAGCTAGAAAACACCTTGAACATAGGCACTTTTCCCAGATCAAACTGCACCTGGCCGCAATGTGTACCCTGTTGCGATGCCCTCCTGTTTCTCCAAACATCTTCCAACTTCCTGACAAGCGAACCCTTAACCCCAATGCTGCCCCTATTGGTCTCTGGAAGAAAAGAAAAACTGCGCAAGCAGTAAAAACCACTCCACACATTCATCAAGGAAATGAGAGGTCTTTGCCCTCTCAACCCCCTCCCCCTGTCTTTATACTTGTTCTGGCATAGCTTACCATCTTTATCCTTACTCTCCCAAACCTACACACATTTACCAGCCTCTGCTTCCAATGCTCTTGTCTCCATAAGCCCCCTCTGCTTCAAATAAAAAGTGCCATAATGAAGCTTCCATCATGTTTAGGGTTGGCCAGAACCGAATATGACCGTATGTATGGTGATTTCCTGCCAAAATTACCATATATACACCCGTATATACCTATAAATGTGTGGTTCTGGCCAACCCTAATCAAATTCTTACTCTCCCTTTGCGAACCATATATCTGCACCGAATATGACCATATGTATGGTGATTTTCCTGCCAAAAGTACCGTATATACACCCGTATATACCTATAAATGTGGTTCTGACCAACCCTAATCATTTCCTTTCATAAACAATATTTCAAGGTACGCACGCACCCATCCTGCAAACCCCTCCAGCATACTGGCAAGCCAACCCCTGCCACCTCCCCACCTCAATAAAGCCTCCCCACCTCAATAAAGCCTCCCCACCTCATTAAAGCCTCCCCACCTCAATAAAGCCTCCCCACCTCAATAAAGCCCCCCACCTCAATAAAGCCTCCCCACCTCAATAAAGCCTCCCCACCACAATAAAGCCTCCCCACCACAATAAAGCCTCCCCACCTCAATAAAGCCTCCCCACCTCAATAAAGCCTCCCCACCTCAATAAAAGCCTTCCCACCTCAATAAAAGCCTTCCTTCCTCCAATTCGGTACTGAGAATCTTACCCAGATATAAAAGGCACCTCTGCCCCCATTATTCTCTGCATCTACAAGCCACCAGCTGCTCCAGGAACAGTGTTCAGATGCAGCCTTTCATTTGTGATGCCATACCACCCTTCCTAACCTACAGACGCTAAACCCATCTCTGCCTCCACTGCTCTCCGCCTTGAGGCAAGCTGTCCACCCTAAGAAAGTCTGTCTGCTCTCGCAGCATCCCAGTCCCCCAAATCTATACGTCTGCACAACCACCTCTGACCCCACTGCTCTCCGCCTTGAGGCAAGCTGCCTACCCTGACAGCGTTTGCCTCTCCCAGACTCACACACTCTCCTCACACACACACACACACATACATACACCTCTGACCCCACTGCCCTCCCCCTTGAGGCAAGCGGCCTACCCTGACAGCGTTTGCCTCTCCCAGACTTACACGCTCACACATACACAAAACACACACACCATTCACCCCACTGCTCTCCGCCATGAGGCAAGCTACCTACCCTGACAGTATTTGCCTCTCCCGTACTTACACGCACACACACATACACACAAACACACCTCTGACCCCACTGCTCTCTGCCTTGGCCAGCGCTTTGGCCTTCCGTTTTGCTTGGTTGCGCTCACGTGCACTCATACCCTCCATGCCCATCAGCAGCTCCGCTGGCTGCTGCTTAGGGGCGGCGGCGCCCCCCTTGGCGGCTGCTCCAGATGGCAGTTTTGTGATCTCAGCGTTCAGGTCGTCGTCGTTAATTAGATCATCAGTTTCCATGGGCCCGCCTTCATCCATGCCTGACTCCAAGCCTGCACTTGCAGCAAGCGTTGGACACTTATTAGTATTGGTAGCAGAAGACAAAGTCACGAGTACTGTAGCTTTACAGCTTTACACCCACAGCAAGCAGTGGACAACAAACAGGCAATGATAATAGAAAACAAAGTCGAGAGTATTGTAGTTATACACCCACAACAAGCAGTGGACAACAAACAGGCAATGGTAGCAGTAGATGAATTCACGAGTACTGTAGCTATACACCCACAGCAAGCAGTGGACAATAAACAGGCAATGATAGCAGAAGACAAAGTCACGAGTATTGTAGCTATAAACTTGAAGCAAGCGGTGGACAATAAACAGCATCGAATGGCAGTGGAAAAAGCCGCAAATATTGTAGCTAAACGCAAGCAGTAGGCACCTCAAGCACTAAACAAGCAAGTGACTGGTGGGTATCAAAGAGCTCAACCTTCAGGGGTTTAAAAGTACCGACAGCGTGTTCATAAGGTTTGCCACTGATGCGCTGCATGCAGACCACATACAGCCGTGCATACCGTAAAAGCATGAAGACGTGCAGAGCAGTTAATGTATGAACTCTAGACGTAGCCTTCACAAGGGGCTTTTTGCAGCCGCATAAACTTTGCAAACAAAAGAAAGAAGAAAACTACGCAGGCAGTGACAAACCACTCCCCACAAAACAACACACTTTCCCACCTATTTGCTTTTTGACAGCCGCATATATTCAACAAACAAAAGAAGAAGAGAAATACGCAGGCAGTGAAAAATCGCTCCCCACAAACGACCATACTTTCCCACCTATTCGCTTTTTGAGGTGGGCACGTTGCCTCTCCAGACGCTGCTTGGGTGTGAGTCCTGGCTCGTGAGGCATGTCATACTCCTGTGTGCGTTGTGCGTATGCGCTTTTAAAATGGTGCATTTTTGTGACGGCAGCAAGTAGTGATAGTCGGTGTTTATGTCATACTCCTGACATGAGAGTGTGTGTGTGTATGTGTGTGTGAGCAGTATCCAGCGAACACGTTGACGTCTCACAAGTTTTGTGAGCGCGCTGGCAACAACGGAATGGACATCTAGTTTATAGTAAGGTCGTACCTGCACCAATATTCAAGTGAAACAAAATGAGCATGCATATTATGTAAGTTCTTCGTCTGCAATGCTTGAAATATCACCCTCCCCTATCTCACACACACACAAACACACACACACACACACACATACACACGCACGCACACACACACGCACACACACACACGCACACACACACACACACTCACATGTCAGGAGTATGACATAATATCACCACCCACTGTCAGGTCAGTGCTGAATCAATGCCTCGTACTTCCACCCAGGTCATGTCACCCATAGCTGAATCAGTGTCTAATCAGTGCCTCACAAATCCAGACCCGCCATCGCCCACCACTAAATCAGTGCCTTAACATTCCACCCAGGTCATGTCGCACATAGCTGAATCAGTGTCTAATCAGTGCCTCACAAATCCAGCCCTGCCATCGCCCACCACTAGATCAGTGTCGTAACATTCCACCCAGGTCATGTCGCACATAGCTGAATCAGTGTCTAATCTGTGCCTCACAAATCCAGCCCTGCCATCGCCCACCACTAGATCAGTGTCGTAATATTCTACCCAGGTCATGTCGCCCATTACTGAAACAGTGTCTAATCAGTGCCTCACAAATCCAGACCTGCCATCCCCCACCACTAGACCAGTGCCTTTAACCTCCCACCCAGGTTATGTCGCCCATCACTGAATCGGTACACAGATTGGTACACGCAGCGTTAATTATTTATTACAGGATGTCCTGCAAAACATTTTGAGAGACCATTCCTGGTTAAAATACAATAATCAACACAAGCCATGATGTAGACCTCCTGGAGAGGAACCGCACAACTGCTCGCCACATCAATAAAACCCAGTTGTACCTTGCACATATAACCACCATTGTACCATCATTCCACACTACATCTGCCATTTTTTTGGTTGGCCATAACCATATATATACGGTGCATATACGGTACATGTGGCAGGGAAATCACCAAATATACGGTCATATACGGTGTGAATATACGGTTCTGGCCAACCCTAGCCATCTTCCATCTGCCATTTTACAATCATTCCATACTACACCCTGTTGTGTTTATGACAGACCACAGTCATTCTGTAATCAAGAACCGGTGATTCTGTATTCAAGATTCAAGCACCCTTGAAGCACATACCTGCCCACCACATGCCAGAAGCGGCGTGCCCTTGTCCAGCAGCACCTGCAGGAAAAAAGGTTGTAAAAATTTAAGTTATATTTTCGTGAGCAGTGACGACAGTTGTTGCACATGACACGTGACACATGCCAGAAGCGGCGTGCCCTTGTCCAGCAGCACCTGCGGGAAAAAAGGTTGTACAAATTTAAGTTATATTTTCGTGAGTAGTGACGACAGTTGTTGCACATGACACGTGACAGAAGCGGCGTGCCTTTGTGCAGCAGCACCGAGAAAAGAGGTTGTTAAAATCTAGGGTACATTTTTTGTGGGTAGTGATGACAGTTGTTACACAAGACACATGACACATGACACATGACACATGACAGAAGTGCCTTTGGCAGCAGCACCGATACATACAGAGAGTGTGTTACGTCTACTGTGCTGTACTGTACGTTGTGTAGTTGGTCTGTCGTGTAATTGGTTGTGAAGCTGCTCCATGTGCCAGGAGCGGCGCGCAGTTATCGAGCGATAGATAGTGCGGCTTGGTAGCAAGGAATGTGCGCAGTTCCATTGCAAGGAATTTCAAATGTACGTGTTTCAGTGCATTTATTAAGCTTCTTAATCGAGCTCACACATTTACGGTGCTGGAGTGGATCACCTTGAATGAACGATTAGGCATACTGAGGCACTTACGAGCACGGTGTATTTACACATGGTTGTGGCGAATCCTAGACACAAAGCCTTTGGTCAATCTCACACTCACTCTCACGTACACTTGCGGTTACGCTGCTGGAACGGAAGGCTCGAGCAGGAGCTGAAGCACGTTCAAGTTGAGTGCATGTGGAGAATACTGATCAAATTGAGGCAGAGGCATGTGTAGGGTTGGCCAGAACTGGATATATACACCGTATAGGACCGTATATTTGGTGATCTCCTTGCTAAAATACCGTAAATAAACCATATATATATAGGGTTCTGGCCAACCCTAGGCATGTGCCGAACTCTCACCTGCAGGCTGAAGGTGCTGAGGGACATGACTGGCATCTGTGCTGCCGCAGCAGCTGCATCCTGCCCGTGCGTCTGGCTGCAACGAGCGGTGAGGTCGGAGGTGCTTGCGTGAGGAAATGCCTCTGCTAGGTGCCCTAGAGTTTCGCTGGCAGCGATACGGGTGTCCCAGCTTTTGCTGCAGAGATATTGCTGCACCTATCATTTAGGGGTGGGAAAAGGGTGTGAGCGTATGAATAAGTGAGCATATCTATGCTTGTACAGAAACGTATGTAGGTGTGGGAGCGTAAAAATAGTTATGAAGGCGTTCATGTATGTAAAAATGTATTTGTGTTACACCTGTGTGTGGGCAAGCACGACAAAGTGTGTGCATGTATATGACACACTTTGTGTGTGTATTGAGTGTGCGAATGCGTGTGCGTGTGCGTGTGCGTGTGCGTGTGTGTGTTGCGTGCGTGCGTGTGGGCATGCGTGCATATGTGCGCCTGTGTAATGTGTGTGCGTGTGTGTGTGTGTGCACGTGTGTGTGCGTGTGTGTGTGTGCGTGCGTGTGTGTGCGTGTGTGTGTGTGCACGTGTGTGTGCGTGTGTGTGTGTGTGTGTGTGTGTGTGCGTGCGTGTGTGTGCGTGTGTGTGTGCGAGTGCGCGTGTGTGCATGAGTGTGTATCTGTGTGTGTGTGTGTGTGTGTGTGAGTGTGTGTGTGTGTATGTGTGTGTTTGTGTGCATGTGTGTGCGTGTGTGTGTGTGTGTGTGTGTGTGTGTGTGTGTGTGTGTGTGTGTGCGAGCGCGCAAGCG
>Ga0307947_1001103_pt1 | contig 20781 bp, 24 predicted proteins | sample OrgLakmetagen232_FD_201840 | JGI IMG/M metagenome (GOLD analysis project Ga0307947, IMG submission 201840) | Saline water microbial communities from Organic Lake, Antarctica - #232 | ecosystem: Environmental > Aquatic > Non-marine Saline and Alkaline > Saline | place: Antarctica: Organic Lake...
TTGTCCACCCTGCTACGGCCTTCTTAGAGCCTCAGGAGGATGAGGTGTTTTGGGGGGAGATTGATGGCCAAACCCAGGCTGCCGCCGCCCCCCTGAATCCTCCACCTGCCTTCACGAATGAGGAAGACCACGCCTTATACCAGTACTTGGGTGAGTGTGCAATACCAAACTGGCTGTCTGTATGTGACAGGTTTTGTATAATTGGCAGTGATCTGAGAGTGGCCTGGCTTACGACTCCTTGTGGCTGAGTTAAATGTGCCTAACAGAAGAACGAATAAAAGAATGAACAACGTCTCGAATCCTCCATGCAGATTACCGTCTTCTAAGTCAACTTCATGGCGGGCAGTGGTATGGTCCAAGTAAGTGGTGAAAAGTGCACAAAGGAAGAGAAAATAAACCTCTTGCATAAACTCAAGGAAAAAGGAGGGCCACTAGCTAGCTAAGAGACAAAAGCTTTGAACCCCCCCAATGATGATGACCGCCAACAAATGATATCCCGCATATTACATCTTCCCTCCACTCCACTTCCTTGTGCCAAAAAAATTGAGTGCTCCGGAGCGTACTAGTCGTAAGGGATGATCCCTTAAGACAAGCGCTGCCTGCCGCCTTTTATTATTTCCTACCTGCCGACTTTTGTGACACTACCAACGCTGCTCTCGTATCTCCTGACATCTGCCACACAGTTGGGTTCTTCAAGAACTCCGATACGCACAGGCTTCAGCCAGCTTCCGGGGGAACAAAGGCGGAGTGGTCGGCATACATGGCTGTTGACGCGCACAAGCTCCGAGTGGCGGCACTGTGTCTCTGTCACGACAATAGGCTGCCTTCACTGGCCATGCTGCCCGCCGGCACCCTGGATGAAATGCGTGAGCCTGGGCCGTGCCTGTACGCTTGAATGCTGCTGCGGCGCCAGCTTATTGCGGTCCCGCAGCAGCAAGTTGTTCTACTGCCCGCCACCACCACTACTACTACTACGCCGCCGATCACCATGCCGCCTTTACCTTCCTCCTCATCCTTCTCCCCCCGTGCTTCCTCCTCCACAGCCCTCATTTCCTCCTCTCATCATCAAGCCCATCATGAGCCCCCCTCCCCCACTCCTCCCTGTCACACACCAGCACTACCGCCCGTTGACCTCCTGCACCCAGCTGCTGCTCACCAGCCACAGCAAGATCTGCGTGAGCGCCAGCACAAGCTCGTGCTGTATGCTGCAGCAGAGCTTGTGACTCAGGAGCAGTACGGCCATAGCGACAGCAACAGCATGGCCGTTTGGGTGGAATATGCAGCAGCCCTGGTGGAGGATGGCAAGGAACTGCCTTTACACTATGTCGGGCTCACAGAGCAGGAGGGGGAAGCAGTGGTCAGGGTGAAACCGGAGACCAGCAGCACGCGTCAGTTTTGTGGTAGAGTGAAGAAGCTGGCCGAAGCCCCTGACTCTGACCTGCAGCCCCACAGCCTGGTCCTGGTCAGCCGGGAGCAGATCAAGAAGTGGTCACGGGAGGGGAGACGCAGCGAGACAGCAGTGTTGTACCATGCTGAGGCAGTGGGGTGCCGCTTGTTCGGGAGCTCCATTGAGGAGGGCGGCTTGAATGTGATGAAGGGGGGGATGGTGGTTATCCAGCAGAAGAGCATTGTTGACACCATCACCATGGCCACAGAGCATTTGTGGCAGCAGAACCAAGAAGCTGTCAGCATGATTAGCTACCAGGCGTGCGAGGACAAGGTGTGCAGCCTCCCAGCATTGCAGGTCATGTCGCGCATGGCCAGTCTGGGCTTACTGGCTGCCAAGGAGGAGGATAGCCTGAGCATCTTCCTCTGCCGCGTAGTGGAGGAGACGGGGTTGTGCCATGCAGACATGTGGAAGTTGGAGAATCAGGGCATTCAGCTGAGCAAGGAGATTGTCACGCTTGGGCACCTCAAGCGCGCCATCAGCTCGATTGGGGGTAATCAATAAAATGATGTGTTGTGAGAGGGAGTCTTATTTGCAGTATACTGTAGGAGGCAGTTATAATGCGAGCAGTTATGTGATCAAAATGATGAGAGGGTGCGTGGGTGTGGGGTTGGCTTGCTTGCGTACTTGCTTCCTTACTTTTATGTAATAGAGGTGTGGTGGGTCTGTTAGACAGCGCGTGTGTTTCAGATGCCTTGCGTGCTACCCTAAAATATGTCTAAGCCTATTATTTACAGACTTCTTCCTAGCTTCCGCTCAGATGCCCCTGAGGCATGCATATAGCGATTTCCTTATTACCTTGCTTACCTTGCGTGCTTTGTTGGTCGAATTGACTCATCGATTGACATGACATGACTTGATGGCGGAGTGTTGGATTATATGTATACTCCCTGGACACTTGATGTGCCTACTTGCTTGGCTGCACTGCATGCTTGATTGGCTGGCTTGCTTGCTGATGGGTTGTCTGACCGGTACAAACCCATGTTACCTACTCACCTACCTGCTTGTCTGAAAATCATGTATTGCCCTTGCCTGTCACCTTTCTGGTCGCTTGCTCACTGGTTGATCTCTTGCTTGCTTGCTTGCAGACTGGCTTGCAGACTGATTTGTCTTTGCCCTCGCCTTGCCTTGTCCTGCTTGGGAAGCTGTGTGCATGGTTCTTGCCCACCAATTTCCTTCCATCGGATCTGCCTAAATTTTCCAAACGCAGGCCATGGGAGACCCTTGCAAACCAGGCTTGTTATGACACTGAACACCTTGTGAGTGTTGCCGATAGCTCAGTGAATTTATGCATCTCCCTTGTTCAATGCGCAAACAGGGCATGCTAGCAAAGGCACCAAGAACCTGCCCAGGCAACCAGCAGCAGATAATGGCAGTGACAAAGCTGTTGTTGGACACAACATTGACACAGCTGCTCCTACGGACGCCACACCTCCTGGTGCGTGCATGCTGTGATCTCACTTGCTTATTGCTCCCATTGTGCACTCCAAATGTGTAAAAAGGTGAAAGGGGATATTGTGCTTGATCCTTTATTACAAATGCCTCATCCTGGACATGACAAGAGAAAGTACTCTCCACCTAAACCCTTACAATGAAAAAGAAAGAGAGAGGGAGAGAGAGAGAGAGAGAGAGAGAGAATGATGAGGGACAGGAGAGAGAATCATGAGGGTCAGGAGGGTTGCTGCCACAAGAATCAGCGGCAATAAACTCCACGGACTGTCTGGTCTTCACAGGTTTATGAGTGCAGTTCACAGCATGGACGTGAAGCTTCAGAGCTCACTCAAGTTCTTGTGATATTATTAAGTGTGATATATAGCACTTCCATGATAGAGTCATTGTTGGTATAAGTACAAATTGCCAATTATTTGATACACCTGACTCACATATCCCACACGGATTCATCCTCATCTAGATCTGCATCAGCTTGCTCAATTTGGTCAGTGCCAACCCTGGTAATGATGCAATACAATTTTCGACCACTCAAAAAATATGCCACGTGTTTGTACAATTGCTTGGTGCTCATCTTCCCGTGCAGCCCGCCTGCCCAAGTTCACTCCCCTCAACCTCTTCACCCTCAACATGTGCAACGCTGAGGAGATCTGGTGCAGGACAGCTTCAAAGGAGGAGAAGCGGTGCCGGGCAGAGTTGGACAACCATAGGAGCATTCGCAGTGTCCTTGGCAGTAGTAATGGGAGAAGTAGTGGTAAGAACGGCAACGACGTGGGGGGCAGTAGCAGTAGCGGCAGCAGTAAGAGCGGCAGCAAGGGTTACTTTGCCACAACTGACTACAGGCAGGGCAATGACAGCACGCTCTTCTTCAAGGAGTGCTGGGAGGCAGCCAGGGATTTGCCGGCAGCTGGGGTGTTGCGGACAGCTTTGAAGGGGGGGTGGGCAAAGGAGGAAAAGCGGCAGCAAGAGCTGATGCAGCAGTTGGAGTTTACAGTGGAGCGCAACAAGGCATTGGAGAGGCTCATTGGCGCTCCAAGCAGCCAGGACATGGAGCTCATCTCCATGAGACAATTCGAGCTCAGCAAGCCTGTGCACAGTGAGTGCGGGAGGGAGGGATTGTACAGGAGCGGCTGAGTTAAGTTGCCCACGTGCCTGAGTGAAGTTCTGAGGATGGCATGCTGCACACGGAGAATTGTGGCGTCTTTGCTAAGCTCCGGTTCCGCACGTGTATGAGCGTTTGGCTTGCTGCTTTTACTCGTAATAAATCATCATCATCATTAATCCAAGCACGTTGCTTGATTTTGCATGATCTTAGCAATGATCAACATTTTCGGTTTTTATGCATTGCTCCCTACTGGAGCCAATCAATGAGAATGAGAATGCGAATTTAAAAAAAAGGAAGATAACACACCTCTCTCTCTCTCTCTCTCTCTCTCTTCCATCCTATGCACTCAGCAGCTTTGCACTTTCTTACACAGCATGTCACTGATAATGCCATTGAATGCCTCACGCTCCTCCGTAGCTGACCAGTCCTTAAACTACCGGGGCGTGTGCTCTGCCAAAAAGGACTCAACATTCAAGGCTCAAATCAAGCATGTGAGTAAACCAAGGAGTTGGTCCAAGACCAAACAGCTTCTTTCTCTCTCATTGCTTGTTAAGCAGGAAAAGTGCAGCCTTGTTATAAGCAATAAGATAAGTGCTGCCCCAACAGTCTCTTGTCAATTGAGGGCCCGTAAATCATGCCATTTAGGGGTGCCGTTGTACCATAATAAATCAACACCTTACAATCATTTCCACACCTTGCAACTGACACACCTTCACAGAGGGGTAAATTTGTCTACATCGGCGGTTTTACCAGCGAGGTGGCTGCCGCTGTGGCATGGGATGAGGCCGCTAGCTCATTGAGGGGCCAAAAAACCCACTTGAACTTTCCTGGTGGGTCCTTGTTCTTGATTTGCTTGACACTACTGTCTTATGTGACTCACGGAAGGCAATGATTGACTCACAAGTAATTGTAATGGCAGCAGCTGGTGTGTCATGTCTGACATGATATCTACTGGTCCGTCAGGTCTGGCATGTTTGAGTACGCATGACCTCATCACACCTGTAATTTTAAAGAATTCATCTCTCGGCGTCAAGGATCATACCTTGTGTGTGTGTACCTTGTGTGTGTATAGCTTGCGTATGTGTACCTTGTGTGTGTGTATGTGTGTGTGTAATGTAGAGGAGCCTCCGCGCTCGGCTGCCTCTGTCAGTGACACTGGAATTAATTATATTTGATAAAAGATGCCGTTCTTGCACATTGCCCGGGGATATACATCCCTTTATCACACTTTGTGTGAGATGGTCAATTACTCCTGTGATATCATAGATATTACATAAATAGTTAGTCGTAACTCAATAGATCGTTACATTCCCCCCAACCTGGACAAAACCCGTCTCTGGGAACATGCCGTGGCATGTGTAAAAGACTAAGTTGATAAGTAGTGTTCCTCTATCCATTTGTTATTCTCATTAAATACCAGGACATTGCCATACATAGTTAACATAAAGTAATTAGCTCTTTATCGGGTCTTTCTGTATATCAATTTAAAGAGAGAAAGTAAAATAGAGGGGACCCTCAAGTAGCGACCTTGGGTTCGTGTTAACTCACTTCTTTAAGCAATATTGTGAGTTGCTCACTTCTTTGTAGCAATATTGTGAGACTTGTAAGAAAATGTGGGCCAGACCAGACGGTTTTCTTGGACTTTAAGAACTTGGGACATGGTTCCTGTAAGCCCAGTAGTTTGTAAGAGCGTCAGCAGGCTCCCAAGAGTTGTGATCATCAGTGTACCCTTGCCAATTGACATAGTACTCTTTTTGTACTTTGGTTTCTTTGGCTTGTGCTTTTTGTGGCACGGTGTACAATGACTTCGATATCACGGTGGTTTAGAAATTGTTCCACGCCAAATCATTCTTTGCCTTCTACCACCGTTGGTAGTGGGGGTGGTCATACGTTCAAATCTCTGAAGTCTGGTTTAATCAAAGACACATGGAAGACATAATGCACGTGCATGGTTTCCGGAAGGTCCAGCTTAAATGCCACCGGTGCTGAATATCCTGGTTCTTCCACGCTAGGCCTGTGACGGCTAGCATGGTCTATGATAGTGAAGGGACCGATCCACCGAGATAAGAATTTAGGTGTACCACCAAGGTTTCTATGCCTGATGTTTTTAGAACTAAGAAGTGCCTCATTTCCAATTGTGAAAGTGACATGGCGTCTGTTTTGGTCAGCATACTTCTTTCGTCGTTGTTGAGCAGCCTTCAAAGCTTTCTTAGCGTCTAAGAGAGCTTCTTGCATTTTGTTAGCGAAGGCTTGTGCAGCAGGAACCTTACACCCTTGTTTATTGCTAAGAGGTGTAGGTGGGTCCTTGAAAATGTTGAGGCGGAAGGGTGTAGTATTAATAGACTCTTGATCTTGATGTGAATTATCTATAGCAAACTCTGCCATAGCTATGTGTTCGTCCCAATCCGTGTGGTGAGGAGCCACAAAATGCCTCAAAATGTCTTCTAGGATTCTATTCATTCTTTCCGTCTGGCCATCAGTTTGTGTATGGTAGGCAGTAGAAAAGCGTTGTTGAGTTCCCAAGATTTTAAGGAGAGCTGTCATGAAGTTGCCTATAAAGCGAGGATCTCTATTGCTCACAATGGCTTCAGGATTCCCATGGTGTTTCACCACGTGATTGACGTACAGGCAGGCGGGTGTATAACTTGTCCACCACCACTAAGAGTCAGTGTGCCCGTTATTCGTTTTCGGTAGTTGCATGATAATATCCTTGGTCACTACTTCCCACGTGTGATCAGGTATAGGTAGAGGGTGCAGCATTCCTGCCGGCTTTTGAGTAGAGCTTTTGTTTACCTGACAAGAGTGGCGACGCTTCACATGATCAGTCACGTCTTTGAGGACATCCAGCCACCATAGAAGTTTTTGAACTGCCTTCTTTGTTTTCGTGATTTCGCCATGTCCGTACATTGGTTTGCTTTTGTGTACCAAAAACCATCTTTCAAAACATAGTGTGCAGTGTGACTCTTGCCTTGAAAATACGGGTCATTGCTATACCCTGTAATAATCGCCTCATATATATTTAAGGTACCTTCCGGTATCTCAGTATGAATTGAAGTTGGCAGTGGAACCTCGTGTGAAGGAGAATTATCCCCCCCTTGAGATCCTGGGCCCTCAGGTAGTACAGTAGAACCAGCAGTTTTGTGCAAGTTAGTACGCCGCGCCTTTGAAGGTTGATTTGAGGTGAGTTGTGTCTCAGTGAGGTTAGGTTTAGCTACGCTTCTTTTGTTTGTAAGTTTCATGCAAAGGTGGACAGCTAGAGTGCTAGCTTTATCTTTGTGATGGGGAAAGCGGCTTAAGGCATCAGCTGCCTGCCAAACTTGTCTTTCCAGGTTTGTAGACCCATGATTAACGAATTGTGAGAGGTAGTCAACCCAACGCACTTGTCTTCTTGAGAGGTTAGGTTGGGTCGGCAGGTGTGCAAAAGGATTATGATCAGTGACCACAGTGACGGCGGCTGCAGCAAAGAGGCATATCTTGAACAAGCAAAACTGTGAGCAGAGCGAGATGAATGGCTTACGTTGTAGAGTGAGAATGGGCGTTAAGTTTACCCTCCTAGCTCCTTAAAGAAGTAGAGAGCGTATGCCTTTCTTGAACTTTCAGGAACAATTGTGTTTCCCGCTCTGTGTTTAGCTGCTGTCTCCTTCCCTTTGTGTAAAGATCCTTTTGTTCCTTATTTTGTCTAGAGCAGGAATAGCAGCCGTGCTTCCCGTCCTGTGTTGACCTTTGTCTCCTTTGCCTCTGTGTAAGTGGTTATCTTGTTACACACCACCACCGGATCTTAAATGGCGCCAAGCAACCTCAAAAGCACTAACCAGCCATGAGGCTTTTGCAGATGACCTTATCTGTCTCTCTGGCTCCTACCAGAATCTCAGGCTCCAAGCCGTGAAGCTTACCCAAGATATGTGCAGATTTGGCTCACCTCATCATTTCAGACAAACAGACAAAGGTGACTTGCATGTACCATAGCAATGCAAACATATAGCACAGCAACACAGGAGTGGCGGACTGACTTTGCCCACCACCATTTGGCCAACAAGGTCTCGGTACAGAGGTTACATAGGTCAAAAGGTTTAGCATAAGGTCAAGAAGCACAGACCCACAAACCTGACGATTCTTTCCCACCTTGAAGTATGTATACATCACAGTGGACCTCAACTGGTCAAACCAATTGGCACACATGACTATCAATGTTTTTTTAGGCTGGAACGGCCAAATAAAATGGTTGCTGTATCTGAACAAACAATGGACATATGTCCCACAGCAAGAGTGCCAAGTGTGCTAACAGCCTACTCTTTCCCGATTACCTTATGCTCCTTAGTAACCTACATCAATGGGACACACAAATTCTGGCAGCCATTAAAAGCAAGTATAAGTCTTTGGATGTGCATCTAAACTGCGCCGCACCGATAACCTGCAGTATGGCTTGGATGATGCTTTCTCTTTTCATTAATTCAATACCACTTCTACAAGAGCGCCCTTGCACTTATCACGAGCTTTATTTATAAAGCAAAGCATGGTAGGCTCACCAAAGCTCTCCTCGAGCATCAAACTTAGTAATTAAAACTGCGGCACTAGGCCACTTGGGACCTCAGTGTCAAACACCAAGGTACCTTTAATATTAACAATAGTACATGTATATTCTAAGATCACGGCAATAGGTTAGCATATATAATAGGAATTTACCCCTCACACGCCAATGCCAGTCCATTCTCGCATAAATGTTTGACAATGTGATTGCAAAATCTCTCGGGTCACTTAATCTGCCTACACTGGAAACCTTAATTAGCCAGGTTGCATTTTGTATCATGGAATCCAGGATCCCTATCCTTTAAGGCTACCAAGCCTAGATGACACGCAAACATACCTCATATTCAAGTTTGGTAGCAAAATTATGAAGGGGACAAATCATTGCAATTGATAGGCTTGCCTCACTATTGAACAACTATATACCTTCCCAGCTCACTAGTGACTTGCGCAAAGCAAGGACATGACGCCTAACAACGAAAAAAGCTCAAATTATGCTATTTTTGAACCACTTCGGGTTTGCGCTCCCGTAGAATGGGCTTGGTCAGAAATACAAATTTCACAAAGCCAACAACCCCAAATCCTGCTTGGCGAACTGCCTTCACATAACAAGGTACACAAGTCAGGGACAACAGAGAGTTTGGACAAAGATCCGGGCTGCTTGTCCCCCTACTTACCTTCAATTTTCATCCCCGCAAAACACTACCCTACAGCAATCTCCCATCACAATGTTTTCAAATATGACCACAGGAGGTGTTAGACAGGCAGCAAATAAGCAAACCAAAACGTATCACCAACGCGACTTCCAAGTGCAATTAATTACAACCTTTGTCTTATTTCATAGCATGAGGGCGAAAACAGCAAAAATAGAGCCCTTTGCAAGAAGCCAAAAGGAAAACGATTGCTGCTGAAATGCTGGAGCCCGGTCAGCCGAGAACAAGAAAAAAAGAAAAGAAAACTAGGATGATATGCCACAATGCGATACGTGTCAATGCATCTACCATTGGAAATGGCTGGATGGCCTTGTAGCCTGCTTGCGTGTTGCGAGGCAAGCTGCGGAAAATAGTGCAAGTTGGCATGGCCGAGCCTGTACTGACCCAACCCAAGCGGCTAAAATGGTTGTACTCAGCACTTTGAAAATAAGTGGAACTCGTTGTAAGGCCAAAATCATCGCGGACAAGAAAATCTTTGTCACGAACACTGTCAATTCCAAACACCTAAAATTGTGAGATCTGGATGCGGGATATGGGTCTGCTCAAGCCAGAAACAAATAAAAACGCAGAGGGTGAATCTACAAACCCTGATTTCAAAGCCTGTCGAGCATCCTATGTGTGTGTGTATAACATTCAAGGCAAGTGCACAGGAGCACTATCTGTCGTACGTCTCAACAATCTGTTACATGCCTACAACCAAACTAAACAGATTAACATACAGAGTACTATGCAACCACCTGTACAAGACAGTACAGCAAAATTTGTAGGTATGCTACAAAGGTAAAAGCTTTCAATGAGCTGAATGAGCAACTTTGGTAACAAGACAAAAGGTTCCAACACGTACTGCACCCTGAGGCACATCACGGCCTCCCTCTGAAAATGGGCATTAGTAGTCAAGCAAGAATTTGCCAGCCCCCCAGATCTCGGCCCTAGTTACCAAACCTGTCGGGGCGAAAGCACCAGAGACACACCTTTTGAGCAAGCACTGATGCTCTTGACCCAAGATTTGCCGGCTTATCTGTAAGTCACCCAGATTATTGCAACTGCCTCCTGCATGCACTTCAATAGCAAAACATCCATGCTCCTTCCTGGTTAGCTTAATTGGATTAAGAACGGGTACATGACTTGGATAGACGACTATTCCGAGCATGCATGTGCTGTAGCCAAAATTTCTGCAGACAGCATGCTTTCAAGCCATACAGAAATTTGGTTCGACACCCCAACCTCATCAAAGCTCACACACTGCTGCACACACTGGTGCTGTCAGCTGATAGTTCAACAACAAAGCAAGGCAAGGTCACCAGCAAGACAGCTCCTGGAGAATCTAAGCACTCCACACGTCATGACCTCCACAAAGAGAGGGGCATTTGCTGTAACATGCACAAGTACATTGTTAGTGCTTTACTTATCGCTCATTTTCTGGGTTAACCATTTTGGCCGCTACAATACATTTGGTATCAAAGCTCAAGGTCCTCGGTTTGAGATCTTCAGCCCGTGTAGAAACGGTGTTTTGTGCACGCGTTAAAAATTCGCCACTCAAGCCAACTTCAACCTCTATCGAAGCCCCTGTCATGTTAAACCTGTGGTTTTAGGCAAGTTGCGATAGGCGTACGAGGGCGCAAGCACTTCAGGGTGGGACGAATGTAACATGCATAAGTAAAATACAAATTTTACTGATCATCCCCATAAATTTTTCCTTTCCTTTTCGCGGTGTTTACGATACTCAATAGCAACGTGGCTCCTTTTCCTTAATTAATGTGGGAGTGGCTGCCTGCGTATTTTTTTCTATTTCTTTTTTTCTTTTCATCTATCAGGGTTGACCATTTCGGCTGCAACGCTACGTTTGCCAAGTCCTGAGTTGGTTATGCCTTGAAAGACATGCCACGCAGACTTGGTCTCACAACAAGGACCCAACAACAAAACCTCTACGTGCACTAACCGTTTTTGCCTGCCAGTTGCATGCTCACTGAAAGTCTGCACGTTCCCACATGATATGGTCTGCTTCTGCCCCAGCGCTACATGCACGCTCCGCGCCACAAAGCAACTCTGTTCCTTCCCAAGTTGCTTGCTGTAGTCTGCTACACCGCTCAAATGGCGAGGTACGCTTCTGCGCTTCTTATGTTATTGCCGCAATATTAAGTGCATTCATCTTAAGTGTTTTCACTAAAACTCTGGTGGCTGACGTTGTTTGGGTGCCGTCTAGGCGTTGTTGCCAAAGTGCAGGGCAGGCTGTTGTTGCGGTGGTACTTCTGCTCCTTCCTTTTTGAAACGAGGGGTTTATGCTTGTTTGTTTTCCATGTACAGGGAAGTTCCCTAACCAGACTTCCTCTGTTTTCCCGGTGACCTATAATTCTGGCAGGGAGGCTATCCTCACTCTTTTTGTGTATAGCAGATTCCCAGAAGTGTAGCCTTTTTTCCACGAAGTGCAGATTTCCAGAAGTGTAGCCTTTTTTCACGAAGTGCTCACACTTTGATTAATTTGTGGCAGCAAAGGTGATGGAAATGGTCCTCGCAAGTGATAACACAATGAAGCTTAGACAGTAGCTAGCAGAGGGATGTCTAATAAATATGGTTTAGAAAGTGATGTAAAAAATGTCAAGAAATCAGAAGTAGTCATCAACCAATTAATCGCAGTCAGATATTTACCATCAACGGCACATCAGTAGGTACAGAGCTCCAGCTACAGATGAATTTATGTACAGAACATTTGCACAAGAGCAAATGGCAGAGCAAGCTGCTGCCTAACACAAAATCTATGCAAAAGCACCATGCACCCCTAAACAACCACCTGAAATTGAGTAATTGATATAGGTTAAAAGGAAAGAAATGCAGCCTTGCAAGCCGCTTCTTGTGCCCTCTGTGTCTGAAACACTCATGCCCATGCCTGACCCGGCCTAAGGACAATCGCACATATAAGTTGCCCTAAACATTTATACAATTGGCAAAGTACCATAAACGCATATTGCTGTATTGAAAGTTGATAGGCAAAAAGCGCTCTTCCTAATTGAAACGGCGGTGATGTACACCGGCTCCTCCAAGCGAGGGAGGAGAACGTGCGTTGGACCCTCCAATTCCACTCCCTCCCACAACCACACTAGGGATTTGGGCACTCCCATCTCCGCTACCCTTAGAACCCAGAGGCCAGAAGTCACTCGGAGGCAGCAACAAGTGAGACAACGTCTCTTCCTTCCCCTGATTTCTACCCAGAGGCCCTCCCTTGCTGCCTCCTGCATCAGGTGCTGCTTCCTCTTGGCCTGCCTGTGTTACATAAGAGGTATCAAACTTTAAGCACCCGTTTTTCCACACACACCACACCATTCCGCCCTATTCAAAGACCGTCCGCCACAAAACTTTGTAACTTAAATTACGTACTCCATGCACAGCGCGTCGTGTGTCACGACCATTTCTGCGACATCACCGAATCAGCACTCCACAAACAGCGTTTATATAACATCTAAAAACAGCGTGTATATAACATCTAAAAACAAAAATGTAATCTAGAGAGTATTAATGTATACACATAACCCCGTGCTATGAGGAGACACTAAACACCCCACACGCACAGTGTGAAACAGCAACCAACACACTACATGCACAATTTCAGCACTCCTGTGCCTCACTCCACGCACAGTAAGATGAAAAGGGAACACCTCACTCTCCACGCACAGTGGGAGCAGCATGAGGACAAAAGGGCTGCAAGTATAGCAACTCAGCTGCAGGGGCTACACGCTCCACGCACAGTAGGAGTACCAGGGCACACCACACACTCCACGCACAGTGTGAGGTGTAAGCAGTGCATCAGACACAAGCAGCAGGCACAGCGACACCCCACGCACAGGGGTAGCAGTGTCACCTCCACATACTCCATGCACAGTGTGACAAGCAGGGCATCAGACACCAGCAGCAGGCACAGCAAGGATACACAAAAGGGTTTGAACAAAAGGATGCTTCAAAGCATGCTGCCTCAATTCCTAACCCACCTCAACTTGATTCCTGACCGTAATGCAGAGCTTGTCACTTCCCCCTCCCAGGACTTTGCTCAAGGACGAGTCCCTGCAAAAGTGTGGGAATTCGTGGAGGCGAGGACAAGCTTAGCATGAAGCAATGCTATTAATTAGCGGTGAACCTGGAACCGCTATTGCTTTGCAAGTATTAATTACCTTCTTGACCCTCCACCTCCTCCTCCACCGGCGCCACCTCCTCCTCCACCGGCGCCACCACCTCCTCCGGATTCTACTTTAAGCCCGATGGAGGATGTTGCCGTGGATTGCCGCCTCACAGCTTTCACCGCACAAGAGATAGCCATGGCAAAGGTAACGAGCCCCACACAGCCAAACACCTGCAGTGACATGCAGCATATCATGCTCAGAGCTTACAGAGCCGGCGCACTGTCAGCCAAAGAGGACAGAAAAAAACTTTTCAGCTACATCCACAATTGGCAGACAACCTTCATCGATGAACGGTTCATGACCCTGCTCTGAATAGTAAAGAGAGACGCATTTCCAACCCTCTGTCTGTAGAGTGGCATCTTGTTGCACTTTTAAGTGCTGTTGCCACTCACCAGACAAAACGCTGCAGCAAGGCCCGCAACCATGTCTGCAGACAACCCGTGAGTGGAGAAGCTGACATGCATGCAAGGGTGCTCCATTTGCTCAAGCTGGCTGGCCCCACCCACACTTTGTGCTGCCGTATAGTACATGGCCCCCAAGAAGCTCTGCCCCTCTTGCTTGGCAGGCGGCAGCAAGTGCGGTGGTGAAGGGGTGCCCATAAACCCCTCTCCATCTGCCTCTGTAACGTAATGTGCGCCTGCCCTTCCTGCCTGGTTCTGTAGGTTTGCCCGGTGCTGCTCGTCCACGGTGAGCTGGGTGGAATGGAGATGCATCAACTGCAGCTCCTGTTGAACCCTTTCCTTTTCCTCCAGTCGCTGCCGCTGCTGCTGCTGTTCAACAAGCTTCTGCTTCACCTGTAGCCGCTCCTGCTCCTCCTGCTGCTCTTCCTCCTGTTGCCGCTGCTTCTGCTCTTGCCGCAGCTTGAGCTGGTCTGACAGTAAAAGACCGGCATCACCATCAACATTCCTCCCTTCCAAACCAGCATCAATACCGGCCCCCGCATCATTAATAGACCCGCTTAGGCTGCCCAAACCACCCCCACCCCCAGACCCTGCACCTGCACCATCTCCTCTACTATCACCAACTCCATCCTCCAGAGCTAGTCCGCCTGCTGCTCCTGGAGTGACACCTGAGCCAGACCCATCCACAGCACCCTCTACACCTTCCTTGGCTTGTCCACCATACTGACCCTGCTCTCCCTCACTTGCACTAGCGCCTTCAAACGCACTCAGACCCCCCTTCGCCTCCACACTACTATCTCCGAACTCTCCTGCAGCCCCTATACCTTCATTACGTCCAAACGTGCTACCAGATGCTAACCCTTCCATCCTTCCCTCCTCCTGACTCTCCCAGGCACCTACTTGCCCATCCCCACCCCCTCGAGGCTTGCTGTCATCCCTGGCAAAGCTATTGGATCTCAACCCCCCCCACCCCTCAGCACTTTCCAACCCTCCAACAACCATCTCATCGTTTTGTCCTCCCCCCCCTCCTCTCAAGTCCTTCCCCAGGTCACTCCCGTCAATCTCGTTCCCCGTGTTTCCCAGGACGCTCACGTCCGGATTGTCTTCTCCCGCCGTCCCCCCCTCCTCATCAAAGCCGTTCCCGTCCCCAGCAGCTCCTCCATCACCGTATCCCACCTCACCGCCTTGCCACTGAGCCTCTTGCTGGAGCTGTCTGCTGGCAACTTGAGACAGCCCTTGCTGCTGCTCAGGTGAAAGCGGAGGGGAATGTTGCAAGGGTCCTTGCCTGCTCAGGTGCCGTGCGTGGAACTGAAGTTGCTGGCGCTGTATGTGCTGCAAGCGTTGCGTGTGCAGCAGTGTATTTCAGACAGTTTAAGGAGCATGACATAAGCAGCAACCTAACGTGTGCTGGCAGGCTGAGAAATCTGGGCCAAATGAAATCTAATTACTCAACTCCTTCCAGAGCTATTTTTCTGTTTCCACTGATATGAATGAAACATGATGGCGTTTCAGACAGGAGGGCCTAGTAACCATAGCTTTTGGACACCACGTGCAAATCTCCACATTTATGATATAGTTGGACCCCTAAACGACGTCAAGAGCTTTCTATTGAAATTTGTGTATTCATGTAAGTCCAACTGGAAAGGGTGGGGGGTGGAGTTAGAATTGCTGAGACCCTTCTTGAAAACTTTGCTTGGTCACTCCCTTATAACAGTACAAGTGAATTAAGAGAGGAGTAATTTCTAGGCATTTGGCTGGTGTCCTATGCATGAGCGCATACCCCTTTTTCAATAAATCGCTATTAAAGTACTCTTTGCAGAAGCTGGCCACACAGATGGGTGCAGGATGTAATGAGGAACAGATTGACACCCATTTTATCTGAGTAGAAGCAGGAGGGTGCAAAAAATAACATGACAGTCACGTGTAAATTTTGCCTCTGGCCCAACCCCCCCCCCCCCCAACCCCCCTTCCTGACCCCCCACACTAAAGAAAAGGGTGTCAATCTGCTCAGAATTTAAGCAGCTATATGCCTGCACAGTTCTCATGCCAATTAATGCAATACCTGACGAGCTATAGGGCAAAAACTGGTTTGCGCACGCTCTTGCACTGACCCCCTGTTTAGTGCACAAATCCAGCCAAAACCTTTGCCAATGCACTTTTTTACTTCATTCATGCAAATTAAGCATTATGCAATACGTGAACTGTAAGTTTGGAAACATTGCTGATAATTTGCCTGAACACATCCCCGAGGCATACTTGGGGGCATTCCATGCATTTCTGTGGCCAGGCACCCAGACCCCCCCCTAATCAGATCACCTGACAAGGGCGCCAATCAAACGGGCTCAAGCTGATGAATCCAGATATATATTTAATATTTCGTGAAAATGGCCCAGTAATATTCTTGAGCGTCCCCCTGAAAATTCTCAGACCCACCCCCGCCCCCCCCCCCTCCCGACCCCCTCAGAATTGACTCATTTATATACCAATTGATAGCTCTCGACGTCAGGATTCCGAATATGTAATTTATATTTCGATTGACATATGATCCTGTACCCTCCTGGTAGAAGCAAGAAAAAGGGGGATGGGAGGGGAGGAGGGTCAGAGGGGTTTGCCCGGAAAGTTACACGTTGAGTCCAACAGATGTTTTTTCACCCTCCTGCTTCAAAACAGTAAAAGGGTTTTGAGCTCGTCCAAATTATCCCCTTAAATAAAATGTACATTATTTCCAAAGACGAGTGCATCAGCCCCCTCTAGGAATATTAATTTTGAACAACATCCCCCTCTCCAAGGGCTGCGTGTGGCCACTCTCATCTCCCCCACAAACTCAAAGGAGGAAAGAGTTATGAGAAAATCAAAGTTTGACGTGCCCCCCTCTTAAGGACGCAAGGTCGGTTGGTGGCAATCTGAGTGTGCAAATTTGCGCTGTTACACTCCCAATTTAAACCAAGAGTCAGCCCAGCCAAGCCCCACCTAAAAAGGGGGATTTAATGCCCCTTTCCTGAATTGCACATCTGAGGTCACCCAATGGTTTCTATACATGTAACACTTCTACATGAAACTTTATGAGTTTGGGGTCAAGGGTGAGAGTGGGGGGCTGGATATTTGCCATTTCCCGGCCAGAAAGGTGGTATGGGTGTAGAATGCGGGTTTTGGTTCGAATTTCACCAATTGTTTTGTTCTCAGATAGGTTTAGGGTCAAACCATACCCATTAAAGCAAAAAAAGGGGGGTGAAAATTTGCCCATAAAGGACAGTGCGTGGGCCTGTTTGCTAGGCAAAAATGGTGCATTTCTGAAAACCCCGGAAACAAGCTTTCTGGCCATCACCTGAGTGTCGGGAACCCTTGAGTATGCTCCCAAGGCATACCCTGTCAAGTTTTATGGTCTGGAATGCTGGGGTTGGGCCGTGGTGGGCAGCGACAGCTGAGATTTTCAAAAGCTTTAGCTTGCACTAGCAACCTCCCACCAAGCCCAGGCGACCAGTACTTGCTATTGATATTATTGTTATAATTGTTTCTTTGAATCAGCTGCAAAAACCGGTTCTCGGATTCATGCAGGGAGAAAAAGGCTGAAGCTTTTCGAAAATTCCCTGCCGAAAGGGGGTCCAAAGCCGGACCTTCACCAAAATGTCCGCAATATATTGCAAACACCCCTGGTAAGTTGCTGGCACCAGAGGGGAGCTTTTGGAAATCCACTTTCTGACAGGGATTTCCACCCTGCCCAACTGGGCACCTCCCGCCACAAACTGAGTGTGCAGGGATGCTTTAATATATCTAGTTAAGGGTCCTGGATACTTAAATGTACTTTTCGGCTTTGGGGCAAGAACTCTCACAGGGATGGCTGGCCTGACCAAGAGTCCCAAGATATGCTGCGCGTTTGCCTCCCTTCACTGCTGCCCACCCTCCAATCAATCATGCTGTCATTATTGCCACTCTTTCTACTGCTGCTGTCACTGTTGCTGCTGCTTGTGTGATTTTTGTGGGTGTATTTGAATGTGTGTATATGTGTGTGCACATGTGTGTGCGTGTGTTTGCATGAGGCATGCTTGCGTCCCTAATGGTCGTCCCCACGCCAAAATCACCCCAAACCCCAAACAGTGCCAATAAGCTGCTCACCAAATAAATTTAAAGCCCCCTATACCTCATCTTAATTTTAAGACACTTTAAATTATGTCTAAACCATTGACACTTTTTTGGAAATTCGGCATTCCAAGGGGTTCCGCAGGGCCCGCAATTTTTTTATTGCGAGCCACCCACCGGGTCTTTCCGCCTGCTTTATTTGCAGGCAAGTCAAGAAGCAATCAAGCTATCCAATACAACTTTCAGCTCCCGAAAACGGTGGAGTGCTTGGGAATTATGCCCAATTTAGGAGTATTGGCCCTATTTGCCCCCGGGGAGGGGGGGGGTTGCATGGGGATGACCCAATATGAGTCATATGCATGAGTCATATTGCGTCCGTAATATGAGTCATATTATATGACTACTTGTGGGCATGCCCCTGTATTCCCTGCAATCAATACTCCTTCTCTTCCTTTTGTTTTTTCTGCTCAGTTGTTGCTGCCGGTCGTGCTTCCCGGGAACCTCCCGACGGGTGCAGCTGGGGCCGATGGGGCTGGGGGAAGAAGGGCAGATGGAGCTAAGGCAGGCGTGCTACGAGAACTTCCTGGCTGCTCATCACTGCGCTGCTTCAGAAATTTCATTTACTCCGTTGTGACGCCCCCAAACTGCCCCCTCCACAAATAAATATATTTTAAATGGCCGCTGATGGCGGTTTGATCATCACCTCCCCCAAACGTTAGGACGGGGCGGCGATAATCCTTTTGTACGGTACACAATTTGTACGGTACATTAAAAGGTGGGCACTTTAAATGTTCTGCATTGAAATCACCCTTCCGACCCCGACATTACCACCCTGTTTGACCTCATAAATCCCCGTGATGTTGCATATTCCTATGATTAGCAAAGTACCCCAAATTGTAAACAATACTACAACATGTCCCAAGGAAGCCAGCATTTATATTTTCTCTAGCCCCTTTCTGGGGCTACCCCCCCAACACAATCCACATATGTGCAAAGTCTACGAAGAACTCAAACCACTATATCCACTGGCTTGACGGTCTGCCTTAGGCCAATTGTATCAGTTCACACATTCGTCATGTTGGTCGTGCATTTTAACCACGATTTGAAATATGCTCATACATATTCTGAGTTTGAAGCGCTCAGTCACCGCTCATAAACTCCCAACGACAACTGAAACCAAAAACTTGACCATGTAAACAGTGCACAGCAGACAGTTAATCACCTGCGCATAGCTAAGGCGCTGGAGGAGGGAGAGGGGGCGTGGAGGGACCAGATGTTGCTGGGTTAGAGCAGACTCAACTGAGGAGGGGGCAGCTGTTTGTGGGTGCTGCACTACCTGTACAAGCGCATATGTACGGTAAACAACACTGTGCCTAAATTTGTTGGCACAAGTCGCGTAGGCTTAAAGCATTAATTTAAATCAAGCAGTTGCAGAGCCCAATTCTATTTGTATGCAGCTTAACCAATTTTCCCAACTGAAAGGCATCAGGACGACAGTCAACAAGCAAACACAAATAGACACACCCACCTGTAGCAGCGTTATCCCCTCGACCTCATAGAATATGCGCTCAGGGCTCCCCTCCACCTCCTCCCCGGCTACTTTTGGCCTGGTGAACAAATATGCAATACTGGAATCTGCTATTCAAGTTGCAGCGCTGTCGTTCTTTAAAGCACGCCGGGTTCAGATGACAAGCCGCGGCGACATTGTCTGTAAGCCTTCAGAATGAATCAGACAGATTTGAGCAAGAAACACACAGGGACGACACATCTGAAACAAGAGAATATTGGGCCTACCGTAATGAGCCACTCTGAGCACGAAACACACAAGGCTGACACAACTGAAACAAGAGAGCATTGGGCCGACCGTATAAATCACCCTACCCACGAAACACACAGGGCTGACACAACTCAAACAAGAGAGCATTGATTCGACCGTATGAGTCACTCTGAGCACGAAACACACAGGGCTGACACATCTGAAACAAGAGAGCACTGGGTCGGCCTGCTAACCCTCACCTCCATGCACTCATTCTCTCAGTAAGGCGGGGAAAAAGGTTAATTGTCAGTATGATAGCACGGTTACGAGATCAAAAAAGTATAAGCACTCATGATTGCTGGATGCTTGCCCACCTGTGGCTCAGGAGCATGGGCCTCAACAAGCTGCGCCAATTTGGAGCGGAAAAGTCAACGCTAGGGCCGACCTGCAGAGCGCAACAGGAGTGGAGCCCACAGACAGCATAAGAGGATCATAGAGCCAATGCCGCGGGAATGAGCTGTATAATTTGCTACAAGCAACAATTTGTCTGTGACTGCAGAAAAGCAGAAAAAAAGAGGTTAGCTACCCTGCTTTTTGCATAGCCAAGCTTTTTGACAGCTGAATCAGGCTAAAAAAACATGACAGTCACGTGTATATTTTGGGCCTCCAGCCCAAAATGACCAACCACCCCCCAGGGCCGCCTTCCTTACCCCCCACACTAACAAAAAGGGTGTCAGTCTGATCAGAATTAAAGCAGCCATCTGCCTGCACAGTTCTCATGCCAAATAATTTAATACCTGAAGAGTTAAAGGGCAAAAACTAATATGAGCACGCTCGTGCACTGACCACCTGTTCAGTGCACAAATCCAACCGAAACCTTCACCAATTTTTTACTTCATTCATGCAACTTGTGCATAATGCAATACGTGAACTGCATGTTTGGAATTAATTGCTGGTAATTTGCCTGAACTCGCCCCCGCGGCCTACTTGAGGGCATTCCAATCATTTCTATGACCAGGCATCCAGACCCCCCTTAATCAAACCACCCAACAAGGGTGCCAATCGACTGGGCTTGAGCTAAGGATTCCAAAAATATGTTTAGTATTTGCTGGAAGTGGCCCAGAGAAATTTTGGAGCCCC
>Ga0307947_1001106_pt1 | contig 20773 bp, 20 predicted proteins | sample OrgLakmetagen232_FD_201840 | JGI IMG/M metagenome (GOLD analysis project Ga0307947, IMG submission 201840) | Saline water microbial communities from Organic Lake, Antarctica - #232 | ecosystem: Environmental > Aquatic > Non-marine Saline and Alkaline > Saline | place: Antarctica: Organic Lake...
GGAAATATACACATATGTGTGCACATCTGAACACCCTCAGGCCTGCCTGCCAACACCAACAGTACACCAGCACTCACTTCTCCTTGCCGTGTGAGCAGCTTGACAGGGTCCGTGGCTCGGGCATCCGACATTTGCACGAAGGCAGTGGCTAATCCTGCTCCCAGGATTGCACGTCGCCCTTGCTTGGTTGTCCTGTGATTATTGTACACGTTTGGCACGTGGAGCAGCGTGTAAAGCGCTTGTTAGATGAGTGTGAGGCACACGAGGATGTTTCTACAATGAAACCAGGCGTGCAAGCACAATTCCATGTACAATGTCCAATTAATACCACACAGCACTGACCTGAGGGGCTCTAGTGTGTGATCAGGAGCGGGCTTGTGTGAAGCTTGACACCTCAAATTAGCCCTTCCAAACGTGCGGTGCTGGGCGCTGGGTTTTGAGCAGGACACTCCTGACCCACAGAGGTTTTTGCTCTGCAAAAGGAGGATTGTGATTGGAGTGGGGTTGTGTGAAATTTTGGCAACACTTTGTTGCGTCAGCTACAATTCTAGAGTTCACTCACAGCCAGAACTGCCATTTTGTTTGAAAGAATCGAGCAAGTATTAAAATAATTCAATCCGCCTACGCGACAGCAATTTGTTCTGGCACCATTGCTCATCTGTTCTGGCACATGAACCTACATCCCCAGAAGTGTCTTAATTGAAGCTAACGGCCCAGGTCCTTACGCTATCAGTCAACCCATTTGACATGACGCCTGCAACGGTCAACTTGCCTTTACATGGAGGCAGGAGTGTATTTAACGTAAGTGGCACACACACGCAAATTTACACACACACACACACACACACACACACACACACACAAGCACACACACACACACACACGCACGCACACACAGGCAAACACACACACGCACACATACATACACATACACAAACACGCACACGCATGCACACACAGGCACACACACATAAATAAACACACACATACTTACATACACACACACTTTGCTGGTTACATCTTCCAGGACCTGGGCGAATGGCTTGCATTGCTTCTCCAGCCTCCAGAGACCTGGTAGGCTTAGCTTTGCACTCCCACAACGTCACACATAAGCTGCCTTGAGCACAACCAATTAGAAGCAGCCTGCACGCCATGTGCATTCTTTGCCTGTTTTGCTGTTGCTCTATGCTGTACTTGGCACGGTTCAGTCAAGATGGTACATGTCCTTGCACGCATCACTTCAAAATTCGTGCATGAACATGCACACGCAGACACTAGGCAACACACACGTACTTGCATATACACACAGGGGAGTCCACGAGGTGGCAACGTGGGCTTTTATGCCTAAGGAGCATGGGGGTGCTGGTAGGTTTGTGTATGTGTTGGTGTGGTTGTGTGTGTGTGTGTGTGTGTGTGTGTGTGTGTGTGGTTGTGAGTGTGTGTGTGTGTATGTGTGTGTGTGTGTGTGTGTGTGAGTGAGGGAGGGAGGGAGTGCGAGTTCTCTTATGTCATCTGTGGCATGGTCATATCAATCGTACTGCCAAATCCAACAGGCAAGAGCTTTTCAAGCTCCCATAAATCTGTCTGTCAAGATAACTACGTTGGCAGTGTAAACCATTTTTCACATGTAAAATAGGAGCTGCTTTGGTATTGGGTGCCGTATGCCGTAAAGCTTTTCCAGTGACAGAAAAAAACGATGAGGATCGGGAACAATTGCCAGCTTGGCCTGTATCGGCCCATGATGAGAGTTGGTAACGGTACTTGGAGCGGGGGCACGGACAAAATGCTTGCCAATGCTGCTTGATTCCACAGGTTTTTGCTGCAGGCAGAATGTGAGCAATTCCACAGGTTTTTGCTGCAGGCAGAATGCGAGCACAATATGACGTTCAATTGTCTCCTTGCTGCGGTGCGACAACATGACTTGTAACATATACATTTCTATTTGAAAAGCCGGAAAACTCGCGACCAAATGAGTAAGGCAGGAATAGCAAGATCATGTCAAGGTAGCAAGATAGCAAGATCATGTAAGATAGCAAGATAGCAAGATCATGTCAAGATCATGTCAAGGTATAATCTGGTTGCTCACTCACTCGGGGGCACAAGCATGTATATATATATACCAAGACGTGTCATACACACCACTAATTCCTGACCCTATGTTTTGCGACAAGCGTGTGTGCCTTCCCTCCTGTGGCTCGACAAAAGCATCCTTAAATACCGGTGCCAATGCTGTACCGCATTCTATTAAGCCCCTTCCACTACTACTGTCACAGAGGGGCATGGTTGGCCGTCACTCATGCAACACATACAAAATTTTGTCACAGAGGGCCATTGTTGGCCGTCACTTGTGCAACACAGACGAACTTATTTCACAGAGGGCCATGTTGGCCATCACTCATGCAACACAGACAAACCTTGTCACAGAGGGTCACTGTCGGCCGTCACTCATGCAACACATACAAAATCACAGAGGGCCGTTTTTGGCCGTCACTCGTGCAACTCAGACCAAACTCTGTCACAAAGGGCCATTGTTGGCCGTCACTTGTGCAACACAGACAAACCTTGTCACAGAGGGTCACTGTCGGCCGTCACTCATGCAACACATACAAAATTTATTCACAGAGGGCCGTTTTTGGCCGTCACTCGTGCAACTCAGACAAATTTCTGTCACAAAGGGCCGTTTTTGGCCGTCGCTCGTGCAACTCAGACGAACTTATTTCACAGAGGGCCATTGTTGGCCGTCACTCGTAGTCAATCACTCGTAATCAATCACTCGTAATAAATCACTCGTAATCAATCACTCGTAATAAATCACTCGTAATAAATCACTCGTAATCAATGACTCGTATTCAATCACTTGTAATCAATCACTCGTAATCAATCACTTGTATTCAATCACTCGTGTTCAATCACTAGTAATCAATCACTTGTAATGAACCACTCGTAATCAATCACTCGTATTCAATCACTCGTATTAATGAAGTAAGCTCTACAACTTGAATGCTGATGGGCTACCATGTTCACATTGTTTAACCCTTAGAACAGAGGGCACTCTTGCCCATTCACTTGTTCATCACAAACAGACTCCTTTGAACACATTCTTTCGCATGTCTCAGGGTTGGAGGGGTTTGCCAAGCGCCTGCACGCGAGCTGTATAGGTGAGGCACGTGTTTGCATGTTTAGTTACTAGGTGCGGTTTCAGGAAGCATAGTATTATGTGTATGCACGAGTCCTTTGAAGGTGCAAATGTGAGTAAGATCCTCGTTTTTGAGGAAGGTACGTGTTTAGGGTTGGCCAGAACCTTACACACATATATATACGGTGTATATAAGGGTGCTTTTAGCAGGGAAGTCATTAAATATACGGTCATTATGACCGGGTCATATATGGTGTATATGTACGGTTCTGGCCAGTCTATACATGTTGGGTGAGTTACCTTCAGTTATGTGGTACAAGTGTAGAACCTGTTTAATGAGGGTGCGAGGGAGTTTAGTCAGGCTCGTAAGTTATTGAAATGCATGCAACACTCGGTGTGTTATATGCATAAACTTGTAATAACTGTCTTACCATGCTCTCGTTGTGATGGATGACACAGTTGTGTTAACATCTCGGTCTAGTGGCAAAAAGCTGCAGCAAATTATGCAGGCAATGAAACGCAATTCCACACCAATCGCAGGCAAGTTTTTATGACATTGTACTTGGACAGGTACTTAAAGTTGGATTTAAAAATGGTCTGCGTGCCGAAACTATTAATTGTAGAGAAAATGTTAGAAAGGGTACGACCACATTAAGAACTTATGACAACATCAAAGATTTTAGTATGATCACTGATCTGAACTGCACCTTCCTACATTCATGCACCGTATAAATTGGGGGTACGAAAAATGCATTGAAAAAAAGGGGGGGTACGAAAAGCTGTCCAAGCTGCTCAATGTGGGGTACGAAATAATGCATGCATTGTAAGAATATGGGGTACGAAAAGCTGCTCAAGAGTGTTGATCAGATAGATACCGTGACTGATTATTATGATAGCGGCGTGGGTACAGCCAAATACGTGCACACAGTAACGCTACGTGCACACAATAAAACACATACACACACACTTGCTCACACAAAAGCGCACACACGTATACACACAGCTAGCACACACTTACACACACATGCTTTCACTCCCATTTGGCAGACACACAAGTCCCCCACCCCCTCCCCCACCCCATACACACCCCTCACACACACGCTTACACTTCCTCTCAACAGTGTGTGTATGTGTGTGTGTGCGTGCGTGTGTGTGTATGTGTGTGTGTTTGTGTGTGCGTGTGTGTTTGTGTGTGTGTGCCGACGTGTTAATGTTTGTGCTTGTGTGTGTTTGTGTGTGTGTGTGTGTTGTGCGTCCACATACAATCAAAAACACACATTGTTGCACCCACACAAGTACGCGCTCATTTGCGCAGACGGCCGCCTACTTTTAGATCTTCAGGACATTCACCTCAAAGTCAGCCTGGGAATTGCCGACTTAAGTGAGAAGCGTGCTGCAATAGAGGTGTGTGTGTGTGTGCTGCTGTAGAGGTGTGTGTGTGTGTGTGTGTGTGATGCAGCACAAGTGTGCGTGCTGTAGTAGGATGTGTTAATGCTCTATCATAGTGCTACAGCTACACATGGAATAACGAGGATCATTTATGATTTTTGAGGAATGAAGCTTAAAGGGATAACGAGGATCGTTTTACAACCTTGATCATGGTGTGTGTGCTTAATTATTGGAGTATGCTATTTCCTAAATAGGGCGTTCCTTGGAGGTTGGGCAAACCTGGATCCACGCATCCTCCTCGGAGGAGGCAAGCAGGCGACCGAGCTTACGCGCCTGAGTTGTAATCTGCAATTATAATTTAATTGGGTGATATGCCTGCCTGTGCAACCATGTTGAGTATTGGCCTTATGTGTGGTTTCTAACGCAGGCCATCTCACAGCTCAAGCACCTAGCCAGAGACAATGCCCCTGGTCAGGTGCAGGTGCCTCTTCATCAACCCCTTGTGTGTAACTTCTAACGCAGGCCATCTCACAGCTCAAGCACCTTGCCAAAGACATTGCCTCTGGTCGGGTTAAGATTCCTATCTGATCAACCCCGTGTGTGTAAATTCTAAGCAGGCCATCTCACAGCTCAAGCACCTTGCCAGGGACATTGCCTCTGGTCGGGTTAAGATTCCTATCTGATCAACCCCGTGTGTGTAAAACGCAGGCCATCTCACAGCTCAAGCACCTTGCCAGGGACATTGCCTCTGGTCGCATTAAGATTCCTATTTAATCAACCTCGTGTGTGTAAGTAACTTTGTGTGTAACGCAGGCCATCGCACAGCTCAAGCACCTTGCCAGGGACATTGTCTATGGTCGGATTAAGATTCCTATTCAATCAACCTCTTGTTTATTCTAACGCAGGCCATCTCACAGCTCAAGCACCTTGCCAGGGACATTGTCTATGGTCGGATTAAGATTCCTATTCAATCAACCTCTTGTTTATTCTAACGCAGGCCATCGCACAGCTCAAGCACCTTGCCAGTGACATAGCCTCTGGTCGGGTGGAGGTGCCTCAGCCGTTCCGCCCCCCCAAACCCCTCAAACCATCCACCAAATCTCTTTTACAGGTGTGTGTGTGTGCGTGTGTGTGTGTGTGTTGTGTGTGTGTACTTGGGTGAGCTTTATTTGGACCTGGATGTTTGTTTTGCTGTCAGTTTGGAGTGTGAGTTTTGCGTGAGTTTAAAAATGCAGTACTTATTGATGTATATCCCCCACATCATCCAGTACATCTAATGCGACATTCTCGCAGGTATGTAAGGTTAAGACATGTTCATTTGGTACATGTTCAATACAGACATCTTGCAGGCATGCAAGATTTTAAAGGTGTCCAATTTCTGCGTGTGGTGGGGCTCGTTTGTTCCTTTCCTTAACCTGTGTCCAAATTCTGCGTGTTGTGGGGCTCGTTTGTTCCTTTCCTTAAACCTGTGTCCAACTTCTGCGTGTCGTGGGGCTCATTTGTTCCTTTCCTTATCCTTACACGTCTACCGTCCTAGCGCAACGTAGCTTAGCGTCATGCTGGAATGTTTGCATAGGGTTGTGTTGGTAAGCCCATGCAAACGGTCACCATAATGGCTCTTCAGCAGGTTTATCCGCCCGCATTTTGTGTGTGCATGCGCAGTGTGTGCCATTAACTCGATTTGACAGTTTCAGGCATCAGGCATTTTTGAGTGACGACGATTTTTTTATCATATAACTGATCGACAAAATTATAAGACAAGATTCTGTTGTTATCAGTGTTGTGCACATACGGCGTCATTTAAAAATGGCACCGTAAATAACGATCGTAATTAACGACGTTACCGTCACTAAACTCTGACGATTGACTTCGTAATTTACTATCTTCACCGTCAATTTGACATTCATTGCGCCGTCAGCGTCATTGACCATTGACACCGTCAAGCGTCAGGTGCACAACACTGGTTGTTATTAGTGTTCTGTATTGTTTGCACTCCTTTGGATGAATTTGGGCGGCCCTAAACCCTGATCAAAAAAGTAACACCCGTTTTAGCAACGACACAGAATAATTAAGGGTGGGCTGTGTAGATGCCTGCACCAGGCAACCCCTCCAATACTTACAGAAATGTAAAACACGGTGTAGTGTGACACAGCTGGCTTGTTTGGGGGTAGGGCTCAGGAATTAATTCGGAAAGGAAACACCGAGACACACGTTCTCGCAACAACACAGCCAGCGTAATTATAGGGTGGGCTGTGTAGGTACCCACACCAGGTAATCCTCCACTACGTTGATCACTGAAATTGTTGTCGTGGGCCAGGGCTGTCCCCGTGAACTGCCCACCCTTTTGCAAGCCAAAGATTCTCAATAAGCCAAATTTGGCTCTATCTCCCCTATCCTTTCACCATTTCGTGACTTGAAAAATGTTTCACTAAATTCTGACGATTGACTTCGTAATTTACTATCTTCACCGTCAACTTGACATTAATTACGCCGTCAGCGTCATTGACCATTACACCGTCAAGCGTCAGGTGCACAACACTGGTTGTTATTAGTGTTCTGTATTGTTTGCACTCCTTTGGATGACTTTTGGGTGGCCCTAAACCCTAATCAGAAGAGTAACACCCGTTTTAGCAACGACACAGAATAACTAAGGGTGGGCTGCGTAGATGCTTGCACTAGGCAACCCCTCCATTACTTACAGAAAAGTAAAACACGGTGTAGTGTGACACAGCTGGCTTTTTTTGGGGTGGGGCTCAGGAATTAATTCAGAAAGGAAACACCGAGACACACGTTCTCGCAATAACACAGCCAGCGTAATTATAGGGTGGGCTGTGTAGGTACCCACACCAGGTAATCCTCCACTACGCTGATCACTGAAATTGTTGGCGTGGGCCAGGGCTGTCCCCGTGAACTGCCCACCCTTTTGCAAGCCAAAGATTCTCAATAAGCCAAATTTGGCTCTATCTCCCCTATCCTTTCACCATTTCGTGACTTGAAAAATGTTTCACTAAACTCTGACGATTGACTTCGTAATTTACTATCTTCACCGTCAACTTGACATTCATTGCGCCGTCAGCGTCATTGACCATTGACACCGTCAAGCGTCAGGTGCACAACACTGGTTGTTATTAGTGTTCTGTATTGTTTGCACTCCTTTGGATGACTTTTGGGTGGCCCTAAACCCTAATCAGAAGAGTAACACCCGTTTTAGCAACGACACAGAATAACTAAGGGTGGGCTGCGTAGATGCTTGCACTAGGCAACCCCTCCATTACTTACAGAAAAGTAAAACACGGTGTAGTGTGACACAGCTGGCTTTTTTTGGGGTGGGGCTCAGGAATTAATTCAGAAAGGAAACACCGAGACACACGTTCTCGCAATAACACAGCCAGCGTAATTATAGGGTGGGCTGTGTAGGTACCCACACCAGGTAATCCTCCACTACGCTGATCACTGAAATTGTTGGCGTGGGCCAGGGTTGTCCCCGTGAACTGCCCACCCTTTTGCAAGCCAAAGAGTCTCAATAAGCCAAATTTGGCTCTATCTCCCCTACCCTTTCACCATTTTGTGACTTGAAAAATGTTTTGGAGAGCTTAAAATTTCCTTAACAATGGTGCAAAAAACAAGCTGCGGGACCCAATGGGTGGCCTGAAACCTGTTCGTCGCTCGTAGGGACAACCTTAGGGTCAGTATCCCCTTTCGTCAAACTTCAAACTGCTTTACGTCCAAGGAAGGAGGGGGAGAAGGGCCTTCTTCCCCTTCTGTGTTCCTGTTTGCTCGCAGTGATCTGACACTCAAAGCTCAGTCAGTGATCTGACGCTCAAACTCACAGTGATCTGAAACCCAAAGTTGTAAACGCCAGACATTTCGATCAGGATAAAGGGCTGGACCTCACACTGACTTGCCTGTGTTGGAATGCCTGTCTACACCTTTGCCCTGATATGATGCTCTCACAAATTTGTGCGTAGGCAAACCTGCCGGTGCCAAAGCGTATTCGGAAGCTGGATTGGGACAGAGAGCAGGAGGAGGCGGGGGCTACTGCAGGTGATATAGAAAAATTAATGTGAATGCCATTAAGAATTTAGCACGATGAAGAAGGAATGGTTCAGGATTTAGGTGCCAAAGTGTATTCAAAAGCTGGATTGGGACAGAGATCAGGTGGTGGCGGGGGCTGCTGCAGGTGAGAAATAATAAATAATTAGCATGTATATAGCATGATGAAGAAGGAAAGTTCAGGATGTAAGTGCCAACGTGTATTCGGAAGCTGGATTGGGATAGAGAGCAGGAGGAGGCGGGGGCTGCTGCAGGTGAGGAATAATGAATCCATTGCAAGTATTTAGCACGACGAAAAAGGAAGGTCCAGGATATAAATGCCAGCGTGTATTTAAAAGTTGGATTGGGACGGAGCACAGGAGGAGGCAGGGGCTACCGCAGGTGAGAAAGAAACAATTGAGTGAATGAAGAAGCAATTAGCCTCTTCATTCACTAGCAATTATAATAGTGATGAGGAAATGGCAACAAACGGATATTTTACATATGCGAGTCGCTCGGCACGTAAGACTGAGAGATCATCGGATCTGTGATTTCCCAATTTCTATGGTGGGGATCTGGATGGTGTAATCTTAGTGTTTTCTTAATGCACTCTGGTCACAGCAGCACCGTGATAAAAGCACTGATCCTTTTTATCACAATGTGTCTGTTACTAGCACATCTTACTGGTGTAAAAAGCCTTTTAAGCTTGTAAGCCTTTCGTTTTCTTATTGCACTCTGGTCTTAGAAGCATAGCGTCTATTACCAGCACAGTGTCTGTTACCAGCACAGTGTCTGTTACTAGCACATTTGGCCCAAACGAGCATGGTGTCTGTTGTCAGCGTATTGAATGGCCAGCGTATTATTTGTATTTCCAGCACAGTGTCTGTTGCTTTTCATATTCTAGGTGCGCCAAGCGGAGTGCCTTTGGTGAGGCTGAGACCTCACTCAAGCTCTGGCCGTCGTGTGCGACTCTCACAGAAAGAATTTATGTTAGCAGAGGCTCAGGTGTGTGTTTATGTGTGTGTTAATGTGTGCGTACGTGTGTGTATGCTGTTGGTGCCGTATGGCTGCATATGCAGCCGTACATTTAAATGTTTCCCTGCAAAATTGGCCGTATGTACACACATACATGGTCCTTGCCAAGTCTGCTAATCGTGCCAATAAGCATGCAGCCCATAACATACACATCGTGCCAATGTGCATGCAACCATGCAACCCATGCAAACCATGACCCATGCAACCCATGGCATACACATCGTGCCAATGTGCATGCAACCCATGGCATACACATCGTGCCAATGAGCATGCAACCCATGACATACATATCGTGCCAATGTGCATGCAACCCATGGCATACACATCGTGCCAATGTGCATGCAACCCATGGCATACACATCGTGCCAATGTGCTTGCAACCCATGACATACACATCGTGCCAATGTGCATGCAACCCATGACATACACATCGTGCCAATGTGCATGCAACCCATGACATACACATCGTGCCAATGTGCATGCAACCCATGGCATACACATTGTGCCAATGTGCTTGCAAACCATGAAATACACATCGTGCCAATGTGCATGCAACCCATGACATACACATCGTGCCAATGTGCTTGCAACCCATGGCATACACATCGTGCCAATGTGCATGCAACCCATGGCACAGACTAGTGCCATCATGACTGTGATTTGTTTTTTAAATTTCCAGACTTTCGGCTGATCATGACTACGAAAAGGGAGCTTGGTAGACCTGGTGGATGACTCTTGATTGGCAGTTCAAAAAGCCTGTGGAAATGTCCAGCACAGGCTGCTGCGTATGCTCTTGCACACCCAGATATGGCGGGCACATGTTGATGCAGGCGAAGAATTATTACCTCTGACCAGGCTGCTGCGTATACCCCGGCAAACCCAGATATATTGAAAATGTTGTAGTTCAGGCAACACTTATTTCCTCTGACCAGGCTGCTGTGCATGCCCTGGAAAACATAGGGAGAGTGGGCTTCGGAAGCTGTGTCTGGCTAAGTGTTTGTGATTAGCAAGGACACAGCATCCGGAGCCTGCCTTCCGTCATCAACTGCAGAAAAGTAAGCACTCTACCTCAAGGGTGATTAGTAGTAGCAAGGCCAAAATTTTAGTTGAACGGGACTAGTGTTACCGGAAATGGCGAATGTTTTTTGGTTCAGGCAACACAGGCCCCGTAGAAAAAAAGGTTCAGGCAACACTTATAACCTCTGCACAGGCTGCTGCGCATGCCCTGGCATATCCCAGATATGGTGAAAATGTTTTGGTTTAGGCAACACTTATTTCCTCTAATCAGGCTGCTGCGCATGCTCTGGCGCACCCAGATAGCGTATCAAATGTTGGTTCACGCAACACTGCCCCCCGTAGAAAAAAAAAGGTCCAGGCAGCACTTAACTCTGTACAAGCTGCTGCACATGCTCAGGCGCACCCAGATAACGTATCAAATGCCAGTTCAGGCAACACTGCCCTCGTTGAAAAAAAATCGGTTCAGGCAACAATTACCTCTGTACAGGCTGCTGCGCATGCTCTGGCGCACCCAGACACATCATCCTCTCGTCGCATTCAACCGATGGTAGACTCGTTGGTGCTGGAGGACCAACATCGTCAGCAGCAGCCACGGCAGCAGCAGAACAAAGGAGTGCCGCCACAGGCGCAACAGCAGCAGCTGCAGGCTGGGAGGGTAGGAAACTGGCAGGGAGGCAGGGAGGCTGGGGCGGAAGTGGGCATTGGTGTAGGGGGGGATAGAGAGCAAGACCCAGAGCAGGAGCTAGATGTTTTGCATCTAGCAGGGCGGCAGCAGCAGCAGCAGCTGTACCAGCAGCAGCAAGCGCAGCCGCAACAGACATGGCCTTCTGAGCAGGAGCAGCAGCAGCAGCGGCAACAGCTGCTCAAGCAGCATGGGGTTGGGGATGAAGAGGATGGGGCGCCTCCACGCTTACCTTTGTTTGGTTCGCTTGACACCCCTGAGGTGTGATTACCTGTGTGTGTTTGTGTGTTTGGTGAGTGTGTGTGTGTGCGTGCGTGCGCGTGGTTCGCTTGACACTCCTGAGGTGTGATTGCCTGTGTGTGTGCGTGTGTGAGTGTGTGTGTTGCATCTCTTGAACAATCACGAGTCCTGTTGCAGATGCACCTGTTCTTTACGTCAGGGCACCAGCACACACACACACACTAACTGTCCGTTCGACCCCCTATTACCCTCTTCAATCTGATCAAATGCCAAATAAATTTTTTCACCCGCTTATTCCTGAGGGCACCCACCAGCATCCCTGAAACAAGACCGCAACTTTGCGCTGGTACACAATACCTGCACTGACAGCACTGGCACAACTAGAGTGTGTTATACACCAAAAATTAAGTTGCCCAGCCTTTGAGTTTGCGTCAGTGCGCCAATTACCCATCAACCTGATCAAACACCAACCGCCCTGCTTCACTCTGCTGCACTTGTTGTGCATGTTCATGTGTTGCCCTTTTTAATCCGGCCAAGTGCTAACTGCTCTGCTCCGCAGTCCATCTTCTGTGCATGTTTATGTAATAGACGTATGTAATAATAGATTTTTACATGTTGCCTTTTTTTGAAGTACCAGCCAAGTGCTAACGGCTCTGCTCCGCAGTCCATATTCTGTGCATGTTTATGTGTTGTCTTTTTTTGAAATACCAGCAAAGTGCTAACGGCTCTGCTCCGCAGTCCATGTTCTGTGCATGTTTATATGTTGTCTTTTTTTGAAATACCAGCCAAGTGCTAACGGCTCTGCTCCGCACTCCATGTTTTGTGCATGTTCATGTGTTGCCTTTTTTTGAAATACCAGCCAAGTGAAGCTGCTCTGTTCCGCAGTTCAGGTTTTGTGCATGTTCATGTACCCACTGCCCTGCTTTATTCCGCCATTTTTTCTGTTTGTGCCATAAACCAACTGCCCTGCTCTTTCTGGCCTTGCCTTGTTCCGCTCGCCTTCCTTTCGTGCGTGTTCATAAACCAACTGCCTGCTCATTCAGGCCAAGCACCAACTGCCTGCTCCGTTCCGCTCTGCTTTTCCGTGCAGGCCCTCAGGGCACAAGCTCTGCATGACCTCGCTGGATTAGCACAACTCAGACGCGAGTTCGATGACACAGCTAGGTGGGGGAGAAGATTGTGTTAGGAATTAGGGATTCAGGCAGTTAGATAGCTACAGGGTTTTTTGGTTTTCCTGCTGGGTCTGTTTCTCTCTGTAAACAAACTGCAACAACACAACAGGTTACATGTTCTTGTTCACCCTAAGAAGGGTGTTTGTGATGAACCACACGCAAGTTATAACACCTTAAGTATTAGGTTTTTATCAATGAAGCGGAGGCGTCGCTGATGTGCAGCCAAATACATCTACATCACAGAGTGAGCCTGGCCCTGTATTTGCTCCACCCTGTTTTTGCTCCCAGTCCGGCCCTGATCCTGTGTTTTATGAGCCTTTGAGTCTGGCCCTGTATCTGCTCCACCCTGTTTTGGCTCCCAGTTCGGCCCTGATCCTGTGTATTGTAAGCCTTTGAGTCTGACGCTGTATTTACTCCCAGCCCGGCCTGACTAGGATTGGCCACAATTGTATATACACACCGTATATGACCGTATGTATGGTGATTTCCCTGCCAAATACACTGTATATACACCGTATATACCTATGAATGTATGGTTCTGGCCAACCCTACCTATTTCAAAAGGGTCACACCAAAGTACAGGCAATCACTGAGGGAAAAAAAGGCAGGCAATCACTGAGAAAAAAACCTAAATAGTACAGGCATGCATTGAGAATACACTACGCAGGCAGTGAAAAACCACTCCCCACATTAAGTAAGGAAAACAGACAGCCACTGAGACACTGAGGGTGCAGTATCTGAACATCTCCATTGCCATCTCCCTTGAGTGTGAAGTTCAATCACGCCAAACCCAACACTTTTCAGTGTGAAGTTCAATCGCAGGCCGGCAATCCCTCACAGTCACGCGCAAACCCAACACTTTTCAGTGTGAAGTTCAATCGCAGGCCGGAAATCCCTCACAGTCACGCGCAAACCCAACACTTTTCAGTGTGAAGTTCAATCGCAGGCCGGCAATCCCTCACAGTCACACGCAAACCCAACACTTTTCTGTGTGAAGTTCAATCGCAGGCCGGCAATCCCTCACAGCCACGCACATACCCTTTTCATTGGCAAGTCGTACGTACTCGAACCAATACCTCTAATTTTAAGCACGTCCGGGAAGGCATTCACACACAAACCTGTTCTCTAACAACGCTATGGGCATGATTTCATCTGCTACACACATCACAGACACACACCCATACACACACAAACACACACAAACACAAACTCAAACTCAAACTCAAACTCAAACTCTTTTGTCTGTTATGTCACAGGCACACACACACTCATCCATTACACTCCCCCCCTCCCCCGCAGAAAACTCAAGCGCTCACACCACCCCCACAACCATCCCCCCAAATCCCGCAGCGCAAACAGCTCCCCCACCTACAGGGGCTGCAAAGCACATAAAAACACGAGCAGCACGGGTGGGCGAGGGGGCAAGCCTCGCAGCAGGAGCGTCGTTCTGGGTCACTCCCTGGACCACTCCTCCGCGGGCATAGGCACGTACGTTGACCACGTGCCCTCTTTCATGCACACCACCCCATCCACACACATGGGGGACGCACGCCTACGGAGCGGAAGGGTATGGGGGTGCGGCTGTGTCAGGTCCTATGCGTCGGTGCCCTCCCCTCTCTCTACCAGCCCCTCTGCCTCTCGCTCCCCATCTCCCCCGCCCTCATTGAGCCGTGATGGGGTGTTGATGGGTCAGCCCCACCCTCACCTTCACCCTCCCCATTCCTCATCTCTTCCCCTTGATATTGACCCTGATCATGCTGGTGGAAACAAAGGTGGGGTAAATGGTGGTGATGGGAGGGATGGTGCCAGCTGCGAAGGCAATGTTTTGCGCATTGGGAGTGCCAGCACAAGAAGGAGTGAGGCAGCACACAGGCTGATCAGCGGCAGCAGCAGCAGCAGCAAGAGCAAGAGCAAGGCACGTGGAGGGCGCAGTGTTTGGAGTAATCTAGGAAGCACGCAGCAGCAGGAGCTATCTGCACTCAAGACAGACGTCAGGGGAGTGCCTGGCCAGGAATCGCACTCCCAACCTCCGTTGCAGCGGCATGTGCAAGGGCGATTAGGCGCCAGTCCAGAGCCAAGGCGAGCCTCGCAGCAACAGCAGCACCAACAACAACAGGACGGCCAATACTCACCACATCACGACTACACATCACAGCAGCAGCAGCAGCAGCAACAGCAACAACAACAACAGGACTGCCAATACTCACCATACCACGACTACACATCACAGCAGCAGCAGCAGCAACCGCAACTGCAGCAGCAGCAGCAGCAGCCGCAACAGCAGCAGCAGCAGGGGCAGGGGCACGACCATCCGCCAGAGCAGCAGCAGAAGTGCTACCCTTTTCAGCAGCACCACCACCACCAGCAGCACCGAGACCCTTTGTACAAGCATCAACCCACACCCACACCCTCCTATACCAGACAGCAAGCCTGCCCACGCCCGCTGTCGGCCGTGACTGCAAAGGAGCTGCAGAGAGGGGGTGCATACTCGCGAGAAGCGCATGCACCGCAGCTGCCGGATGTGTATCATACACGGGATGCAGAGGCCGTGCAAATGGTGGGCCTTGACCATGTCATTTGCGTGTGTGCGTGTGTGTATTTGTGTGCGTGCGTGTGTGTGTGCATGTGTGTATCATACACGGGACGCAGAGGCCGTGCAAAAGGTGGGCCTTGACCATGTCATTTGCGTGTGTGCGTGTGTGTATTTGTGTGTGTGCGTGTGTGTGTGCATTTTTGTGTGTATCATTCTCGGGATGCAAAGGCCGTGCAGAGGGTGGGTCATTCGTGCGTGTGTGCGTGTGTGTGTTTGTGTGTGTGCGTGTGTGTTTGTGTGTATATTTGTGTTTGTGTGTAAATGTGTATAGTCTTGTCGGGGAAAAGGTGTGGGGAGGGGCTGTGCTGTGTTGGTGGTGTGTGCGTATATGCGTATACATGTAGTAGGAGGCATGTGGATGGGCCATGCTTGATTGAGAGTGGGTGCGCAGTGTGTGTTAGCGTGGGCCATGCTGTGTCAAAAGTAGGTTTGTGCATGGGGGTGGGGGTCCATCTTCTGTGTTTTAAGTAAGTGCGCGGGTGCATGTGTTTGTTCACGTGTTATCTGGATCTTGGCAAGCTTGCAGAGAATAATGTGTGAGTACCTGCGTAGGTACCTGTGAGTACCTGACGTGCACACAGGCATGTTTGGTAATTTGCAGATTGTAAGCATTCAGTGGCACATATGTTCAGCACACGGTAGGGTTGGCCCAAACCTCATCTGTACAGTGTATACACGGTATTTTTTGGCAGGAAAACCACCAAATATACGGTCATATATGGTGCACATGTACGGTTCTTGCCAACCCTAACATACCTTATGTCTATTCTTGCAGGTGAGCGTGTGTGTGTGTGTGCGTGCGTGTGTGTGTATGTGTATGTGTGTGTGTGCGTGCGTGTGTGTGTGTGTGCGTGCGTGTGTGTGTGTGTGTGTGTGTGTGAGTGTGTGTGTGAGTGTGTGCGCGTGTACAACAACTGACCATGTGCACGTACTTTTGTTTGAATTACAGGTCCTAATGCGTGGTGGTGGCGCGTACGTTCAGCACACCCTGAAATCGATGCTTTCGGAGGATTGTGTGCGCCAGGCTTACAGCCGCCCTCCTCGCACAGAGCACACAGGTAGATTGTGTGCGTGTTTGCCTCTTTCTGTGTGTGTGTGTGTGTTTGTTTTGTGTGTGTGTTTGTGTGTGTGTGTGAGTGTGAGTGAGTGCGTGTGCTGGTGCGTACGCTGAAAGGCGTGTCTGCCCACTGACTTATCTCATTACTCTAAGCATCTGCCCTCCCACCCCCCTTTCAAGGGACCCCTTTCAAGGGATCTCATGCATATGCTAATAAATAACATACAGTGAGTACAGTACTATGATGGTAAACCAATGTTCACATGCAATGCCATGCACACACTCTGAGCACAAACAAAGAAACGCCACTCGCCTTCGATTCCAGGCACCGTTACTAATTTCGAATGAACAGTGCATTCACTCACAAACAATGAATGAATGCCATTGCACCCAGGCATGGGCCAGAGTGTGCGTGTGGAACAGCAGCTCGGTCTGGCTGATCGTGAGTTGGATCTGCGACTGAACAGAGGGGTGGGTGCTTCAGCACTGACTTTAAATACACCACTGCAACTGAACAGAGGGGTGGCTGCTTCAGCACTGATTTTAAATACACCACTGCGACTGAACAGAGGGGTGGCTGCTTCAGCACTGATTTTAAATACACCACTGCCACTGATGCCAAATTCACACACCTTGAGGTGCACGCTTACACACCTAAAGACACACTTACACGCATACTTAAAAACACACCTAGAGACATACTTTAAGGCTTGTGCAACTGTGCTATTTTATCGTGAGCTGGCGCTGCGACTGCACAGAGGGGTGGGTGCTTCAGCACGCTTAGATTACACACGTTTGCACCCACACAAACACACATAAACCATCGAATAAGAAAAAGTAGCCCTGATCTTTAAGCTCTACTTGGATTGGGCTCAATTGCAAGCTGGCTCTGTGATCTAACAGATAAGTGTTAATTGTGCTTCAGCACCATTCAGCTGCTCACGTTTATGTACACTCGTACACAATATGTTACCCGGAACAGGAAAAAATAGTTTTTTGGCTCTGAGCTGACTTTGAGGTGGGCTCAAGAGCGAGCTGGCACTGTGACTTAACAAAGGGATGAGCACTGAAAGATTCATTTAGAGGCACACACTTTCACGTGCACACATGCACACCCTCACTCACAAAATGCTGGGTTTATCAGACCTCGAGCTAAGCAGAAGAGTGTGGATGGGTGTGGGTGGTGGATGGGTGGATGGGTGGGTGGATGGATGGATGGATGGATGGTGGGTGGATGGGTGGGTGGATGGGTGGTGGATGGGTGGATGGGTGTGAGAGCAATCCCTTGCTTAAGCTGATCATGAAGCTGCTGCCAAGCAGAGGTGTGTGGATGCTCATCACACACACGCACCTACACATATGCACACACACCTACACATGTGCTCAACCACACATACACACACACGTTTAGCTGGCAGCCCCTGAGGCATTGTGCCTGGCGTCCTTGCACGGGGAACTGCAGCATTCCTGGAGTGAACGTACGCACACAAACTTATGCACACACAAGTGTTTAGGTGGCAGCCCTTGAGGCATTGTGCTTGGCTTCCCTGCATGAAGGCCTTCAGCATCCCCTGGAGTGAACGTACAGGCACAAACTTATGCACACACACACACACTTTTAGGTGGCAGCCCCTGAGGCATTGTACTTGGCTTCTTTGCATGGGGGTCCCCAGCAGCCACTGGAGTTGGTCAAGGTAGGTTGAAAGGGGGGAGGTTTATGAGGATGGATGAGGAGGGTGACAAGTGACGAGGTGTTGCGGACAGGAGGTGTGTTGCGGACAGGGCAGGAGGATGTGTTGCGTATGAGGGGGTGGAAGTTTTGCAAACAGGGTGGAAGGAGGTGTGTTGCGGACAAAGGGGGGGGGGTGCGGACGAGGGGGTGGAGGTGTTGCGAATGGGGGGGGCATTGTTGCAAACAGGGGTAGGGTCATGAGTTATGAGGTTGGTGAGGAGGGCGACGAGTAGATGGTGCACAAGTATTTTAGTTTTGACTGCACAGTTTTCCATGATCAATCTACTCATACACGTGCAACACTGCTCTCATACCATCTCACCTCATCATATCTCACCTCATCATATCTAACTTCATACCATCTCACCTCATACTATCTCACCGGATTCCATCATATCTCACCTCACATCTCACATCATCATACCTCACATCATCACATCTCACCCTCATTTCACATCACGTCATCACCCATCTCCCTCCAGGCCCGACGCCCCAAATCAGCACAAGCTCCATTAAACCCACAGCACGAAGAACAAGAGCGAAGGGATCAGCAGCGTGAAAGCAGAGCAGCAGCAAGCTCGATGGCCAGGACAGGCTCAGCCGTATCACCCACGCATCATGCAAACAGAAGGCCAAACTCTGCTTCACACAAGCACAAGAAAAAGAGGAACCCGGAAGACCAAGGCCCCCAGGTAACCGTGCAGAGCGATCTGGTGCATCGGCACAGTGATCTGTCCAGTGATCTGACGCACCCAAAACTTGATCTGACACATCAGCACAGTGATCTGTACGGTGATGTGACGCATTAGAACAGTTATCTGATGTACGGAACATATGTCTGGTCCTGGAGGACCCAGAGAAGGGGTTCAGGTAGTAAGTGTGTTTGCGTTTGTGTACGTGTTCAGGAGTGCATGCGCGTTTTTGTGTGTAAGGCTAAGGTGTGCTGCATCATCTCTGGAATAATCTACAGGTTTGCAGTGTGATCTCGTACCTTTGCTTTCTATGACTCTGCACAACAGCAAATGCCACACCAGATTGCGTGCAAGGGTAAGAATCTCATGTTGCTCCTTCAACTTCACTCGCATCTCATCCTTGATATGCCCCCCTGCTCTATGATGGGTTACAATGATTCCCCCCTGCTCTCACCCAAAAATCTTGCTTTTGCCCCGCAATCAACTCTGGCAGAGCAAAAACAGTGCATAGGCCCTCTCCATGCTATCTGCACTTCCCCCCCAAAACAAGCCCCCCCTGGCAAACAAAGAGGTCAGCCAGCACTGTTCGTATGCACCGTACACGACCAAATATTAGTAGTGTACTGACAGTTCCTGCCCAAAAACCGCATACACAAAGTGTACCTATGGTTCAGGCCAGCCCTACGAATGCTCCACCAGGCCTCCTGGTAACAATGGCAGGCAATTCTTGCAACATATCATTTTTTATGCTGCCATGTTTTCTTCCTTCTCCGCCCTGCAGGCTGAAACTCTCATTTTAAATGAGTCATTTGATAGATGATGTATCCCACGCCTGTCATTTGGCTTCAAGGCCTCTCCTGATGTAGATAGCAGCCCACATATTTAGGGTTGACCAGAACCCTATATATACGGTGTATATAAGGTTTTGTTGGCAGGAAAATCGCCAAATTTACAGTCATATACGGCGTATGTACACGGTTCTGGCGAACCCTTCACATATTTGATAACACCCACACAGCCACTCTCTGACCCCGCAGGTCACTATAACAGCATGGACTTTTGCACAAAGCATCAACACACTCAAGCACGTTCACACTCTTGCTTTTAGACTTCACCATGGACTTTTGCACAAAGCATCAACACATAAGCACATCCACACTCTTGCTATTAGACTTCACCATGAACTTTTGCACAAAGCATCAACACACACAAGCACATCCACAATTAGGCTTCTAGACCACCACGAACTTTTGCACAAAGCATCAACACACACAAGCACATCCACACTCAGGCTTTTAGACTTCACCATGATCTTTTGCACAAAGCATCAACACACTCAAGCACATCCACACTTAGGCTTTTAGACTTCACCATGAACTTTTGCACAAAGCATCAACACACTCAAGCACATGCACACTTAGGCTTTTAGACTTCACCATGAACTTTTGCACAAAGCATCAACACACTCAAGCACAAGCACACTTAGGCTTTTGGACTTCACCGTTTCACTCCTTCCTAGACCTGCAAGCCAATCTAACAACACAACATATTTTTCCACACAAAGGAGGCTGCAGGGGAGATTCCGGGCGGGTCGAAACTCAGGTGTGAGTCGTAGATGGTATAGAAGGCTGCGTGCGTGCGTGTGGTGTGACCAGTCAGCAGCCGATCAGCCCAACGACCTGGCTGACGGTCACCCCCCATTGTAACGATTGTAACCATTGTGCGCGTGGTGTGTTTGTGGGTGGGTGGACTCGGGAGGGCTGTGGGGGGGATGCCAGGCGGGGTGCAATTCAGGTACAGGTCGGGGTGCAGGATTCAAAAGCTTGCGTGCGTGTGGTGTGTTTGTGGGTGGGTGGAGTCGGGGGGGCTGCGGGGGAGATGATAGGAGGGTTGAAAGGCAGGTGTGAAATTTAGTGCTAGGTGCATATGATGCTTTTGTGCTTGGAGTGGGTGGGCTGTGGGTGAGATGCCAGGAGGGTGCGTGCTCGTCCACCCA
>Ga0307947_1001108_pt1 | contig 20767 bp, 17 predicted proteins | sample OrgLakmetagen232_FD_201840 | JGI IMG/M metagenome (GOLD analysis project Ga0307947, IMG submission 201840) | Saline water microbial communities from Organic Lake, Antarctica - #232 | ecosystem: Environmental > Aquatic > Non-marine Saline and Alkaline > Saline | place: Antarctica: Organic Lake...
CCCCCCACACACACACACCACTGTTTCCCTCACACACCTGATCCTGTACAGACGGCTGAAGCGCAGGAGCACATTCAGGCCTTGACCAAAGGGCAGGTGCACATGCACGGCCGGGTTTGCAAGTGCTTCTGTCAAGACTGTGGTAGCAGGGGGGGGTGCAGCGCCCCCACTCACGCCCTGAGTGTATATGCACGGTGCATGGCATGGCATCATGCATGACAAACTTGCATGACAAACTTGCATGACATTAATTGCGTGACAAACTTGCATGACGTTGCATGACATTAATTGCATGACATTATTGCATGAAATTGATTGCATGGCATTATTGCATGACATTATTGCATGGCATTGATTGCATGACAATAATTGCATGACATTATTGCATGACAAGATTGCATGACATGATTGCATGACATTATTGCATGACGTTGATTGCATGACGTTGCATGACATTGATTGCATGACATAATTGCATGACATTGATTGCATGACATTATTATTGCATGACATTACATTATTGCATGACATAATGCATGACAATAATGCATGACAGAGCTTCACGGTTTTCCACGTTCACAGCTGGACCAACACTCTCTGTATAACACTGTAGTTTGCCTTGCTGGACTGATACCTCTGTTGAGCACTGTAGTTTGTTTTGCTGGACCAATACTTTTGTTGAGCACTGTAGTTTGTTTTGCTGGACCGATATCTCTGTATAGCACAGGGAACTTCAGCCCGTGCGGGCGCCGCACTTATTAAGCAAATTTTGGCCTTGCCCGCAGCAAAAAATTTAACCTCACCCGCACATTTCTTCACCTTTTAGAAAACCAGCTGAGGGCGACCCGCACAAAAGAAAATTTTATCTGAGGGCGAACCAAAGGTTTTTCAAACCCCCTGAAGTTCCCTGGTATAGCACTGTAGTTTGTTTCGCTGGACCAATACTTTTGTTGAGCACTGTAGTTTGTTTCGCTGGACTGATGATTAGTTTAGCACCGTAATTTGTTTCGCTGGACCAATACTTCTGTTGAGCACTGTTGTTTGTTTCGCTGGACTGATAATTTTGTTGAGCACTGTTGTTTAGCACCGTTGTTTGTTTGGCTTGGCCGATAGTTTTGCTGAGCACTGAAGTAATGACAGGGAAGAAGGAGCGCAACCGCTCACACCCTGCCCTCTACATATGCATGTTTTTTAAGTGTTTAAGTTTGAAAGGACGCACACGGATCACGCAAAATACGCACGGCAGGGGTGTGGCTGCGTAGGTAATTTGGGTTAGGAGTTAGGAGTAAGCGGCAGCTAGAGGCAAATAAAAGGGATGGTACAAGAGCAGAGGGATTTTGCCAAGGGGGACACTTGGAAGTACAACACATGCACTACTGCCCTTAACATTAGCACACACACACACACGCACACACGCACACACAAACACACACAGGCACACACACACACACACACGCACGCACGCACGCACGCACGCACGCACGCACGCACACACGCGCGCGCGCACACACACACACACACACACACACACACACACACACACACACACACACACACACACACACACACACACACACACACACACACACTCACCACCACATCCAGCAGCGGCAAAGAAACCAGCGGTAGTGCCCCCACCCCATCTGGACCAGCTGCTGCCACGGCAAGCGACTGCTGCAGCTCTTGCTCTTGCAGGAGCGTGGCACGTTGCTGCTTGCTGATGTTGGTGGAGGTGGGTAGCGATGCAGGCTCTAGGGGACGGACCTGTGTGTGTGTGCGCGTGTGTGTGTGTGTGTGTGTGTGTGTGTGTGTGTGTGTCAGTGAGGGTGTGCGTGAGTGTGTGTGTGTGTGAGCGAGCATGCGGGTGCTTATGAATAACTATGCACACAGGCATGTATGCGTTAAAGCGAGGATTCAAGAGGTGCCAGCGGGCAGAGCAATTGAAGCAGTGCCTGCGAGCTGAGCGATTGAACCACACAACACCACGACAGGAATGCACTGCAAGCCTTAGGGTAATATGCAACTCTACATGCACGGTCAGTGCAGAGAACAAACACTTAATGAAACCTGCATACAGACACATACACACACAAGCACACCTACACACATGCATGTGGGTTGATGTGTCTTGATGGCAGCTCTCCAGCACGGTGTGCGGAGGCAAGTGCAGCGGCTAAATGTTTGAGCCCATGCGTGCAAACAATTCACAAGTACACATGCACGCACCTGCAGGTTGATGTGCCTTGATGGCAGCTCTCCAGCTCGGTGTGCGGAAGCAAATGCAGCGGCCAAACACTTGATGAGCTGATGCATGTTCAGGTCCATGGGGGAAGAGGAGGAGTTGGGTGGGGGGTGTGGGGGGGGCTCTGCCACTAGGGACATCGTTGCGTGCTTGAAGCTGCATGAACAATGCAGAACAGAGGAGGTGACAGAAATGAAGTGTGAAATGGAGTGTGAAATGAGTGTGAAATGAGTGAAGTGTGAAATGAGAGGTGGCAGCGATGAGAGAAGGGCGCACAGTGCGCGGCAGCAGTTGCAGAGTGGAGGGTGACAGAAATGAAGTGTGAAATGAGTGGAGAGGTGGCAGCAGTTAAAAAAGGGCGAGTGCGTGGCAGAGCGAGTGAGAAGCCTTTCAGCATAGTTGTGTGGTTCAGCATAGTTGCAGAGTGGAGAGTGCATGCGCATGCTTTCATGTTGGGCACAGTAGTAGTGGCACAGAGCATGAACTGAAGAATGCTTGGCAGAGCGAGTGAGAAGGCATTTTTCTGTGCTGTGGCAGCATAAAGCGTAATAAAGGGGCAGCAGGGAGGTGAGTGTTTTTTTGTGCAAGTTGGCTTGTGTGCCGATTTGTGTGTGTGTGTGTGTGTGTGTGTGTGTGTGTGTGTGTGTGTGTGTGTTTTGTGTGTGTGTGTGTGTGTGTGTGTGTGTGTGTGTGTGTGTGTGTGTGTGTGTGTGTGTGTGTGTGTGTGCGTGCGTGCGTGCGTGCGTGCGTGCGTGCGTGCGCGCGTGCGTGCGTGCGTGCGTGCGTGCGTGCGTGCGTGCGTGCGTGCGTGCGTGTGTGTGTGTGTGCGTATGTATGTGTAAGTGCGTGTGTGTGCGTATGTGTGTGCGTTTCTATGTGGGTGCAATTGTGTTAATGCGTGTGTATGTGTGTGTTTGCTTACGCATGTGTGCACGCGTCCCGTATGGCGTACACAGCCTGATGCTGAACACTGCCATTATTTTGCGCACCTGCTCAGGTAGTTTGTCTTTGAGTTTGTGGAAGCGAGAGGGTTGCCGCCATCATCCTGTATAGGTGAGAGTGTGTGTGTGTGTGTGTGTGTGTGGGTGTGTGTGCGCGCGTGTGTGGGTGTGTGGGTGTAAGCACAAACATCCTTAAAAGTCCCAATTCGCTGACAGCGAGTAAAGACAGCCAAAACCGATCGACATGACACACACACATATCTACACATATCCACACATGCAGACACAAGTATACATACTTACTCACTCACACATATACACATACACGCAAACACACAAACACGCAAACACACAAACACACGCACACACATATGCGATCCCTTGCTCTCAACCCTCAATACTCACGCAGGCCAGTGACGAGTACAGATGGTGTAGATACTCGTCTGGGTTGAGTTGCAAAACGTGGCCCTCCTCATTGCGGCTCCCTGTGTGAGGGATGGAAGAGAAGTGCTTCACGTGTGGAACAATGACCAAAGTGTGACAAGGTGTGTGTGTGTGTGTGTGTGTGTGTGTGTGTGTGTGTGTGTGTGTGTGTGTGTGTGTGTGTGTGTGTGTGCGTGTTTGTGTGTGTGCCCTTGTGCGTGCGTGTGTGTGTGCGTGTGTAAATGTGTGTATGAGTGTGAGCGTGAGTGTGAGTGTGTGTAAGCGAGGGTTTGGGTGTGTATGTAATTGAGTGTGAGATTGTGTGTGTGGCTTGCCTTGCGAGTACGCGACAAAGATTTGATGCGCGCTCGTAACAGCGACGAGCACCATCACCATCACCATCACCATCACCATCACTATCACCATCACCATCACCATCACTATCACCATCACCATCACCATCACCATCACCATCACCATCACTATCACCATCACCATCACCATCACAGGCACCATCACAGGCACCATCACAGGCACCATCACAGGCACAGGCACAGGCACAGGCACAGGCACAGGCACAGGCACAGGCACAGGCACAGGTACAGGCATATGCACATGCACATGCACATGCACATGCACATGCACATGCACAGGCACAGGCACAGGCACAGGCACCAGCACCAGCACCAGCACCAGCACCAGCACTTTTGTGCTCATCCTTGTCTACAGGCTTTCATTAGCAATTATACATAATGCATAATACATATTCTATATGACCTGGTGGTAGGCTCATCATGTTCAAAACATTTTCGGTCAGGAGGTGTGAGCTACGCGTGGGTTGGCGGTTTTGTGGGCGTGTGTGGGAGGCTGGGCATTCACCTTCTGTCCTCTTCCCTCTCTACCTTTACGTTCATCACCGGTTATGTTCTCACCACACCAAAATATAATACACACACACTCCCACTCACCGTCGTGGCCCGGCAGCACCCTGCGAAGTATGCTCTCCCCTCCCAGTCCAATCTTGGAAATAATCTGTCCCACAGGCCGCACAAACCCGCCTTCACGCTCCTGAGGGTTAGAGTTTTTGCGACACGTGAGTACAAAAGAGGAAGTGGTACTTTATGCATGCCGTACAAACCCGCCTTCACGCTCCTGAGGGCTAAGAGCTTTTGCGGCGCGTAAGTACAGTCTCGTGAGCACGGGAAAAAAAAAACAGTCCCACAGGCTGCACAACCCTGGCTTCACGCTCCTAAAGGTTCAGAATTTGTGACGCGTAAGTACACACATACACACACACACACACACACACACACACACACACACGCGAGTACATAAAAAAGAGGAGGTGATCTGTACCACAGGCCGCACAGCCCCGCCTTCACGCTCCTGAAGTGCGACCCAGTCTTTGAAGGGCTGGCCAGAACCATATAAATACGGTGTACATACGGTGTTTTGGGCAAAGAAAATGCCAAATACACGGTCATATACGGCATATATATATTTATTTATTTATATATACCATTTCCCCCCTGTCTTTGTAATACATGTGTGCAAGAAAGAAGACATCTGTACAGAATGGAGATGATAATACATCCCATAGGCTGCACACCCCTGCCGTCACGTTCCAGGGCGTCAATGTTCTCAAACCGGTGTGTGAATTAGAAGCAGGAAATGATTTGTATCACAGTTCGCACGACCCTGCCCTTACGCTCCTGAGGGTCAACTTTATGTGTACAGGTGTCAACATGTTACGCCACTCCATAGCATTTTGTGTGTACAGGTGTCAACATGTGACGCCACTCCAGAGCATTTTGTGTGTACAGGTGTCAACATGTTACGTCACTCCATAGCATTTAAATGGTCCTAACCCTAAAAAGGAAGCGCTGCGTGTATCGTTAAGAGTCACACACACAGACACACACACAGAAAGTTGCGTACCTCCTGATCTTGAGACTTGTGAGAAGCCTTGCCCAGGTGTCCGTCACGAGCTGCGTCGTTGAATGCCTGCCACATATTTCACGACAACTTATATGTGCATGTGTGTGCTCGTGTGTGTGTGTGTGTGTGTGTGTGTGTGTGTGTGTGTGTGTGTGTGTGTGTGTGTGTGTGTGTGTGTGTGTGTATGTGTGTGTGCGTGCGTGTTTTTCGCATGCATATATATATGTGTGTGCATGCCTGCATCTATGTGTGTGACGTGTGCATACCAGTATTATTTTAGGGCGACACACCATGTTGATCGACATGAAAATATGGATTTCCGACTTTTAAAATTGACATGAAACCAAGATTCTGGGGATGCCAACGAGCTCCTGTATAAAACGAAGATGGAGGGCCTTCGAAGGCCCTTACGCACCACAAATTCCCAGAGGGGGAACACCAAAATTGGTATGGTTTGGCATGCTCCTAGGGTATGGATCCCCTAATTGGCATGTCTCAAGCTCAGCTCTGGTATGTAGATTCCAATGCAGCTGAGCTTGAAACGTGCAAATTACGGGAGCCATGCCTTATCGGCCGCGGCGTGAACCGTACTTTTGAGCAGCCACATGCTGTATCTAACCAGCCAGCGCACCAAACTTAGTGATTTTTGGTGTTTTAAAGTCCTTATAATAAATTAAGATCATTGCAAGTAAATTGGGGCAAAAAGACTAAGTGGTTGGCGAGATATGCAAATTAAAGTGCCATTTCCCCTGGAAAGCACCCATCTAGGGTACAGGTGCACGGTGTGTGCGTTTAGTCCTGTCATTCTGTACGCAGGGCGCCTTGTCTAAATCTGAGCACATACTCGGGTAACTTATAAAGTCAGCATCAGTTTGAAGCTAGCTTGGGTCCAATTTGATGAGGTGACGTGTGAGTAATTGCACTGTTCATGCAAAAAGGAGCATGTTTTGGCTTTTGCCCAGTGTCCCCCCTCTGACAAATTCCAAAACATTTCCAAACATGTATTAATCATGTTATGAACGACAAACCCCATTAAAAAAGCCCAGAGTTGCCAGGGGAAAAGTGATGGGAAGTACTTAGGGGCCTGTGGGCCCACAAACAAGTTCCAAGCTCAGTGGCTTGAGCATCCAGCCTCTGAGGGACAGCCCCAGCGCAAGGATTGGCTGAGTGATGGGGGAGAGGACGAAAAGAATTGGTTCCAGAGAATTGTATCCCTAAAATCGCTGCAGCATCACCACCCTTCGTTTCTGAGAATATGTTAAGCACGCTCAAGTACATCTGTGACCCCCAGCGCAACAGGCTAAATGCGCAGCACCTGAAGTGTTGCGCACGGGGGTTTAAAAGCTCAGCATTTGGCGTGGTGTCCTTCCCATACTTAGAGGCTGGCTCAGGCTTAGAAGCGCCATGGAATCAATAGACGAACTCATACACTTAGAATGAAGTTTCCAAGCCCTACATTGCAAATTCAGACAAACTTGTCTGTTTTAAAGCATTTTCTTCCAGATGACCTGCATACTTATTGCATATCTCACTTATTTCACTCAGGCCTCCCGGCGGGCTGGGGCAGCAAAATAAATCGACACGAGAACCCAATTCTCAAACTGCCAGATTTGGAGGAGACATGAAACCAACGTTTTCCCAGATCCATAAAAAACACGGTGCATACATGGATGTGTCTATGTATGTATGCGTAAATATGTGTGTGTGTGTACCTCCTGACAAACCCATAAGATATCTTTCCGGTTGAATGGATGTGCAGGGAATCTCTGCAGAATCAGAACACAGTAAAAGTGTATTGCCCATCTACTAGTGGTTCAAGCAAAAAAAGATTACATGCCCACCTGGTTTAAATGGTTGGAAAAGGGGCTGGCTTGCTTGTTGGCTTGCTTGGGAGCGCGTTCTTCCTCTTCGTCACTTGATGCAGCAGCGGTGTGCTTTGCTGAGATGGAGGCTGCAGTCATATGGACAAGCACACAACACCGTTAACAGAGCGGCTGGCAACTACAGCACTGTGCACACAACACCGTAAGCAGAACAACCGGCAACTACAGCACTGTGCACACGACACCGTTAACAGAGCGGCTGGCAAGCAGAGCACTGTGCACACGACACCGTAAGCAGAACAGCTGACAACTACAGCACTGTGCACACAACAAACGTGAACAGACTGGCTGGCAAGCAGAGCACTGTGCACACGACACTGTAAGCAGAGCGGTTGGCAGCCATTGCCATTCTCCACTGCCCTATTTTCCGTATTTTTAAAATACCTGCAGAAGGGTAGCGAGCGCGCCGCTCCACGATGTACCGCATGCACAATCCACACATTTGACATAAAATACTGCATTGCCATTCTCCACTGCCCTATTTTCCGTATTTTTCATACCTGTAGAAGGGTAGCAAGCGCGCCGCTCCACAATGTGCCGCATGCCCATTCCACACATTACACATAAATTATTGCAATGCCATTCTCCACTGCCCTATTTCCCGTGTTTCTTCATACCCGCAAACGGGTAGCAAGCACGCCACTCCACGATGTACCGCATGCCCATTCCACACAGTTCACATAAAATATTGCATTGCCATTCTCCACTGCCCTACTTTCCGTACTTCTTCATACCTGCTGAAGGGTAGCGAGCACGACGCTCCACAATGTACCGCATGCTTAGCTGCAGCTTGCCACGCAGGGGGAGGCCCACCATGCCGTGCATGGTGTCAGTCTCTGGGTCATACACGATTCTGCGCAGAGTAGGCGTGCTCAGTCTCAGGATCAACCAAAAATACGCACAGCAATGTATGTTGTGCAAAGGTGCATTGTGTGTCAATCTCTGGGTCATACACAGTCCTGCGCAGAGTAGGTGTGCTCAGTCTCAGGGTCAACCAAAACACGCATAGCATTGTATGTTGTGCGAAGGTGCACTGTGTGTCAGTCTCTGGGTCATACACGATCCTGCACAGGGTAGGCGTGCTCAGTCTCAGGGTCAACCAAAACACGCACAGCACTGAGAACACAGCTTACTGTACAGTGCATAAAAGTGCATTGTGTGTGTCTGTCTCAGGATCAACCAAAATACGCACAGCACTGCGAATGCAGCTTACTGTACAGTGCATGATGGTGCATTGTGTGTGTGTGTATCTCTGGGTCATACACAGTGTGTGTGTGCCTCTGGGTCATACACAATATGTGTGTGCGTGTGCGTGTGGAGGCTGGAGCGCGCATGCACAATCACACACGCACAAGCACGTGCACACACACACACACTCTCACATACACACTCACACTGACCTGTCTCCTCCGCTTTTGCCGCCTTCCCTACTTGACCCCACGTGCACCTGAGAGTATTTGCAGAGGAAGTAAAGGACGGTGTCCAGCTTAAACAATGGGCGTCACCTTGCGAACACTTGAGCGTTTGCAGAGGATACAAAGGACGGTGTCCAGCTTGAATAACGGGCGCCACCTTGCGTACAGGTAGGGGTGCCAATAGCAGTCCCTGACTTCAACCCCACGTGTACTTAACGCACGCAACAAAAAGGGAGGGGTGCCGTCCTGTCAATGAGCTTAGATACATACTTCATGAGCGATTAGACCTGTGTGTTGCCCTGTGTGCACTTTAGGGTGGGGGCTTATTGTGAGCAGCAGCCAGTGTGAACAACCAAGGCCAAGGGGTTCAGTGACCCTAAGAGCGCGTCTGGGAGCACTGAGCATTTTGGAAGAAAGTGTGAAGAGCACTAAGACGTTATAAAGTAGCCAAGGAGCTTGTAATCGATCAAATGTATACTTAAATCGAAACAAAGGAAGCACTTGAGCAAGGGATCGTGAGGTTTGCATGAACAGTGTGCCTGGCTGATTTTTTAGCGACGTTTCCTTGCACAAGAAGACGGAGTAGCAGAGCCCATTCGATCAGCGACTTTGCACCTTCAGGGATTCCCGCCCAAATTCAAAGGTGCAGCACATACTTTAATAATTACATTAATTGTCACATCTGCAAGATTATGAGATCCTGGCTGCCTGCTCCAGCCTCAGCCTTAGCATCATCACACGCATTTCTGTTTCTTTTCTGCAAACCAAGAATCAAGTAAACTTAGGGGTAGGGTTTAGGGTTAGGGTTAGGGTTAAGGGCACACGCACTAGCTTTCTCCAAAGTAATTACCTACGTTGTTCCTGGCTGCCCAGTCCATCACCATTGTTAACTGCTTCCTTCCTGTGGCTTTGTACGAACTAACGTATCCAATAGTCAAGTTAACAAAGCACACACGCACTAGCTTTCTCCAAAGCAATTAACTACGTTGTTCCTGGCTGCCCAGTCCATCACCATTGTTAACTGCTTCTTTCCTGTGGCTTTGTACGAACTAACTTATCCAATGGTCAAGTAAGTGAAACGCACACGCACCTGGCTGTCGGCTTCATCAGCATCATCATCATCTGCATCCTTGTTTTGACTGCCTCCCTTGTGAGAGCTTTTGGAGGGGCGGCGGCCGTACAGGGGGATGGCAAGCTGCTGAGCAAGGCCAGGCTGCGGTGTGTGTGTGTGTGTGTGTGTGTGTGTGTGTGTGTGTGTGTGTGTGTGTGTGTGTGTGTGTGTGTGTGTGTGTGTGTTTGTTCGTGTGTGTGTTTGTTCGTGTGTGTGTGTTTGTTCGTGTGTGTGTTTGTTCGTGTGTGTTTGTTTGTGTATTTACATGTAACATGTGTGTGTATGCAAGTGTGCGTGTGCATGTGTGCGTGTGACGGCGGCCATACCAGGGGATGGCCAGCTGCTGGGCCAGGCCAGGCTGTATGCTAGCGCAATTTTTGCTTTTGTTGGCTGTGTGTACGTGTGAGTCTGTGTGTGTGTGCGTGTTTGTGTGTGTGTGTGTGTGTGTGTGTGTGTGTGTGTGTGTGTGTGTGTGTGCGTGTGTGATAGTGTTCTTTTGGGAGGGGGTGAGTGTGTGTTCATGTTTGGACATGGGAGACCTTGATTTGTCCAACATGAATATTAACGGAGGTGTGACGGCTGCAGAGCACGGTTTTGTTGAGGAGAAGAACACACATTATGTGGGTAGGTGCTAAACGAGCTCACCCTCAGGCCTTTGATTTGAAGGCTGTTGCCCTCATTTCGAAGCCTTCAAGTCCATATTGCCTCAAGTCTTTTAACCAAACATGGCATACGCGCAAGCTCACCCTCAGGCCTTGACTCGAACACTGCTGCACTCATTTCAAAGCCTTCAAATCCATCAACCAAACATGGCACACGCGCAAGCTCACCCTCAAGCCTTTGATTCGAATGCTACTGCGCCCGAGCAATCTATCTCGCGAGGAAAGGTGGTTGCCACGTGGGTCCAGGCAGTGCTTGACCTGCGTAGCATCATGTGTATCTTAAAATTTTTTTTTTGTACGATGAGGGACACACAAAAAAAGCAACAAAGCCAGCCTTGCATTTGACAGCGAGGCAGCGCATGACCTGTGTTGCATCGTGCGTGCGATGAGGGATGGATAGTTACAGAAATAGTGACAAAGCCAGCTTTGTAATAAATAGCAAGGTAGCGCATGATCTGTATTGCATCGTGCGTGCGATGAGGAACGGATAGTTACAGAAACAGTAATAAAGCCAGCCTTGTATTTGATAGCAAGGTAGCGCATTATCTGTGTTGCATCGTGCGTGCAATGAGGGACGGATAGTTACAGAAATAGTGACAAAGCCAGCTTTGTATTTGATAGCAAGGAAGCGCATGACTTGTGTTGCATTGTGCGTGCAATGAGGGACGGACAGTTACAGAAATAGTGACAAAGCCAGCCTTGTATTTGATAGCAAGGTAGCGCATGATCTGTGTTGCATTCAGTGTTGTGCACATACGGCGTCAATCAGAAATGGCACCGTTAATTACGGTGCTTAAATGACGTCTACGTCACATAACCGTAACTAACAGTGAAATTCATTATGACGGTCGGAAATCGTAAGTAACGGTGCGGCGTCAGGTACTCAGTGGCTCAGAGTGCCAACTCAAGCTCAAGCTCAAGGGGCGCTCTCAGCGCCCTGATTTCCCCACAAACAACATTTGCGATATAATATAAAATGTCCTCCGGAAAACAGGCCAAGAGGGCTCGTGTGGCCCTGAGTCAGTCGAGCCTGGCCCGGCCTGGCCAGCTGCTGACGGTTTCCCACCGTAAATAACTAACTATTGACGGTTTCCCACCGAAAATTACTAATTCCTGACGGTTTCCCACCGTAAATAACTGTAAAGCCGACCGTCAGACGTCAAAAATTAATATCACCGTAAATTACGCCTGGGGATTAATTTCTGAAGGTCAAAACCGTAAATTACGCCTGACCGCCAAATGACGGTTGACGGCGTCAACCGTAAAGTGCACAACACTGGTTGCACCGTGCGTGCAATGAGGGACGGATAGTTACAGAAATAGTGACAAAGCCAGCCTTGTATTTGATAGCAAGGTAGCGCATGGCCTGTGTTGCACCGTGCATATTGAGAGACGGAAAGTGCAGACACAGTGATAAAGCCAGCCTTGTATTCGGCAACGAGGCAGTGCATAATCTGTGATGCATCGTGCCTACAATGAGGGACAGAGGAGTCACAGAACAGTAATAAAGCCAGCCTCATAATTAGTCATAAAATAGTGAGCCGGCGCTTAATATTGAGGCAGTGCATGACCTGCTGTGTAGCATAGTGAGAGAATGAAGTGTGGGAACGACGTATGGCTTCAATAACACAAAACGGTCACAGTGAGGGAAATAAAAAAAGGAGTGAAGAATGATGCAAGAGAAAGGCCACTGAACAAGATAGGGCAGCTGCGTGTTTGGGCAGTGCTGGGCCTGTAAAGCACATTGAGGAAAAAGGATGTAGAAGGAATACGAAATTTTAGGCCACCTCATATGTACCAAATATGTAGCACTGTAAGTATACCAATGTAGCACTGTAAGTATACCAATATAGCACTGTAAGTATGCCAATATAGCACTGTGAACACAGGGAGGGAGAGTTAAATAAGATGTAGGAGCAAGGCTAGCGTAATACACCCACATCCAAGCCACTCCCACCCACAACTACGCACAAACATTCAAGCACACCAACACCCACGGCCAAACTCGTACACCCACACCCACACGCACACGCACACACGCACACACAAATCCACATCCACACACATACACACCCATCCAAACCTACACATACACGTACATGTACACGTACATGTGCACCCACACCCACCACACCCATAGCCCTCATACACACACACACACACACACACACACACACACACACACACACACACACACACACACACACACACACACACACACACACACACACACACACACACACACACACACACACACACACACCTTCAAACGCAGCTCCATGGCGTCTGAGGCCAGAGCAAGATTCTGCAGCTTGGCGTGCCAGAAGGGGCAAGGGCCTGCCCCCAGAGCCACCTGTGTGTGTAAATGACGGAACCGACATGGCTGTGTGCAAATTTATTACAATGTGCACGAGACCGGGATGTGCCAGGAGGGGCAGGGCCTGTGTCCAGAGCCACCTGTGCGTGTGAATGATGGAACGGACGTGGTTGTGTGTGAATGTGATTGAATGTGCACGAGACCGGGATGTGCCAGGAGGGGCAGGGCCTGTGTCCAGAGCCACCTGTGCGTGTGAATGATGGAATCGACAGAGTGCATTGCATCCATGATTTATGCGCCGCGGTATGGGCAATTAGGAGGAAGCAGGAGAACACCTAAAACTGCATGCGCATGTGGAATTGTTCAACGTGGTTAGTTTTAATGCACAACCATATTCACAATGAGATGGGTAGGGTTGGCCAGACCCTTATATATACGATGTATATGCAGTATTTTTGGCAGAAAAATCCCCAAATATACGGTGTATGCATACGGTTATGGCCAACCCTAGAGGTGGGCACTCCAGGAAACGCAAGGAATGCTTCAAAAGCCGCTTGTGCGTGCACATTTTGATCCATGGAGATGTGTGCAGGCAATTTTACGTACATGAGCTTTGGCGCGTGGTATGAGGTGCTTTAGCAAGGTTACTAAGCAGAGAGTTCACAAGCCTACACTTAAACATACTAGCTACAAGGTCATGAGCCAGCATTCGAACATACCAAATACAAGGTCATGAGCCAGCATCGAACATGCCAGCTACACTTTGAACGTACCAATACCAGGTCATGAGCCAGCATTCGAACATACCAAATACAAGGTCATGAGCCAGCATTCGAACATACCAGCTACACTTTGAACATACCAATACAAGGTCATGAGCCAGCATTCGAACATACCAAATACAAGGTCACGAGCCAGCATCGAACATACCAGCTACACTTTGAACATACCAATACAAGGTCATGAACCAGCATTCGAACATACCAAATACAAGGTCATGAGCCAGCATTCGAACATACCAAATACAAGGTCACGAGCCAGCATCGAACATACCAGCTACACTTTGAACATACCATAGGTTACAGAGCAGAGAGGTCTCGAGAATACACTTCAAGCATACTGGCATTGCGGCATGCCGTTAACCTTTTCTGTGGCATGCTGTTAACCTTTTCTGTGGCGTTGTGTTTCTGATGATGAGCAATAAGAGATCGTCACGAGGAAACACACGACTTCTCACTCACCAATGAGAAGAGAGCCTCTTAGGTGCCGAGCCCCGCTAAATTTTATCTACCACTAGTAGGTAGTAGTAGGGGAACAAGCATGAATAGGAGGGTTGCAGGCTTTGTAGGGTCTGGTTGTCCAAACTTTCACGTTACGGAATATGGCAAACATGGCGTCACATTTGCACGCGTACGCGCGCGTGCGCGCACAAACACACAAACACACACACACACACACACACACACACACACACACACACACACACACACACACAGAGACACACACACATACGCGCGCACACACGCACACACACGCGTGCACACATACAGACACGCACACACACACCTGCGTGTGCTGCTCCTCCACCGTGTGCAACCACGACAGGTGGTGGTGGTGCTTTGACTTGTGGTGGTGGTGGTGCTGCTGCTGCTGCTGAACACTGAGAGTGGCCCCAGGTGGCGGCGTCTTTTGTATCGCGCTCTTACCCGTCACACTGGTTGCGCGTGAGTCAGGCCTCATGTGGCTCCCTTTTGACTCATCCAGCCATGCACAGGTGTACGGGCTGATGTGCTCCGTGTCAGGGGCACCACAGCACCTGAGGAGTGTGGAAAAGGTGTGCGTGTGTGTGTGCGCATGGGCGTGTGTAGGTGGGTATGTGTGGGTGTGGGTGGGTGGGTAGGTGGGTATGTGTGGGTGTGGGTAAGTATATGGGTGCGAGTGTGTGGGTGTGGGTGTGGGTGTGGGTGTGTGGGTGTGTGTGTATGGGTGTGTGTGTGTGCATGGCGAATTAGTCTTACAATTTCGCGTCAGGGGACACTGCAGCACCTGGACAATGTGGGAGGGTGCTGGTGCGTGTGTATATGTGTATATGTGTGCGCACGACTAGTTTACGTTGATGAGTGTACTGCCAGTGTGACAGGAGAAACACCACACAGCACGTGAAAGTACTCTCCGTGTCAGAGGATAAAAGCGGGTGTGTGTGTGTGTGTGTGTGTGTGTACATGCGCGTACGTTTGTGTGTGTTTGTGTGTGTTTTTGTGTGTGTGTGTGTGTGTGTGTGTGTGTGTGTGTGTGTGTGTGTGTGTGTGTGTGAAAGAGAGTGTGTGTGTGTGTGAGTGTGTGTGTGAATGCTTGCGCATGAACATACTGTGAAAGCAGGTGCCCCTGCAGCTAAATCCACATACCTAACACAACAAATCTAACTTACCACAAGCTGCCTCCTCTCTTTTGGGTGAGGGACAGGTCCCGAGCGCCCATTACTGTCACCTGTTTTTGTTGGTACAATGCAACCAATTCGTGACAGTTGTGATTATTAGCTATTGAAACTATGAAAATACGCTTAATGACTGTGAGTCTGAACTGCATGCTCCTTTGAGCTCCAGGGAGATTGAGGAGCAAATCATTGTAGCAGTAGTGGATTCATAAGCAGTACCACAGGTACCCCCCCTGCCATGATACATACATAGGCCCATGCAATGAAAACCCAGCTCATTTGCTTGCACATAACTAGAGGCGTGCAAGAGAGTGCGCATTTGCAGAAACTTGTGCGCACGTACAGAGGCATGATACACATTCCACGACTGACTCACAACGTGTAGAAGAGCACGCAAACACGCACGTACACGCACGCACGCTTACACATACAAACACATACATACACACACGCGCACGCATACACACATACAAACACATACGTACACACACACACACACATACACACACAAACACACATATACACTCATGCACACGCATACACACATGCAAACACACACATAGTATGTGTCACACACACGCACACACATACACACACATACACTCACGCACACGCATACACACATGCACACACACATGGTACGTGTCACATACACGCACACACATGCACACACATACAGACAAGCACACCTCCAGCAGGGCATTGAACTCTGGCAGCTGCTGCAGTGCGGTCAAAGCCGCCACCGTCTCGGCCAGCGCGTCCCGCTTCCACGCACGATATGCTGCCTGTGGTGGGGGCACACATTGAATCACAAAAAAAGAGAGAGACGTGCAGCTCGTGATTGGGTGTGCATGTGTGCATAGATCCATGCCTCTAAAAAGCTCGAGTACTGTTTCTACACACGCCACCTGAAGTTCTCCAAATTGTTTCCATGCAGTTGTAAGATGTGAACAGGGAGGGTGTGTGTATGTGTGTGTGTATGTGTGTGCGTGTGTGAATGCAGTACAAATGCAAAGGGGTGTACACACACCCTCATAAGCAACGTGCAGCATTTACCGACCAAGTGCGGGTCAATGTTAACAAAGGACATGCATGCATTGTGAACCTCACGGATTGAAGTCTGCAAGCTGTCAGGAAGAAGGGATGGGGAAACTACGCGTGGAAAGAGGAGCCATGCATGTAAAAAAGGGATGGGAAAATTACGCGTGAAAACCATGCACGTGAAAAAGGGATGGGAAAACTACACGTGAAAAGAGGAAGCCGTGCATGTAAAAAAAAAGCATGCATTAAAAACGTGTGTGGGGAAAGGGAGCTGTCGCATGAAAAAAGGAAGAAGTTCCTTCAGAAAAAAATCACCTGGCTTGAGAAGTCCGACTTTGTGAGCCCAAAACGGTTGTGCAGGATTGCTTGCGCTTGTTTGACCAGCTCTGGCACCACGTTCTCGTTGGCTGACAGAGCACGGTAGAGCAACTGGAAAAAACGAGGGTGGTTGTTACAGAAGTGTGTGTATGTTTGTGTGTGTGCGCGAATGTGTGCATGTGTGTGCGTGTGTGCGTGTGTGTGTGCGCGTGTGTGTGCAAGTGTGTGTGTGTGCGCGCGTGTGTGTGAGTGCGTGTGTGTTTGTGTGTGTGTCTGTTGTGTGTATGTGTGTGTATGTGTGTATATGTGTGTGTATGCAAGTGTGTGTGTGTGCGCGCGTGTGTGTGAGTGCGTGTGTGTTTGTGTGTGTGTGTGCAAGAATGTGTGTGTGTGAATGCAGTGCTGCAAAGAGGGTGGAAATTACGGTAGTGTAACCCAGTAGGGTACAGTACAGTACAGCAGCTGGGAAGCATAAGGGCGAGTGCTACACAGTGAACGCAGCGTTCAGTACGACACAGCAGGACAAGGAGGGTGCTTGAAAGCGGCTGTTGCAGTAGAGCACTGCAGCAGGGCACAGTACAGCAGCTGTATATTTCTGATGTAGTGGAGGTTGACAGTGGCGCCTGGTCGGCAGGGCTGGACAGACCCCTATGTATGACACATTTTGGCAGGGCCTCAGCACGTACGGTCATATACGATGCAAGTACAAAGAATAGCTCAGCATGTACAGTCATGTACGACTTAGACACACAGGATGCCTCAGCATTTACAGTCATGTACGATTTAAATACAGGATGCCTCAGCATGTACTGTCATGTACGATTTAAATACACAGGATGCCTCAGCATGTACAGTCTTGTACGATATAAATACAGGATGCCTCAGCATGTACTGTCATGTACGATTTAAATACACAGGATGCCTCAGCACGTACAGTCTTGTACGATATAAGTACAAGATGCCTCAGCATGTACAGTCGTATACAAATTAACTACCGGGATCCTGGCCAAGCCTTCTGAGCACAGCTGGAGATGATCAGAGTACAGTTGTGAGTGGTTGTAGTGCAGGAGCTGTAAGAAGCGAGCGCAGTGCAGGGCTGTTGTATAGTGTCTGGTCACAGTAGCTGTAGGAAATGAAAGAGTAGACTAGTCACAGTAGCTGTAGGAAATAAAAGATTAGACTAGTCACAGTAGCTGTAGGAAATGAAAGATTAGATGGGGGGAGCAGAGTGGCAACTGAGGGTTTGAACCTTGGGTTTTCAAATTGTTGAGGAGTGCTAAGCCTCAGGGCTTTAAAAATGCCGTTGATCATTGAATATGCGTCATAGATGCCGACGGTCATTGCGCAGGGGCAACACACGTGCATGGCTGTTGTGTAGGGAGTCGTGAATGCCGATGGTCGCCATGCAGGGCTTGAGGGAGCTGTTTATGACAGTGTTGGAGCCACACAATGTTATGATGATACAATGATGATTGTTGTGCAGGGCATATGAATCGTTGATGATCGCTGTGCAGGGCTTATGAATCCTTGATGATCATTGTGCAGGACTTGTGAGTTGTGGATGACCATAAGCAGAGGTTAGAAACGTTGATGGTTGTGCTGCAGGGGCTGCAAGCGTCGTTGGTTATTGTGCTGGAGTAAACATGCAGATGATCTGTGTGCAGCGATCATGAATTGTTGGTCATCATTGTGTAGGACCTATGAATGTCGACGGTCACTTTGCAGGGTCTGCCAGCCAGCTGGTGCGTTGAGCCGCAGCTCAAACGCGAATGTTGTTTCTTATGGTTTGTCTTGTTAAAATCTAGAATACTTGTGTTGATGGTGCACAATTGTGTACGTGCTTGTTCTGCAGATGCAGTGAGTGTTTGAGGTGAAGCTGAGTGTGTGTGATGCACCGAAGCTGCTGAGCAGCAAGCGTAGCGTAATTCAGGAGCTTGGAAAACGGACGGAAATGCGCAGTGATTAATCGCACACCCAATCCGAGAGCAGCAACGTGATCTGGTCCACAAAATGAAGGAAGTGCTGCATTGGTGGACTGGCGTAGTAACATTGTGAGTGGCTAGAGCGTGGACACGCAAGGTGGCACATGGTTTACGCGTGTGTGTGTATTTGTGTGTGTGTGTGTGCGCGTGTGTATGTGTGTGTGTATGTGTGTGTATGTGTGTGTGTGTGTGTGTGTGTGTGTGTGTGTGTGTGTGCGTGTGTGTGTATGTGTGTGTGTATGTGTGTGTGTGTGAATGTGTGTGTACAATGTGTTTACAATGCCCACCCTTCACACATACATGTATACATGCATGTGCTACGCATGACAAGGTGCATCCTCTTGGCAGGCTGGCCGCACTTGTATTACGTGTTATCATTCAAACCGTCCAAGCTTATGAATCACACATTCACGTGCCCCTGCACACTCTTATGCATACTAAGATACTAAGGCACACATGCGACACAAAAACACACACAAATCCACACCCACACACACACACACACACACACACACACACATACACACACAGACACACACAATACACCACACACACGCACACACACACCTGCTCATGCAGGTCCCTGTGCATGCCAAACACGATGCACAGCGCATCAGCTGCTTGCAGCCGAAAGGGCAAGGAGGCCCCGGGAAGTGCAGCCCACTCTATGAGCACCGCACGCAATGCAGCAGTGTACAGGTCTGGGGGGATGCCAGAAGCTGCCATGCCCCCCACCACACCTGTATTAGTGTTAGTGTGCATGCATGTATATGTATGTGTGTATGTGTATGTGTGTGTGTGTGTGTGTGTGTGTGTGTGTGTGTGTGAAAGAGAGAGAGAGAGAGATGGTATGTGAATAGGGTTGGCCAGAACCGTATATCTGCACTGTATATGACCGTATGTATGGTGATTTCCCTGCTTAAAATTTCGTATGTACACCGTATATACCTGAACATGTATGGTTCTGGCCAACACTATATGTGAGTGCATGTGCCCCCCACCACACCTGTGCGCGTGTACGTACGCGTATGCACAGTAACACCTGTGTCCATGCACGTGTATGTGCCCTTCAACACAGCTGTGTGAAGGTGATCGTACGTGCATGGCAGAAGGTCGCGCACAAATGTGTGGACACCATAAACCTGCAGAGGCACTGACCCTTTGACACACCTGTATGCAATCACAATAAGCATGACAGAGTAGAACCTCCTTTCTCCGCACTCCTCAACACAGATGATCCTTGTTGTACACAACTGATGGATGACGTCACCACTGTGTTCCTTTATAACCGGTGCCGGTTACCATTTGGCATGTACACATTCATACGCAAGTGCTGCCCGCCTTGTGCAGACCCATAATCATTGTAGGCTGTCTGCAGGAAGGCCACCTAATCCAAGCATCACATCCAAGTGAAGTACGCCTGTTGCGCTGACCTAGATCAATGTCTGCTGCCTTTGCCTGCTGGATGCTACTAATCTGGAGTAACCGTCTAACTGAAGAACAAGCACACATACGCACGTGCGCACACACACACACAACACACACACACAACGCACACACAACACACGCGCACACACACACACACGCACACACACACGCACACACACACGCACACACACACACACACACACAGATACACACACACACACACACACACACACACACACACACTTAAACACACACACACACACACACATACACACACACACGGAAGAAGTACCTGTGGCGCTGGCCCTGTCTTTGTCTGCAGGGCTGCTGCTGGCATTGGGCATCAGGCGTGCACATGCCCAAGAGGACTGATGATAGGACTCCAAGAGGGAGGTGGCGGCGTCGTCAAGGGGGGTTGCCACAGGGGTGGAGGCTTTGCTGAGGGGGGTGGGAGGGGTCAAGGCGTAGGGAGCGGACTGGCCCGGTGTGCTCAAACCTGTGTAGGTTGTCGATATGTGTGTACATGTGGGTGCGTGTGCGAGTGTGTGCGTGTGTGTGTGTTTGTGTGTGTGTGTGTGTGTGTGTGTGTGTGTGTGTGTGTGTGTGTGTGTGTGTGTGTGTGTGTGAGAGAG
>Ga0307947_1001109_pt1 | contig 20762 bp, 22 predicted proteins | sample OrgLakmetagen232_FD_201840 | JGI IMG/M metagenome (GOLD analysis project Ga0307947, IMG submission 201840) | Saline water microbial communities from Organic Lake, Antarctica - #232 | ecosystem: Environmental > Aquatic > Non-marine Saline and Alkaline > Saline | place: Antarctica: Organic Lake...
CACACACACACACAGACACACACACCACACACACACACCGTCACACACACACGCACACACACACACACACACACACACACACACACACATACACACACACACGCACACGCACACGCACACGCACGCACACACACACACACACGCACACACGCACACAAACATTTCTGTTACGATGTTACCACAATGTAATTCAGGGTCCATTGCATACTTAGCGTGAATAAGAGAATATAAGGACATAGCATGGGTATTCCAGGCTTCAACCAATGGTTTAAGAAGCAAAATGCTGAATGCTACAAGCCACTCAAAGAGATCCAGGTGTGTGTGTGTGCGTGTGCGTGTGTGTGCGTGTGTGTGTGCGTGCATATGTATGTGCGTGCAAATGTATGTGCGCGCACATTGACGTAAACTTTTTGAACATAACATGTCTGTTTTTGTTTTTTTGTGCGTGTGTATGTGCACAAGTATGCGTCCTTGCGTTTTCATTGGTGTATATGTGTGATTGTGTGTGGCTGATTTTGCGTATTGCGTGTCCAGTGAGATATTGCTCCTTAATCCTATGTACGTCTTTATTACGTGCGTTGTGTTTGTCATTCGAGTGTGTTCCAATCCTGTCTATGTGTGTTAATGCATGCTCATGTATGTGTTCAGTTGCGTGTTTGATCTTGTTTGCGCATGAACACATGCATGCACCTCTCGTTATACGCTAAAAGCACTGAAGTACAGCTTCATCACAACTTTGCTGTTCCAGGTGGATCACCTTTACATTGATCTGAACTCTGTGCTTCACACCGCGTTGCGGTCAGGTAAGCTTAGCGCCCGCTGTTGTTATATCGAGCTTTTGTACAGTCCCTCATTGACTCCTTACTCTGTTTTGTGAAAGGGCTTTTCAATCTACATCATCTTATCGTCTTTGCTGATTCTTCCTGCAGCATTGTTCATATGCATACTACACAATCATGATAAGAAGCTGCTTGTGTGAAGCGCCCTCATTTAAGGACGGCTATTCCTAAGTGCGCAGTTTTGCAAGCATCGCTATGCAGAACATTTGCTTCGTTGTCACCGCGCTCATCCGTTTACAAACTGTTCTCTGCCCTAATTTTTGCCTTGGGAGTAACAAGCTTAAAAACAGCCAAATTCAAATAGGAAAACAACTCCTAATCTTACATCTCGAGTATGCCTTTTATAACGCGCTGCTACACTGGTATCGAAGCATGGTTCAAATGTCAGTGCCCCTTGCCATTGTTGTAACATGTCCTCATGAGACCATACCCACCTTACCCCTGACGCTAGGAGAGAGCTCAAAAGTATAAGTTACAACAACGTAGCAGTTGTGCGGTTGGAAATGTGGCTTGGGTCGGCCAGAACCTTATGGTTTGGTTGCTCAGACACGGTAGATCTTCATATGCACAGGCTCTGACCAATTCTTCATAGATGTTCCGCACCTGCAAGCGCGTCCTGCAGAAGTCCTATTAAAAGTTGGAGTACCAGTGGTTAAAAAGCTGGTCGCTCCTCTTCTGCTGCCATCCGCTTCCCCTATTATATTCGTTCCACCCTACCCATTAATACTGCCCCAGTATTCCCTTGGGAGCGTTTGCACACAGTCCCGCACCAGCGCCTGAATGGCATTGTTGCTCTGTATCTACTCGCGTGAAACTGCACCACTTGGACACTGCCCAGTATTCCCTTGGGGGCAGATGCACGCAAAGTCCCGCACCAGCACCTGAATGGCATTGTTGCTCTGTATCTACTCGCGTGAAACTGCACCACTTGGACACTGCCCAGTATTCCCTTGGGAGCAAATGCACGCAAAGTCCCGCACCAGCGCCTGAATGGCATTGTTGCTCTGTATCGACTCGCGTGAAACTGCACCACTTGGACACTGCCCAGTATTCCCTTGGGAGCAAATGCACGCAAAGTCCCGCACCAGCGCCTGAATGGCATTGTTGCATTGTATCGACTCGCGTGAAACTGCACCACTTGGACACTGCCCAGGACGTACTTGGGAGCGCTTCCACAAAGTCCTGCACCAGCGCCTGAATGACATCATCGACAAGACAGGTCCCCGCAAAACGGTCATGCTGGCAGCTGATGGGCCGGCCCCTCTTGCCAAGCTCATCACACAGCGGGAAAGGAGGAAGGTGCGCGGATTTGCCAGTTAGGTTGGTATGTAGCGGAAAGTTTGTCTTGGTGAAAGTCATCACTCAGTGGAAGAAGAGGAATGTGCGATGCCGTGCATGTCTGTGTCCTAGCAAAAATAAAGCTTTGACCATGCTCACCAACAACGCGGGAGTGAAGCAGCAAAGAAGGAAGGCGCGTGCATGTGCTTGTACGGGTTGATGGTATAAAGCAGGGAGAAATTAAACCACTCATTGCACAGTGGGATCTAAGGAAAGTGCGTGCATGTATGCTGGGCCAGTGAGTCTTTCCGAACATATTAGGGGTAAAATGAAAGGGTATATGTGTTTCCGAGTGTATAGGGGTGTGGATAATCAAGCAAGGTAGTGGTGCACATTTGTCCATGTGTGTTGTTATCGAGCATAGGAGAGCAACAAAGCACACGATTGCGAGTGACTGGGTACAGCACAGAAACATTGTAACACACACACGCGTGTGTGTGTGGCCCAAATCATCATTGTGCTTTGCAGAAGAGCAGCAACAAGAAGGAGGGCAAGGGCACGATCTCCTCAACAGCGCTGACGCCCGGGACGCATTTCATGGCGGACGTCACTCTCTCCCTTGCATATTGGTAAGGAGTCACTTTGCAGGCTACTACCAGCTGCCATTACTTAACATTTCTGGTGAGGAGTCTGAAAATGTCCACGAGCAGTAGATCTCCTCTCCCTGCTCCCAGCACACTAATGAGGCCATTTGTCTGACCCAGGAAGAAGTGTCGCTTAGCTTCCAACATCAGCTCATTTGATAAGTTGGAGCCTAGCTGCAAACAACTGCATAAAGAACAAGAGATAGTGCTTAAGTCAAAAGGCTTTGTGTTCATTTTATTCTAGGCCACGGATTGACCGGTGTGTATATTGGTATGATGTTCCCGCTCTAAGAGTGCAGTGCTGAGTGCATAACAGTGATGTCCGCACTCTTTCTGGCACACACACTCACACGACACACACAGCAAAACACACACAAAGCTACACCAAGGAATGTCCAATTCCTTTAACTGCAGGGTGCACACAAAGCTGAGCCAGCACCGTTTCTCCCACCTCCAATTCGAGCTCTCAGACGCGACTGTGCAGGTAACAGGGGTTTGTGCCTTAATTCTCATATACTCAAATGGGAATAGCTTTGATGTATAATGTGTAAAACGAGATTAGCCATGATGTATAATGGGAACAGCTATGATGTATAATATGTAGGAAAAGAAGGTTGGTCAGCCAAATTTGCTACCTCGTGCCTTTTTTCCTTTAAGTGTCATGGCCATCCTCAGGTTTGTGGCAGCACTCCTTGTGCTGGAGAGAGTGTTGGATATTCACTTGTCTCTGGCTCCGCGCACCTGTGCACTTCTGCACGCACACACTCTGCACGTTGTGAGTCATACTTTAAAAACCTGCTAGGTTGGCCTGTTGACGTAAGCATGTCAGCTGGAATCCCATGGTACCCCAACGCACGTGCCCCAAACTGCGGATCCAGCATACCTCAAGAAATTTTAAAACCAAAGCTGCTGCCTCACTGCACTGTAATTACAAGAAATATATGTAGGGTTGCCCAGAACCATAAATATACGGTGTAAATACGATATTTTTGGCAGGGAAATCATCAAATATACAGTTAATACGGTGTATATATACAGTTCCGGCCAACCATACGCATACCCCTCATACATTGTGTGCTCAAAATACGCTAAACTGCTAGATCATGCACTGACGTCAGCCCACGAGCCCCTGCAGTCCATGCAACTCACCCTCATCTCATTTTATACTTGGATAGTGGTGTATTTCATCCATGTTTTTCTGTTTTTTAACACGCTCCCAATTTACAGTACAACGACAGAGCGTCTGACTGCCTGTGTAAACTTTCGTATCGTCGATTCCTTGCACGCTTCTTGTTCAGGGTGGATTTGTTTTGTGATTGCTCACACTTTCCAGGGCGAGGGCGAAGTCAAGATTCTTGGTCGCCTTGCCAGGCATTGGTATGATCACGGAGAGTCTGACTCGCACGGTGGGTGAAAAGGGTGGCATGAGAGCTGCATGTACGCATACAAGGGGAGTCTGACTCGCACGGTGGGTGAAAAAAGTGGCATGAGAGCTGCATCTACGCATACGAGTACATGTTAATTGGTGTTTATTGATGTGAGATACACATGCACATGAATATTTAGTAGATAGTAAATAAGTGCATGCTCAATGGTATTTGTCAAGGTCGTATTTATGATCATTTGATTGGAAAGCTTAGCAAATACACACTCAGCCAGGAGCATGAAACTGCTTTGGAGTAAAATGCCTGGGTCCTTTTTATTAGTGTTAGTGCATTAGATCTTGTGCCGGAAATCAGCTCTCTATTTGAACAGGCTTTGCAAAACCTACAATTCGTGTTTGGCAAGTACGAGCATGATAAACCACACGTTCAATCCCACGCTCATTCATGACTGAACATTTTACATGGCCATCTAACCGTCATAATCTGTTGCTTCAAGAGCAGATCCGCAAGTTCAATACATCTCATGGCGTACTTCACCCCCAGGCTCAAGCCTAGCAAGCATGAGACTCAGATTGTAATGAATTACTGCAATGCTATCTTTTGTGCTGTATCTGTCACTACACCGCGTGCTCTTTCAACCTGAAATCATACTTACTCCCAACATGTTGCTGCGTGGCGAGTCATGCAAACCTGATGCTCATGAAAAACACGGCCATTCACAGGTACATGACACAATAATACAAAGTGAAGGTGGGGGATGATGTAAGCTCAGTGCTCATTGCATGCGTGCCTTCTCAGACACATTCATACAAACGCTATTGCTGCAGTTATCGTGGGAGATGATGCAGACTTGGTGCTCATGGCATGCGTGCCTCCTCAGACACATTCATACAAACACTATAATTTCATGTCCAAGGACAAATTGCAGTTTGTGCGCGAGTGCGCCGAGATCTCAGAGAGCCACGACAGGCCTCCGTTTTCACTTTTATCGTTCCTCTACACCCTGATGCAATTATCATGGGAGATGATGCAGACTTGGTGCTCATGGCCTGTGTAATTACTCAGACACACTCGTACAAACATTGCACTGCAGTGATCGTGGGAGATGATGCAGACTTGGTGCTCATGGCATGTGTGTCTTGGATGGACAACCTTTACGTTGCAAACAGTGCAATGGCCGGGGAGCAGCACGGTCTGCAGACAAACATGCCGGTGTGTGTGCATGTTAGCGAGTGTTTGTATCTTTGTCGTGTGTTTGTGTTTGTGTTTGTGTTTGTGTTTGTGTTTGTGTTTGTGTTTTGGTGTTTGTGTTTTGTGTTTGTGTTTGTGTGTGTATGTGTGTGTGTACGCCTATCATAGATGAGGAGAAGCAGCTGATGGTAGATGCATTTCAAGTCCCACTTTGCTGCCTTTCAACTTTCTTAAGCTGATTGCGCTCATAACATTGTACATTCCTTGAGTTTAGAAGATGCAAGTCAAGCCTGTCCCTTGTTCGCACAGGTATTCTGCACATCGCTGCTGCACAAATCCTGGCTGGCAAAGATGTTCCACCCCAGCCACATAACCTTGGGAATGGTGAGTTTGGTTTGCGACGTTGCCAGGCGTGTGCTGCAAAGGCAAAGGTTTAATTCTAATTTCAGACGCATGACAAGGTCGAACAAAAAGATGAGCTGGCTTGCAGAAATGCATCACGATAGAGTGGTATGATGATGTCTGAAATCGTCCTGCAATTGTTCCTATGTTCAAGCCAACACACTTCTATCTTGACTACTGCAGAATGATGCTCCTATGCTCCTATGTTCCTATGCTCAAGCCAACGCACTTTTATCTTGACTACTGCAGAATGATGCTCCTATGCTCCTATGTTCTTATGCTCAAGCCAACACACTTTATCTTGACTACTGCAGAATGATGTTCCTATGTTCCTATGTTCCTATGTTCAAGCCAACACACTTTATCTTGACTACTGCAGAATGATCGAGTGAAGCTGCTGGGTGCTAAGGTGTGTGGAAGCGTCTGGATGAGTGCATAATGCATGAGTGCATAGGCATGAGTGCATAGGCATGAGTGTCTAGGCATGAGTGCGTAGGCATGAGTGCTTAGGCATGAGTGCTTAGGCATGAGTACATAGGCATGAGTGCTTAGGCATGAGTGCATAGGCATGAGTGCTTAGGCATGAGTGCTTAGGCATGAGTGCTTAGGCATGAGTGCTTAGGCATGAGTGCTTAGGCATGAGTGCATAGGCGTGCATTCGAATTGAAAGCAGGAGAGCGATGCGATGCATGCCATGCAAAGACGACATTGCACACCGCATTTTATCCTGTTCGAGGGCTCACCAGGTTTTTCTGATAGCATAAGCATACGCGTAGTGCTTCATATGCACGAGGGTGGAGCACTGCGCAATCACACTGCTGGTGTGCATTGCAAGGGCCAGGAAAGTAATGGAGCGTGCACGTACTAACTGCATCCTGAAATTACTTCTTCCTCAAAGCTTTTTGCATTGTCCTTGTGGTCGAACTTCGTGCAAACTTGCATGTGCATTTGCTGCAGATTGATCAAACTTCACGCAAACTTGCATGCATTTGCTGCCGATGCTTCAAACTTCACGCAAACTTGCATGCATTTGCTGCAGATGGATCAAACTTTACGCAAACTTGCATGCATATGCTGCAGATGGATCTGATGCTTCTAGCCGTTCTAGCATCAGGAAACGACTACTTGCCCCCTCTTCGTGGCGTTGCACTTTCAACCGGCAGTGAGTGCCTTTTGCTCCTAGCAGTGTGTGCACTGTTAACCAGCAGCGAGCGCCATGTCAAGCAGCAAGGAGTGCACTTTAAATTGGCCGTGAGCACGCTCTCAATCTTCTGTGTGTGTGTGTGTGTGTGTGTGTGTGTGTGTGTGTGTGTGTGTGTGTGTGTGTGTGTGTGTGTGTCAAGATCTGCTGCTGTGTAGAAATGAAGTGCAGTGCTGGGAAGCACGGAAATGTTTTCTTGAAGCAGTGTTGCAACTAGCAGACATTGCCGAGACTGCTGACTGAACACAGTGTTTGTCCCTGTATCACATCTCCCATTGTCACGGTGTTTGTCCCTGTATCACATCTGCAGTGTCTGGAGGCTTGTGGCCTTACTACTACTCGTTGCGTCACAACACAAGCGAGGGTAGGTGCTTTTTTGAATGTCCTCGTCGGGGTTGTGCGTCCTAATGTCCTAATCTAACTCGACAATGTGAGTGCTCTCCTACGTTCCTGACCGTCAACAACTGTATTACTACTGCTTGGGGCTGTCACTGACATGTGTTTGCTTCTTTGTGTGTGTGTGTGTGTGTGTGTGTGTGTGTGTGTGTGTGTGTGCTCTCTGTGTATATAATTTGTGCGCTCTGTGCAAGCACTCTGTATATTCTGTGCATGTGTATTATGTGTGGTCAGTCGATGGGGCTTGTGCCTCTCAATGGTTTGGTGTCTTTGATGTATTGCAAGTCATTGTCAGCTGATAACCAAATATTTCCTCCCTCCACTTGGCATAGTACCCTGCTGTTCCTCCGCCTCTTGTTCCTACTTCCCCACAAAGAAATAACATAAATATACCTTTTCCTCTACACTCCACAGTTCTGTCGTGTCCCTTGTTCGTACTGTAGACTTTCAGAATTACATTTATAAAGCTTTTCAAATTTGTCCCCAGTCTGAAGCAGGACATGTGCACCTCCTATACTGCCGTACTTCTGCAGATTAGACTTACACAACTACATCCATACAACGTTTCAAGTTTGTCCCCTTGTCTGAAGCAGGACAAGTGCACCTCCTATACTGCCGTACTACTGCAGATTAGACTTACAGTGTTTCAAGTTTGCCCCCTTGTCTGAAGCAGGGCAATTGCACCTCCTGCTGCCTTACTGCCGAAAGAAATTTGAAAACCAAAGCTGCTGCCTCACTGCACTGTAGTCACAAGAAATATATGTAGGGTTGCCTAGAACCATATATATACGGTGTATACACGGTATGTTTGGCAGGGAAATCACCAATTATACGGACATATACGGTGTATATATACGGTTCTGGCCAACCTTACATATATGTCATGGGTCTACCTCCTCACACAAAAGCACTGGTTCTTGCTCTTGAGAAACTAATATAGATGTGCTCATTCTCTATCAGGCAAACGCAGGAACCGCAAGTTGGTATGTCATGGTACATGCCTTACTTAAATCATGCCCTTGCTGTCTTGCTATATACCCCACAGGGGCTGCCTCCTCCATCTGCCACGTCGACCAATCCACAGGCGCGCCATACATCGGCCTCACTTTGATCACGCCCTTGCTGTCTTGCTATATACCCCACAGGGGCTGCCTCCTCCATCTGCCACGTCGACCAATCCACGGGCGTGCCATACATCAACCTGCTGCAGCTGGCCAACGTGTTACGGGTAAGAGGGGGGCAAACAAGTAGAGCTGGACGGAACTGTTTCTTTACATTGCGTACGCAAATTGTGTATTTGAACCTGGCTCGAGTGGCTGAATGGCAATTAAGTAATGCTGGCCAAATTAATGTATGTACACCGCGCGTGACCGTAATTACAAAGACTTGCGTGTTGGGTGGGCCAGAACCGTATATACACACCGTAGATGACCGTATGTATGGTGATTTCCCTGTTTAAAATACCGTGTGTTCACTGTATTTAATATAAATGTATGGTTTTTGCCCACCCTGCTTGCGTGTGTTAATTGCTTTTTGTGACGTTATTTAAGGTACATCAGACATAAGGCAGCGTGCACTTTCGCTGCCCGCCATGTCGAGCCTAATTTGTAGGGCTGCTTCAAATAATAGGTGTTGTCTCTTAGGGGCCCTTTGTGCTTGTGTGCTTGTGTGCTTGCGAGCTGTGGTTGTGCTGGGACGTCTTGTGGTCACTTCTCCACATGTGTGTGTGTGTGCGTGCTCTGCTGTGCCAAGCTGTTGTTTGGCAGCACGTGCACTGGCACACACAGAGGGCTGCACGACCTTTTCATAAAACCCTTGTCTTCCATTTGTTATGTTGCAATGTTGCCTGGCAGCACGTGCACTGGCAGGCACGAAGGGCAGCACACTGGCACACTGGCACACTGGCAGGCATAAAGTGCCTGCACACTGTGTGAACACAGGCACACTGGCAGGCACAAAGTCACAAAGGCACACTGTGTGCACACTGGCAGGCACAAAGGCACACTGTGTGCATACAGGCACACTGGCAGGCACAAAGGCACACTGTGTGCACACAGGCACACTGGCAGGCACAAAGGGCAGCACTGGCAGGCATGAAGGAACCCTTCAAAATTCACCTTTGAGCTTCTTCTTTGACGAATCAGTTTTATTTTCTGTACTTGTCTGCGTGCAACTGCAAAAATGGTCAAAAACACATTACTACGCAAAAGTGTGTGAAGCAGCTTCTTCACTTTTACTCACTGCACAAGTGCCTCGGTCGTCTGCTTTTTCTGTGTTTGGTTCATATGTGGAGTTTGAGTGACACGTGCACAGTGTCGCAGCCGCACATTTCTTCACTTTATAGAAAACCAGCTACGGGCGACCTGCAAAAAAGATAATTTTAGTTGCGAGCGAACCAAAGGTTTTTTAAACCCCCTGAAGTTTCCTGGTGCACACATCAAAATATGAAGAGTAACACAAGCACACACCACTGCAAATGTTTTTTTTAGGTGCACACGCAATTTGCTTCCGCAGGCGTGCACCCAGTACCACGACAGGGAAGACTCAGACCCACTGGACGGCATCAAGGCTACCGCAAACGCAGGGTTGTACCTGCGGGGGTGCATGTGGCTGCTGGACATGTACATCAATGGTGCGTCTAATCATAAAAAATAAATAAATATTTGCAGTTGCAGGAACTGCCACTGTGGCTTTTTGTCTTTTCTCTAGGGTCTACCCGAAATACACCATACATTACGTTGTCCGGAACTATACGTATACAGTGTATGTACGGTATTTTTGGTAGGGAAATAACCAAACTTATAGTCATATACGGTGCATATATTATACAGCACTGGCCAACCCTAATGTACTGTCATCACTTACTGTGTCTGCATGACCTGAGGTGTGTGTGTGTGTGTTCGTGTGTGTGCGCGTGCACGTGGCTGCTGGCTATGTGCAGCGGAAAAGTGAAGTGGCGCTGCAATTATTTGGACATGTTGCTTGTTTCCTAGACATGCACACCAAATATTTGCCTCAGTTAAAATAAATTTGAGTTTTGTCACGCGCCTTACCCTTCAGTTTTGTGCCTCTGTAAATCTTTTATGCCTGTATGCTTTTGTAAATGAAGCCTTCTCTACACACACACACGCGCACGTGTACACACACACAAATACACACACACAAACACACACGCACGCGCACACACACACACACACACACAAACACACATGCACACAAACACATACACACACGCACACGCACACACCCGTCTCTCTTACTCTGCCCCTCTCTGCTGCTTCATGCAGGTTAACACACATGCAAGTCATTCCATTGCATGATGCGGCCTCAAATCTCATATGAGTAGGGTTGGCCAGAACCATACATTTGAACGTATATACGGTGTATCGGTGTATATACGATATTTTTGGCAGGGAAACCATTATACATACGGTCATATACGGTGCAGATGTACGGTTCTGGCCAACCCTACATATGAGAGGTGGCAGCCTAGTTGACCAAGGTGTACATAGCACAGGCTCACTTTTCAACTTTCCTACTTTTCGTGATATCAGGCTCTTGCCCGGACTACCGCTACTCCTATGATGGCTCTGCCCCTACCGCCTCCCGCCTGATCGATGCCTGTGAGCAACTGGTGAGCTGGTTTGTGTGTGTGTGTATGTGTGTGTGTGTCTGTGTGTGTCTGTGTGTATATGTGTGCGTGTTTGTGTGTGTGTGTGTGTGTGAGAGAGAGAGAGAGAGAGAGAGAGAGAGAGAGAGAGAGAGAGAGAGAGAGAGAGAGAGAGAGTGTGTGTGAGTGTGTGTGTGTGTGAATGTGTGTGTGAGTATGTGTTTTTGCGAGTGTGTGTGTGTGTATGTGTGTGTGTGTGTTTGTGCTGGTGAGCTGCTAGTGTACTTGTATGCGCTGATATGTTGACAGCACCGTGCACAAACATTGACAATAATATCCATTGTTATGTTCAAGCATGGCTGCTACATTTTGTGCGGCACTTCATAATGCTAGTGACATGATTCAAGCGCTCTCACATACACACACGCATTGATTCCGAATCCCCCCATGCCTGTTTTCTGCAGTGCACACCCTACAGCGCAGCTGCTCCCTAGTTGTGAGTTCACACACATCAGACAATTGCATGCACACGGCCACATTTGTTTGACACCCAGATGAAGAAAGAAAACCAGCAGTTTCTCAACCATGCGTACTATGGCCCCCTTCAGCCTGAGCGCTTGGAACCCTTGCTGCCCTTCGCTTCTGCCATGGCGCTGCTACCAACCAGGTGTGTGCTGCTGCTGTGTGCTGCTGCTGCAGCTGCGGCTGCGGCTGCTACCAGCCAGGTGTGTGCTGTGCGCTGCTGCTGCTGCAGCAGCTGCTGCGGCTGCTACCAGCCAGGTGTGTGTGTGTGCTGCTGCTAACAATGCCTGGATCGTCTTCATGCAATTGAAGTGAGGAAATTAGGCACCATCACACTTGCGCCTTTTAAAGGTGTGATGCTGTTGGTGTCGGTATGCATGGGGTTGGGGGCTGGGGGTGTTGCGTAGCCAGGTGTATGTTGTGCTCTGATTGTGGGTGTTTGAGTGTGGATGTGTGTGAAAGTTATGCCATTACGTGCTGCCAGCTAGGTGCATATTGTGCTCTGATTACGGGTATGGGTGTGGATGTGAGTGAGAAGTTATGCCCTTACGTGCTCCAGCCAGCTGTGTTTCCTTCTTGAAGCGTACCGTCATTTAAGCACCCTGATGAGACGTTTGAACCTCCCCCCCGTGTGTTCCTTTTCTTTTTCAGATTCAGCAACCCGCCCCCCGCGTGTTCCTTTTCTTTTTCAGATTCAGCAACCCGCCGACGAGCTTATTCCTGGCCAAACAGTGCCAGCTTTATCACTTGAGCAAGTCTTTGATCGATTGAAGCAACGATTGAAGCAATGCTCTCACAAGGCCACAGAGCCTACCTTTCCTTGCACCTCTGCATGTATGCACGGTTTGGCCCGATGCCGTAAAGGAAACCTGCACAGGCTTCACGCAGTCCCAGGGCATCATGTGACCTATTGCACATGATGCCCTGTGCTGCCTTCCTGTCATTTCTTGCGACGCCTATAAGGCCGGGGACACAACTAGAGGGACGCAGCAAAACAAAACTTGCGGCGCCTTGCTGCTGGGAACCTGACAGGTTGCTGCAGCTTTTTTCATCAGACGCTGTGCTACCCTCCCTTCGCTCCTTGCAGCGGTCGCACCTTAATGCCTGCTGCCGCTAGGCACTTGATGGGCACATCCTCACCCCTCCTTGGTGACGTTTTCAGCGAGTGTGACACCTGTGACTCGCTTTCTACGCGCTTGAGAGATGCGCATGCGCAAGTGAGTGAGTGTGTGTAAGTGTGAATGTGTGTGTGTGTGTGTCTGAGCGAGTGTGACACCTGTGACACACTGTCAACGCGCTTGAGAGATGCGCATGCGCAAGTGAGTGAGTGTGTGTAAGTGTGAATGTGTGTGTGTCTGAGCGTGCATGAGAAAAGTACCAGAAGAGTAGTTGTCTTTGCTGCCTGCGCGTTGCCTTTGGGTGACCTAGAGAGTTGAGAGAGTTCGTTTTTAAAGCTTATTTGGAGCAACTAAAAAACCTAAAATTTGAAGTTTGTTCCAAGTATGCATCAATGACATACAATCAATGAATTGCTTGTGGTATCTGAGGAGTGAGTGCAGCACACAGAAGTGCACAAAAGCTTGGTTACGTTAAGGCTTCTCAGAGTATTGGCAAGATACCTGTCAGCATGCAATCCAAAGTGCAAAGGAGCAAATCAACGTTTCCAGTTAATTTCCATTCAAGTTCTGCGTACGTAGATTCACACACACACACACACACACACACACACACATTTGCGCACAATTGCAGATCCTGACAACAAAAACCCGTGTTGAATCTTTAATGAAGTCTGGTGTAAACACCAAAGAATTGGAGGTTGAGATGTCGAAGGCTCAGGAAGAGTAAGTTGACTGGGAATCTTCCAATAAGCATGCAAATATTGAGCCTCCTCCAATTGGCTCGAGATACTTGGCTCTAATGAGATGAGATGTTGACAGTGTGCCGCACAGAGTGGTGACATTGTGCATGAGATGTTGACAGAGTGGTGACATCGTGCATGAGATGTTGACAGTGTGCCGCACAGAGTGGTGACATGAACTGCCGCATAGAGTGGTGACAGAACTGCCGCACAGATTGGTGACATAAAAAGCTTGGGATTTATTGGCCACTGTTTATTTAGATTGAAAAAGCGGTATAACGTACCAGCTTTTGTGTGCATGCACGCTGGCGTGTGTTTGCGCGTGTACATTTGAGGATAGGTTCCAGATACAGATTGCGACAGTTTTTTTTCTAGTTTATGATGCAGGTACGCCTAATACTTGTGACCATATAATTGCTTGCATTAATTATCACGCAGTAGTTATGGATCGCTTGCATCACTAGCAAAATGTATGCAACTAAGAACCTAATTTTCAACTTACGATCCTGTTGAATGTGTGCTCAGCACATATGGTGTTTCATTTTCTAGCCTCGGGTGCTCGCTGTAGAGAACGGCTGCCTGCACCGCCAATGCAAACGTGTCTGACCACCACCACTCATTCCAAACGCAGGCTCGATGCTGCCAAGTCTCAGGTGCAGGTTGCAGAAGGTGACCGCCGTAACCACCTGCGAAACGCACACCCTTACTCGCCCTTTCCCATTGAGCGTGTTGCTCATGCGGCCTCAACTGTGGACATTGATGTGGGTACATTCTGTGGGCATTGATGTGCGTACTTGCTGTAGGCATTGATGTGACCTCAACTGTGGGCATTGATGTGACCTCAACTGTGGACATTGGTGTGTGTACTTGCTGTGGACATTGATGTGGGTAAATGTTGCAAAATGTAACATACGGAACGTTGCACGTAGAAAGGAGAGGGAGAGGGGAAATCATGGTACATATAGACAAATAACACATTCTCCTGCCTTCAAATGTGACAAAGCCCATGGGGCAGCGCATGGAACAAAGCGCAGCACACTTGCATGATTGCAAAAGAGCGGAAGAAGAGAGAGGAGAGAGGCTCTTCTACACGAAAAATAAAAACGGTGATGGTACCATAGCACGATTGTTGGGCAATTGTGGGCGTGTGAAAAGCCAGGAAATGTAGATACACATGCCCAAAACGAAAGTTTCAGCACAAACTGCTGAAATGAGGCACTGTCAAACTTAAAGGACGTATCACAATTCCAATGCTATAATAATTGCAAAGCATTTCTGGCACGCTGCATTGTCGCGGTGGTTACTTCAAGCACGTGCCTATTTGAAGCACATTATTCATGCTGCTAAGCAAACGTTAGATTGTGTCTTGCTCTTGTGTCCGTCATCATTTGCCTCCTCATCTGCTCTTGTATCTGCTGTGCCTTTTAATCTCCTACATTTTGTGGCCTAAAATACAGGAGTTTAACGAATCTGAGCTGCCCTTGGCAACTTTTTCCAGCCCAGTGGTGGTTGCCCGGCACGGCCAAGGTACACAAAACGTCCAAGGACGCAGAGTTTGCTTGCACTTTGAATCTGCAACCTTTCCATCTTGCTGTGGGAAGCACCACAAATTGCAATGCTTTTCTCCGTTTTAAATTGCAATGCTTTTCTCCGTTTTAAATGGTGAGGTAGATGTAAGGTTTACCTCCTCTACGTGAGTGATTGGTAAGGCTTTCTCAGAAAAGGAAATTGTTGTCTCGTTTTTGCAGCTAGTGTTTAAGTTGCTCGTGAAGCTGTTTGGTGGTGTGAGCTTGCACGCATTAGGTCTCCCAGTGTTTATGCACAGTTGTGTGCATTCACACAAACATATGCACACGTGCATACACACACAAACGCGCATACACACACAAACGTGCATACACACGCAAACGTGCATTCACACACAAACGTGCATACACACGCAAACGTGCATTCACATACAAACACGCATACACACACAAACGTGCATGCACACACAAACACGCATACACACACAAACGTGCATGCACACACATACGTGCATACACACGCAAACGTGCATGCACACACAAACGTGCATACACACGCAAACATGCATGCACACACAAACGTGCATACACACGCAAACGTGCATGCACACACAAACACGCATACACACACGTGCATGCACACACAAACGTGCATACACACGTAAACGTGCATGCACACACAAACATGCATACACACACAAACATGCATACACACGCAAACGTGCATACACACACACAAACGTGCATGCACACACAAACATGCATGCACGCACAAACGTGCATGCACACGCAGACGTGCACGCACACGCAAACGTGCATGCACACACAAACGTGCATGCACACACAGATAAACACACATGCACAATGCACACATGCATGCATGCACGCACACACACGCACCCCCTTATGCTTTACTCACAGGTAACAGTGGAGGCAGTGCTCCTCCCTCACCGTTCCCTCTTGGCTCCAGCAGGTACAGCCATGTGTGTCAAAACAGGACTCAAATGAATGAATTGTTCAAATCTTCTGGGGAGTGTCTACAACCATTGCAATTTCAGTCGGTCATAGCATAAGTCGTAGGTCCCTTCATCTACCGTGTCCATTGGATTCTGCAAGCCAGGTACCAAGAAATCTTGGAAAAAAGGGAGCAGTATAATGGGGAAGCATCTGTGCTCGTATGTATAGGAATGAATCGGAGTTTGCGTGTAAGTATGACAGAGAAAGGCGACATTAGCAATGAAGTCACTCTCGTTGTTATGAGATGGAATGGGAATACAAAAGTATTTCCGTACAAAAGAAGAGTGTGAGGAATCACATGCAGTGTGAGAGATGGAATTTGATTGCATAGACGGGGTTCCCTAACCCTTAGGACAAACCCTTGCGAGGTAGGGAGTTATGGTATATGCTGTTCTAGTGCTCCTTTTTAGATTTTTTGTGCAAACAAGGCAGGCGCAAACAAAGTGCAGACAAGGTGCAGGCAAGGGGCCACCTTGACACTGCCTTCTACACACTTAAGGTTTAGGGTTTAGGGTTTAGGGTTAGGATTAGGGTTAGGGTTTAGGGTTTAGGGTTAAGGGTTTAGGGTTTAGGGTTAGGGTTTAGGAAGCACGCGCATCCCGACTTGACCCCAGCCATATGTCACTTGATGTCAGCTTGAGATTAGAGAGAGTTGGTTAAAGTGTTGATTATAAGAGCAAACAGTTGGCAACAAACGCGCATCTATAACCAGGTGACGACCTGGCTACTTTGTTTTGTCAGATGCTTAGAAACTTAGCACTTACTGTATCTTTGTATAAAACCCACTCCCTGTGTCCAATGGTACATCTTGCTGTCTACAGTCGGGGTGACCTTTTGCCAGCATATCACCTTGCAAGTCCTGCTCCCCGCTGTGTGGCGTGTTCATGTTTCCTGGAGCTCCATGCAAGCCTTATACGTATTTTTCATTTTCATACGACCCCGGACTCCCTGCATCCGTGCCACCCTTAAGCGTGCCTCGCTTTCCTTTGCAAGCAGGCCCATCCCCAAGGCTGTGTGGCGCATCTCAGAGGCATGCTCTGGAAGCAGCAGCAGCAGCAGCGGCGGCCAGCAACCGGTTGCAGCTGACAGTGCGTCTGGGTCTGCAAGCTTTGGTATAGGATCAAAGGGGGGTGCTACTTCTTCGCACCCTCTGGGTGCTGGTCTGGGAGGTGGGCTCCAGGGTCTGGGGCTGCGCAGCGAGCGTGCTGTGCTGCAGCCAGATGCGCTGTGGCTGTCTGGGCTCACCCGACGAAGGTGCGTACGTTGGTGAAGTGAAATGGGATGTGCATGTGTGTGTGTGCCTCTGTGTGTGCGGGGGGAAATCTTGAACGAGCACAGGATGGAATCTGCAGTCATACGGACGATGGTTGTGTGTTTGTGCGTGATTGTGGTTGAACACAGAGAGTGATAAATGTGCGTGATATGCTGCAGCCAGATGTGTCGTGGCTGTCTGGGCTCGTCGCAGGTATGTGGGTGGTGGGATGGGGTGTATGTAAGTGTGCCTCTCTGTGTGTGGGTGCGGGTGTTGGTGCACACAGGGAAATGTATGTGTGTGTCTCTCTGGGTGTAATTGTGGTGTGGGTGCACGCAGAGAGACAAAAGAAGGGGGCGTGATTTGCTGCAGTCAGATTTGCTGTGGGCTCACGTGACAAAGGTACGTTGGTTGTAGGTAGAGTGAGTATGCGTGTTGGCTTGTTCTTTTGTGTCTTGTGCACATGTGTGTAAAAAGAGTGTGTCTCAGCATCAGGCCAGCTTTGTTAGGGCCACGGGGGCTCACTTGACACACAATGCAAGTTGCCACTACCAAAAACGTGCTGCAAGGGTAAACAGCTTTGTGTCTTGCATATCCCAATCATTTTAAATTTTGTGCTAGTCTGTATGTTACTTAAACAGACAGGAATAGGAGGAACATCGTAGCTCACAGTGATGTGGCAACGATGTGTAAGCATCGTGGACAGGGTGTAAGCATCGTGGACAGGGTGTAGGCATCGTGGACATGATGTCTAAGCATCGTGAACAGTGTGTTTAAGCATTGCGGACAGGGTGTGTAAGCATTGTGGACAGTGTCTAAGCATCGTGGACAGGGTGTGTAAGCATTGCGGACACAGTGTCTAAGCATCGTGGACAGGGTGTCTAAGCATCGTGGACAGGGTGTGTAAGCATCGTCGACACGGTGTGTAAGCATCATGGACAGGGTGTGTAAGCATCGTGGACACAGTGTCTAAGCATCGTGGACAGTGTGTGTAAGCATTGTGGACAGGGTGTCTAAGCATCGTGGACACAGTGTCTAAGCATCGTGGACACAGTGTGTAAGCATTGCGGACAGGGTGTGTAAGCATCGTGGACAGGGTGTCTAAGCATTGCGGAAACAGTGTCTAAGCATCGTGGACACGGTGTGTAACATCGTGGACAGGGTGTAAATATTGTAGACACGGTGTGTAAGCATTGCGGACAGCAACTTGCCTGTTACTTGTCTCGGTCAAAGCCAAATAGGGTCATACGGACTTCAAAGGCATACACATCAAAGACCTCTTTGTCGTGCATAATGTACCATGCAGGTACCTAGCAGCTCCTGCCAACTTTGCAGCCAATCAGCAGCAGTCATCCAATGGGCGACCCTCTTCTCCTTCTTCTCAACAGCAGCAGGTAAATGCTGTGTATGTGCACGTGTTTCTACATTTGTGCACGTGTCCTTGTGTCTTCGTGGGTTTGCCTGTGTGTGTGTGCGTGTGTGTGTGTGTGTTATCCAGCACACAGTTACGTCTCGGTGAACACGGTAAGGTCAAATTCTGAGGCCTGACCCAGCTTGTGCATTCAAAGCGCTCTGCGTGTACCTTGAACTTCACTGCACTGTACCTTGTACTGCACTGCACTGCGTGTACCTTGACTGCACTGTACCTTGAACTGCACTGCAGGGTCCGCGTAAACGTTACGCCCCTGTTATTAACAACAGCAGCAACAACATCACAAACAGTGGCAGCGATGGTACATGGCTAGGCCCTGGCGTGGGTGTGGGTGTGGGGGAAGGGGCAGGCAGGATGGAAGCAATGGACACGTCACCCCCACTCTACTCTATGCCTGACCCCAATTCACAGCAGGGTGGCCGTGGCAGGGGAGGGGGAAGGGGAGGCTACAGAGGTAGAGGAAGGGGGGGAGCAGCAAGGACTCAGGGTGCGGGTGGGCGGGGAGTTGGCTCGTTTGGTGGTAGGGGAGGTGGGAGAGGAGGAGGTGCAGGGAGGGGGGGAGCAGCGTATGCGCCTCCACCTCCTATGCCTTCAGCCATGCTGATGTCTGCAGCTGGAACAGGTGAGTTTATTTTACCGATATTGCTGTTTACTCGGCTCTTGTGAGACTCACGTGCCTTTGCAGGGGGGACCATGTGTTTTTTGCAACAACAACTTGTGCACTAAATCCACGGATCAAGCTTTCTAACCCAGAGGTCCATGATCAGCACTGAGTCTTAAAGCCTCGGGCTGTGTCTTATGCAAAGAAAGATCCTCCACTCGTTTGATCTTTTTTTTGCACTAATAAGGAAAAAACTATGCAGGCAGTGAGGACCACTCCTCACATAAACACATTTCCTGTCAACCAGAAAGGCGTGGTTACCTCTATTGTATAAGTAAAACCTGTTTTGAGGCAGGATAACTACTTTATGGCCTACATAATTTAGCATTATGTTCACGTCCTTGTCTAGCTTTTCCCGCCTTTGTCTTGCATCAAACAAGTCTTGCTCGTTTCCTGTTTTCTGGGCGATCAGTGTTCCAAAAAAATTGTAGGCCTGGCCTTTGATCATTACATCTTGTCCGAAAATTTTCCCATGCAGGCACACACCACACACACCATGCACGCCCACCCCCGCCGCTGCCCCCCCACCCAGCAGCAACACATCTTCCTGGACCTTCTTCTGCTCCGTTCCTCCCCTCCAACCGCATGCCACAGCCACACCCTCTGCAAGGAAGACCGTTTTAGTGTAGCTCAATTTTCTGCTCCGTTCCCTCCCAGCTAGTTTTCTTTATATTTTATATGCTCCGTTCCCTCCCAGCTAGATTTCTTTATAGTTTATATGCTCCGTTCCCTCCCAGCTAGATTTCTTTATAGTTTATATGCTGACCAGGACAACATAACCCTTCCTACCATCCTACTAGGAGCAACAGGCACTTTTTGCAGCAACCACACAAGAAGTCCACTCGACAGCTTCAGAGCTACTGGTTACATGCCACAGCAGCTACAAAATAACCAATCTCATGATGAGCTACAAAGATCATAAGCCAGAAACACGTCCCAAAACTTCCTAGCGTTACTCATGGTGGTGTGCAGACGCGCCCATTCTAGTACTATTACTAAACGCTTATCAGAAGCCGGCTCCTGCTTCAGGCCAAGCCTGTAACCCTCCTGATCTTCAATGACGTCTTTCTTTGGTAAGGTAAGGTAAGGTTACATTGCTATATATGCCTCTGGTGGGCATCTGAGCGGAAGCTTGGAAAAAAGCAAAAAAACGCTAGGAAAATCAAGGGAACAGGGCTAGGCACTTAGCTACAAAAGAGGCAACTCCAAAAATATCAGGATGGTTCATAAAGGTCCTCAAACGAGCTGGGTCATCCTCAAACTGAGGTGGGGAGGTAAGCTGTTGCTGTGTGCGAAGTCTGACTAGATGTTCATGCGGACAGTCCAACAAAATATGTTCCTCATCCTGAATAGTGTGCCAGTCACATCTGTCACAGATCCTGAGCTCATAAGGCCTTCTATTCCTGTCATGACGAATTTTTCGGACTAGAAAGTTGTGGCCAGAAAGGCGAAGGCAAGAAAGTGCTCGGCTGAGGTTGCTGGGAATGTCCAAGCGAAGGTAGAGAGGCAACACAGGCTTTTGATTTCTTTTTCTGTCATCCCACCATC
>Ga0307947_1001110_pt1 | contig 20752 bp, 23 predicted proteins | sample OrgLakmetagen232_FD_201840 | JGI IMG/M metagenome (GOLD analysis project Ga0307947, IMG submission 201840) | Saline water microbial communities from Organic Lake, Antarctica - #232 | ecosystem: Environmental > Aquatic > Non-marine Saline and Alkaline > Saline | place: Antarctica: Organic Lake...
TATATTTACCGTAAATGACCGCACATTTGGTGACCTGCCTGCCAAAAATAAACCATATATACACCGTATTATAAATGGTTCCGGCCAACCCTATGCAAGACGCACGGCATGGACTCTTACACAAACAAAATTACGATGAGATGATTTTAAACACAAATTCCAGCATGCCTCCATAACCCTGTGTAGTGCATCTTCAGGACTGGAAGGGGTTCAGGAAAAGGGCGTCTAGAAAGAACAAAAGGATACAGAAAAGCAATAGTAACACTTCGTTTGGTTGCAAATGTGTGCACACCTATAGGTGAAAGGCAATAGTAACGCTTCGTTCGGTTGCAAATTTGCACATGCCTGGGTGAAAGGCAATAGTAACGCTTCGTTCGGATGCAAATGTGCGCATGCCTGGGTGAAAGGCAATAGTGAAACTTCGTTCGGTTGCAAATGTGTGCACACTTAGGTGAAAGGCAATAGTAACACTACGTTCGATTGCATATGTGTGCACACCTGGGTGAAAGGCCTGTTGTCTGCCAGCAGCTGCGCGTATCTGCCTTTGCTGATGAGCTCCTTTCCGTAGCCTATCTTACCGTACAGCTCAGCGAGGTTGAACTTGCCTGCGCGCAAGCACAGGCACCGTGTCCAACCAAGATAGTTTTGTCTACGCAAACAGAGCATGAGGGATGCATTGAGCCGGTCATTCCACACAGCTTGGCAAGGCTGAACTTGCCTGCAAAAACGTAGCCCTGTGTACACGACAAATTTGTAAGGTTGGCCAGAACTGCACACTTACGAACATGCATACTTACGAACACCGTATATGACCGTAAATTAAGTTATTTCCCTGCCAAAATTACCGTATTTATACACCGTATATATTATACATATGGTTCTGGCATGATCCTACAGCTTTGAAAACGGGAACCCACATGCAAGTTCTATCTCAAAATGGCTGCGGACAAACGCAAAGGCAAATCAAAGTGAAACTCGCAGGATCAGAGCAACACTGACCTCGTACGCCTACAAAAAGACGACAAAGGCTGCAAGGCATTCTAGTTACTAAATGATTTGAATTTGTACACTTCACCTCTCGCCCATCTGGAGCACTCAGACGCATCACAACTAAAGTTTGTTTTAGGCTTGTTCACGTTCATACCCTGACCACACCGACGAAAAATGGGTGACGGTCATGAAGCACACTCTACGCCACAGACATTTGGCACAAGGGCCACACTTTCTAATGTGAATACGCTCACGTAAATAATGCTCATGTGAATAATCCTCTCATGTGACAATCTTCATGTGAATAATGCTCATGTGCACAATCCTCATGTGAATAACGCTCATGTGAATAATGCTCATGCGAATATGCTCATGTGAATAAAGCAGTCGTGCTTGACCTCTCACCCCCTCACCTGTTACCACACCAATTGATCCGGTTATGGTCATGGACTCTGCCACAATCTTCTGACAGCCCTGCACCGAAAACCATGTTGCACAGATCAATTTGGTGAAGGGTATATGCCAATAAACGGTCAGGGATGAGCAGATCTGGGCAGGTGATATGAAGCGGCACATTCTGGCTTGCAGCTTCCTGCACAAGTCAAAGACATCGACACAGGCTTATGAAAGGTTTGCAGCTTACTGCTTGAGTTAAAGACATCGACACAGATACATAAGAAGATTGCAGCTTCCTGCTCAAGTTAAAGACATCGACACAATTGCATAAAAAGATTGCAGCTTCCTGCTCAAGTTACAGACATCGACACAATTGCATAAAAAGATTGCAGCTTCCTGCTCAAGTTACAGACATCGACACAGAAACATTAAAAGATTGCAGCTTCCTGCTCAAGTTACAGACATCGACACAGAAACATTAAAAGATTGCAGCTTCCTGCTCAAGTTACAGACATCGACACAGATACATATAAAGATTGCAGCTTCCTGCTCAAGTTACAGACATCGACACAGATACATAAAAATATTGCAGTTTTTTCCCAGAGGTGGTCTCGACGGAGGACTGAAAAGGGGGTGATTTTGAAATGTTCCCAGAGTATGCGCACCCCAACGGGCAGTTTCTAAGCTCAGTACCCAGAGGTGCTTTGAACACCCAAGCTTGAAAGCTGCCATTAGGGGTGCACGTGTCTAATTGCCCGTGGCGTGAACCCAACATTTCACCACCAATCTGTCATATCTCACCACCAACTGACCCGATTTGTGTCATTTTTTATCTACATTTCAATAAAAAATAGCATTGCAGCAAAAACGGGGCATAACGGAGCAGTAGATGGCCAGGTACCCCATTTTGGCCCATTTCCCTTGTAAAAAATTAGCAAAAAGGGTGCCAAAAAGGGTGGAAAACCAAATTCCACCAAATCCGGTTTTCAGCATGCCAGACGATTTCTGATCATAAAAGAAGTACTCCTGTCGTGTTTTGAGGTGAAAAGAGGCCCTGGGTAGAGTGTGGTGGCTCAATACGTAAACATTCAGTGCCAAAATTTGAATTGGATTTCTGCCCAGACCACTGGGGTAGTCCATTTGGCCTCAAACTTCATGAAACATTTAGTTATGTTAATTAAACACGATTTGCATCAAAAAAGGAACATTTTCAGGACTTTTGCTCCGTCAACCACCTCTGGCTTTTTACTGCTCAAGTCAAAGGCATCGACACAGATGTATAAAAGATTGCAGCTTCCTGCTCAAGTCAAAGACATCGACACAGGCTTATGAGAAGAGAAAAAGAGAGCAACGGAGGCAGCAAAAAATGCTCGCTGCATTATTTCTAGTTGTGCAAACAAATGTGCTTGTGTGTGAATGGATGTGTTTGTGTGATAATGAATGTGTGTATGCATGTGTGTATATGTGTGTGTGTGTGTGTGCAGCATGCTAGGTCTCACCATGGCCATGTAGTAGCCGCCTGAGGCTGCCACATCTGCCATGGAGGCAATCACTGGCTTCTTCTCACCTACATGTAAATAACAGTGGATGAGAAACATGAAGAGAGTGTGTGTGTGTATTTGTGAGAGTGCTTTGTGACTTTGTGCTTGTCTGCACACTTTTGTGTATGTGAGTATGTACGTGCGTGTGAGTGTGTTGTGCTTGTCTGCACATTTTTGTGAGTTTGTGCGTGCGTGTGAGTGTGTATGTGTGTGTGCTGTACATCATGACTGATCTTTGCATCACTTTTTCTTTAACTGCTGCGATGGCTGTCATTTGAACAGCAATTGCTGGTGCATACTTTCAAATGCGTTTCTTTGTGCAGATGCTCCATCCTTCCTTGTGCACCATGTGTGTAGATGCACTGCGCCATTCCTTTGTGCGTAGATGCTTCCTTTGCGTGTAGATGCACTGCTCCATTTCTATGTGTGTAGATGCACTGCTCCATTCCTTTGTGTGCAGCTGCATCCTTTGTGTGTAGATGCTTCCTTTGCGTGTAGATGCACTGCTCCATTTCTATGAGTGTAGATGCACTGCTCCGTTCCTTTGTGTGTAGATGCATCCTTTGTGTGTAGATGCTTCCTTTGCGTGTAGATGCACTACTCCATTTCTATGTGTGTAGATGCTCTGCTCCGTTCCTTTGTGTGTAGATGCATCCTTTGTGTGGCTGCATCCTTTGTGTGTAGATGCTTCATTTGCGTGTAGATGCACTGCTGCATTTCTATGTGTGTAGATGCACTGCACCATTCCTTTGTGTGTAGATGCATCCTTTGCGTGTAGATGCACTGCTCCATCCTTCCACATCATCGTGAACCTGTTAAATAGCTTTTGAATGCAAACAGCACGACAAACCTATGTACGCTTCTCCTTTTAAGTTTTGGTATGAAAAGCGTCAACATTTCAATTCCATACAAGTACCCTTCGAATTTGACAGCACATCAACTAATACACATGGCTCACCCAGCTTATTGAACGAGACATACATTAATTCTCAGCTATCAACCAACTAACTGCTTGTCACACAACTCATTGCTGCTACTGAATGGGCGTGACACCAAAATCAAAAATACATCAGTGTATGCTATTTCTGTGAACAAGGTTGTAGCACATGACCTCTTGAGAATAAACAACTGGGAGGAAATGGACACCAAATCCTGATCATGAATACAGCCATTTTTCAGGTAATACACACTGGGAGGAAAAGGTTACAAATTCCTGATCACAAATACAAACATCATTATCTATGGCCGTGAACATGAGGAAAGACTAGGCCTGAGTGGGAAGGCTTGAGCGGTAAGGCTTGAGCAGGAAGGCTTGAGCAATTGAGCAGCACAGGCTTTAGCAATTGAGCAGCACAGGCTTGAGCAGTTGAGCAGCACAGGCTTGAGCAGGAAAGCTTGAGCAATTGAGCAGCAAAGGCTTTAGCAATTGAGCAGCACAGGATTGAGCAGGAAAGCTTGAGCAATTGAGCAGCACAGGCTTTAGCAATTGAGCAGCACAGGCTTGAGCAGGAAAGCTTGAGCGGGAAGGCTTGAGCGGGAAGGCTTGAGCGGGAAGGCTTGAGCGGTAAGGCTTGAGCAGGAAGGCTTGAGCACAGGCTCGAGCAGCACAGGCTTGAGCAATTGAGCAGCACAGGCTTGAGCAGTTGAGCAGCACAGGCTTGAGCAGTTGAGCAGCACAGGCTTGAGCAATTGAGCAGCACAGGCTTGAGCAGGAAAGCTTGAGCGGGAGGGCTTGAGCGGGATGGTTTGAGCGGTAAGGCTTGAGCAGGAAGGCTTGAGCAATTGAGCAGCACAGGCTTGAGCAATTGAGTAGCACAGGCTTGAGCAGGAAAGCTTGAGCGGGAGGGCTTGAGCAAGAAAGCTTGAGCAGTAATTCCTTAAGACCGCAAACGTGAGGACAGGCTCAAACAGGAAAAACAAACTTACATTGCCTTACTTGGTTTTGTCTTGTAATGCCACCCCCACACACACGTTTGCACCATTGCGTGCAGTTCTAAAGATGGCACGCTTCATCTCTCACATACCTCGCAGCACTCTCTCTAAAACAAGCATTACCACAAAACTTTCTGACGGAGAGTCCACGTACACAACACACATACACGCCCCCCCCCCTCCCCCCCAAACACGCACACACACTCACCTTTCACACTCACACACACACACTCGCACATACACGTACACATACACGCACAAACACACGCACACGCACACGCACACGCACACGCACACGCACACACATACTCACTGAGCTTCTTGATCTCACGCCACATCAGATCTGACGCCAGTGCGTCTCCTCCTGGGGAGTCCACGCGCAGCACCACGCCCACCACGTCCTTTCGCAGACCCAATGCACGCAGCTGAGGAATTAGGGCGTCTGGGGTGATGGAGCCACCACTACCGCTGGCCTTGCCTGTATGTGAATGTGTGTGTAAGCATGTCCATGTCAGAGTGTATGTGTGTGTGTGTATGAGCATGTCAATGTCTAAGTGTGTGGGGAGGGATGCGAATAAATCGAATCGTTTCTTTGATTTTGGAACAGTGAATGGTTTCGCAACCTATTGTATCAATCATTGGATCAAGCAATGGCAGATTAAACAATGTGCAGCAATTCACGTGCGTCTTGCACAATGACAAAAGACAAAACACTTGCATACCGCGTGCCAGTAGAACGCAAAAAACAAGGCACTGATTTGACTAAATGTTTTTCCAAAATGAGTTGAAGTAGACATGCAAGTGCGGGTGCCACAACTCCCTTAATTAAAGGCACCACAGCTCCTCTGTGCACTCGGATATGATCCTTGCAAAGCAAAATCAAATAAGTAGTTCTATTCCGCTTGCATCGTGAGATGAGCTCACTTCTGATTTTCTCAGGTTTCTGCTTTGGGGAGAGGAGGAAGCAGCTGTCACTGACACTTACTTCCTCCTCTTTCCAAAGCAGAAACCTGAGAGAACCAAAAAGTGAGATCATCTCACTTTATGCTTCATTTCAAGAACCTGAGTTCAGGTGTTTCATACTGAACTCATAAGATCCGCCACTGCAAAAGCATACCCACCAAACTCGATTCAAAAGGAAGAAAGTTATTAGTGCGCTCCTCGCACCACCACGCCCACCAGGAACAACTCCATAAGTATGCAGCATTGCAATGTGCTTTTTGACCAAAGACAGGTCAAAAGGTGAGCGCACATCCTCTCGCTTGCACCACCACACACACCGAGCAATGCTCCAGACGTTTGCAGCACAGTGATGCGCTTCTGACCAAAGGCAGGTCAAAAGTTGAGCGCACATCGTCTCACTTGCACCACCATACCCACTGAGAGGCTCCAGACGTTCGCAGTACTACGATGCGCTTCTGACCAAAGACAGGACAAATGTTGAGCGCACATCCTCTCGCTTGCACCACCACACCCACTGAGATTGGCTCCAGACGTTCGCAGTACTACGATGCACTTCTGACCAAAGGCAGGTCAAAAGGTGAATGCACATCCTCACTTGCACCACCATACCCATGGCACCACCATACTTAACAAGAATGGCTCCAGACGTTCGCAGTACTATGATGCGCTTCTGACCAAAGACAGGTCAAAAGGTGAATGCACATCCTCACTTGCACCACCATACCCATGCCACCACCATACCCACAGCACCACCATACATAACAAGAATGGTTCCAGACGTTCGCAGTACTACGATGCGCTTCTGACCAAAGACAGGCCAAAAGGTGAATGCACATCCTCACTTGCACCACCATACTCACGGCACCACCATACTTAACAAGAATGGCTCCAGACGTTCGCAGTACTACGATGCGCTTCTGACCAAAGACAGGCCAAAAGGTGAATGCACATCCTCACTTGCACCACCATACCCATGCCACCACCATACCCACCAAGAATGGCTCCTGACGTTCGCAGCACAACGATGCGCTTCTTGCCGCTGTTGAGGCCAAACGCTGTGGGGTTGACCTTGCCGTACTTTTTTAGACTGACCTACAGATGGTGGTCAAAGCAGAACGGGTTTACAAGGTCACCACGTTGAGGGTCACACAATGGAGGTCACAGTAACATCGATTGGAAGGTCACACACACGCGCGCACACACACACACACACACACACACACACACACACACACACACACACACACACACACACACACAAAGTCACACATTGGAGGTAGCACACAACAAAGACAAACCTGAAATAAATCAATAGAGTGGTGGAATTGTTATGCTATTTGAGTTTTGCAAATTAGAGGCTCAACAAACAGTAAACAATTTCCGCTTGCCCACACTTCTTCATCACCCAATTGCTGTGGACCCCAGCTCAGAACAGTGGAAATATTGCACGCCAGCTCAGAACAGTGAAACTGTCGCACCCCAGCTCAGAACAGTGAAAATATGCACCCCAGCTCAGAACAGTGAAAGTATTGCATGCCAGCTCAGAACAGTGAAAGTATTGCATGCCAGCTCGGAACAGTGAAAATATTGCACCCCAGATCAGAACAGTGAAAATATCGCACCACAGCTCAGAGCAGTGAAAACATTGCACCACAGCTCGGAACAGTGAAAATATTGCACCCCAGCTCAGAACAGTGAAATTATTGCACCACAGCTCAGAACAGTGAAAATATCGCACCACAGCTCAGAACAGTGAAAATGTCGCACCCCAGCTCAGAACAGTGAAAATATTGCATCCCAGCTCAGAACAGTGAATATCGCACCCCAGCTCAGAACAGTGAAAATATCGCACGCCAGCTCAGAACAGTGAAAACATTGCGCTGTAGACAAAAAATTGACGGGGCTCTTATTTGGCCACAAACCCCTCCAGGGGCATCACTATGTACACTCACTATGTACACACTTTTGAGGACCTTTTGAGGACCTGAACCCTAAAACCCTAGACTCTAACCCTAAATCCCTACTCTAACCCTAAGCGCAACTTGTATGAAAATCTAGCCCCAACTTCTTCAGCGGCTTTGCCAGCTGCTGCAAATCATGGCTGGGAGCGTTGGTCAAAGCACATTGTGCAGCCCTTCAGTACAACTGTGATGGGGCTCTGGATTTGACCGCACCTTCTTCAGAGGCTTTGCCAGCTGCTGTGGCTCTTGACTGGGAGCGGTGCGCTGCTTCAAATCGTCCATGACTTCATCTTCATACTTGAGGCCTGTGAGCAGTAGGTTTGCATGCAGCTGTGAGTGTACAAGTTCATACTCGAGGCTCGTAAGCAGTAGGTTTGCATGCAGCTGTGGGTGCATGAATTTATACTTGAGGCCTGTGAGCAGTAGGTTAAAATGCAGCTGTGAGTGTACAAGTTCATACTCGAGGCTCGTGAGCAGTTGGTTTGCATGCAGCTGTGGGTGTACGTATTCATACTTGAGGCCCGTGAGCAGTAGGTTAGAATGCAGCTGTGAGTGTACAATTTCATACTTGAGGCCTGTGAGCAGTAGGTTTTCATATAGCTGTGAGTGTAAGAATCTATACTTGAGGCCCATACATTGGTAGGTTTTCATGTAGCTGTGAGTGTACAGATATATACTTGAGGCCTGTGAGCAGTAGGTTTGCATACAGCTGTGAGTTAACAAACACAACCATGATGCACCCACACCCACACCCACACCCACACCCACACCCCCATATCCACACCCCCACCATCACACCGACTGCTCTCAGCCACGTCTAAGTTTTTGGTGTCTCAGATGTCGGAGTCTTTTCAATACATTGCTCATTCAAGGTCGCAATGAAAGCCTAGTCATGACAGCCGTGCAATGTGCAATCAACGTGAGAAGGCGTGAGGGATCCCACCGTCAGACCCCTGCTGTTAGCCATGCCTTTGGCGTCTTTTGTGCCGGCATCTGTTCAATACAACTTACTCAACATAAGGACTCATATGGACTCACCATCCAGCCAGCCACCCTCAGCCAAATCCTTGGCATCGTAGATGCCGGCATCCAGCAGTGCTTTAACTTCGTCCTCTGTCTTGTTGCGTGCCCCTGCTATGGTGCTCACGAAATTGTCGTACACATCATCCAGCAGGGCCTGCGTGGGCGACGACAACGATGGCAACAATGGCAAAGATATATGAGGATGGCAACGATGGCAACAATATATGACAAAGGCCTTCCGTCATATATTGTTTTCGTGTCGTACACAGCTTCAGTACACGCACACAGCTCGCGCTGAGCCTTGCGCTTGAGCAGCTGTCAGCGTCACTCCTGAATCACATTCTGGCACTTCACACACACACACACACACGAACACACACACCACACGCAACCCCACCAGCGCCTAACCAACCCAACACAAGCGCAGCCCTTCCCACCTACAGCTGCCCAAGCTGGGCCTCTTCAGCAACTATCAGCATCACAATCATATCCTGGTTTGTATCTGCTCAAATACACACACAGCACACACACACACACATTCACACACACGTGCACAAGCGCAACCCCTTTGCACCTGCAGCTGCTCGCGCTGAGCCTCACTCATGTCGCTCCTCAGGAGTTGGTCACCTGCGCTCTTGTACTTCCCATACCGTTGGACTTGAGGCTCCACGCCCACTTTGTCCAGCACACCACGCAGGAAGGTGCCTGCAAATTGATCGAACCATTTCTAGTCTGGATACAAACACCACTGTTGCCATACTTCATCCCACTTTGTCAACGAAGCACACCACGCAGGAAGGTGCCTGCAAATTGATCAAACTATTTTTAATCTGGAAACAAACACCAATGTTGCCATACTTCATCCCACTTTGTCCAGCACACCACGCAGGAAGGTGCCTGCAAATTGATCAAACTTATTTCTAATCTGGAAACAAACACCAATGTTGCCATACTTCATCCCACTTTGTCCAGCACACCACGCAGGAAGGTGCCTGCAAATTGATCAAACTATTTCTAATCTGGAAACAAACACCATTGTTGCCATACTTCATCCCACTTTGTCAAAGAAGCACACCACGCAGGAAGGTGCCTGCAAATTGATCAAACTATTTCTAATCTGGAAACAAACACCAATGTTGCCATACTTCATCCCACTTTGTCCAGCACACCACGCAGGAAGGTGCCTGCAAATTTATCAAACTATTTCTAATCTGGAAACAAACACCAATGTTGCCATACTTCATCCCACTTTGTCCGCACACCACGCAGGAAGGTGCCTGCAAATTGATTGACCATGTTTTAACCTGGATCAATCACCATCGTTGCCATACTACATTCCATTTTGTCCAGCACTTACCATCCATGTGTGCGTGTATGTGTGTGTGTGTGCGTGTGTGTGTGTATGTGTGCAAAAACCGACGTAAGCACCACCAAGTAGAGTGCATGTGTGTTTATGTTGGAATTGTATGCATGTGCACGGATGTACACGTACACACACACACACACACACACAAAAGGCATCAAACACTAACCTCCCACTGCAAAGCCCCTAAGAGAGATGGACGCTGTGGGGGGCGCGTAGATTTCATTACAGGCGCTGGCAAGGTAGTACTCCTGCAGTGTGTATGTGTGTGTGTGTGCGTATGTGTGTGTGTGTGTGTAACAGAGGTATTACTCCTGCAGTTGTGCAACGCAGATACGCAAGTTGGGTTGGCCAGAACCATTTATACATACGGTGTATACAAGGAATTTTTGGAAGGCAAATCATCAAAAATACGGTGCATATGTATACGGTTCTGGCCAACCCAACTTGGCCAGAACCATCTATACATACAATGCATACTCGGTACGTTTGGCAGGCAAATCATTAAAAATATGGTGCATATATATTTATACGGTGCATATCTATATACGGTTCTGGCCAACCCCACAGATGAAAAGATGAGGGGAGAAAGGACGAGTGTGAAAGAGGACGTATGGGTTCGTTGCACGCACTGCTGGCAAAATGGTGCTCTTAACGCGTGCATGGGACTGGGATGATGCATGGGACTTGTTCAAGAAAACACTTGTGAGCAGTAGGTGCCAGCAGCAGTGCAAATGGAGGGGTATGTGCGTCAGTATTGTTGCGATTACGCGGAGGATTTATAAAAGATTTGGTTAAGTGGAGCGAGACGGCCTTTTGAAACCTAGCACGATTACAGGCAGAGTCAGTAGTTTGAATGCGAAAGCAAAGCTACATTATATATTATAGAAGCTTGTCGCATGCCTTGTACCGTTGTCGGCTGTCATTTACTTTGCTCAGGCTCTTGCCTAGCAAGGGGGGTTGTGCTACAACTCTTTGTACAGACCTACCATCGGCTACTTTCAGCATTTTGGCACTTCTATAACCAATGCTTATTCAGCTCATTTCGTCAAGTCATCTGGCTTAAATGCGAAAGCAAAGTTTTATTATGAAAAACCATGTATGAGCACGAGCAGACTGTACCAGTGTGAACCGGTAATTTCCGGCAGGGACACCCTGAAATAAATGATTTGTAAATGTCCGGTTCTGGCTAATCCTGATTCTGAACCTTCGAATGGCATTGTGGCCATAGCTTATGAAATGCTCTGAAGAAGGTGTGAGGTGATCGACAAATAGCCACAGGGCCCACCTTCTCTTTTCCTTGCTTCATGTGAATGATGGAAATGATGAATTCATGCAAGTCATGGAAATGATCAACTTATAATAATCGACTTATAGCCACAGGGCCCACCTTCCCTCCTCCTTGCTTCATGTAAAAGATGGATTAATGTAAATGATGGATTCATGTAAATGATGGAATTGATCAATTAATAGCCACAGGGCCCACCTTCTCTCCTCCTTGCTTCATGTAAGCGACGCTGAACTTTCCAGACTCCTGGAAATGGGTGAGGTACCTGCGCGTTTGTTAATTGGAGTAATCTGCTCAGTGTGTGTATGTGTGTGTGTGTGTGTACGTGCGTGCACGTGCGTGTGTGTGTGTGCGCGTGTGTGTGAATGTGTGTGTGTGTGCGTGTGTGTGAATGTGTGTGTGTGTGCGTATGTGTGCGTGTGTGCGTGTGTGTGTGACTGAAGAGTGCCTTAACTTTTCTGCTGGGACAACTTGTACGCGCTGTGTAGCAGTGGCAAGAGAAGGATTCTACTGTTCTATTGCTCTCACCTACCTTCGATTGTTTGACTGATAGTCACACACTCACACACACACACACACACACACACACACGAACACGCACACATATACACACCTCCTGACTTCCATGAGCTTGCCGTAGCCTGCGGCAAGTGGGCCAAACTCGATGGCGATTCCCAAAATACGAGGGTCTGCGCACATAATGAGGAGGGCAGTGCTTTGCGTGTTTTGTCCATAACACATATAGCAAACTGGTTGAACCTTTAGAGCGTCGCGAAGGTCCTTTACCGGCTTCTTTGACTTGTGCAAAAAACGAACATTGCACAATCTAAAGAAGCTGCTAAAGGACCTACGCGACGACAATCTGGAGGTTTGGCTTTTGTTTACAACAAAAGGGAATTGTTGATTGTCATGCTAACATTAAGACGCAAATAGTTTTGTCTAAAACAGTATTTGTGCTGATTCAGACGCAAAAAACAAGAGGTGTTGGCATTGGCTGCGGTGATAAAAGATGTTTGCTGCCACTAAGACAAGGCACTAGGAAAGAGAAGAGCAACGGAGTACAAGCTCAAGGCCACAGTGTATATAATATACAATCAAAAATGCGCACAATCCCTGCCCTTTCACCCCTCCTTCACACGCAGACATAGACACACAGACACACACATTTACAGACACTGGTCTGTTCATACATACAACGCACGGAGCGCTGCAGTGTTGCAGAACTCGCTATTGATTCAAGCTTAGCAGCACACTAGGTGGCAGGAGACAGCTAGCACGCTCATTCCTTGCCACGCTCTAATCAAGCATAGCAGGCTGAACTGCAACACTTCCTCTGAGCCTGACAGCTAAAGGAACACACAGAGACACCTTTATATATATCCATGTTCCACAAGCTGTCAGGTCGCGAGGGGAATAAAATAATATTATATGAGCTCATACACATGAAGACCGAGGTGATGAAATAAGGATAGGGAAGGAAGTTGCGTCCCAAAACCAATCCTAAGTAAATCCCTCACAACAACAAACACACAAACTTGACCCCCCCGACCCCCCTGCACCCATGCACGCACATGCACACGCACACACACACACACGCACCAAGTGCGGCCTTCTGCAGTGCCAAGCACAGCTGCGGCACGCTGCTCCCAGGGCCTCGGTCCGGCCACGAGCGGCTGGCATCTGGGATCTCTCCTTCCAGCTGTGAACGCATGTGTTGAGCGCAAGTGTATTTGTTGTATCAAATAAATTTTCGATGAACACCAACCACGCGTGAGGCAAGTAAGCAACAACAACTGAAGTGGCCGGACACAAGAAGACGAAACACATGTGAAGCAAACTGACTTAGGTATATGGTACTGTGGAACATAAGCAAGGAGCTGCTCCCTTTGGGCAAGTCAAGTGCACAGAATAAAAAGGAACAAAATGAGGGAGGAGGGCAAACACGTGTGCGTCGTCATATGTCATATCAGTCCTGGTGTCTGTTTGTGCATAAGACCATGCACACTCACTGCCGAGTGCATTGCTCACGGCCTCACCTTGAAAACCAGCACCGAGTTCTTCTTGAACCGCCGCCAAGGCAGCGCAAAGGCAAGCTTTGTGTTTGTCCAAAACTTGTCGTAAGTGCTGGGAGCAGAGTAGGGAACACACTTCAAGAGAGCAACGTCTTCTGCGCAAGGCGTCTTCACACTTCTGGCAGGGGGCTGTGCGTGGGAGGGCACCCCATTGGAGCTGGCAACCTGTACAAGAAAGGAGGGGCAAAGCACGGAAGGAAAACGCACCTATAGTCAACGCTTCTGCCTTATCACTCGGTAGCTAACGACTGCTAAAGTTGATCTTGAGCATTCATGCTAAAGCATTTCAATAGACATTAAAAGGAGGCGTCACGCATAAACCGGCGAGAGGAGAGGCATGCCTCAATTGAGCGTCTTGTTGAGTTGACAGGACGTGCTTTTTTAGGCATCTCAAATCACCTCGGCATTGGAAGCCACTTGGGCCTCCTCTTTGGGAGAGGCGCAGACTTGCCGCAGAGCACGCTTGTGTGGGTGTGCTGTGCACGGTTGAGCACCTGTGGGAAGTTCACGCTAGCAGTGTTTGTGGCTGTTTTTCAACAATTCATCACTAGCCACGCTGCAGCTTGCCAGGAAGCAGGGACTTGAGTGAAAGTGAATTTCAGAGTTTGAGAGAATGGATGGTAGTAGCATGGTGGGTTTCTGTGGCCCACAAAAAAACTCCGACCTGAGGTGAAAGTTTCACTCACCAAGAGTTTGTTGCGAAGCTGACACTTTGGGTACCTGCAGCATCCCCATTTTGTAATTCATCATGTTCGCGATAGGGACGGGTGGAAATGGCTTTTATGGTAATATTTATAATATTTTAATTTCTGTGATTTATTATTTGTTATGAAGTTCTGTGGTTTTTGTGCACTTGCACCCAACTTGCTATAAAACAACATAAAACTGCATTACTGAATCTGCTCAAGCAATCAATTAGCGCGTTCTCTCAGCCGCTCAGGTCAAACTATGGCGGGTCCCACCGTTTGCCACCGTTTGCACTAAGACCGGTAATCAATTTTCGAAACATGAAGAATCATTTTAATGTCATATATGCGGATCGGGAGGGGAGGCGTACTTGGGGCACGGACGGGAGAAATTTTTAAGTGCATTTAAACCTCGCTCTTCACCTCCCCTTGCTCCCGCAATGGACTGTAGGAGGCTGATGGGGAATGGAGGAGTGGAAGCGCAAAGTCAAGATCTCTGTTGGGTTTGTGACACTTGTAACAGAACATCCACTTTTCCTCAGATCACCTAACAGATAACAGACTCACCAAAATTTATTAGATTTTCGTATTATTTGGCGATTATTAATATTACAGCTGCAGGCACGAACTCAAGACCAAGCCACCTAATTCCAACACCTGTATCCTTGCATTTGGTATTGAAGCTGGGCATCATAACCAAATTTGAAGGGCGAGGATTTGTAGTATTTCTCCAAGTTTTCCAATTTTTTGCCAGAATTCATGCTCTCCCGATCTCCAGTGTTTTCGCAAACCAAAAAGGTCATATAAACATTGATCTATTTACAAGTATGTCCATACACAACTGTGATTGATGTTTTGCATCTGTGACTTCCGGCTTGGCCTTAGATCCCTGGGGTTTGCACAAAGCACGGTATCTTGCAGATAATCTATTATGTGATACTTTTGGCAATGGCCTCAGCCTCTGGTGAGTATGCGGCAACTGTCCCATCAAGTGCTGCGACTGCTGCTAAAACGGAAGCGAGCACTGCATTTGCTTGTCGTCCTGAAGCGAGTAGGTGGCTACCGCCTTGCAGTCGGCCGCTGTCGTTGCCCTCTTGCAGTCCAGCACGCTGGGAGGAGAATTTGAGCAAGTGACAGCGGTGCAATATATATTGGTGCAATATAAACGGTAGGGTAAGACTTGTGAAGATCAACTACGAACCTCCTGTAATGAACAAGGAGCTGCTCATAAGGCAATCGTCGCATGTGTCGCTAATGTTGCACAAGGATAAACTTCAAACCTCCTGTAATGAACAAGGAGCTGCTCATAAGGCAATTGTCGCATGTGTCGCTAATGTTGCACAAGGATCCTTATGACAGCTGTTTTACACTCGAAAGTGATTCTAAACTAAAAAAACAGTCGTTTTTTTCCTTCCATACCTGCAGTACCTTCCCAAGCAGTAGCTGACCAATCCCAGCCTCCCCCTCCCCCCCAAACGCCAAGCTACTGCCGCTTTGTTGCGGCGTGGGGGGAGGCATGTCCTGGTTGATGTGCGTAGGTGTAGGTTGCATCAGCAGATGATTGCGTCGTGTGTTACGGTGTAGGTGAAACCTTTGGGTCAGAGGGTGCGTGGATGTGGATCATCAGCGGGAAAGTAGGCGTTAAATTATTGCTCAATAGTTCATAGTTATAGTTAGTACATTGCATAGTGTGTTTTTATGGTGTGGGGGAAAGAAAGTGAGGCGGCGGCCGTTCAGTGTCTGTGAGTGCCCTCCCTATATTATCAAGTTAAAAGGCGTCAAGATACCCCAGATCGTTAAGTTGAGTTGCGGACCCGAGGGAAACAAAGCTGCTCACCAACCTGTATTCACAAATACTCACCAACCTGTATTAACAAATTATTCACAAAAGCTGCTCACCAACCTGTATTCACAAATGTATTCACAAATACTCACCAACCTGTATTCACAAATGTATTCGCAAAAGCTGCTCACCAACCTGTATTCACAAATGTATTCACATATACTCACCAAGCAGTATTCACAAATGTATTCGCAAAAGCTCACCAACCTTATTCACAAATGTATTCGCAAAAGCTGCTCACCAATCTGTATTCACAAATGTATTCACAAATGTTCACCAACCTGTGTTCACACTACGGTTTGATGAGTTGACCAGAGCCACCATCATGCACAGCGGAATGGTTGTCAGAGCGCTTTCGATGCTCACTGTTGTGTGTAATGCAATGTACCTATATGAAGCTGGCCAACTCTCAATTGTAGCTGCACCCCCAGCATGATAGACAATTGAAGGGTACCTGATCAGGAGGCTTGCCGACCCCGCCTGCAGGACCTGCGGCCCGAAGCAGCCGAGCGATGAGAGGCAGCTTTGGGACTGGGTAGGGGAACACGACCTGTCGAATTCAAAGTAAAGAGTAGGAGTAAGAGAAGGAGTAGGAGTAAAGGAGTAGGAGCGTAAGCGTAAAAGAGCAAAAATAAGAGCATGATCAAGGGTAGAGTAAGAGTAAGATTAGGTAGGTACCGATCAGGACTGGCGATCAGGATCAATGGTTCAAACAAACCAAGCCAGAGCTCACACTGGCAGGATCCCCACCAAAGGCCCGTGGGTGTTTGTGATGGGGAAGAGCAAGCTTTGTTGGTGCCTTATTCTGTCTGCTATGTTGAAGGGAATGAAAAATTCACAGTTCCCGGTACTTGAGCGGCTTTCTTTTCCTCCATTCATGTGGGCACTGGCTTATTACTGCTAGTGAGGTTGATTCTGCTCTGTTTCTAAGCGCTTGTGGGGGGGGTGCAGGGGTGACAAGGTAGGCAGAGCCTTGCATGTTTTCTCCCTTGCGCCTGCCACCAGAACACAAGCAAGCAGCCTGGCATGTTTTCTCCCTCGCCCCTGCCACCAGAACACAAGCAAGCAGCCTGGCACACGCAGCAGACAAGTTAAGCACTCACACAACTGAAACCAAAGATTTAGAAGAAGCCAAGACCGGCATTAAGTAGCTAGAACTTATACAGATAAAGCCAAAGGATTGGGAGGGGTTCTGAATCTGCCACTTGGACACAAAGTGACCTTAGCCTGCAACCAAAACTCAACGCTGCATTCTGGGTATGAGCAGCTAGATCCAGTTATTATAATTATGTCACTGGCGTACTCAAATGCTCTGAGATTTCTGCATGAAGTAACGGAGCCTTACTGGTAGACAGGACTGGTGACTCACATACATGTAGAGATCTCCAATAGCCCAGAGACCTTGACATGTTTTACATGCACAAAACAGGTAAAGCAGGGGAAATCACCTGCTCATCAGTCCTGGCTTCGTCGATTCCAGCCAGCTTCCTAGCTTCTGCAATTGCCTCACGGAGGCCACCTGCCCACAATATTTGCAAGCGTTGTATGTGTGTATTTGTGTGTGCATTTGTTTGTGTTTGCATGTTATTGTGTGTGTGTGAGTGAGATTGTGTGTGTGTGATTGTGTGTGTATTTGTATGTGTGTTTTTGCGCTTATGTGTGTGTGTGTGCACACGTGTATTGTGCATTAGAGGGTGCACGAACTCTGAATATACTCGCATACTCTTCTATATAGATACGTACTATTGCTTACACTTCTACATACTGGCGTAGGTACTTTGATATGAAGCTTCATAAAAGCCTCCGTAACAACAAAGGGCTGTTTTGAATTTCTAATTAATTATTTTACGGAAGAACGAGAACTTTCTCAGTTGTAAACAACAAATGCATCTCCCAAGGAAGAACAATTAAGCAATACTGACCTTGCTCATCCACCAGCTTTGCAGCAATGGCTTGAGATCCAGTGTATACTCTACCCCCGGCTGCTTTCTTCACTGCCTCCAAACTCAACCCCCGGCCTAGTGCGACCTGCACAAGGTCAAAAGTAGCACAAGAGCAAAAGCAAGAAGGGTATCTTGCAGAGCTCCAAGCTGGTTCACACACAAAAAGCAAGCGCCCCAGGCCCCACCGAAGATGTGCACGGGTATTATACGTAAAAAATTAGGCTGCTGTCTTCGATGCATGTGTGAAAAGTGCTCAAGCTGTAAATGCAGAGATAATGCGGTTTGTGAGGTTTGGTGTTTGGAGGTGCTTCAGAACAAGTCATTTCTATGTGTTGTGCCTCATTTCTGATTATGATCTTGCTTCCCAACCACCCACACCCACACCCACACACAAACACACTCACATACAAACATCCTGCGTATTCCCTTTCCGTTCCTAAGCAGCAAGTGCAAGGACCCACCTTCCTCAGAAAATCATCGTAGATTGAATCCATCAGGTGGTTGATGATTTTCACCTGTAGGCAACAACTTCCACACATGAGTCAGCTTTTAATCAAGAGCACCCCGGAACAACCCTGTTTTCTACAAACCAAACAAAGAACACACAAGACAGTGCTTGCGCCGTAACACTACAACTACAAGGGACACGTACACTTACATGCTTGCGCTGTCACACAAGGCACACTTACACTAACATTTACATGCTTGCGCATGCTTGCGCCGGAACATGTACACAAACATGCTTGCGCCGTCACACAAGGCACACTTACACTAACACTTACACGCTTGCGCATGCTTGTGCCGGAACATGTACACAAACATGCTTGGCCCGTCACACAAGGCACACCTACACTAACACTTATATGCTTGCGCACGCTTGCGTTGTGACACGTACACTTACATGCTTGGCCCGTCACACAAAGCACACTTACACCTACACTTACATGCTTGCATCGTCACACAAGGCACACTTACACTTACAATTACACACCTGCGCCGTGACACGTACACTTACATGCTTGGCCCGTCACACAAGGCACACTTACACCTACACTTACATGCTTGCATCGTCACACAAGGCAGACATACACTTGCGCTTACATGCTTGCACCGAGACACGTACACTTACATGCTAGAGCCTTCACACAAAAGGCACACTTCCACCAACCTGCTTATCATCCGGCCTCACGAATGGGCTCGTCAGAGTGAGGTTGGGGCTGCCTGATTCTATGCTGGCAGGGTTAACACCGTACTCGTTCAGCAGCTGTGACACGTGGAATTTGCCTGCAAGACAAGGCAGCACAGGCACTGCTGACCTTACATTTTCATTCAGCAGCTGTGAAACGTGGGATTTGCCTGCGAGGCAAGGCAGCACAGGCACCTGCCGACCTGACATTTTCATTCAGCAGCTGTGACACGTGGAAATTGCCTGCAAGACAAGGCAGCGCAGTCACCTGCCGACCTCACATTTTCATTCAGCAGCTGTGAAACGTGGGATTTGCCTGCAAGACAAGACAGCACAGGCACCTGCCAACTTTTTGTGCTGCTCCTCGGAAAACAGTATGCCTGAGCAATCAGCCGCAATAAGTAGTAGTAGCTGTGAAGATGTTCGACCATGCCTTACAGACTGGGCTGCAGCAGGGTAAAGGGTTGGCTTGGTCACCAACAACACATGCAAGCACCATAACCATTACCACTATGCATGCATGCAGTGCGTGCATAATGCTCCTACATCCATAGATGTCTTGGATTTATACTAGTGGAAGCTCAGTTATGTGTTTTGTACCACGTTTTATGTATGCAGTGTATTAAGCTCCGACATCTACAGATGTCTTGGTTCGATAATAATGTAAGCTCAGTCACGTCACAGTTTGCCACTGACACCCACCTGTTTTTGCCACCCATGCTGCCTGTGAAAGTGTCAGGCTTTGCAATTATCTTTTCATAATGCGCACAAGGCACTCACTCACCTGTTGACGACCATCATGATGAAGACGAACAGGTCGAACAGGGTGATCGATAACTTTTGACCGCCTCAACCTTATCAGTGATTAACTTATCACACGGCATATGATAGCATACATCACCTTGACTTGACGAGCATGAACAAAAATGTTACACATGATCACGTCAACGCTGCATATTGCATATACCAGGTCGACTACTCATTGACTCTTAATGACGACTCACACAAAAAAATTACCTGTGATCACACCAACGCTGCATATGTCGACAACTCATTGACTTTTGATGACGACTCGCACGAAATACCCGACAACTCATTGACTTTTAATGACGACTCGCACGAAATACCCGACAACTCATTGGCTTTTAATGACGACTTGCACAAATACCCAACAACTCATTGACTTTTAATGACGACTCGCACGAAATACCCGACAACTCATTGACTTTTAATGACGACTCGCACGAAATACCCGACAACTCATTGACTTTTAATGACGACTTGCACAAAATACCCACCTGTGATTACACCAATGCTGCCTGTGAGCGTTCCAGGCTGCGCAAATATCTTGTCCCCCGTGACGGCCATGAACATGCCTCCGGACGCAGCCAAATCACCGCAGCTCACCACCACTTTCTTGTTTGCATCTCGCAGCTTCATCAAGGCTGCATTTTGTACAAACAACAAGCAAAAACCATTACAAAAAGGGTAAAGACCTTAACAATGCCTCGCGGCTCACCACCACTTTCTTGCCTGCATCACGCAGCTTCATCAGGGCTGCATTT
>Ga0307947_1001111_pt1 | contig 20746 bp, 14 predicted proteins | sample OrgLakmetagen232_FD_201840 | JGI IMG/M metagenome (GOLD analysis project Ga0307947, IMG submission 201840) | Saline water microbial communities from Organic Lake, Antarctica - #232 | ecosystem: Environmental > Aquatic > Non-marine Saline and Alkaline > Saline | place: Antarctica: Organic Lake...
GCCAGGGCATGCCTGGCCGCGAAGGGAGCCGGTGCCTAACTCGCCAGGAGCAGGTCGCAAGCTACAGCCGGGCCCTGGTTGTGACTGCTGCCACGGCTACCACGCTGAGGCCGTGTTGCTCCGCCGTTGACAATTAGCATCTGCCAGGACCAACCGACCGCATTTAAATAAAGAGAAGGTAAGGTAAGGTTACATAACTAAGTATGCCTCAAAGGGCATCTCAGCGGAAGCTTGGCAAAAGTCTGAAACCACACCTGGCCAAATATAAGAAACAGTAGCTAGAGGAAACATAAAACAGATGTATGTAGAGCCTATGAGAAAGAGGTAAACCTCAAAACAAACCAAGTAAATAAAGGACTGTGACGCAACTGGAAAATGCTAATCCTGAAGACACGAGAAGAAGTAGGCAAAATAACACATCAAATTATAGACGTTGACCCACAAAAGTAGACGCATACTGACATTTCATTTAGTTTGGATTAGTTTAGCTTAATTTACAAAGGCATTCAACCTGAATGGCTGCTCAACCTATGAGAACGAGGTAAACCTCAAAACAAACCAAGTAAATAAAGGGCTATGACGCAATTAGAAATTGCCAACCTTGTGTTGGTTCACCACAAGTGTTGGTTCACCACAAGTGTTGGTTCACCAAAGTAGACGCATTCTAAAACATTGGTAAAACCTTTCATAAGGGCAAAACCCACACATATTGCACACACACACACACACACACACACACACACACACACACACACACACACACACACACACACACAAATAAGTTGGACAAGTTGGAAACGCAGGGACAAATGGAGTTTGAACACAAGTTTGAGACTACTGAAACTGGTCTGTATAACCTACTGTTCTAGTCTGTATAACCTACTGCACTGGAACTGAACTGGTACTGAAACTGAGCATGGATTAACTGCTGCTACTGCTGAATCGTGGTGTCACCATCTCCCCACATACTGTGTCGACCGAGGTCTGGTAGATGGGGCACCTGCAGGTAATGAATCAGAGCAAAAAGTCACTTAGAACTGAGTCTGCGTCAAAACTTCGAACATGTTGGTGGCATCTATTGTTCAAGTGCAGGGCAATTAATTTGGATTACAAAGGCATTCAACCTGAAATGGCTGCTCAACCTATGAGAACGAGGTAAACCTCCTCAAAACAAACCAAGTAAAAAAAGGGCTGTGACGCAACTGGAAACTGCTAACCTTGAAGACACGAAAAGAAGTAGGCGAAATAACACAAAGGCAATCAACCTGGAATGGCTGCTCAACCTATGAGAACGAGGTAAACCTCAAAACAAATTAAGTAAAAAAGGACTGTGACGCAACTGGGAAATGCACCTTAATGACACAAGATGAAGGAGGCAAAATAATACATCAAAGTATAAAAATTGACCCGCCAAAGTTTACGCATACTGACAAATAGTAAACCTTTAAGTGCGCAAACATTGCACACCTACAAATAAGTTGGACAAATTGGAATCGCAGGGACGACTGGAGTTTGAACATAAGTTTGAAGCTACTGAAACTGGTCTGGTCTGTATGTTGAACTGGTCTGTAGCCTACTGCACTGGAGTTGAAATTGAGATTGGAATAGAACTGGGAAAATGCTGCTACTGCTGAATTGTGGTGTCACCATCTCCCCCCTGTGGGGACCGATCGGTAACTCGCGAGGTAACAGTGCAGAGTGTGTGTATGAAAAAGGTGAGACTTTGCAAATTTATGCGCCATCGAACAGAGAGGCCTCCCTCTGGCTATGTCCTTTTATTGTAGGCTGCCTTTGAAGCTGCTAAGGGGATCAAGGCGACTACAGAGACAATCAAGAACGAGCCGAGGCAAGAGGAACGGTCGCTGCTGCTCACTTGTAGTTGTGTCAATGCTGTTGTAGCACTGAAATGTGCTAAGCACATTTAAAACAGTTCTCAAACGTCAGTAAAACGTGTGATACATCTTAATTATTTTTTAGGCTGCCTCTGGTGCTGCTGAGGGGATTAAAGCTGCTTCTGAAAAGATTGAAAGTTTGTCCCGGCAGCAGGTGCGTTTATGCGCATTTCAAGTCAATGTGCTGACTTCAAATTATAGATAGGTGACAGAAAGAAGGGGTCTCAGATATTATGTTCTAAAGTCATATAGGCCTAATGTTTACAGCAACTTGCATTACCCACTCAGGTGTTACCTGTAATTGTAAATTGTATCACCGGACCCTGTTAAGTTGCATGTTTGTAGCATCTGAAGCTCCCAAGGGCACTAGCTAGCTTAAGTAGTATATGTTTGTCATATGCACTGCTCCTCGTTGATTAGGCCTCATCTGAAGCTGCTCAAGGCATTGAAGCGGCTGCAAAAGAGACTGAGAAGGAGCCTTGGCGACAGGGGGCAACTACCGCCACCTTTTAGCAGTTGGTAGCAATGATTTGTACAAAGCACAACAATCTAAACAGGCATCGAAGTTCATGCCATGGCCAAACGCATCCACTAGCACACCTGCTGGGGTTTTTGATACACACTGACTTTATTAGCACAGCTCACTTATACAATCATGCCTGTGCCTGAAATTAAATTGTAGCTTGGGACCTGCAGCTATCCCAAACCAAGTATTTTCTTGCTTATATGCCTCAAGGCAAAAGCCTTGTTCCTCTTTCATCCTTTGCCTTGTATTTCACTTATAATACATTGTTATGTTATGTAACAATTCTGCTTTTATGCTCATGCCCTTCTTCTCAGTCTCCTGCTTGCGCTCTTTGCAGTTTTCCATGTCACCACATTTTAAACGATGCCTATAACACGATATTTCACAGGGTTCTGCTGCAGATGGCAACAAAGGGATCTTTGGGATGAAACAAATCCCAGGTAATTGGTCACTGCCAAATTATATCAAGAACATATTGCAACAAAAAACTAGATGTACATTCATATGATACTTAAGTTAGCACACACACGTGCACGCACGCGTGCACACACACACACACGCACACACACGCACGCACACACACACGCATACACACACACACACACACACACACACAAATACGCTCGTCACAAAGGAGTGGGCAGAGGCCCCTACACTTACACAGCTGGGAGGTTTTGACCTCACCCAAGAGGCAAGGGGAGATGTTCTTGAAGAGCCAGGTGTGTGTTTTGCAACAGCTATGGGAGGAATATCACAATATCTTTTCGAAGGGCAGAGCACCATTTTGACATCAGACTGCATATTCACGCTATGTACTAATTGATCTTGAAACCAACAGCAATCCACGTGGGCGTGCTCTTTTTGTTTCTTCTTTTTGTGCCCTGAATTTTCCTCAATGAAAATTGCTTCTGTATATTCCCTTATGCGCAGGCCATCCAAGCAACCCTTCAGCGCCTAGCACCAGCATTGGCCCAGAAACAGGAGTTGAAGACGTTGAGTGAAGTTTTTGTCTCCTTTGACAAGACCAAAGTAACCTCTTGACGCCAAAGCAATAATTTGGGAACTGCTAACAAGCGTCAAGATGGTAGCGATTTGTGTGACAAGAAGTTGTGTGATTTGCTAGAATTACCAGGTGACAAGAGTACGTAATGAAATTTGTATCACGGAACTTTCCAGTTTTTTGCTATGGAAATGTTAACGCTACACAAGTCAAAAGCTTAGACTCTATCAACCCTTTATTCGGAGGGAAATAAAAATTAAGGACAAAAATGATGTCACTAACTCGCTCAGCATAGCAAAGAAACTGCCCTTATTATTAATATTTCACATTTAATATAGCTGATTTTTTGACAAAAGCTTCAAACACAAAAATTTCTTAATCTGACCTCCAGCCGGCCGCTCAGCAAAGCAACCGCCTAAATGTGTGAAAAATTGCTTTTCTTGACAGGAACTCCAAGCAGAATCAGACTCTTTGCCTGACAAGTTATGATTGTTAACACAGTTATAATGGCGTCTAACACATCCACATCCCTTTTCAGATTGCAATTTTACCTGACAAATTACGATTTTAACACACAGTTATAATGGCATCCAGCACATCCAGCTTCCCCTTTTACGTTATAGAAGTAAATATGTGCTGAACAATATTCAGTCATTGCTGTGCGGCAGGAGGCAAGGTTGCAGGTGCAGCAGTTTTCTGCAAGTAGGACTCCATTGTCTTCCTGCAGTTGAGGAGGTCAGGAGAAACAGCTTTGTCCTTTTGCCCGGCGTGTTCAAAGTTTCCAGCTGGTCTACACAAAGTCAGTTGTCTTTAGTGTAGCAACCTCACATCTTGCAATACACTTCACACCACATCTTTCAAAAAACAATGGGAGCTCCCAATTATTTATTTGGTCTGGGAAGTGATTCCTTTGCCTGCATGTTTTTCCATGGGCTTTAAGAATGGCTCTAGCCTTGTGTGCCTCGTTAAATTACCTGTGGATGGCCTTGTAAGTTACTTGTGGATGGCCTTGCAAAGTTACCTGTGAATGGCCTCATAGGAGGATGGCATGAATGGCAGCATGGCCAGCGCAGCTCGCATGAATTGTGCTGCATCCTCAAACCTGCGCAAATCGCAAGAAGACAATGGGAAATTCTATCACCACGACCAACAAGTACCTAAGAAACATATATAACAATTATACTCAGTCTAGATGCTCGAGTGCTGGAGGCATGAAGCACAGCATGCCCTTATCTTCGGCTTGGCATGCTGAGATTGCACTAATATCTTCTCTGGATTAATATCTCCTCTGCCAAAAAAGTGGATGCCTGCATCCCTGTCGATGTCCAAATTATAATGATATGGAGTTAGCTATAGGCAAAGAAATAGAAGGCCAAGTCTTGTTATTGCACGCAACAGATCTGCTCGTATGTGCTGATCTATGTGTAGCCATATATGGTTATATAGTGCACACACAACACAGCAGGACAGGCAATTAGCTGATCCTCACTCTGCTAAGTGCGACACTTACTTAAGTAATCGAGAAAGGTGGGCCCCTCGGTTCCAGCACCTGCGTAGCAAAAGCAGCGCGCAGCAATTAGAAGACCTGCAGGACAAAATAACAATTAGCAGGCCCTAGGGAAGCTAGGCCTGTAACTTTTTCCCTGCGAGTATCAAGGCTTATTTGGTGTGCGGTGCGCATGCAAGAGGAGATGTGCAGCATCAAACAGGAAAGAAAGTTGGTGTCAATCGGTCGGCTCCTGGTGCACTCCTGTTGTAAAATGAACACAGACAGGCAATAGATGCCAAGCAGCAGATGACACTCTACAATAAATGATATATAAAATGAATACCATGGATGGTAATCTGTGTAAAATAAGATGGCAGCAGCAAGCAGGAATAGCCCAGCAGATAAGGATAATTCTTGTACGTAACTTGGAATTTGTAGTCATGGAAATTATGTGCACGATCCGTGTCCCTCGTCCTTTCCCTTGTCCTTCAGCAGCTAAAACATATCCACACAAGTACGGCAAGTTATCCCCTTAATGGACGAGCCTTGTTTGTGGCAGAGGCTTGAGCAGTCGCAGCACAGTGCATTACTGCCAAGGTCTGCTTCCCTCATCCTTTGCTTGCAACGCAACCAACAACTGTATACTAAACAGAACAACAGTGATGCCACCATTCCTTTCACGTGAAAGCAGCATTTTGTAGTCGTTTACAACCAGCTATTTCATCATCACTGCTTTCTTAAACCTAAACACCCCATGCCATCAGTGTGTGCAGCTAAATAAACACACAATCTTTTAAGATTATGTCAGCCACTCCACCCCTCTCCCACAGAAATAAACATGAAAACTGCATCACAGGGCATCTGAACAAAAGCACTCACGAGGAAGTCAGCCACTCCATATCACGATACCCTTCTCCAAAGCACACCCTCCTCCATTCAGCCACGCTCCTCTTCCCAGACCCACTTGCTGCATGCCCCCCTTCCTTAGCCCCACCATCACTTCTGCCCCCCCCACTGCTGGCCACACCGCCTGTAACAGTTACATCTTCTTCCTCCTTGCCATTCCCGCCCCCGCTGCCCTCCCTTCCGGCCCCCCTAATGCGTTCCCTGCTAGCTGAATTGGGACCTGCACAAGAATAGAACGCACGACATGATGGACATTGCTGTCAGTTTTGTAAGGCTTGCCTGAAATGTGGGTGCATGTTGCTTTTTATAAAATGCATGTTTGTTGAAGGAAGCTTAGCCAGTAGCCTTCCATGAGACGACCAGGATTTTGGTAACTTAATTTGCACGTAGTCGATGCCCAAACCTAAACACACTTTTAGCACCGGATCCGCATTGATCACACATTGAGCACACAGCGGCCTTTCTTCCTGGATTGACATAAAGAGTGGCTTCTGTTGCCAGCGTACGCCTCCTCTTTTATACAAAAAATACCATAGCAAGATTCATTTTCCCTCCTCATTTCATATGGAAGTGAACTCACTGCCTCTGCATTTTATCCACCGCTTTCTCCTTCTCCTTCCCATTGTTGCCTTTCCCTTCTCACTGTCTCCTCCCCCTTATGGAAAGTGAACTCACTGTCTGTGCATTTTATCCACCGCCTTCTCCTTCCCACTCTCCTTCCCCTTTTGAGAAGTGAACTCTTCGCCTGCACATTCGATCCGCCGCTTTCTTCTTCTCCTTACCACTCTCTTACCACTGTCTCCTTCCCCTTATGGAAAGTGAACCCTCTGCCTTGCACTTGATCCGCCGCTTTCTCCATTTCCTTCCCATTGTCGCCTTCTCCTTCCCACTGTCTCCTTCCCCTTATGGGAAGTGAACTCTCTGCCTGTGCATTTGATCCGCCGCTTTCTCCTTCTCCTTCCCATTGTCTCCTTCTTTTTCCCAATGTCTCCTCCTTATCATTTTCATTCCACTTATTATGGGAAGTGAGCTCACTGCCTGTGCATTTGATCCGCCGCTTTCTCCTTCTCCTCCCCATTGTCCCCATCCCCTTACCATTGTGCCCCCTAGCAGCAGCTTGGCAGGCCAGATGGTCCATGACCTGGATTGTTGCAGTGGTCAGAACTATGGTTTATGAAACAGATCTGTTGTTCCTTGCACAGTGAAGTGGTGCTGCATTCACAATATTGCAGTAGCAGCAGCAGCAGTGGCTGCTCGATCAGCACGTTGCTCATCAAAAGGGGTTTGATAAGGCGCTTGGTGCCAGCTCCTCGTCTGTCTAAAGGGTGGCAAGAAAGAAAGAAGAAACAGATGCTGTGGCAGGAGTGGCTTATCAAAAAGCACCTCTTTCATTTGTGAGAGGAGCATTCTTGCTGCTTGTGAGGTATTTTTTATCTTTTTCTTTTCGATGAGCAGCAGCGGCTACTTATCGGTACATAGTCCACCAGAAGGATACCTATTAGGAATTAGGACATTCCTAATAGTTTGAACTATTCAGCAGTTGTGCATGAAACCGTCAGAAACATGCTGAGGTATGTATCTGAGGACTTACACACCATTGGCAAGCAATGTTCCTCAACACGACAGTGCTGTAAAGTGTGTCCAGTTGAAGTAGCTCAGACCATGGTCTGAGGCTGATGCTTAGTCCAGGACAATGCTATGATAGGACAGTGATATCGTCTGACAGCCACTGAGGTCCGCCACATAAGCTACATCTCAAGATGGTGTTCAGCCAGCTAGCTGACCATCCCACCTGAGAGGCCTCTTGGTACGTTGCTAGGCGGCCCTTATCTCCAGATGTCAGCTCGACCACGCTACGCAATACCTAGTACAATTAAACACAGGCATCGGCACGAATGAAGGTGCTGGCATGATGTGAGTGATGGTCGTGCTTGGATTAGTGTGAATTGTTGCCAGGCGTGCTTGGTACAGTGTGATTGGTGTGGTGCGAATTGGTAGAGTGTGAATTGGTAGAGTGTGATAGGTGTAGTGTGAATTGGTGTAGTGTAACTTGGTAAAGTGTGATTGGTGTGGTGTGAATTGGTATAGTGTAACTTGGTAAAGTGTGATTGGTGTGGTGTGAATTGGTAGAGTGTGAATTGGTTGAGTGTGATAGGTGTGGTGTGAATTTGTGTGGTGTGAATTGGTATAGTGTGATTGGTGTAGTGTGAATTGGTGTAGTGTAAATTGGTTTAGTGTGAATTGGTAGAGTGTGAATTGGTAGAGTGTGATAGGTGTAGTGTGAATTGGTGTAGTGTAACTTGGTAAAGTGTGATTGGTGTGATGTGAATTTGTGTGGTGTGAATTGGTATAGTGTGAATTGGTGCCAAGCGTGATGGTACAGTGTGGATTGGTAGAGTGTGATTGGTGTGGTGTTAATTGGTGTGGTGTGAATTGGTAGAGTGTAAGTTAGTATAGTGTGTATTGGTGCCAAGCGTGGTCAGTGCCAAGAGTTGCCTCTGTAAGCACCGCCGTTTGTGCAATTGCAAGGAAACGCTTTAAGTTGTGGGGATGGGATCTAAGATGGGAGATATGGACTTGCGTGGTGCATAGTCTTAACTTGTGGTCCTGGAATCATAACATGAACTCTCATAACATGAGGTCTAGAGTCATAACATATGGTCTGGAAATATCTAACCGCCATCTGAGCATCTTCTTTATCAATGACTCTTAGGATTAGGGTTATATCATGGTGGTAGTCCTCACACACACACACACACACACTCACACACACATACACACTCACTCATTCACATGCACACACACACTCACTCACACACACACACCTTTGGCACCAGCTCTAGCTTAGGTTGCTGCTCCACTGCAATCTGCTGCAGAGCTAGCTGGTAGCAGGCCAAGCTGCTCGCGGTATCCTTGTAAACCCCACCTAACACAGGCGTCAAGTTGTCTAACATGTTGAAATGGAAGAGGCACAGAACAGGATACAAGATGTGCAGTCTAAATGACAGTGGTGAGCGCAATCTGGTGTGCAATCTGGTGTGCAATCTGGTGTGCAATCTGAATGACAGTGGTGAGCGCAATCTGGTGCGCACAGCTAAGTAGCAACTGCAAGTAAAGGCAAACAGAGAATGAACTGATTGCTCACAGGGATGACCACTATTTTACTCGACTGTGTTTAACCACATTCGTGGACATACACACACACACATACACACACATACACACATCAAAATAGGGCAGGCCCAATGTGATTACGTGAGTATACGGGGGCAGCTAAGGCAAACCTCGCATTGTGTGCGACATACACGCATATATGACATGTAATAGGTTTTATTATTAGAGTTTTTAACATGCTCAAATGAGAGTGCCGCATCCTTGCGTTTATAAACTCGTTTAGTCTCGTTTGGGATGCATCGCACCTGTCTGTGATTTCACCGGGGGCAACTAGCAGCTTCAGGCAGAATAAAAAGAATGAACCTAATTCCTGTTGGCATTGCAATTGCAGGTGTGACACCAATTGCAGTACCTGATGCCCATGCCAGCCACAGCCTTGCTTCCTCTTCATCAAGTCCTACGTTTTTTTCCACATCATTCACAAAAAATAAACTTTTTCTAGTGGCATTGCAGGTGTGACACCAATTGCAGAACCTGATGCCCATGCCAGCCACAACCTTGCTTGCTCTTCATTGAGTCCTACGTTTTTTTCCATATCATTTACAGCCGTCTCAGGGCACAAACAAAACAGAGCGCACCTTCCATTGTGGTTGCCAGCTCCACCAGTTGCTGTCCATTTGGACGGGCACCGGGGTCCCTGCTTGGCAGGTCCTCTGTCAGCAGCCGTTTCAGCTCCTGCTTATCAGCTGCGCGCATGGCCACCACCATTTCCTGTATGATGAGCATTGGATGAGATAGTCAATCGTTTTGGCTGGAACGATCTGAACAGAGCAGTAGTTTGTAAGGAACTGAAACTGACAGAACGAGATGCTGCCCTCAGGTGCGAGAACAAGATGCTGCCTTTCAGGTGTGAGAACAAGATGCTGTTTTTCAGTGGTGCACATGGCCACTACCATCTGCTGTTTGTGTATTAGAGGAATTATTAGAGGCGGACAACTTTATCGGCCAGAAAGACCTGTACAGAGAATTAGATTCAAAAAGAAGCTAAATCAAAGAGAACGAGATGCTGTTTCCAGCAGTGCGCATGGCCACTAAGATCGGCTGTTTGATCGTCCAAGAAGCACGATAGATAACCTTGTCAGCTGTAAAAATATGAGCAGAGCATTTGTTACCCCAAGGAGCTAAAAGATAGAAAAAAGCCACCTGCCATGTTGGCTGCGTGTATGGCCACCTTCACCATGTCCATGGAAGACAGAAAAACTACTTAAAATCTAGGTTGAAATGAGCATACACAAGCACACACTTACGTATTTCAGGCTTAGGGTTTAGACTCTCACAATCCCTTATCAGATATTAAATACCGTGCACAACAGTGACGTGCAAATGCATTCAGCTCCGGCCAATAACACACATGGCAGTACACATAGTGGGCAGCGCATCAACATGCACAACACACTGCTGCACGGAAATGATTAAAATCATGATTAAAATCAGACAAGGGCTATTACTTACGGCTGCAAATGAACAAACAAGAATAAAGCATATGTGATGGTAAGTGACGTGACAGAGTACACACTTTCAAGATCACATTTGCACACAACACACAACGTACATGATAAACGACAACCCGGTCCAACACATCTGATGCTGGTACGACAGACCCTGTAGAAGTGCCACAGCTTGCTTCCTGGATCTCTGCTGCCAGCTTCTTGCTGCTGCCCAGGAGCCTGAGAGGATGGCAAGGTGCATGTTTCTTGGACGTGTGTGACGTGTCCATGAAATTCACTTTGCAGTGGTGGTGGCCAAGGCATTTGTGGACATATTATAAAACGACAGTGTAGTGATCAAGTTCACCTTATTGACAGACCTGCTAGGTTCATGGCTAGCTACTCTGCTAGCTCCCGATCAAGAGCAGCCGATTGCCAGCCTTATTTATGCGCTCATGCACTTCAGCATATCCATCCAGCTTTTGTTGGACACACACAGACGCACACACACTTATGACACAGGCATCAAGATCAAACGACCTGCTCTGTTCCAAGGGGGACTACCTTAAAACTAGGAGATCTTCATTATTCTCGAAATTAAAGCATTACTAGTGAGGGGGGGAATTGAACTAAAGCGTCACTTACGACTTGGCAAGGTCCAAAGCGGATGCTACAGCAGGGTTAATTTCGTGCACCTCCAAGACGGCAACAGCCGCCATAGTGAAAGCGATGCGGCGGGAGCGTAATACGCGTGGTGGTGGTGGGGTTGTGGGGTGGTGTGCCAGAATGTTGGCGCACGCAGCAAAGAGGACGGTGCATGCTTGGGGAACCATGGCTCGTCCTGCATGCATTCAAATACCGTGCACGCACGCCAGCTCATAAATGTGGTGTGCCAGAATTGTTGGCGCACACAGCAAAAAGAAGGGTGCATGCTTAAGGAACCATGATTCGTCCTGCATGCATCAAAATACCGTGCATGCATGCCAGCGCATGAACGTGGTGTGCCAGAAATGTTGGCGCACGCAGCGAAGAGGATGGTGCATGCTAGGGGAACCGTGGCTCGTCCTGCATGCATTGAAGTACCGTGCATGCACGCCAGCACATGAACGTGGTGTGCCAGAATGTCGGCGCACACTAGGAAGACAAAATCTTGCCTTGCATCAGAGCGCTGTGATTGTTTAAGCGAGGGCGTGATCAACAAGAAGTGGATATGCAGTACAAACACAAGCAAATGAATTCCCATCAAGAGTGAAATATTATGGTGGCACAAAGCACAAATTACCAGACTTAACTGGAACACCGCAGGTCTATGGAATACAAGATAGGAAGCACACTGTACACTGATCGATGCACATCGCACCTGCCGCGCTAGCTGCTTGCCATGCCGTGTCTGTACATTGTTGCATCGCAAACAAGGACAGTCGTTATGTGACGCAAACAACCAGACTTAATTGGAATACTGCAGGTCTATGGAATACAAGATAGGAAGCACACTGTACACTGATCGATGCACATCACACCTGCCGCGCTAGCTGCCCGCCAAGCTGTATCTGTGAACCACTGCAGCTCAGCAAGCGCCTGTGCAGGGACCTGTTGCTGCTGCTGCTGCTCGCTTCCACTGTCAAGAAGCGCGATGCTTTCGTCTTGAGGGGGCCTTGATACACCGAAGAAGCGCAAGAAGCCAACAGCATCCAGCCTGTATCAGTTTGCAGACAATGTGGTGCAACTGGTGCAATGTAATCTATCTGCGTTTGCTCCAAACATTGATGTGTAGCTGCAAGAGGCCTTTGTCACTGTACTGATCTGTCACTGTGCTGAATCCGTCTACTTTTATCTTGCTGATCTGTACTCTGTCACTTTACTATTTCGTCTACTTGCATTGTGCTGATCTGTCTTCTGTCACTGTGCTAAGCTGTCTCCTGCCATTGTGCTGATCTGTCTATAGTCATTTTGCTGATCTGTTTATAATCATTGTGCTGATCTGTCTTCTGTCACTGTGCTAAACTGTCTCCTGCCATTGTGCTGATCTGTCCATAGTCATTCTGCTGATCTGTTAATAATCATTGTGCTGATCTGTCCATAGTCATTCTGCTGATCTGTTTATAATCATTTTGCTGATCTGTCTTCTGTCACTGTGCTAAACTGTCTCCTGCCATTGTGCTGATCTGTCCATAGTCATCCTGCTGATCTGTCTGTAGTCATTGTGCTGATCTGTCTTCTGTCACTGTGCTAATCTGTCTCCCGACATGCTCCTGTGTCCTGTCATGCTCCTTTCACTGTGCTGATCTGTCCATAGCCATTCTACTGATCTGTCTCATGCCATTCTGCTGATCCGTCTTTTTTCACTGTAATTTGTCTGCCATCAGCATGCTGATCTGTCCACACGATGTCAATTTTGCGGGAAGTAGCACCGCAATGCAATCAATTGTTATCTTTTGTGATAATGCATGCTTGCATTTCCCTCCATGCGCAAGGAAAGGAGGGAAGTTACCAGTATCATCTGACAAGTGGTTGCTGTCACGCCCACTGCAGCGTATTAAGTTTAATGTAGTTGCCTAAAACTGTGTGGTGCCTGCATGTTCACACTCAGGTTTTTTGTCAGGGTTTAAGAAAATAACCCCTACTGATTACTGCTTCAAGTATAAAGCCAGGCAAGGTGCCGTAATCTCATTTTTACACATTCCTACTTTTTTAGCGCCGTGTAAACTTCCATTTGAGGCTGCCAAATGGAAGATCTCACAAACTCTCCTTGCCTGTTGCGCATTGCGTAGCACATATACGCTAGGCTGCCATATAACGATGTAGAGGATAATGCGTGTGATCTCAAATTGTATCCCAAAGGATGATGTAGAGGGATCACAAATTGTACCCCCAAGAATTATGTGTAAGATGATGTAGAGGATCACAAAGTGTACCCCTACCTGTTGCGCATTACGTCGCACAATTAAGCGAGGCTGCCATGTGACATTAGGTGTATTATTTCCCTATTAATACATGGAGTGGTAATTACTGCCTGAATTTTCTATTGCAGTAAGCCACTTGAGACGGCATACCTTGTTCCCTTCCTCCCAACCCTATCCCGCTGTAATCCTACCCACTGTGACCCTACCCACTGTTGTCAAGTAAATCCAGGTACAAAAAATTCAAGGCGCCTGTTCCTCTCTCCCCCTACCTGTTGCGCACTGTGTTGTACAGCCGAGCGAGGCTGTCATAATAGAGGAAGTCAGCACTTGTTTTCGTTGCTTTGGACGTGTCCTGGTTCTCGACCCTGGCCTGGCCTTGATGCTCCCTAGACCGTTCAAAGCACCTGAAAAAGCCAACAGGCACAGGCTTTTGATTTATGCTCATTTGATATTAGTTCCGTAGGCGGCCCCAGGAGCTTCGTCTTGACGTTATCTCTTTACATATCTGAGTGCCTGAACTTCAACTTGAACAGCACCAAAAGTATCAAAAGTCTGACGTGGTGCAGGAGCCCTTCGGTGCAAACTCAGAAGCAAGCAACCCCAAAAAACAAGTACACATACACACACACCTTTGGTGTATTCTAGCAAAATGCAAGCCTCACTCATTTCTGTCAGGTCCTCTCCCCTCTCTAGCAGCACACAGAACCAAATAACCCACACACACCCCAACACACACATACAAACACACTCACCTGATGTGGTTGCGCAGGATGCTTGCCTCACTCATTCCTGCCAGTTCCTCTCCCCTCTCCAGCAACACACAGAACCACATAACCCACACACACCCACACCCACCCACCCACACACACTCACCTGATGTGGTTGCGCAGGTTGCATGCCTCACTCATTCCTTCCAGGTCCTCTCCCCTCTCTAGCAGCACACATAACCACATAACCCACACACACCTCCACACGCACATACACACACAATCACCTGATGTGGTTGCGCAGAATGCATGCCTCACTCATTCCTGCCAGGTCCTCTCCCCTCATTGCAGCCTCGTGCAGCAGCAGCAGAGCATCACAAGCAATGCTGTGTGCATGAGCGTGCACAGCCTCTTGGCACAAGACCTGCAGCAGCAATAGGGCATTACGGGCAATGCTGTGTGCATGAGCGTGCATAGCCTCTCATCACAAGACCTGCAGCAGCAACAGGGCGTTGCGGGTACTGCTGTGTGCATGAGCGTGCATAGCCTCTCATCACAAGATCTGCACCATAAGCAGTATATGTTCAGCATAGCAAATACACGTTGAGCGTGGAGTGACAAAACGTTGTGCAGAAGAGGACAGTATGACGTGACGTGAATGAGCACAGCCCCCTGGCACAAAATTATGTATAGGAGCAGGATACTAGGAGCCTATAATTAAGATAAGGAGCCCATAAGCTGATGAATTGCACAGTTTCATTGACCATATAGCGTTCTTCTCCTTCTTGTTTTCTGAGTCCTTTTATATGAGTTGCAAGTAAAAAGCTGCGAACAATACCTCTAGGATGGCAGGTGTGAAGTTTGCGCAGGCAGGCATGCGCTTGAGCTGCGCAGCAGCCTCCTCACAATTCCTCTGCTCCAAGCAGATCTGTGTACAACAGGAAGGGGCAGTGTGGTGTGAATTGTCCTTAAACTAAATCATTAACAAGATTGGATTTTTCTGCTCCTGGCAGATCTGTGTACATCAAGGAAGGGGCAGTGTGGTGCAATTTGTCCTTAAACTAAATCATTAACAGATTAAATTTTTTTGCTCCTGGCAGATCTGTGTACATCGAGGAAGGGGCAGTGTGGTGTGAATTGTCCTTTAACTAAATAATTAACAAGATTGGATTTTTCTGCTCCTGGCAGATCTGTGTACATCGAGGAAGGGGCAGTGTGGTGCGAATTGCCCTTTAACTAATTCATTAACAAGATTGGATTTTTCTGCTCCTGGCAGATCTGTGTACAACAGGAAGGGAAGTGAGGTGCACATTGCCCTTTAAGTATAATAGCATATTAATAATAATAACAATGGAGTTCTCCTGATTAGGCATATCTGTGTACAGCAGGGAAAGGAAGTGAGGTGCACATTGCCCTTACGGCAACAAATTCGGATTCTCCTGTTTAGGCACATCTGTGTGCAGCAGGAAAGGGGCAGTGAGGTGCACGTTGTCTTCTAGCTAAGTACCCATGGTCGTACCTTTGCTTCAGCCCAAGACCCCCCAAAGACGCAACGTATTCTCTAAACTCTAGTTTACATTGATGATCTTAGATCTGTTCCAGCCGCAAAAAATAAGGGGTTTTCTACCAAAGAAAAAAGAAAAAGAACGCAGATAGTGTAAGCACTACCGGCATGGATTAGAAAACCACTTTTTAATTTTCAGCATCATCCCTTTAATACACCATTGATCAATGACGTGCGCAGCAACTGCACGGCCTGCTTAGCTTGTTTTTATCTTCTACTTTCCTTACAGATGTACTACACACAGCGCAAGGCACAATACTTACATTGTGCATGTACAACACAGTATTGTAAGCACATAAGGTAGCAAGTCCTTGAGCTTTTTAATCACCTTAAATTTCATGAAAGCTATGTCCACAGGGAGCTTTTGTTGCGCGCATCCTGGCTGTAGTGTGGCCCTAAAGCTTTCTGTGACAACGACCTCAGATCGGTCCAGATGCTCCCATGCGCTGTAGAAACAGGGTCATGCTTCAGGTCAGTCCGGGTGCGCTTATCTATTGTGCAAGCATTGTTTAAACTTGTCCAAGTACCCCATGCGTTATTATGCGTTATGAAACCTGACAGGATCATGCTTCAGGTCAGTCCGGGTGCGCTTATCTATTGTGTAGGCATTGGTGGGGGAGACTCACGGCACCTCGGGCCAATGTGTCTCCTTTTCCTTAATTGATGCAGGAAGTGTTTTGTTGCCTGCGTAGTTTTTTCATTGTTTTAAACTTTTGTCCAGGTACCCCATGGGCTATGAAAAAAGAAAGGATCATGCTTCATGTCAGTCCAAGGTATTTCCATGCACTGTCAAAATTCACAGAATTGCGCTAAACCAGCAGACACACAAGAAAAGGCCCCGAGCAAATGCTCACACCGGCTAGAGACCTGTTACAGAGCTGCTTGAGTGGCCGTAGAGCAGCAAATAGGCATTTTATATTTGTAGCTTTGTAGCAGTAGTAAGAATGCAGTCCTGTGGCCTTAAACCACAAGTCAGCAGCGTGCAGGAGCCTTGAAACTCGAACAGTGCACTTCATGTCAGACCAAGCATTTTACGACCTCTTTTTAGCCCCTGAGGAGGCTGCAAAAAATAAATTCCTGACAGTCATGTGCTCATGTGCATTTTTCGGGCCTCCGGCCCAAAATGACCACCCCCCCCCCCCCCAACCCCCCTTCCTGACGCCCCACACTAATAAAAAGGGTGTCAATCTGCTCAGATTCCAGACAGCTATCTGTCTGCACGGTTCTCATGCCAAATAATGCAATACCTGACGAGCTATTTGGCAAAAATTGGTTTGCGCACGCTCTTGCACTGACAACCTCTTTAGTGCACAAACACAGCCTCCTGACCTGATTATTCTTTTCTAGGGAGTCAAATCATAACAGTGAATACATGATGCTGACCGCGAGAGCTAATCCTACACTTAAGAGCAGCGCTTGCTTGCAGTTACAAACACTGCAGGGCACCTTTGTATACACACAAGTGTTATAGAAATAACTGCTTGATCAGTAACAGCATAAAAGTACATATCTTATGTTGCACCATAACCCTCAATGTTGTGCTAGGCACAGTCCAGAAAACCTCGTTTCAACTCACATCTTTTCTATTGGACCAGCTACAGTCCAGAGAACCTCGTTTGAGCCCACATTATTCCTATTGGCCCAGTCTACAGTCCAGAGAACCTCGTTTGAACCCACATTTTTTCTATTAGCCCAGACTGATTGTACCCCAAGTAAGAAAGTTGACGTACCTTTGGAACTGCTGTGTGGCCAAGCCGCACAGTGCCAGGGACTTGCGCGCCTGCAGCTCTTGACCAGGCTCTGAAGTATACGTCAGGCTTGCCTGTGTGCATGTGGCGTGTTTGTTTTGCTAGGAAATAATGTTTGGTTTAAAAGTGACTTCTCAACTGATAAGAGTCCTTCTTTCAATGCCTTGATTCCTTATCAGGTTAGTAAAAGTAGGATAGTCATATCATAGCAACACAAAACAAGCTCGTGCACATATTTGGCTCAACATCTTCAATGAAACCGAAGGCAGAAGTTCTCAGCAGTGGGCATGGGAGTGACATTAAACTCCTACGATTAGGAACAAACGTCAGAAGTGTATGCATTTGGTTATTCCATAACAAACTACGCAGGCAGTGAAAACCACTCTCCACATTTATTAAACACCCTTAACTTCTTGAAAAAGGTATTAAACGGAGCAGTGAAAGCTCTTACAGACACCCAAGCACTTATTGGTGCAGTGAGAGCTATCACAGGCACCCAAGCACTTATTGGTGCAGTGAAAGCTCTCACAGGCACCCAAGCACTTGTTGATGCAGCAGGAGCCCTTGCAGGCACCCAAGCAATTGTTGATGCAGCAGGAGCCCTTACAGGCACCCAAGCACTCATTGGTGCAGTGAAAGCTCTCACAGGCACCCAAGCACTTGTTGATACAGTAATTGCTCTCACACGCACCCAAGCACTTGTTGATGCAGCAGGAGCCCTTGCAGGCACCCAAGCAATTGTTGATGCAGCAGGAGCCCTTACAGGCACCCAAGCACTTATTGGTGCAGTGAAAGCTCTCACAGGCACCCAAGTACTTACAAAGTTTCAATCCTCGTCAAACAGTACCTGGAAAAAAGTTGTGGCAGCCACAAAGTCACGTGCATTGAAATGGTGCACCCCACGCTCCCAAGTGATTTCCCTGAAAAACAGGAGGAGCAATGTTCAAAGATGCTAAGGTTGTGTAACCCTTTCAATAAAGTTTTGACAAACCATAGACCATTTTCTGGTGTGTAGCGTAGACTGCAATAGAGAATTAGCTTCCGTGCAGGTAGGTCCTCCCGATTTTAGTTTTTATCTTTTTCACTCCCTCCTTCATTGTAAAAACCTCATCAGCATCTACAAAATAAATACCTCTTCCTAGCATCTCTTCCTGCATCTCTTTATTAACATCGGTCCTACTCGCTTACCACATCTACCATAGCGTCAAATACCTCTTCCTAGCATCTCTTCCTGCATTTCTTTCTAACATCGGTCCTACTCGCTTACCACATCTACCATAGCGCCAAATATCTCTTCCCAGCATATCTTCCTAGCATTTCTTTCCAACATCGGTCCTACTCGCTTACCACATCTACCATAGCGTCAAATATCTCTCTTCCAAGCATCTTTTCCTAGCAATTCTTTCTAGCTTCTCCTCCTATAGCATCAGTTCGACTCGCTTTCCACATCCACCCCAGCATCAAATATCTCTTACCAGCATCAGTCCTGCTCGCTTACCACATCTAACCCAGCTTCACGCCCCCATCAAATGTGCAGCATTCATTGGGCAACACGAAAGGCATCAGTGCACATGCCCTGCACAAAGACTTTTTTTACACTGCTAGGACCATCTGCCTGACAACTGCATCTGCCCTTCCACAATTTCACAACATTTTATTACTGCTGGTTCCCTCTGCCTGACTACTACATTGCACTACCACAACTTCACAACATTGTTTATACTGCCAGCACCCTGCGCCTGGCCGGTACACCTGTCCCACGCACCAGCACGCCCGCCTCAAAAGCGCAGCACTACTTCCCCCTCCTCTCCCATCTGCGTTGCTGCCTTCCTTATCCATCTCCTCTAGGTGCTGCACAAACGCCTCTGCACCTGTGGGAGTTGTAGAAGGTGCATGTGTGCTTGGAGGACGTTCCGGTGTACTACGTAGCAGTTATGATTTTACATATATTTTATACTGGCAAAGAACCAAGGAGAATTTGGATGAAAGTTCCTTCAGATTGCAGTCTGGCTGCCTATTTAATACATAAGGAAATATGAACATCTCTGAAGAACTGTTACATAGCATATACTTGCTGATGCTATCCGACAACGGAGCAGGTGGTAACTGAGGCTTCAGCTGGAGTGTGGGCCTTATGCAAGCCAAGGGAATTCACAGCGTTAATCACTCTACTTTATTGTGCTGTAATGAACGAGCGTGCTGATATGAATGAGCATGTATCAAGGATCAAGGAGCGGCTACGAACTCCAAACAAGTGTATAGGCCGCTTGCCTGTATACTTTCTTGTGCAGAAATATACGAGTGTGTTGAAGAGTGGCTTTGAACTCTGTAATGCTAGAGTCCTCCAAGGCAAGGAAGATAATTTTGCCAGATGAATAGAAAAGAAGAGGACACGTGCACAGATACAAAGGCAATGAGATGTAGCACACGTACACATGTTGCAGATTTTCATATTGCGAAATGAATGCATCTGATTCTAAGCCCCCAATGTGTCTCCTTTGTCTGATTGGATGCACATTTTGTTCTATTCTGCTCACGCCACGCCTGCAACCCTCCTGATCCCCAGTGATTTTTCCTTCCCTTTTCGCGGTGGAGGAGCTTTACGGTACTCGGTACCAAAGTGGCTCCTTTTCCTTAATTAATGTGGGGAGTGGCTTTCACTGCCTGCGTAGTTTTTTTTTCTTTTTTCTTTTCCACATATAACTGCAGTTGCTACACAGAAGAGTGGCAACCTCAGACCCCCCATCAAAACAGGTAGCACCAATCTATAGTCAAGAGCAACAGTTTTTTGGCGAAGCCCCAGTCATGGGGCGCAGCCCCTAGGTTTGCCGGATTCCCACCAAAGTTCCCACCAGGGCGCGCAGGCCCACCCAGCACACCCCCCGCCCCCAAAACTTGCAAGGCACCTTAGACTGACTAATCAGGCAGCCCTGCGGTGTCAGGGTATGGGGAGGGGCGGTGGAGGTGCTGCTGGGCGCACCATGAAAACGAGAATTGTTCACACCAGTGTGCGCAGGCCCGCCCAGCGCACCCCCCGCCCCCAAAACTTGCACAGTGACCCAGAATTACAAATCAGGCAGCCCTGCGGTGCAAGGGGGAGGGGAGGGGCAGGGGGTGGTGCTGCTGGGCGTACCCCGGAACGAGTTTTGTAAAAGTTGAGACTCAGGGCCTGGCCAGAGCCACGCAGCCAACGTCCAGGTCTGAAACTTGGCAGGCAGGCCAAGCAAAACTTTTTGTCGGGGCATACCAGTTTTGGTGACCAGGGGTGCAGTGAGAAGTGCTGTGGAAAGAAGTGACTCAATGTTTGGTAGCTGGAGGAAGCTGCCCAGCGCTCAGCCCAGCCCATGCCCCCCAAACATCATCTGACCGCACAGGCGTGGAAAGGCGACGTTCCTGAGTGTGCCGGCTGG
>Ga0307947_1001113_pt1:0-2500 | contig 20732 bp, 24 predicted proteins | sample OrgLakmetagen232_FD_201840 | JGI IMG/M metagenome (GOLD analysis project Ga0307947, IMG submission 201840) | Saline water microbial communities from Organic Lake, Antarctica - #232 | ecosystem: Environmental > Aquatic > Non-marine Saline and Alkaline > Saline | place: Antarctica: Organic...
TTTCTGAGGCGGACCTAGAGTGACTTTCATTCTTGCCGGTCAACTCACGCTTCCTGATCTGTCTGTGCGTTTAGGTGGTCGGGCACCGGCCCAACATTTCTGAGGCGGACCTAGAGTGACTTTCATTCTTGCCGGTCAACTCACGCTTCCTGATCTGTCTGTGCGTTTAGGTGGTCGGGCACCGGCCCAACATTTCTGAGGCGGACCTAGAGTGACTTTCATTGTTGCCGGTCAACTCACGCTTCCTGATCTGTCTGCGTTTAGGTGGTCGGGCACCGGCCCAACATTTCTGAGGCGGACCTAGAGTGACTTTCATTGTTGCTGGTCAACTCTTGCTTCCTGATCTGTCTGTGTGTTTAGGTGGTCGGGCACCGGCCCAACATTTCTGAGGCGGACCTACTTGCGGTGGTGCAACGAGTAGAAGAGATGGAGGCGTCGGTGCGTGTTCCCTTTTTGTCCGATTATTGTATGAGATTTATCGTCGAGCAAATGCCGTGTGGTGCAACGAGTAAAAGAGATGGAGGCGTCGGTGCGTTCCTTTTTTGTCCGATTATTGTATAAAATTCATCCTCAAGCATGCTGTGTGGTGCAACGAGTAGAAGAGATGGAGGCGTCGGTGCATTCCCTTTTTGTCCAATTATTGTATAAGATTATCCTCAAGCAAATGCTGTGGTGCAATGAGTGGAAGAGATGGAGGCGTCGGTGCGTTCCTTTTTTGTTCGATTATTGTATAAGATTATCCTCAAGCAAATGCTGTGTGGTGCAACGAGTAGAAGAGATGGAGGCGTCGGTGCGTTCCTTTTTTGTTCGATTATTGTATAAGATTATCCTCAAGCAAATGCTGTGTGGTGCAACGAGTAGAAGAGATGGAGGCGTCGGTGCGTTCCCTCTTTGTCCAAAAAAGTAAAAGATTAAAAGCGTCTTCCCCAAGCAATTGCTGTGGGTCGAAGGGTGGAAGAGGTGGATGCAAATGTGGTTTTGATTTTGTTGGTGCAAATCCAATTCCCCAGAAATTCGTCGAGGAAGAATGTGACAGTGGAGGAGTTATACGGTACCCAGTACCAAAGTGGCTCCCTTTTTTTTAATTTATGTGGGGAGTGGTTTCTCACTGCCTGCGTAGTTTTCTCTTTTCTTTTAATGTGACAGTGGTACTGTGGAGGTGGAGGTAGTGAGGGTGCGTGCTGTGAGTGTTGTGTGCATTTTTATGTGTGTATGTCCAGGTGATGCATAACGTATGCGTAGGGTTGGCCAGAACTGTACATTCACACCGTATATGACTGTATGTATGGTGATGTTCTAGGTAAAATACCGTGCATACAGTTTATGTGCACGTGTAAATGTGTAGGGCTGGCCAGAACCGTATATACACACCGTATATGACGGTATGTATGGTGATTTCCCTGCCAAAGATATCGTTTATACACCGTGTCTTTATATGATAAATGTATGGTTACCGTATATGTGTATGTATGATAAATTTATGTTTACCGTATATACACCGTGTCTTTATACACCGCTATACATTTATAATTCTTGCCAACCCTATATTTGTGTGGATGTGTGGATATGGCCGACCCTTGTGAAGTACACGCGAGTGCGACAAAAAAAGGATGAGGCTGACGTGCGGTGGTTTGGTAAATTTGTGAGAAACTCCTGGCCAGAATGAGCACAGTGATTTGTTTCCGTGAATCTGTTTTACCACCGTTCATGCCTAGGGATGGCCAGAACCGTATATATGCACCGTTTATGACCGTATATTTGGTGATATCCCTGCTAAAACACCGTATATACACCGTATATGTATGGTTCCGGCCAACCCTATTCATACTACACGCAGGGAGAAATTGGGCATTGAAAAGGTAGCAAGCAGATGCCAAGCCATCTATTTTTCCTCCTATACAGCATTCCTTTGTTTCATTTTGTCTGTCCAGTTGTCTCGATTACTTTTGTCTGTCCAGTTGTCTCGATCAATGATTTGTTCTTCTGCCTCTTGATTTACGAGCAGAATAGGGCCTTGGGAGGGCAGTGTGTAGATGCCGAGCTCGACGTGTTCTCATGCAAGGAAATACCAGGCCTGTTTGCGCACACCGTTCCTGCTGCAGTGCAGAATTCTTTTTGCTTCAATCACAAGTGCACACCTGCTACTCTGCGGTGTTTGTTTCCGCTAAAACGACATGCGCTAAGTCAGCTCTATTTACCGTCTGCTTGTTCACGGTTCACCTCATGCAGCTGAAAACCAGGCCTTGGGATAGTGGTATCCAGACTCATTGATCTGCTCATCCAGACATGGTATCCAGACTTGCTATCCAGACCCAATTGATCTGCTCATCCAGATATGGTACATCACATGGTATCCAGACTCATTGATCTGCTCATGCAAGGCAACATCAACATCAGGCCTGCCTGTGCGCGCACCACTTTTCCTCGGCGTCCCTCCTGCTTCTGTGATTTCTACCAACTGTTCAAATTTTTGCCTCTCAATTCACGCAGGGGAAAACCG
>Ga0307947_1001113_pt1:5000-10000 | contig 20732 bp, 24 predicted proteins | sample OrgLakmetagen232_FD_201840 | JGI IMG/M metagenome (GOLD analysis project Ga0307947, IMG submission 201840) | Saline water microbial communities from Organic Lake, Antarctica - #232 | ecosystem: Environmental > Aquatic > Non-marine Saline and Alkaline > Saline | place: Antarctica...
ATACTGCAAAAACGACCTTCACCTACCTAAGCTATCGTACTGAATGTAACCAATTTGTAGGCAAAAAATCGTGCAGCTTGGTCAATGTGAAGGGCACACTCAACCTTTTCAGTCGTTGTGCATGCCCTCAAACATGCTGCAAAAATAAAAGTTAACCTCAACTTATTGTGCTGAATGTGCCCAATTTGGAGGCAAAGATCGTGCAGCTTACTTAATGTGAAGGGCACACTCAACCTTTTCAGTCGTTGTGCATTCCCTCAAACATGCTGCAAAAATGACCTTCACAAACCTAAGCTATTATGCTGAATATGCCCAATTTGCAGGCGAAAGATTGTGCAGCTTACTTAATGTGAAGGGCACACTCAACCTTACCAGTCGTTGTGCATTCCCTCAGACATGCTGCAAAAATAACAACAAGCCTCAAGTTATCGTGCTCTGTGAGCCCAATTTGTAGGCGACAGATCGTGCAGCTTGTTCAACAAGTGAGAGTCTCTCACCTTCAACTCAGTCGTTGTGCACTCCCTCCAACATGCTGCAAAAAGATATTCACACACCCAAGCCGTCGTGCTCCATGTGCCTAATTTGCAGGCAAAATCGTGCAGCTGGATATGAGTGAGGGTGCATACTCTCGCTCCTTCAAAGGTATTCACACAGCCAACGACCAAGCCACCGTGCTCTGTGCACCCGATTTGCAGGCAACAGATTGTGCAGCTCGATTTGGGTGAGGGTCATTCACCCTCTAATCAGTCGTTGTGCACTCACTCCCTCCGACAGCTGCAAAAAGACAATCACACACACAAGCCGCCGTACCCCATGTGCCCAATTTGCAGGCAAAATCGTGCAGCTGGATATGAGTGAGGGTGCATACTCTCGCTCCTTCAAAGGCGTGCAATCCCCCGCAGACCTCGAGATCGCACTGCAGCTTGTGCACCTGCTCTTCACCACACAGTAAGGATAGTATCGGGAATGTGTGCGTGTCGGGAATGTGTCGGGAATGTGTGTGTGTGTATGTGTGTGTGTGCCTGTGTGTGTTTCCGTCCCTAATCGTGCACCTGCTCTTTACCACACAGTAAGGATAGTATGTCGGGATTGTGTGCCAGTGTGTGTGCGTGTGTGTGTGTGTGTGCCAGTGTGTGTGTGCCAGTGTGTGTGTATGTGTGTGTGTGTGCCTGTGTCGTGCCTGTGTCGTGCACCTGCTCTTTACCACACAGTAAGGATAGTATGTCGGGAATGTGTGCCAGTGTGTGTGCGTGTGTGTGTGTGCCAGTGTGTGTGTATGTGTTTGCGCCTGTGTGTGTGTGCCTGTGTGTGTTTCAGTCCCTAATCGTGCACCTGCTCTTTACCACACAGTAAGGATAGTATGTCGGGAATATGTGCCAGTGTGTGTGCGTGTGTGTGTGTGTGTGCCAGTGTGTGTGTATGTGTGTGTGCGCCTGTGTGTGTGCCTGTGTGTGTTTCCGTCCCTGATCGTGCACCTGCTCTTCACCACACAGTAAGGATAGTATGTTGGGAATGTGTGCCAGTGTGTGTGTGTGTGTGCCAGTGTGTGTGTATGTGTGTGTGTGCCTGTGTGTGTTTCCGTCCCTAATCGTGCACCTGTTCTTCACCACACAGTAAGGATAGTATGTCGGGAATGTGTGCCAGTGTGTGTGTGTTTGTGTGTGTGTGAGAGTGTGTGTGTGTGCGCCTGTGTGTGTGTGTTTGTGTGTGTGCCTGTGTGTGTTTCCGTCCCTGATCGTGCACCTGCTCTTCACCACACAGTAAGGATAGTATGTCGGGAATGTGTGCCAGTGTGTGCGTGTGTGTGTGTGTGTGTGTGTGTGAGTGTGTGTGTGTGCGTGTGTGTGTGTGTGCCAGTGTGTGTGTGTGTGTGTGTGTGTGTGTGCGTCTGTGTGTGTGTGTTTGTGTGTGCGTCTGTGTGTGTTTCCGTCCCTGATCGTGCACCTGCTCTTCACCACACAGTTTGTAGAGCATGTGAGGGGTGTGTGATTGTATGTGTGACTGTGTATGTGTGTGCACATGCTTGTGTGTGTGCGTGTGCATGTGCCTGTGCGTGTGTTGGGGGGGTGGTAGGGTGGGTGGGTGGGGGTGGATATGTATGGGTAGATAGGTGGGTGCGTGCGTGCGTGTGTGTGTATGTATGTATATGTGTGGGTATTTAAAGTCCTTACTTTTTAAACACTCGCTTGCACCAATGCTATAATTTTGGTAGCACAGACCATGTGGGTTGCAGTGATGTTTGCTATTCCGCGTGACAGGGTCAAGCCACACCTCACAAAACAAAGTCAAGTCATACTGCACGTAATAGGGTCAAGTCATACTTCACAAAACAAAGTCAAGTCATACTTCACGTAACAGGGTCAAGTTATACCTCACAAAACAGAGTCATGCCATACCTCACATTACAAAGTAAAGTCATACTTCACGTAACTGGGTCAAGTCATGATTGTTGTATAGCTCAATTGTAGGGTTGGCCAGAACCGTATATCTGCACCGTATATGAGCGTATATTTGGTGATTTCCCTGCCAAAAGCACCGCATATACACCGTATATATATGGTTCTGGCCAGCCCTACTCATTTGTATCCACCTAGTATTTTGGGTGGGCTTTATCAATGCATTGGACAGGCATCGCTCCATTCGAGCGCGACAGGCATGTGTGTGCGTGCATGTGAGTGTGTGTGTGTGCGTGTACGTGTGCGTGCGTGCGTAACACACACACACACACACACACACACACACACACACACACACACACACACACACACACACAGGACCTTGCAGAGGTTGAAACCTTGGTGCCATGTGTGTCGCAACGATGTTGTGTGAAAATGCACAAACGCACAAACACACACAAACACACACAAACACACACACAAACACTCACAAACATTCCGTGCACTTTGCAGTATTTATAAACTTGGTGCCATGTGTCTCACGACAATGTTGTTAGATATGCTCACAAACACTCACAAACATTCCGTGCACTTTGCAGTATTTATAAACTTGGTGCCATGTGTCTCACGACGATTTTGTTAGATATGCTCACAAACACTCACAAACATTCCGTGCACTTTGCAGTGCTTATAAATTTGGTGCCATGTGTCTCACGACGATGTTGTGATGCTGTAAATGTTTGTGTGTGAATGTGTCTGCGTGCTGCAGAGTCAAGGTTGATGAGGCGGAGCTCAAGGTCGTGATGCGGCTACTGAAGCAGGTGTGTGTGTGTGTGTGTGTGTGTGTGTGTGTGTGTGTGTGCGTGTGTGTGTGTGTGTGTGTGTGTGTGTGCGCGCGTGCGTGCTTGTGTGCTTGCGTGTGTTCATGCACGCATGTGCGTGTGTGTGCGCGCATGTGTGCGTGTGAGTGTGTGTGTTTGTGTGTGTGTGTGTGTGCTTGCGTGTGTTTGTGTGTGTGCGTGCGTGCTTGTGTGCATGTGTGCATGTGTGTGCTTGCGTGTGCGTGCATCTGTGTGTGTGTGCGTGCGTGCGCACGTGTGTGTGCATGTGTGTGCATGTGTGCGCGTGTGTGCATGTGTGCGCGTGTGTGTGCATGTGTGCGTGTATGTGTGTGTGTGTGTGTGTGCGTACGTGCGCGTGTGTGTGCATGTGTGTGTGCGCGCGTGTGTGCATGCGTATGCGTGCGTGCGTGCGTGCGTACTTGTGTGTTTGTAATTGTGTGCTTGTGCGTATTGTACTCTCATCCTACCCTATACCTGATACCAAAGTGCTTTCTGTGCCACGCAGTTGGGGTGTGAGCATGATCACTGTTTTGAAAGATTTTTTTCCAAAAATGACGCACAGCAGGTTGCTAAGGCAAGCAATAGCAGGATGCTTAGGCAAGCAATAGCAGAATACTAAAAGGCAAGCAATAGCAGGATGCTAAGGCGAGCAATAGCAGGATGCTAAGGCAAGCAATGGCAGGACACTAAGGCGAGCAGTAGCAGGATGCTAAGGCAAACAACGCATATCAGGCATTGCACATAAGGACAAAGAAATGGTTACCTGCTTTGCCCAAACTGTGCCCAAACATGCCCAAACGGTGCCCAAACATGCCCAAACGGTGCCAAACGGTGCCCACACATGACCAAACGGTGCCAAACGGTGCCAACCGGTGCCCAAACGGTGCCAAACAGTGCCAAACGGTGCCAAACGGTGCCCAAACGGTGCCAAACGGTGCCCAAACGGTGCCAAACAGTGCCCAAACGGTGCCAAACGGTGCCCAAATGGTGCCAAACGGTGCCAAACGGTGCCAAACGGTGCCCAAACGGTGCCAAACGGTGCCCAAACGGTGCCCAAACGGTGCCAAACTGTGCCAAACGGTGCCCAAACGGTGCCAAACGGTGCCAAACCGTGCCAAACAGTGCCCAAACGGTGCCCAAACGGTGCCCAAACGGTGCCAAACCGTGCCAAACAGTGCCCAAACGGTGCCAAACGGTGCCCAAACATGCCCAAACGGTGCCAAACAGTGCCCACACATTACCTACTCCTACTGCCGTCAATGCACGTGCTTTTTGTTTGCTGTGATCTCACAGAGTGTGGACGCTCAGCAACGGAACCCACTGCACCATTACCACACGCACGTCCGGACTCTGAACTATGGGTGCGTCTAACTCTTTGTGTTGGCAGCCTCCACAAGCTTTACCTCCTCTCTTCCACCTAGCTTTGAGTTAACAAGCTAGATGGAGCTTTAGAGAAACCTTGCTTGTTGTTTACTTCCTCTCAGCGATTTTTATATTGCCCAGTGGTGTGGCGAATTGAATTGCTAATGGCGTGAATCCATAGTTTTAAGTCTGCCTGGCGGTTGTACAATTTCAATACAACAGATGGATGGAGCATCTTTGTGAAGTCAACTCACATCAGACTTGCCTCAATATTTTCTCGACCTACTTGATACAGACAATGTTACTTCTCCAAACCCTTTGATTTCTGCAACGCCATCAAACATCAGTCTTGCCTCGATACTTCTTTGACCTACTTGATACAGACACTGCTACTTCTCCA
>Ga0307947_1001113_pt1:15000-20732 | contig 20732 bp, 24 predicted proteins | sample OrgLakmetagen232_FD_201840 | JGI IMG/M metagenome (GOLD analysis project Ga0307947, IMG submission 201840) | Saline water microbial communities from Organic Lake, Antarctica - #232 | ecosystem: Environmental > Aquatic > Non-marine Saline and Alkaline > Saline | place: Antarctica...
GAGTGCGTTGTGTGTGTGTGTGTGTACGTGTGTGTGTTTGTGTTTGTGTGTGTCCCCCTTCTTTGGCTGCGAGGCACCCTCCAACAAAGGTCTGCTTCGAAATCCATATGAGTGCGTTGTGTGTGTGTACGTGTGTGTGTTTGTGTGTGTCGCCCTTCTTTGGCTGCGAGGCACCCTGCAACAAAGGTTTGCTTTGAAATCTATATGAGTGCGTTGTGTGTGTGTGTGTGTGTATTCCTCTCTGTGTGTGAGATTGAGGACCCTGCTCAAATCACCTGTGGGACCACAGCAATTGGCTATTGCTTCTTCCACACTGTGCAGGAGAAGCATGCAGTGAGTGTTTGTTTTACTTACCATCTCCTGCCCGAACCACATCAGCAAATATCTTGTGCTTCTGCTGTGCTGGAGAAGCACGCAATCAGTGTTCGCTTTGTTCACCTGCAACCCTGCCCAAATCGCATTAACCACAAACCTGTGCTTCTGCTTTGCAGGAGATGCACACGGTGAGGGTTTGTTTTACTTACCTGCAATCCTGCCCAAACCACATTAATCACAAGCGTCTGCTTTTTCTTTGCAGGAGACGCACACGGCGATGTGTCCGTTTCTTTCACGTGTGACCCTGCCAACCGGCAAAAGCTCATAGAGATCGTCCTGGAGGAGATCGGCAAGCTTCAAGCACAGGTGTGTGTCTATCTGGTGTGTGTTCTATTTCGCTTGCATCGTGAGATGCATAGGGCTCTGTCATTATTACCAAGGAGAACACAACAACTCAGAGAAACCGGAAAAACAGGAGAAAACTAAAGACTAAAATATAGAAAAGAGGTGAGGGAGAGGGGAAGTATGCTAAAGAGAGAGTTGTGTTCTCCAAGGAATAAAAAGAATGGAGAAGGGAAGCAGAAACCGGAGAAAAGCAGGAAGTGAGAACATCTCACTTTATGCTACACTTCAAGAACCTGAGTTCAGGTGTTTCACACTGAATTCGTAATCTGGTGTGTGTGTGTTGTATTTGCATGTGTGTATGTGTGTGCGTGTGTGTGTGCGTGTGTGTGCGTGTGTTGGCATGTGCCTACCAACAAACTCACATAGATGGCCCTGAAGGCGATCAAGTGTTTAAGTATGTGTGTGTGCATGTGTGTGCGTGTTTGTGATTGTGGGCGTGTGTGTGTTTGCAGGTGGGTGTGTGTGAGTGTGTGTATTTGAGTGAGTGTGTGTGTGTGTTTGTGGTGGGTGTGAGTGCGCAACGCAAAAGGGCCAGCAACTTGACTTCAAGAAAATTAATTGTAGTGTGCTGTTTTTTACTGCTGAGGTCCTAATGTTGCAAAACTGAGTGCAATGTTCAATCTGGAAGGGGGAAAACGATCACACATATGTAATGTGATGCACACAATTGATTTGCAATGCAAATCAGCATCAGCGTAATTTCCTGTGCTCAATGGGAAGGCCCTGGCAGCAAAGAGGTAGCACAGTGATCAATCTGGACACAGAAAGTAATGCGCACAGTTATACAGTCAAAAGATATTCACTGCAAATTGCCGTGTTGAGTGCAGGGCCCTGGCAGCGAAGAGGTGAGCACGGTGATCAATTTGGACACAGAACGTAATGCGCACAGTTTTACAGTCAAAAGATATTCACTGCAAATTGCCGTGTTGAGTGCAGGGCCCTGTGGCAGCGAAGAGGTGAGCACGGTGATCAATTTGGACACAGAAAGTAATGCGCACAGTTATACAGTCAAAAGATATTCACTGCAAAATGCCGTGTTGAGTGCAGGGTCCTGGCAGCGAAGAGGTGAGCACGGTGATCAATTTGGACACAGAAAGTAATGCGCACAGTTATACAGTCAAAAGATATTCACTGCAAAATGCCGTGTTGAGTGCAGGGTCCTGGCAGCGAAGAGGTGAGCACGGTGATCAATTTGGAGCGCCTGCAGTGGGAGGAGAGCCAACAAGAAAACGGCTTCTGGCACGACATCATGGTCATTGGCTTCCAGGTGTGTGCGTGTGTGTGTGTGTGTGTGCGTGTATGTGTGTGCGTGCGCGTTTGTGTGTTGCTCCTTGTCCTTGATTGCTATGGGGGGTCAGTGTCGTCAGCCTGTGTGGTTACTTTCCTTGTGTGTGTGTATGTGTGTGTGTGCGTGTGCGTGTGCGCGTGCGTGTGCGCGTGTGTGTGAATGTGTGTGTATGTGTGAGTGTGTTTTAACTGCTACGCAGCAAGGGGAGATCGAGCACCCTTGTCATAATCTAACTGCATGTGAGTGTGTGTGCCTAAAGAGCAACGGAATATCCACAACACACTCGCATAAACATGTTCACACACACATACACACACACACACACACAAACACACACACACACACACTTGTACACGCACATGCACACACACATACACACACATACACACACACGCACACACACACACGCACACATACACACACACACACATACGTACACACACATACGCACACACACGCACACACATGCACATGCACATGCACACACACACATGCACACATGCTCACATGCATGTATCACGATTGCAGAGCAAGAGCTTCCAAGAGGCCAATGATGTGGACCAAGTGTATGCCAAGAACCGTGACGCACGAGAGAAGGTGGGACTCACTTTGTCAGTTTAAAAGTGTGCAGTGTCTGTTCATAAGAACCGTGACGCACGAGAGAAGGTGGGGCTCATTTTGTCTGTTTAAAAGTGTGCAGTGTCTGTTCATAAGAACCGTGACGTACGAGAGAAGGTGGGACTCACTTTGTCTGTTTAAAAGTTTGTAGTGTCTGTTCATAAGAACCGTGACGCACGAGAGAAGGTGGGACTCACTTTGTCAGTTTAAAAGTGTGCAGTGTCTGTTCATAAGAACTGTGATGCACGAGAGAAGGTGGGGCTCATTATGTCTGTTTAAAAGTTAGCTGTCTGTTTATAAGAACTGTGATGCATGAGAGAAGGTGGGGCTCATTATGTCTGTTTAAAAGTTTTCTGTGTCTGTTCATAAGAACTGTGATGCATGAGAGAAGGTGGGACTCATTTTGTCTGTTTAAAAGTTTGCTGTGTCTGTTCATAAGAACTGTGATGCACGAGAGAAGGTGGGGCTCATTATGTCTGTTTAAAAGTTAGCTGTCTGTTTATAAGAACTGTGATGCATGAGAGAAGGTGGGGCTCATTATGTCTGTTTAAAAGTTTGCTGTGTCTGTTCATAAGAATCGTGACGCACGAGAGGTGGGACTCATTAAGTCTGTTTAAAAGTTTGCTGTGTCTGTTCATATGAAGTTTCAGGAACAGAGAAGGTGAGAGACTCAATTTGTTTGTTCAAGAGTTTATAGGAACAGAGAGGGTGAGGCGTATCTTCTTTTGCTTGTTCAAGAGTTTGCACTGTTTGCTCATATGGCGTTTTAGGAACAGAGAAGGTGAGAGACTCATCTTGTTTGTTCACGAGTTTTTAGGAACAGAGAGGGTGAGGCTCATCTTGTTATCTTGCTTGTTCCAGAGTTTGCACTAACTGCTCATATGAAGTTTTAGGAACAGAGAAGGTGAGAGACTCATCTTGTTTGTTCACGAGTTTTTAGGAACAGAGAGGGTGAGGCTCATCTTGTTACCTTGCTTGTTCCAGAGTTTGCACTAGCTGCTCATATGAAGTTCTATATGAAGTTCGATATGAAGTTCTCTAAATAGAAACAGATCTTCACCCAGAAATTGTGATGCATGCGAAAAGGTGGGAATGACCTCTCCAATGCTCGAGATTCTTTGCTGTGGATTTTAAAATTTCATTATACAAAGGCAATTTATGATTTGCTATTTGGGGCAGGTTTACAACAAAAACCGTGAGATCATACAAGTGGTGGGATTACCAATTTTGAAAAGAGTGGCACATGTGGAATTTTAGATAAATAGGGGAGGTCATGCAGACAGTCACGCACATGCACACACACGCTCACGCACACACACACACACACACGCAGACAGTTACGCAGCAAAATGTGTGTGTGTGGGGGGGGGGGGGGGGTACGGGAGAGGAGCTGCTTTGGCCACACAAACAGCAAACGCTGCTTGCTCCAGAAGTGTTGTGGAATGTTGAATTTTTGATTTTGGCTAGTAAGAAAGTGCTTGAGGATCTTAGGCAATAATGTTAGCAAAACGAATAACCTTTCAGCAAATAACATAAATATTATACTTGGGAGCAAGAGAGGAGGCTGGAAGAAACAAAAGAGGGAAGGGGGGAAACCAGGTTGATGACTAGAAGGGCGAGAAGCGTGTACATGAAGGACGAGCAAGGTGTGTGTGTGTGTTACTGAACACACACACACACATACAACACACGCAGGCACACACACACACACACAACACACACACACAATTAGTTTAGGTAAAGAAAGTGTTAAAAGATGTTACAAGAAAGTTTTGGACGCACTGCAGGGGATCTTTATTGGACGTACGTTATGGGTAGGGTTGGCCAGAACCATATACATGCATCGTATACAACCGCATAGTTGGTGATTTCCCTGCCAAAAATGCCTGATATGCACTGTGTTTACGTATGGTTCTGGCCAACTCTAGACATAGGCAATGAGTGTAGACCTTGCACTAGAAACACACACAAGTGATAAATTTTTGGAGAAAAAAAGAAGAAAAAAGAAGAAAAAAGAACAAAATCACCTGGTAACTAACGAAAAGCTTGATGCACCTCAGACCCTCACAGAAGAAAATGAAAGCGTCGGACATTTGTGCAACACGCACGTAGTCTGCCACATTTCCACGGATTTTCCACACTGCACAGATGCTGTCAGGGGCCAGTCTGCAGAAATTCCGGGCGCTCAAAAAAGAAATTAACAGGCATTGAAAACGTTAATTGCGCTTAAATTCTATGTTGTTGATGTTACTGCACAGGTGCTGTCAGAGGCCAGCCCAGAAAGCGTGAGCAGCGCAATGCAGCGTATGTTCCCCCTGCCTTGCAGGTGTGTGTGTGTGTGTGAGTGTAAACGTCCGTGTTTCTTTCCTGTTCAAACTTTTTCTGGGAATGTGCATGTCGGTACGTGTGGCAGAGCAGCTGTTTGTGTTAGTGTATATTCCCCCTACCCTGCAAGTACGTGCGTGTGTGTGCGTGAACGTCTGTGTTTGTTTTCTGTTGCATTTTTCTCTGAGAATGTCAGTCGGTAGTACCAACTCAGTACGTGAGGCAGAGCCGCTCTCTTCATAAGTATCCCTCTTGCCCTGAAAATTTCTTGTGTGTATACATTTGTGTGTATACATTTGTGTATGCATTTGTGTATTCATTGTGTGTATACATTTGTGTGCGCTATCTGTTAAGCTCAAGCGCTCAAGCCTGCTTTGTAATTGCCGCTGTCCGTGTGTGTATGCGTGCGTGTATTTTGTGTCTGGGTGTGCATGTGCGTGGGTGTGCGTGCGTGTGTTGTGTGTCTGGGTGTGCATGTGCGTGGGTGTGTGTGAGTGTATTGTGTGTCTGGGTGTGCATGTGCATGGGTGTGCGTGGGTGTGTTGTGTGTCTGGGTGTGCATGTGTGTGGGTGTGCATGAGTGTGTTGTGTGTCTGGGTGTGCATGTGCGTGGGTGTGCGTGTGCGTGGGTGTGTTGTGTGTCTGGGTGTGCATGTGCATGGGTGTGTGTGGGTGTGTTGTGTGTCTGGGTGTGCATGTGTGTGGGTGTGCATGAGTGTGTTGTGTGTCTGGGTGTGCATGTGCGTGGGTGTGCGTGTGCGTGGGTGTGTTGTGTGTCTGG
>Ga0307947_1001117_pt1 | contig 20660 bp, 21 predicted proteins | sample OrgLakmetagen232_FD_201840 | JGI IMG/M metagenome (GOLD analysis project Ga0307947, IMG submission 201840) | Saline water microbial communities from Organic Lake, Antarctica - #232 | ecosystem: Environmental > Aquatic > Non-marine Saline and Alkaline > Saline | place: Antarctica: Organic Lake...
TCTTAGTGTGTCTTAGTGTGTCTTAGTGTGCCTTAGTGTTTCTCAGTGTGCCTTAGTGTGCCTTAGTGTGTCTCAGTGTGCCTTAAGTGTGTCTTAGTGCGCCTTAGTGTTTCTCAGTGTGCCTTAGTGTGTCTTAGTGTGTCTTAGTGTGCCTCAGTGTGCCTTAGCGTGTCTCAGTGTGCCTTAGTGTGTCTTAGTGTGTCTTAGTGTGCCTTAGTGTGTCTTAGTGTGTCTTAGTGTGCCTTAGCGTGTCTTAGCGTGTCTTAGCGTGTCTCAGTGTGTCTTAGTGTGTCTTATTGTGCCTTCGTGTGCCTTCGTGTGCCTTAGTGTGCTGGATGAGCAAATGCTGGCTCTCAGAAGTCAAAAAATACAGTCTGCTCATACAAGTGATGCAGAGTGGCATCAGCAATCATAGTTTCATGTGTTCATGTGATGATCACGACACCACATATACGGCATTCTCTCCGTTATGCTTTGTCGGAACACGTGGCTATTGATCTTGGTGCCTAGATGCATGCACAATACCAACAGTATAGAGACAGCCTAAGCATCAGAGAAACTGCTGCTAGCTCCTTGCACTTGTAGCACCAGAACTTCAGCGCTTGACAAACAACCTGCCGTTGTCAGATGCCAATTTAAGGGAGCGACGTTTAGGTTGCAGGTATTTCTGCTAGGAGGAAACCCCCCTCTGACCAGGGTTCAGCAGTTTTTCTGACCAGTGAAACGACTCACCTTTTCTCCGGCCTTGGCTGCTTCCTCAAACTCTGCCATGGCCTTGTTGGAGGCCTCTATCTTTTCCATGGTGTCCAGGTCCAAGTTAATTGCTGCAAAGCATGAGCCAGCACAAATAATCAGCATTTCCGCGCCATGCTAATCTGCCTCATCTGGAACTATCTCCCGATCGTGGTGTTGTGAAGTTTTAACATGCTACGATTCACGATTCACGCTGCATATCAATTTCTGTGTTTCATTTACGTTCGACATAAGTGTAAAGAAAAATCTACCTACGGCTGCTGTAAATCTTCTATGGTTCACGTATAGGGCAAGCATACGGTACGTGAGCTGTTTTTCGACATTGAATTCAGGTAGGCAGCTGGGGCTAGTGGGCGGCAAATCTGCTGGCATGCCGCAATGTAAATTGCTGCGCAGCCTTAGCGTTCAAAAATAACAGCAAGCACTTCCTGGTCTCTGTCTGTGGCCACTTGAAAAACTCAGCAGCGCTCTGCGGCAGTGACCAAACTTTTACTCACAAGCGACGTAAATAAAAGTACGCAAAGCTCACTCACCTTTCAGCCCCCGCTTCTTGAGAGCTTCAACAGGGGGCTCCGTGTAACTGCGTAAGATGCACACAGTGGAAGGTCTGTTGGAAGTGAGGGGGCACTGTGTAAGTGTGTGTGATGTACAAAGTGGAAGGGCTGTTAGAGGTGAGGGGGCTCTGTGTTGTTGTGCATAACCCATGCTGATATACGTAGGACATAAAATGGGCTCATTCCACAATATGTGTAACTGTGTGTGATACACACATCGGAAGGGCTGTTTCATGTGATTTCATTGAACATTGCTGATAATGATGTCATGGTTGTTCCCACAACTCCTGAGTACATATTGCTATGCAGGGTTCTGGCCAACCCTATGCAATTGTTATGCAGGGTTATGCAGGATTATGCAGGGTTCTGGCCAACCCTATGCAATTGTGGCAACAAAAACAACTTGCACAATTAGTCAGGAACAACTAGAAAGCTAAATGAAGCCTAGCTACTTACGTGGCGACCTCCTTGGCCTGTAGAAGGCCTACCACTCGGGTGATGCCTTTTGACTTCATGTAGTTTGCCCAGTCATCCACTGCATTAACCCACCAATCGCATTAAGAATTGCTAGTGTGTGTGCGCGTATGTGTGCGTGTGTGCATTTGTGTATGTGTGCGTGTGTGCATTTGTGTATGTGTGCGTTAGTGTGTTTGTGCGTGTGTGTTTGTGTTTGTGCGTGCGCGCGCGTGTGTGTGTGTGTGTGTGTGTGCGTGTGTGTGTGTGTTTGTATGTGTGCACGTACAGCATTTAATTTCAAGGTAGAATGGAGCGTCTTGTTTATACCCTGCTATGTATTAATTAACTAACTAGGCAGGTAGTGAGAATCAAACCCACAAAAAATATAGGACTAAACTACACGACCTCTAAATTTACGTCCTTCACTGAGTGAGCACGTGCCTGATTGAATGTTGGACTCAATCGTTACATGTGACACTCCTGCTGCTCGATCCGTCATTTTGAAGAAGCAATTTTCTACTCCCAGCTGCTACTTTGATACCACATTGCGAGCCTCAGCATACCATTCTCTAGAAACCATTCTAGACGCATTGCAATGTTTGCGTTGCAAAAGTGCGGAAATATACTGGTTTAAAAGTACGAGTAGGATCCTATGTTCAAGCGAAAAGATACAATATAAACCATATGGCACCTATGCTGTGCCTTAGAAGAACAAACATATACCCTAACCCTATCACACAAACCATTTCTTAACCTACGTTGTGCCTCTGTCGGCTGACCATCTGCCTCGTTTGCTCCTGGTCGTGCTGCACCATACACAATCTCATCTCGATCTACAAAACGGGGGGTACAAGGCGCACACAGGTGTGAGTAAAGCCATAACAGAGCTGCTGCTTACATGCACTGAATTCTGTACCTGAGGGCTCCTGAATTACCTGATGCAACTCCAAAGTTGTAGTGCAGGTCGTTGAAGCCTGTGTAGGAGTGGACCTCGCCACTTGCGGCCATGATCCTAGATCTGGTGTGTGTGTGTGTGTGTGTGTGTGTGTGTGTGTGTGTGTGTGTGTGTGTGTGTGTGTGTGTGCGCGTGTGCGTGCGTGCGTGTGCGTGTGTATGTGTGTGCTTGTGCGTATGTGTGTGTGCGTGTGTATGTGTGTGCGTGTGTGTGTGTGCGTGTGTGTGCGCAGGCACGCTGACAAGTGCACACAATCACCTGGGGAGGGCCTTAGGGAGGGCCTTAGGGAGGGCCTTTGGAGTGGACAGGAGACGCGTGCTGGCAGCTCTGTTGGCAATCGTGGATTTCAGTCCTTGCATGTTTGTTTATTTATTTTATGCCGCCAAGGGATAATTTGATTCTTGCGTTTGTATGTGCGACTGCAAACAAAAAGTCAGACAGAAAAGACACGTTTGCCTGTCTGACCGAGTCAGACCAGTGTTTAAAACAAGGAAACTATTAATTGCACCCTCAGAGCATGCCTGTGAGAGTGCATTCCTGTGAGAGTGCAATGAGCGAGGCTCTATCGCCAGGGCTAACTTGAGTTTGGCATGCCTGAGTGCAATGATAATACAAGCATATTTTCTGAGCTGAAACCGATTCTTTTGGTACACGACGTGTACAACCAGGTTGCTTCACAACGACGGCCTCTTCTCCAGCATGAGCGCCTCCGTAGTCGCGGTTGAAACCAGCTTTCCATCGCGCTGTGTGTGAATTTATTTATTTTATAAAGATTGGGGCTGCTAGATGCGTCTGCTTAACTTTCGCCTGCTTTGTCTCCCCTCACCCCGATCTCGGCTCGTGTTAACCACTGCCATTTTTTTTAGCTGGCCCCATTTTTTAAAATATTAGGGGCCCTAGAGATGGAGACTCGATGATAATTCGTATCAAACTAGGTCTGCCGAGGATGCAAGAAGAGTTGCCCATGATAACCTACCAGATGGCGCTGCTGATCCATACCCCCTGGCTATGATACCAAGAGACATACAACCAAACAAACGCGATATACATTTAATCAAAGTTAAGTAATGTGTAGACACTCAACAAGCAGAAAAGGCACGAGGATAACATAAGCTGCCTAGTGCCTCGCTCACTCGGACACCGTAAAACCCTTCACACCATCCTGCTAGGAGCAACAGGCACCATCTACAGCAGCCACACAAGGAACCCACTCCACAGTCCCGGAATTATTGGTCTACATGCCACAGCACTCATTTTAAAAATTACTACATGCGACCAGATCCGCAACAAAAACCATACAGATGAGACGATGGTGCGTGCACACCATTTGAGAGTGGAGTCTTGCAAATGGCATGGTGGTTCTAGCATTTGTGATAAATGTGAGTGTGGAGAAGCTCAAGATGAGAAGCATGTGCTTTTCTTCTGCAAGTGTGAAGTGTGCGAGCTGCGCATGAGATACAGAGACCTCTTTGAAGAAATGTTTAAGACTCTGCGTGAGTTTGCTCCTTCGAGCTCTGAATTTATTCCTTTCATAACTTGTCATCACAGTATCACTGATTTTGAGATCAATGCATTCCTAGATCAAGACTCATACAGACTCCTCAAGTTTGTGTCAGATTTAGTTTCAATTTTCGACACTGGTTGTTTTTGTTTCACCAGCCAATTGCCATCAGCCAGTGACTCGGGCTGTAGGCCATCCTTGTAACCCCTTGTAACGAGAAGACATTGAATACAACCCCCACAAATATCTGAGCATTACTTCTGGTGGTGTTGCAGGCTTCTGCCTCCCAACCACCTGATCCCCATTAAAAAGCTTCTTTTACTTTTTTCTCCAGGTGGGTTGTTGTGTGTCTTTGCGTCCATTGGCTGGTGCAGAACTCGAAACAACATCCTTTCTTAATCCATGCCGGTAGTCCATGCCAGTAGTGTTTACACCATCTGAGTTCTTTTACTTTCTAGCCGGGAACTTTATGAAACTGGGGACCCTGTGTTGGTGTCCGTCTTGTAAAGCTCGAACTTAGATCAGGGTGCATCATCCCACGCCCACATGGGCAAGCATGTGCTACAAGTGACGGCATATAATTTTAACCGGCAGCAATGAGGAAGGGAAGTAATGCAAGTTTGAAATGCATTGCTGAACCGGAAAAAAAGAACCAGAGCAGTGCAACCCTTTCCAGTCACTACTTTCGGTAAAAACGCTCTAATGCACGTGGAACTTCTGGTGCAGGCGACCCTGTTTGAGCTTTGGCTGCCTTCTCCTCCTGCAATGCATGACAGGAGCAAAATGATGCTCAGAAATCACCATTATTATAAAACAGCAATTGCTAAAACAAGCCTTTTCGATTTGCCGCATGCAGGAAAGCGTAATCAAATCAAATTGCTATGATTGGCATGGCCTTTTCCCAGGGCACTCACCAGCTCCTTTTTCTGCGCTTTGATTTGCGGCTTTCTCTCCTCGATGATGTTGTTCTGCTTCTTGCGGTGCCGCCGGGACGGCTTGTTTTTGCCCTTCATCTTATGCTGCAGGCAGGGGGCAGGAAGGAGGGCGCATTAGAAAACTACTGGGAAGCGTGATGAAAGAGACACTGCTTAGCACTGCAGAAAGATGTATCACCCTTTGCGGGAGAGCCCTTGCTCGCACCACTTTTAGTAGTGGAAACATGCACTTGTGTTTTTAGCAGTTTCTACTACCATTACTCACAGTCCTGTGCAACACGAGCACTTAGGGTTAGGGTTTAGGAATAAGGTCACCCACCTTGCTCTCATTCTCTGCTTTCTTTGCTGCTGCTCGAGCGGCGTTAGCTTGTTGGGCCTCGGCCTGCTTCTCTCTCTGGACATCTTGGGGCTCTTTACGAACTCTGCACACACACAGGCAATATATAGGAAAACACAACCGTTCAAACCCTCAGCTCTTTGCAAAGTCTGCCACACAGAAACCAAGAGACACACACTCACTCACACACACTTACACACACACAAACAAAAACACAGCATCATACAAACTACCCTGAGCGCAAACCTTCCAATTTACTACTTCATGCTCACAATAACACAGGTTTGTTCAGTTTGGGGTCAGTTTGGGGTCAGTTTGGTCAAAAGTTCGGGTTCGCAAACTTCAACGCATTTTAACAAACCCTACATTGGCCGTTCGCGAGCTAATAATGGTTCGTCAAACCTTATGCTCTTTTTTCGGATTTTCAGGTCAAAATTTGGACAAAAATGCAGGAAAGAGCCTTCAGACGCTCTGATGTTTTGTGTATTGATTAATTATTACATGTTATGCAAGTTTTAAGACAGTTCAAGCATGTTTTGGACAAGTATGAGTAAAGAAACCAGCTGAATCCTCCCTTTTTGGAATTGCACATCGAACTGCTTGAACAGCTCGAGGGTTCTAGAATTTTCACAAACCTTATCGGACCCTGCTCCCAAAAGATTCAACTGAACAACCTTGCAATGACATTACATCAACCCTCGGATCCTTGTCTGCATCATCAAGCAGGTCCCTCTGCGCCTTCTTACCTTCCAATAGTGTTGGGGTCTAGCACTATGGTGTTGGGCTGCAGCTTATCCAGCAGAGCCGCCACCTCACCCTCCCGACGCTCACGCAAGCTGGCATAGGGGTTGGCCACGTAAGAATCGAAGTTAGGCTCTCCAGCACCTGCACACAAAGAGCAGAACGTTGACGCTTTCCAAATTGAGCACAGCCTCCTGACGCGTGCGCAATCTGGTACAGGGGTTGGCCACGTAATTAATATAGTTGGGCTCTCCAGCAACTGCACACGAGGAGCATCATATACAATGGGTGTATATACAACCGCACCCTCTTATTTCACAGCCCCATAGAAGTCAGTCTCTCTAGTTCTTGAGGGCGTTTACGTCCATTTCACCACCTTTACAAACTGTAAACAGGCCTGTTTGTACCAGAGTCCTTTGGATGCACGTATCAGAGTCAGTGTTGTGCAACTACGCCGTCTTACGGCTTTTTTGACCGTCAACGGTCTGTACCGTATTTGTACCGTATGGGACGCTAGTACGGTATGTTTGAAAGGTACGGTCCGAACCGTACAAGGACGGTGCCACCGTACGGTACGATTCTGACCGTAATTTGGCCGTTTGGCTCCAATTTCGGCCCATAACATTTCTTTTCTTTATGCAACAATAATTCATGATAAAACACAGATTATTGAACAGGAATGAAGTACTGCGTCCGACTTTGAGTTTCCATGCAAGCCACTGCCGGGCCCTTCCCCCGAGCTAATGCAGCCTCAACCCAGCCTCGGGGTCGTTCATAGAAGCATTGTGTGGCGTCAGCACATGGGAGGAGCACACCGGGGAGCGAAAATGGGAGGTTTTGGGGCGGAGAGGCCATTCTGAGGCCATTTTTGCACTGGCAGTGCCAGCTTGGCACCGTACCGTACACCGTACCGTAATTTACCGTCTAGACGGTAAACTACGGTCACCAAAATACGCTAAGACGCCGTATTTTAGGAAAAGACGGTCCGTACCGTCCTAATCGTACCATACCGTCTGACCGTACTTGCACAACACTGATCAGAGTCCTTCACGTATTCAGAGTCCTTCACGTATTTAGAGTACGTATTTAGAGTCCTTTACGTATTTAGAGTCCTTTGGATGCACGTACCAGAGTCCTTTGCGTATTCAGAGTCCTTACGTATTCAGAGTCCTTTACGTATCAGAGTCCTTTACGTGTTCAGAGTCCTTTGAATGCACGTATCAGAGTCCTTTGGATGCACGTACCAGAGTCCTTTGGATGCACCACCAGAGTCCTTTAAATGCACCACCAGAGTCCTTTGGATGCACGTACCAAACCTAACAAACTTGACACGCCCTGAGGCGATGCCGTCAGTGACATGTCACTTGACAGACCTGACTGTAATTATAAGCACCCTGGCAGAATTCCTTTACCCACAGTTTGCACGCACCTGGTATGAGGATGCTAGAGTAGCCATCATAGCTGCTTAAGCCCATGACATCTTCATATGTAACAATAAGCACCCTGGAAGAATGAAGAATTCCTTTACCCACAGTTTGCACGCACCTGGTATGAGGATGCTAGAGTAGCCATCAGAGCTGCCTAAGCCCATGACATCTTCATATGGCACGAACTGCATGTCGGCTAGCTGCACACCATCCATAAGGCGGTGTGTCATGTAGGGGGCTGAGGCCTTGCTGCCTAAGGCATCGCGCCACACCTGAAAGGTGAGTGTTCTGTGCTTCGTGAATGGGAAACTGGGAAACAGTGCCAGCCTCGCTTGTGCTTTTTGATGCACCATTCCAAGAATGCAAAATAGCAGGGCTTTGCTGCCTAAGGCATCGCGCCACACCTGAAGGTGAGCGTTCTGTGATTGCCAAATGGATAACAGTCTCAGCTATGCTTTTGTATAGGGTCGGCCAGAACCGTATATATTCACCGTATATAACTGTATATTTGGTGATTTCCCTGCCAAAAACATTGTATATACACCGCATATACCTATGTATGTATGGTTTTGGCCAACCCTATGAATGGATAAGTCTCAACCTTGCCTGTGTTACTTTCAATGAATCATTTGAAGGACGCACGTTTATCAGGCGAAAGAGGCCTTGCTGCCCACGGCATCACACGACGCTAAGGCACTCGCATAAATTCATTCACACGAGGCACGATGTGAGGAGGTGGCAGGAGCTTTGCCACCTCACGCACTTCAAGGGCCACAAGGAGACAAATAGGCAAGAGGGATCTCAAGATAAAAGGAGTATCATAGTTAGGGGCCTTTAAGTGTAATGCATGGAGTTGGCCGAACCTAAATGCATAATGAAATATATACATATTAAAGGTGTACACACGGTATCTTTTTGCAGAAAATTACCGTACACACGGTCATACAAGGAATGCGTGCGTGAAAACAATCCGGGCCAACCCTAGTAAAGTGAGGAATGCAAAGAGCTTGTTTGAACAGGGAGAAACCTGCATTACATACCATACACCTTCACACCCGCACCTGCACATTTGCTCACACTGCACACTACACACCTGCACCTGCACACCTGCACACACTACACACCTGCACCTGCACACCTGCTCACACTACACACTACACACCTGCACACCTGCTCACACCTGCACACCTGCACACACTACACACCTGCACCTGCACACCTGCACACACTACACACTACACACTACACACCTGCACCTGCACACCTGCACACCTGCACACACTACACACTGCACACTACACACTGCACACCTGCACCTGCACCACACACGCCTACTCCTGCACCTGCATCGCAGGTATGCCTTGCATCACACATCTGCAACGGACGCACCTGCAGGCAGCACTTGTGCAATGGGTACCTGCGTACTTTGCTGCCGTACCCCACCACCAAAATCCCTGCGTTACACACTACTCATCCGCAGAGTTGGCCTGACACACATATGTACTGTGTATGCACGGTAATTTAGCAGGGAAATGTGTATGTAAATATGCGGTTCTGGCCAACCCTAAACATTGCAACAAACACATCCGCACCACATGCGCCTGCACTTTGCTGCCGTACCCTACCACCAGAATATCTGCATTACGCACTACACATCCGCGACACAAACACGTCCGCACCACACGCACCTGCACTTTGCTGCCGTACCCTACCACCAGTATATCTGCATTACGCACTACACATCCGAGACACAAACACGTCCGCACCACACGCAGCTGCACTTTGCTGCCGTACCCTACCACCAGAATATCTGCATTACGCACTACACATCCGCGACACAAACACGTCCGCACCACACGCACCTGCACTTTGCTGCCGTACCCTACCACCAGAATATCTGCATTACGCACTACACATTTGCGAAACAAACACGTCCGCACCACACGCACCTGCACTATGCTGCCATACCCTACCACCAGAATATCTGCATTACGCACTACACATCCGCGACACAAACACGTCCGCACCACACGTACCTGCACTTTGCTGCCGTACCCCACCGCCATAAGCCCTTTCTGGCTGATGTCTAAACTTGTGGCAGGGCTGTACGAGAAGTAGGAGTGTAAGGGCTTGAAGGTGCGCACGTCCCAGACCTTGATTTGGTTGTCAGCTCCTGCAGAAGGGTTCAAAAGCTCGTCAATTTAGGCACAGTCGACTAATGTTGGACAAAACCTTGCAGTTGGGGGTCTTTTTTGTGGGCGTTTCTGAATTCATACATTGCCAACAGTACATACAGTCCTGTAACGGTCGCCCCCAAACCCTTTGGCTACACCTTCCCTGCCATCGCTCTGCCACAACCTCTGATCCTGACCCACTCACACCATCACCACCCCCACCACGACCTTTTAAGTCTCTTTTCTCCCTGACACCGCCTTCCCAGGCACACCGCAAACCAAGCGACAACTTTCTGGCCACAACCTTCCGGGCCTGACGCACCCACACCATCACCGCCCCCACCACGATCTATTGAGCCCCTCCCCCCCTCTGCCTTACTGTACCAGACACGCATATGTGATAGATAGAGAGCATGTGCAGTATCTAGGGTTGGCCATAACTGTATATACACACCGTATATGACCGTATGTATGGTAATTTTCCTGCCAAAAACCCTGTATATACACCGTATATAACTACAAATGTATGGTTCTGGTCAACCCTTCTCTTCTGCCAAGCTTGAGGATGTGGCCTGAGCACAATGTGCTGCTTTGCCTGACCCTCTGCCGATGGCAATAGCCTATCTCTAGATTTGGCCAGAACCGTATATATAATATATACGCCGTACATGACCGTTTATTTGATGGACTTCCTGCAAAAAGCACTCTGTATATACACCGTATATTTATATGTGGCTCTGGCCAACCCTATTTATGAGAATATACGACAGGTCTGCGCACTTGAGCGTACAAGAGCAGAATGACACGTGTCTGCGCACTCAAGCGTAAAAGGAGAGCAGAATGACACATGTCTGCGCACTTGAGCATACAAGGAGAGCAGAATGACACGTGTCTGCGCACTTGAGCGTAAAAGGAGAGCAGAATGACAAGTGTCTGCGCACTCAAGCGTAAAAGGTAAACATAATGACACGTGTCTGCGCACTCAAGCGTAAGAGGTAAACATAATGACACGTGTCTGCGCACTCAAGCGTAAAAGGAGAATAGAATGACACGTATCTGCGCACTCAAGCGTACAAGGAGAGCAGAATGACACATGTCTGCGCACTCAAGCGTAAAAGGAGAACAGAATGACAAGTGTCTGCGCACTCAAGCGTAAAGGAGAGCAGAATGACACGTGTCTGCGCACTCAAGCGTAAAGGAGAACAAAATGACAAGTGTCTGCGCACTCAAGCGTAAAGGAGAGCAGAATGACACGTGTCTGCGCACTCAAGCGTAAAGGAGAACAGAATGACACGTGTCTGCGCACTCAAGCGTACAAGGAGAACAGAATGACACGTGTCTGCGCGCTCAAGCGTACAAGGAGACGCTGCTGCCTTGGCCAGCCTTGAGTATCTGTAGGGTTGGCCAGAACCGTAAATGTTATAAGTACACCATATATGACCGTGTATTTGGTGATTTCCGCGCCAAAATATATATTTCCGTATTACACCGTTATATCGTATTTGCACCGTATTTACACCGTTATATATAAATGGGTCTGGCCAACCTAGGGTATCGGGTCAGAGAGTGATGTGCTGCTTTGCCGACCCTCTGCCAATGCAAGCACACGCCCTCTTCAAAAAGTTGTAATTGTAAAATCGTAAGCAGGAACGTGTACGAGACAGTATTCTACATGCTGGTTTGGCCAGACTACGGACCTCTGCTTTGCACGAATGTGGCACCATTTGAGCTGAAGGTGAGAGAAGCCCTCTATGGCTGTGAGGGAGGAACGTACAGCTAACAAACAGAGGCGGACAAATAGGGGCACAGGTTACAAATAGGGGGGGAGCAAAGAAAGAGCCTCTGCTTCCAAGCTAACACATTCACACCTGCTGTCGCCATGTAGTGCCCACTGGGGTCAAAGGCCAAGGCCAAGGTAAGGTAAGGTTACATCAGTATGTGTGCCTCTGAGCGGAAGCTTGGAAAAAGCCTGAAACCAAACCAAGAAGGCACTAGAAAAAATCAAGGGAAAAAGGCTAGGCACTCAGCCACAAAAGAGGCCACACCATGAATAAGAGGCCACACCATAAATAAGAGGCCACACCATGAATAAGAGGCCACACCTGCTGTCGCCATGTAGTGCCCACTGGGGTCAAAGGCTAAAGCGTTCACAGGACCTCTATGGCTAAGGAGCTTCACTACGGGGGTTGTGATGTTGGGCGTCCACATGGTGACCTGGAGGGGGTGCAGGGGTAGAGATACAAGTCTTTATTGCACACACACAGGAGGATTCGATGCCATTGATCTATCTTGTGCAGAATTTGGCTTTGTCGTTGGTTCTTGTTTAACTTCTGTGTCTCAGCCTCTGGTGATGTTGGGCGTCTGCATGGCGACCTGAAGAGGGGGAAACTAAGCAGCTCGCAATGTGGACTAAGGGGTTAGAAAGCACTGTTCTTTCTGTGCTAAGAGTCGCTTAGTAGGCGATGAGTGTCTTGTCTTATGGTGACTATATATATAGAGATGTAACCTTACCTTACTTTACCTTGTCCTATGGTGAAATTAAGCGTCCAAATATGTGTATGTGTGTGCGTGTGTGCGTGCTGACCTGGGTACTGGATATGACATTTTTATTTGCAAATTGTTACGCACCTTGCTTTGACTAGACACTTGGCAGTCTGCTAACTTGACAAAGGCTTTTATGCAAACTCTGTAGACTTTTTTCACCAAACTTAGCCTCATGGTCACCAACCTTCAGTTAAACATAATATGTAGGGTGGGCCAGAACCGTAACGTACACCGTATATGGCCGTATGTATGGTAATCACCCTGCTAAAATTACCGAATTACCGTACCAAAATTTAATCATCCTGCACCCCAAAAAAAAATATTTAGTTTTGCAAATCCGCAACCAATCCGCACCCCCTTCAATATTTATTATAATCCAATCCGCAGGCCATTTTTAAGCCATTCTCACCAATTTAGGCCATTTTCACCAATCCGCAGGCCAACCCTTACGGTATGCTATATGATGTGCTACATTTTTGAAGAAAAAAACCTACATTTATTTATTAACGCTCACAGCTCTGTTGAGACTGAAAGGCCCAGAGCTCAAATCGCTCTATATTCATCAACAACAAGACATCCACCACACCTTCCAACGGATCAAGAGCCCGTCATAGCATTCCATTTAGTTTAGTTTAGTTTAGTTTGGATTACAAAGGCCTCCAGCCTGGCATGGCTGCTCAACCTATAGGTCCCAACAAGTAAATCAATCAAAAAGATCGACAGCTGCACATTCCATTTAGTCTGTGGTACTTAAGAACAACAGCAACGTGATCCGTAGACAGCACAACCACCACGCCCTCAGAGCCACCTATAGCCAGAACAGCTTTTAGCGCAGTGTGAGAACAACAGCGCTGACTTTGTGAACCAAGACAGCACAACCACCACGCCCTCTGAGCCACCTATAGCCAGAACAGCTTTTAGCGCAGTGTGAAGAACAACAGCGCTGACTTTGTGAACCAAGACAACACAACCACCATGCCCTCTGAGCCACCTATAGCCAGAACAGCTTTTAGCGCAGTGTGAAGAACAACAGCGCTGACTTTGTGAACCAAGACAGCACAACCACCACGCCCTCAGAGCCACCTATAGCCAGAACAGCTTTTAGCGCAGTGTGAAGAACAACAGCGCTGACTTTGTGAACCAAGACAGCACAAACACCACGCCCTCAGAGCCACCTATAGCCAGAACAGCTTTTAGCGCAGTGTGAGAACAACAGCGCTGACTTTGTGAACCAAGACAGCACAACCACCACGCCCTCAGAGCCACCTATAGCCAGAACAGCGCTTTGCGCAGTGTGAAGAAAGCAGGCTCCAGTGCTGACTTTGTGACCAATAAACTGCACTCACCACGCCTCCCGAGTGACCTAGGCCCAGCACAGTACTCAACAGCAATCCACATAGTGCAGAGAATGTACCCAAGTGCTGACTTTGTGACCATTAAACTGCACCCACCACGCCTCCAGAGTGGCCTAGGCCCAGCACAGCATTCCACGGGTTCTGGCGCATCACTGAGCAAGGCCCCAGCCCTGTGCGATGTGTGGCTGCGATGTGACCTGTGCTGGTGTCCTGGTAGTGCAAAAAGCCTGCAACAACCGGGATGGGTTATGCAAAAGTAAAGTGCAGTGATGTGATGCAAAAGTAAAGTGCAGTGGTGTAATGCACAAGTAAAGTGCAGTGGTGTAATGCAAAAATAAAGTGCAGTGATGTGATGCAAAAGTAAAGTGCAGTGATGTGATGCAAAAGTAAAGTGCAGTGATGTAATGCACAAGTAAAGTGCAGTGATGTGATGCAAAAGTAAAGTGCAGTGATGTAATGCACAAGTAAAGTGCAGTGATGTGATGCAAAAGTAAAGTGCAGTGATGTAATGCAACAATAAAGTGCAGTGATGTGATGCAACAATAAAGTGCAGTGATGTAATGCAACAATAAAGTGCAGTGATGTGATGCAACAATAAAGTGCAGTGATGTAATGCAACAATAAAGTACAGTGATGTGATGCAAAAGAAAAGTGCAATGATGTGATGCAAAAGTAAAGTGCAGTGATGTAATGCAACAATAAAGTGCAGTGATGTGATGCAAAAGTAAAGTGCAGTGATGTAATTGCAAAAGTAAAGTGCAGTGCTGTAAATGCAAAGATATGTGATTCGTCGTTACAGTGTGAATGCCAGGAGCATGCATATGGAACCATACCAGTTGATGCTAGTTTTGTGCCACTGGTGTGTTGCCTATGCTGATATCTTTACAGCGCATAGGGTATAATGCCTATCGTTTTGCAACAAGTTGCGTGCCATGATGTTTGCAGAGCAGCAGCATTTCAGCAGAGCAAAGGGCTGCAGGATTCCCTAATATGCGTATGAATTCACAATTTGTCCCTGCGCCTGACAGCTTGCTTTTCCTACTAAGCTCTTCGTGAGTTGCCCAAATTTTTCAATTTGATTTTGCTCTTGGCTAACGCTCAAAGGTTTAATCTGCGTGTTGCTGGATGACCTTAGATAACGCATTTGGCTCGTGCTGTGAGGCTACTTGCTCCTAAACTCACAAACACACATGCGCATCAACGTACCTGATTTCCCAACACTGGCCAGCAGAAAATGGTGAGGGAGGAACTGTAAGACGTTGGGCTCAGTTTGGTCTCTGAGGCAGTGTATCTCAACACCCCGTTTATCATAGATGTATGTGTACCTGCGTGGGAGTTCCGTGTGCATAAGTGTCTTGTGTGAAGGATTGGATGAAAATTACCATTCTTACAATTGCAGCAAACTAGGTCTCGTTGTGCAAATAGCATTTACACACACACACACACACACACACACGCAGATGCGGTGACACATGTGGTAGCACAACAAGGGCATCGATAGACCAATTTCCTAAAATGTCATTCATCAGGTTCATCGAGTTACGGCCAAGCCTGCAATCCTCCTGATCCCCATTGATATTTTTCTTTTTCTTTGTGATGAAATTTACAGTGCCCGGTGCCAAAGTGGCTCCTTTTTCTAAATTCATATGGGGAGTGGTTTCACTGCCTGCGTAGTTCTTCCTTTGTGCCAAATTAGGGTTAGCCAGAACCATGTATGTACGGTGTATAAACGGTGTTTTTGGCAGGGGAATCAACAAATATACCGTCATATACAATGTATATATACAATTCTGGCCAACCCTATGCCAAATGCACCAGGCACCCTTGCAGTGTGCGCGGAGTTAGGATGCTAGATCACAATGTCACATTATGACGGGACCCGCGCTGCTACTTGTGCTGAGCTATTTTGTGCTTTAAAGGAGAAGGACAAGGAAAAATAGCAGGCAGTGGAAATTATGTATCACGTCGGGACCCACGCTGCTCCTTGTGCTGCGCTACTTTGTGCTCATAAGAAGTGGGACAAGGAAAGGTGGTGGAAACACACGTCCTGTAGCATGCAAGTAACCAACTACCTAGGCAGGCATGCTTATGCACTGTTTCTGGGCTGCAGCAAGACCCATAACACCCAGGCAGGCACGCCTCCCCCCCTTTTTTGGGCCGCAGCAAAACCAAAACTACCCAGACAGGCACGCCCACCCCCTTTCTCTGGGCCGCAGCAAAATCAAAACCACCCAGACAGGCACGCCCACCCACTTCTTCTGGGCCGCAGCAAAAAAGGTCTCGTTGTGCAAAAAGCACACGTCCCGGGTCGTCTCCTGCACCTGCACCTCGCACTGCACGCTACGCCGCTGCCAGTCCATCATAGCGAGGTGCCCCTTCCTGTAAGCAAGAAAGATGTGAATGATTATTGGTGCCAGCGTCAGCAGCTGCTTCTGTACCTTCCTGTGGGCAAGTAAAACAACCAGTTAAATAGTGGTGCAAGCGTCAGTACAGGTGTTTTTTCTGCACCTCGCACTGCACACACTGCCAGTCCATCATAGCGAGGTGCCCCTTCCTGTGGGCAAGTACAACAATTAATTTATTGATGAGGCAGCATCGGTACAGGTATTCTTTCTGCATCTCGCACTGCACACGCTGCGCCGCTGCCAGACCATCAAAGTGGCATGCCCCTTTTTGTAAGTACAAGTATATCGCTACGAGCTAGTGAGGACAGCATGCATGAAAGAAACAGGCCACACTAACCCTGGCAGGCTGGCCAGAGATCTATCTAAAGCAAGTAAATGCACACTGACCGCAAACTGGCTTCACAGGTGCTAGTAGCTGCATTTCACACTGCATGCTGCATCCCCCAAATGCTGCATGTCACACTGCATTCTGCATTTCACACTGCATGCTGCATCCCCCAAATGCTCCAAAGGCAAACACATGCACACACACATACACACACACACCTGGCCTGCACAAATCAAGGCTTCAGCCAATAGCCCTTATCCATTCTGCACACGCAAGCATCGTGCGCGGACGCAAGCATCGTACGCAGACGCAAACATTGTGCGCGGACGCAAGCATCGTGCGCGGACGCAAACATCGTGCGCGGACGCAAACATCATGCACGGACGCAAACATTGTGCACGGATGACTGCAGAATCTCACAATTGGTGCTTAGACCGCGGGCACACGTCAGAGCGGCAAACGCATCACAGCCCACAGCCCCAGGGGGCCTGTATGTACAGATACGCATCTACCCAACACCACTGTCTCCACCACCACCACTGCACCAGCTCCAGCAATAATGACACACCCGCCTGCCAATCAGCAGCATGTGACCCTACATGCTAAGGCACGTGACCCTACGTGCTAAGGCACGTGACCCTACGTGCTAAGGCACGCAGCAAGTGTTTGGAGGAGAGGGAGGGTGGGTAGTCGTTGAGAGCTTCCACTTGCAGCACCTGCTGGACCTGGTGGTAAAATATTACGCGCATCACCCAGCGCCTTAAAAGTCAAAAGCACACGATACCAAACATCATGCTGGCTTGCTGTTCCATGTGTGTGCTTGCTGTTCCGGTAGTACTAGTACATATGCATCTACCGACACCACTGTTTCAACCTTTTGTGCTCCACCAAACGTAACAGCACCACTCACCTTCCACCCAGCAGCACGTGTTGTCCTGAGTGAGAGAAATCCTCAGCAACAGCACCACTCACCTTCCACCCAACAGCACGCGTTGTCCTGAGCGAGAGAAATCCTCGGCAACAGCACCACTCACCTTCCACCCAACAGCACGTGTTGTCTGAGCGAGAGAAATCCTCGGCAACAGCACCACCCACCTTCCACCCAGCAGCACGCGTTGTCCTGAGCGAGAGAAATCCACGGCAACAGCACCACCCACCTTCCACCCAGCAGCACGTGTCGCCCTGAGCGAGAGAAATCCACGGCGTACGATCCCAGATCTGGCAGCCTGAGATCAAAGGCCTTTTGGGCAGCCCCCACGTCCACTGCTGCTACTATATCTGTCTGTTTGACGTTCCATGTCTGCTCGACACCTGTGTATGCGTGTATGTGCATGTGCATATGTGTGTGCATGTGCGTGTGTGGCATGTGTGTGTGTGTGTGCGCGCGTTTGTGTAAAGGAAGAAGACAGTGGTTTTCCGTGGAGCCATGAAACGCAAACACAGGGGTCGATGATGGATGGAAAGTAAGGCAAGAATTCCCCGGGGTATAAGTTTAATCACTAAGTATAGAACTTGTACCTATGCATAGACACCTTCCCGTGCTATTTGTTAAGGCGTCAGAAGGGTTACAGCAGGGTGAGGGTTCGGTGAAGACCAGACAGACATGTGTAGGGTTGGCCAGAACTGTATATGACCGTATATTTGGTAATGTCCCTACCAAAAATACCGTATATATACACCGCATATATTCATATATTTGGTTCTGGCCAACCCTAGGCATGGCTTCACCCATGTAAAATCAAAATGCCCTGAACATGCATGTGCCAATATGCACTGAAAATCAGACGGGAGAGGTGAACGAGAGGCAAGAGACACAGACGTGCGAGCATGCTCACACAGACACACGCACGCACATACACACACAGATACACACAAACACACGCATACCTACACACAGACACCCACAACATACACTCACCCTCGGCTTCCAAGTAGCCTGCCTCTGACGGCTGCAGCCACTCGTTGACCTTGGAGGCCTTCGCCTGCGACTCCCTGTACAAGCGCTCATTGTGCTTGAGACGCCCCTTGAGCTTCTTGTCTGTGATCTTCTTCAGGGCTACACCTGGGCCGCGTAGCTGAGCAGTCTTGGGCTTCTTCACTCCCCCATGCCCCTTTCTGCTGGTCCTCCTGAGTCAGAGAAAGGGAGGGAGGAGACATGTGAGCACAGGCAAATCAGCTGTCAGAGTCTCACAGCAAGACACAGGCGTACACACCAAGGAAGTAGGGAATAAGCACTTTAACACCATCCGATGGCTGCTACAGACATGATGTCAATGTTTTGCAGGGGTACGCATCCGTTCTTCTACATGGTGTACAGCGCTTTCTGAAATTCTATAGGAGCGATTGGACTCAGGATACAAGAGGGTGGGGAAAGAGAGACGGAGAACACGTGTGAATGACAACAATATCAAAATTTGCGTGTGACGCTTGCATGCGAAGCACGGACACGTGTGTCACGAGTGTTTGCGGAGGCTTGAAACTCCAAAACCCTAGCAGCTTCCATTCACACAACCATAAATGCACACCTTTACACACATACATGCACAACTGCTTCAGAAACACCTCATAATTGGGGCTATTGCTACAAAGGCTCTAGCACACCAGCCCACGCAACACCCACTTCTTCTCGGGTGGTTGAAGACCTTCATGCTTTACTCCCCCCTGCTCTCCTCCACCTTGCTCTGACATGGCGGACCTCCAGCTGCGCGTAGCTAGCTCATGAAATGTGCTATACACTCTTGTCAGATAAGCAAATTAATTAATTAATAATAATTTCACTAATTCAAGTTTCGGCAAGGGGAGGTGAGAATGACGCCCCCCACCTGGCAACTGCCATAACTGCAAATGCCAGAACAGGCCACACAGAGCACATTAGAAGGTAATTTCAAGTTAATTGAGCTGCTGTATTACCACTCTAAGTGTGTGCCGATTTCCAGGGCATGCCGCGAAGGTATATGTTTGACCCTGTTGTGACCATCTTCGACTCCTGGTTTATAAACCGAACATTTAGTTAAATAAATGTATTAATTATCTGACCCAGAGAACGAAAAGCGGTGCTCAAATTTGGAGTTCAGCACTTAACAAATTCCTTCCCTGCCTGTGCTCCCCCCTGGTGGCACCTTGTACAGCACATGGATTCTTTCTCAAATTTGACCACTAGGGATAACTTGCATTTGGGACTGTATTATAAATTTATATTTAGGAAGGGAGATGCTCACATGCGATTTTCAACTTTTTGTGTTTTCTTGCAAACTTTTTGCAAATCTTACGCGGTTAAGCACAACTATCACCCCCTTTCTGCTTGTCATTGAAAACTGACTCATCCCAATACTGAATGGAACGACCTGAAAATTGGGCTTCTTAGTAATGAGGGTGGTTTAAAACCAATAGGGTACTTAAAAAAAACTGATTACCGTACGAACAATATATCACGCCGCAAAAATATTGTTTTTGGGGGGTGCGGCGAGCTCACACCCCTTGAAATATATAAATAGTTGAGGGGGTGCGGATTGGTTCGGATTGAATTTAAATAATTAATTTGAGTTTTTGACGGGTCATGAGTGGGAAAGAGCCCCCGAGAGCCCCTGTGGGGCGTGTCCAGACAGGGATGGCCAGCTTCTGCAAGCCCCCCCCAACCGCCGAGCAGCGTGAGCAGCAACATCTAGAGGAAGGGCAGAAGTTCAAGCAGCAAGTGCAGAAGCAGCGTGCAGACAATCAACAGCGTGCAGCAAAGGCAGCCAAGCACAAGCGCAAGCCGGGCCGTCCACGCAAGGACGCCTTCGGCATGCACAGCATTCTCAGCAAGGCCAGAATGAAGCAGCAGGAGAACAAGCGCCCGGACCGCGAGCGGAAGAAGACGAGGAGCGTCGCGCGCAGGCGGGCCAGGTGCAACTGGTGGCACCCAGCTGTCATCATTCCCGTCATTGAGGAGGAGGGGAGTGACACAGAGGGGAGTGAGGAGGGGGGCAATGAGGAGAGGGATGGGGAAGAAGATGGTGATGATACTTGAGTTATTAAGAAAGACTAGAAGACAAAACTAGTGCCAGTTGATGTACAATGTACAACGGATGACAGAGTTAGCAACTCAGTTCAATAATTTTCTCAGTGCACTTGGACAAAAACTATGTTAATGTGTTATGGAATGCACCTCTGAGTCCCTTGGTGCGGTTCTGAGGGCATTTTGCCCCTGCGGATT